>Ga0209367_1000140_pt1 | contig 53142 bp, 45 predicted proteins | sample WorMetLIZISLAND2_FD_187412 | JGI IMG/M metagenome (GOLD analysis project Ga0209367, IMG submission 187412) | Marine gutless worms symbiont microbial communities from Max Planck institute for Marine Microbiology, Germany - Olavius geniculatus... ...
CTGTTGTCTTAATTGATCGATATTCATAAGATCTCCTTTCGTTTGTTCTTTTAAGGAGATCTTACACCATGGGTGTGACAGATACGGTCACACTAACCTTAAAAATGTAGATAGGCTCGTTCTTTTTAGTTGCCATGATGTCATCATAGACTTCCTTGACCTTGCCGGTGGCCTCGGCCGGCGAAACGGTGCTGTAGAGCGTCATCACGATACCTCCAGTGGTTTAAGATCCCAACCCGGCGAAGCCGGAATTGAAGATTGAAGATTGAAAATTGAATATTTATGGTCCGCCTCGACTCGACTGAGCTCGGTGCAGGTCGGCGAGTCTGTTTTATTCGTCAGCTATTGTCACAAATCCTGTGCAAACATGATGTGATTTCAGTAAATAGACACTAAGTTTTTTCCAAGACTAAGCTCGGAAACAATGGCCCCTCGGGGCAGCCAATGCGAAGTTCATCAGATTTTGGTTTTCCGCCGAAGGCGGATCAGGTTTCGGGTATCAGAGATAGGAGGTTCTAAGTCCTGACGCCTCGTATGAAAGTTCATAAAAAGAGAACTGCGGAATTTAAAAAATCCCCCCAACCCCCTTTAAAAAAGGGGGAGTTCCAAGTGGAATCGCTTCAGGCTTGGGGCTTCGCTCTTCGAGCTACGACCCCACACGTCGCCGTCGGCTTGGGGCGTCGCCCTTCGGGCTACGACCCCACAAGACGACCCGACAAGTCGCTCAGTCATTTTAAAATAGACAGAATACATTATTCGATGTTCGATGTTGAGCGTTCGATGTTCGACGTTCATTAGTTTCTTTTCTAAATCTGACCGGCCTATTTTTATTCCAACGTACGCCTAATAAGCCGAACATTCAATGCAAAAATCTACTGCCAGCTGGCAACCTTGAACCTCGGCACTTTTTCCTTGACAGGCTAAAAAAACTAACTTATAAAAAACTAACTTATAAAAAACTAACTTTTAACTTTCAATCCATCATGCAGAAGCCATTTCAAAACCTGGAACTCCGGCAGGAAAGATTGTCGGATCAAGTAAAAAATCACCTGAAGCAAGCAATCCTTGACGGAAAATTCACCCCAGGCGACAGGTTGCCGCCGGAGGATCAAATCGCAGCCACCTTTAAGGTCAGCAAAGTAACCGCCCGCGAAGCATTGCGGGAAATGGAATCCGAAGGGCTGATTGAAAAGCGCCGGGGAATCCACGGCGGCAGTTTTGTGGCCCAGCCCGGATCTGAAAAAATCGGCCAAGTTGTTGATAATTTCTACCGATTTGGCGCATTGACACCGGAGGAGTTGGTGGAGTTCCGGCAAATACTGGAACCGGCCCTGGTGGCCTTGGCCGTTGAACGGCGCACAGATGATGATTTGAGAGCCATCAAAGCCAACATCGAAGCGGTCGAGGCATCCATTGCCAGTGGAAAGCAGAATCAGCCCCAGGCCATTGAGTTTCACCGTCTCATCGCCGATGCCTGCCACAACCGTTTGATCAGCGCCGTTATGGAGGCCATGGTTCAGGTCTTTTTGGACATTCTGTCTCAAATCCCATTTACACTTGAAGATGCCCGGGGAGATCTGGAATACAACAAAAAATTTTATGAATATATGCTGCACGGGGAAAAAGAAAAAGCTCGTCAATTAATGGAAACTCATTTTAATACTCTGGCAGAGATCATTGAGCGCTGGAAGAAGGAAAGCTGAAGCCGGACGATGAAGTACTGACGAATTGGCGTAATGGTTTATATCCTGAAGGCAGGATTTAATGAAGTCACCAAAAAAAGGAGGGTCGAAAAATGAAAAGAAGTATGCTGATTGTCATCGCTTTGGCAGTGACGCTGGGTTTCTCTTTGGGGGCAGCCTGGTCGGCCGATTCATCCATTAAGTTTGCTTACCTGGGCAAGCCGGATCCCCATAAAGCAGCCTATACCACCGGGGTGGTGAATTTTGCCCACTTGATGGAGAAGGGCAGCGGGGGGCGGCTGAAAGTAAAGATCTTTCCTTCCGGAACGCTTGGCAAAGAAACCGATATTATGCAGGCGGTCAAAAGCAATGCCGTCCAGATGACTTCTGCCTCCATGGTCACCCTGTCCCGCATCTTTCCGCCGGCTCAAGTCATGATGGCGCCTTACATTTTTAAAAACGATGCGGTTGCCTGGGAGGTGGTGGACGGTCCCTATGGCCAGAAGCTGCTGGACGCGTTCACGGAGAAAACCGGCATCAAGGCTTTGGCGATTGTCGATTCAGGTTTCCTGACCATCACCAACAGTAAACGGGCAGTCCGGACACCGGCCGATTTCAAAGGAATTAAATTCCGGGCCATGGGACCGCTGCAGGCCACTATGTTCAAGGCCCTGGGGGCCAGCGCTGTGCCAATACCCTGGCCGGAGACCTATACCTCGCTGCAGACCGGTGTGGCTGACGGTCAAACCAATGCGGCTTTTGTTGTTGCTGTTTTCAAGCTCTATGAAGTTCAGAAGCACATGTCCCTGGCAAATTCTCAATTCGGCTACCAGCTGTGGCTTTGCAACAAAAACTGGTACGACAGCCTGTCCCAAGCAGATCAAGATATTTTACGGGATGCGGTCAAGGCCGGCCGCGTGTCCACCCGCAGCATGGCTTTACTGCGCGAGCAGGAATCCCTGACTCAATTGAAAGCCGAGGGAATGGAAATCACCGCCCTGACCGGCAAGGAGATCGGTGCTCTGCAGAAACTGGCCGGACCGGCCTGCCTGGATTGGCTCAAGACCCAAATGGATCCCGTGTGGGTGGATGACCTGCAGAAAGCAATCTCTGCGGCGGAAGACAGGCTGGGCTATTAAGCGTTTGCCGAGGCCGCACCACAAATTTACTGTTGATGCTGATAGGGGTGTAGTCTTGGGCAGAAGCCGATTCATTGGGGAGGTATTTTCGCCTCCGGTGAATTAATGGCAAAAAGGAGACAATCCATGGCGATCGAATCCCTGGCATCCAAAATCGTTGCCATCGCAGACAAAAGCGGTTTGATTATCGAAAAAATTTGCGGTGCCGTTTGTGTGTTATGTTTTGCCGCGATGACCCTGGTTGCCATTCTGGGTGTTTTTTTTCGCTACGTCATGCAAAGTCCATTCATGTGGACCGAGGAAGTCGCTCGCTACCTGCTGGTCTGGCTGGGCTTTACCGCCGTTAACATCGCCCTGCGCCAGGACCGGCACATCAAAGTCGAAATCATCACCAAATTAGCGCCCCCGGTGGTTGCCAAAACTGTCAGCTACCTGGTGGATGGTTTGATGGCCTATTTTTTCATCATTCTCTTAAAGCAGGGGTATCTGCTGACCGTTAACAATATAATGATGGCATCAACCTTCCACCTGTCCATGGCTTGGATTCTGGTCGCCGTACCCGTGGCGGCGGCCTTAACCCTGATCCAGCTTTTTTTTAGCATAGTCAAAAAAGCATTTGCGGAGTTCGCACCCAAATCCGAGGCGCTTGATTGAGGCCTGCGGTGTCCTGAAAAGGCTCTGTTGACCCCATGGGAGGTGTTATGATCGGGTTTATCCTGTTGTCCTTTTTCACGCTGGCGGTAATCGGTGTGCCGGTGGGGATCGTGGTTGCACTGACAACCCTTTTCGGCTTTTACTATACCGACAATACTATCTTTCTGTCGATGATCGCCCAGCGAATGTTCTCCGGCATGGACAGTTTTACGTTTCTTGCGCTACCCTTTTTTCTGCTGGCCGGTGAAATCATGAACAAGGTGGGGCTGACCAGCAGGCTGGTGGATTTCTCCAATCTGTTTTTCGGCCGGTTGAAAGGCGGGCTGGCGCAGGTGAACATTGTTACGAGCATTATCTTCGGCGGCATTTCCGGTGCGGCGGTGGCCGACACCGCTGCCCTGGGGAGTATATTTATTCCTTCCATGACGCGTCAAGGCTACGGGAAGGATTTTTCCACGGCCGTTACGGTGGCGTCTTCCATTATCGCTCCCATTATTCCGCCCAGTATTATCATGGTTCTCTACGGTTCGATAATGGAGGTTTCGATCGCCGGGATGTTCGCTGCCGGTATCGTGCCGGGCCTGATGATCGGAGTGGCTTTGATGATATTAACCCGCATCATGGCCGGCCGTCGGAATTACCCGACAAATCCGGAAAAAATTACCGTGACCAGTCTCGCTGCGAGGACCCGCGGCGCAATCTGGGCCTTGATGATGCCGGTCATCATTTTGGGTGGCATTCTGGGCGGATTCGTCACCCCCACTGAGGCGGCCGCCGTGGCGGTTGGCCTGGCGCTCTTCATCGGTCTGGCAGTCTACCGCAATCTTTCATTCGGCGATCTATATGATGTGTTTTTTAAAAGTGCGGTGACCATGGGGGTAATCACCCTGCTGTTGTCCGCCGCCAAGGTGTTGGCGTGGTTTCTGGCAATTCAGCAGGTGCCGGAGACGGTAGCCCAGTTGTTCATGGCCATGAGCAGCAACAAATATGTCATCCTGCTGATGTGCAATTTGTTTTTAATTATTGTCGGCATGTTTCTGGATATCGGCCCGGCACTGCTAATTCTGGGACCGATATTGGCGCCGTTGGCCATCAACCTAGGAGTGCACCCTCTGCATTTCGGTGTAATGATGTGTGTAAATCTTAACATTGCCCTGATGACACCGCCCATGGGCGCCTGCCTCTTTATGGGGATGATCGTCAGCGGCCTCAAATTAGGCGAATTGGTAAAAGCGCTCTGGCCGTTCATTCTGGTGGAGTTTGTCGTCCTGGCCCTGGTCGTCTATGTTCCACAGATCACCCTGTGGGTTCCCGCCATGCTTGGTTTCGTTAAGTAAGATCGAACGCTTCTGGAGGAGGGTGCTGATGCAAATTGTCGATGCCGTGGTTTACGCCATTCGGATTCCATTGAAACAGCCCTTCAAGATTGCACTGGGAACCCTGACCCACAGCAATCACGTTCTGGTTCGCCTAACCGGTGATGACAACCGGGTCGGGTGGGGGGAAAGTACCACTTTTCATTCGGTTTACGGGTACGACCAGAAATCGCTTTATCACGTGTTAATCGATCATCTGCTACCGGCCGTGAAAGGCATGGATCCCCGCGATTTGACCGCTCTACATCGGAAAATGGATCTGGCCATTCCCGGCAATTTGATGGCCAAATGCGCGGTGGACCTGGCAGCCTACGATCTTGCCGGTCAGGCTGCGGCAATGCCCGTTAGCAATCTGATCGGGGAGCCGCGGGCAGCAACCGTTCCAGTAATAGCAGCTTTGGGCATCGTTTCGCCATCTGAAGCGGCCGCCCGGGCCAAAGATCTGGTAGCGGAGGGCTTCGAGGTAATCAAAATTAAAATCGGCTTGAACGCCGAAAAGGATTTAAAGCGTACGCAAGCCGTCAGGGATGCCGTCGGAGATCACATCCGGTTGCGGGTCGATGCCAACCAAGGCTATGACCGGGCAACTGCGCTTCAGGTTGCAGCCAGCCTGGAGCCCCTGGCCCTGGAGTGGATCGAACAGCCCCTGCCCGATTGGGATCTTGAAGGGCTTGCGCAGCTGGCAAAAGCCTTTGCTACACCCTTGGCGGTCGATGAGAGTGTTTATACTGTACATGACGCCCGGCGCGTGATTGCCATGAAGGCTGCCGATGTGGTCAACATCAAAATCCCCAAATGCGGTGGTCTATATCGATCGCAAAATATTGCAGCGCTGTGTGAAAACGAAGGAATTCCGTGCTTTCTTGGAGGTTGTCTGGAAACATCACCAGGGGCGGCGGCACAGGCGCATTTTCATGCAGCTACGCCCAATATCGTATCCGCCGCGGAAATGGAACCCTGGCAATATGTCGATGATGTGGTCGTTTCGCCGCTGACAATGAACGCGGGATCCGTCGCATTGCCGCAAAGCAGCGGTCTTGGATTCGTCATTGATGAAGAAAAGGTCGAGCATTACCGGGTTGATCTATAATTCCAGCATTAAACCACCGCTCCTCTTTAGAATTTTCCCTGGCCGATCACCGGTATGGGCACCATCGCGCACAACGAACCGGCCGTTGACCAGGACGTGGATGATGCCCTCGGCATACTGGTGCGGCTGATCGTAGGTCGCCGTATCCGCGACCGTGGCCGGATCGAACACCACCAGGTCGGCCGCCTGGCCCGGGTTGATCAAGCCGCGATCCGCCAGACGCAGTTTGCGGGCCGGCAGCCCGGTCATCTTGTGGACGGCTTCTTCCAATTTAATCACTTCCAGATCGCGGACGAACCGCCCCAGGACCCGGGGAAAGGCGCCGTAATTGCGGGGGTGGGGAACCCCCCGGGCCAGGGGACCGCTCGTCGCCAGACCGACCCCGTCGGTGCCGATCATCATCCCGGGATCCTGGATCTCCTGCATGCGGTTGGCTTCCGACATCCCGAACACGGCCATGGACATATCCAACTCGGTTTCCGCCAGGGCATCGAAAAGCCATTCGTAGGGGTCCCGGTCTCCAGTTGCCGCCAAATCGGATACAGAGCGGCCTTCATATGGGGTACGGCGGGGGGAAGATGTAATCAAGACATCCTTAAAATCTATACCGCGGGCATACCCGCCGGCCTGCATGGCGTCCTTCATCCGCCTGCGTTGGGCCGGATCCGACAGCCGCCGAAGCGTTTCGGCCGGTCCACCGACGTGGGCCCATTCCGGCAGCAGGGTTTTGAGGCTGGTGCTGCCGGCGCGGTAAGGATATAGATCAGCGGTGATGTCCAGGCCCTGTGACTGCGCCTGGTGAATCAACTCCAGGGCCCGGGCCGACTTGGACCAGTTGCTCCGGCGGGCGGCTTTGAAATGGCTGATCTGAACGGCCGAGCCGGTTTCCCGGCCGATGTGAATGGCTTCGGCAACCGCTTCCAGCAGGGTGTCTCCCTCTCCGCGAATATGACTGAAATAAAATCCACCGTGCCGGCCGACGATGCGGGTCAGTTCAATCAATTCGTCGGTCGGGGTGAAAGAACCGGGCGGGTAAATCAGGCCGGTGCTCAAACCGATCGCCCCCTGATCCAGCGCTTGGCCGAGTTCGGCTTTCATCTTTTCCATCTGGTCTTTGTTGGCGCGCCCGGCCGCAAAGCCCATGACCGATGCCCGGATGACCCCCTGGCCGACCAGCGGCAGTACGTTGAGGGAAACGCGGCTTTGCGCCAAAAAGTTCAGGTATTCTTCAAAGGAATTCCAGGCGTCCCATGGCAGGGATTGAGCCACACCGCTAAAAAAGCCGCCGAGGGCCCCCACGACCTCCTGCCGGGTCTTTTGCAGCAACGGGGCCGGTGACAGACCACACTGCCCGACCACAGCCGATGTTATCCCCTGGTGAAGCAGACTGTCGGCGGTGGGCTGCACCGGCAGAGAAAAATCGGCATGAGAATGCATGTCGATGAATCCGGGCGCCACCGCGCAACCACCGGCGTCAATCACCGTTGCCGCAGGGGTGTGATCAAGGCGACCGACTTCAGTTATGGTTGGGCCTTTCAAGGCAAGATCCGCTTCAAAAGGCCGGGAGGCTGTGCCGTCAAAGACCAGCGCATTTTTGATGATCGTGTCGTACATGGCGGGCTCCATGGTGGGTGAATATATGCAAAGCCTGAACTGACGAAATCACCTCATTTTTATTCCGTTGAGCTCATGAGTCATTATATGAGATTTTAGATTTTAGATTTTAGATTTTAGATTTTGGATTGCGGATTGCGGATTGCGGATTTATGGAATCGCTTCAGGCTTGGGGCTTCGCTCTTCGAGCTACGACCCCACACGTCGCCTTCGGCTACGACCCGACAGGTCGCTCTATCGATTATAATGAGCCGTTCGTCGCCGAAACTTAGGGCGGACAGAATTCCCTAAATCTACAATCCAAATTAAACGAGCGTATTCAAGGGGTAATAGGAAAGTATTGATCTGCTGTCAACTAATTATGCCGAACACGAAACACCAAACACATGATGAATTCGACTTATTACAAATTCATCAATTTTCAATCTTCATTTTCGGCTTCGCCGACTTCGGGTTAATGCGCTTGACCTAGAAGTTGATTTCCTGTTATGGGAATGACAATACGGTCTGATCCTACGGGCCGGTGTTTTTTACTTCCGCTGTGTTTTCAGTTCATGCCCACAATTTTCTTTTTCACCCGACAAACAAAAGGAGGGATCATGAAAAAACTTATTAGTCTGATGGGATGTTTGTTGATGGTATTACTTGCTGCGGACACCGGGGCCCAGGTTAAGAACCCCGACACCTTCGTGCTGGCCGATTATCGCACGGTGCAGACCATCGATCCGGCCACATCCTATGACGTTGCCGGATCCATGCGGATCTGGAACATGTACGAAACCCTGATCTTTTTTGACGGATCTTCCACCGAAACCTATGTTCCGCTGCTGGCGGCCGAGGTGCCTTCGGTGGCCAACGGCGGAATCTCGGCCGATGGGAAAACCTATACCTTCACTATTCGCAAGGGGGTGAAATTTCATGCAGGCGGTGAATTGAACGCGGAGGATGTGGTTTATTCTTTCAAACGCAATATGATTGTGGACCAGGACGGCGGTCCTATGTGGATGCTGCTGGAGGCGCTCACCGGCAGCGGCTCCACCCGCGACGCCGACGGCAAGATCATTGACGGAATTTTCGATACCATCGACAAATCCGTGGAGACCCGGGGAGACAAGGTCATCCTGCATCTGCCGAAGGCTTATCCGCCGTTGATGAGTATCCTATGCTATACGGCTTCTTCGGTGGTGGACAAAGAGTGGGCCATCGCCAATGGTTGCTAGGACGGGGATATTAAAAACGCGGCCAAATACAACAATCCTTCCCCCGGCCATGAACCCCTGCAAAAAATTGAGAACGGTACCGGGCCCTATAAGCTGAAAAGTTGGGAACCTGCCAAACAATTCGTTTTTGAGCGTTTTAACGATTATTGGGGGGCAAACCTCAGATCAGAACCGGTATTATCAAACATGTGAAAGAATGGAGCACCCGCAAACTGATGCTGCAAAACGGCGATGCGGATCGCGTGGTGGTAGATACCACCTACGTGCCGGAAGTCGAAGCCATGAAAGGTTTGAAACTCTACAAGGTTCCCCAGTTGGGCTACACGGCGGCCATGTTTTGCCGCAATATTAACCCCACCGGGAACCCGAATATCGGCAGCGGCAAGCTGGATGGCGACGGTATTCCGTCAGATTTTTTTGCCGATGTCAACGTTCGCAAAGCCTTTTTGCATGCCTTTGACCGTGAAACCTATAAGCAGGATGTCTTCAACGGCCTGGTGGTGATGCCCAGCAGCCCGAACGTGGAAGGGCTCCCTTATCACATCGATGTTCCGGTTTATGAGTTTGACCTGGAAAAATCGGCCGAATATTTGAAAAAGGCCTTTGGCGGCCAGGTCTGGGAAAAAGGGTTCAAAATGATCATCACCCACAATACCGGCAACGTCATGCGAGAATCAGCGGCTCACATGCTGGCCGAAAACATTATGTCCCTCAACCCGAAGTTTCGCATCGACGTGCGCAATGTCGAGTGGAAAGATTATATCGTGCAAATTAGAAGCTTCCAGTACCCGCTGTTCTTGAGCGGTTGGGGGGCCGACTACGCCGATCCGCATAACTTTGTCTATCCGTTTATGCATTCAAACGGCTACTACGGCGGATATATGGCCTTGAAAGACGATGAGATAGATAAACTCGTGGATGCCGGCATCGCAACGGCTGATGCCGAGAAGCGGCGGGAAATCTATGCCAGGCTCCAAAAAATCTGGTATGAAGACGCCATCGGCGTGCCCCTTTATCAGCAGATTGTTGTGAGGGCCTACCGGGATTACGTCAAGGGTTTCGTGCCCAATGCCATGTTTACTGATGACAATGAAATTTTGAAGCGATTGTCGAAAAACTGATCGTTCAGAGGTTCAGAGGTTCAAGGTTTGGAGGTTGGTAGGTTCAAAGGTTCAGAGGTTTGGAGGTTCTGGGTTCAGAGGTTGGCAGGTTCAGAGGACAATGGTTTTAAGGAATATTTGAGATTTTGGATTTTAGAATTTGGATTTAAGGATCGTCTGCGACGGTTCAAATAAATTATAAAGATAGAGCAAAGCGATACCTTAAATCCGCAATCCAAAATCCCAATTCTAAAATTGGCACCAGGAACGACGTTAAAAACCTCGGAAGCCCAAAGCGCGTAGAAAGTTTTATTTAATCTCAGAATCCAGAACCCTGAACCTTTGAACCTTGAACCTTTGAACCACTTCATATTGAACCTTGAACCTTTGAACCCTGAACCTGTCATTGCTTGCTAAAGAGTTAGCAAATTATTTTCGGTCTTTTCTGCCATAAAAGTTAATATCATTTAACCATTATGCTAGCCTTCATCACCCGCAGAGCGCTTTTACTGATTGTTGTTTTATTCGGCGTATCGGTGCTTCTTTTCGGCATTCTGATGACTTTCAGCCCCGAAAGGCGGGCTGCCGCCTTTGTTTCCTCACCCCAACAGGCCAAGGATATCCCCAAAATCATCAAACAATTTGGACTCGATGATCCTGTTTATATCCAGTATATTCGTTGGATGAAAGAAGTCTTCCAGGGCAACCTGGGCTGGTCGGTAGTGGCTTCCCGCCCGGTATGGGAAGCCTTCTGGATCTATCTGCCCGTCACCCTGGAGATGAACTTGTTTGCCGCGCCGATCGTTCTGTTTTTCGGTATCTGGCTGGGTACCTTGTCGGGAATCCACCGGGACCGGTGGATCGATCACACCACCCGGATTTTAGCGATCGTGGGTTGGTCGTTGCCCACCTTCCTGTTCGCGCTGGTGCTGCTGATGGTTTTCTACGGCTATTTTCAAATACTTTCGCCGGGAGTTCTCAGTGATCAGCTGAGTATGTACATCATTGACAATCCGGACACCTACACCAGCTACACCGGACTATACACCATTGACGGGATCTTAAACGGCAAATTGGATATCACCCTGGATGCGCTGACCCATCTTATCTGTCCGATTTTGACCTACGTGATCGTAGTGGTGGCCCTGAACATGCGGGTGATGCGTTCGGGCATGATCGAGGAGCTGTCCCGGGACTATGTGATTACCGCCAGGGCCAAGGGGGCCGATAATCGCACCGTCTACATTGAGCATGCCCGCCGCAATGCGCTGCTGCCCGTAATTACCGTTGCCGGACAGCTGATGGCCATGTCCATGGAGGGCAGCATCGCCGTGGAAGTGGTCTACAACCGCCACGGGATCGGCTGGTGGCTGGCGGAATCCGCCGTCCAGTTGGATATCCCGGTGCTGATGTGCATTTGCCTGTTTATGGGAATCGTTTTTGTGTTCACTAACCTGGTCTTGGATATTATGTATGCGTATATCGATCCGAGAATCAGACTTTCGTAAATGACTAATGAATAATGGGAAATGGATAATTAATGTATTCTATCGATTTTATAATACTAAACGACAGAGCGAAGCGACTTCCGACATTAGTCATTAGTCATTGGATTTTTAGAAATTCTCTGGAATGGGGAACGATTCTTTAAAATAAAATGATAGAATGCCATAAATAATCAATAATCAATTTTCAATCTTCAATATCAAAAATGTCTCAGCCTCATCCACGACTGCGAGAATTTAAGTTTACGCTTTACCGGATCTTCCGGAACCCATCGGCGATCATCGGATTTTCGCTGCTGATATTTTTTGTTGCAGTGGCCGTTTTGGCCCCCCAGATCGCACCGCCGAAATACGCTCACAATCCATATTTGATGCCTCACAAAGGCTTTTCACCGACACCCAAACCCCCCCAGCGATAAAAATATTTTCGGCACCACCGCGGGTCAGTACGACATCTTCTACGGAGTTGTCTGGGGAACGCGCACCGCATTTAAAATAGGACTGTTTGTCGTGTTGATTGCCGGATTCGTGGGCGTTTCGCTGGGAGCCGTCGCAGGTTATTTCGGCGGCATTATCGATGAGATCCTGATGCGCATCACGGATGTCATGTGGGCCATCCCCACGCTGGTGCTGGCCATGGCAATTGTCGTGGCGTTCGGCAGGGGCCTGGATAAAATTATGATTGCACTGGCCATGGTGCAATGGCGCTGGTACGTGCGGGTTATTCGGGCGGAGATCTTGACCCTGCGGGACCAGGATTATGTCCATGCCGCCAAAACCATGGGCGTGTCCGAGTTTAAAATCATCCTGCGCCACATATTGCCCAACGCGATCTATCCGGTGTTGATCATGGCGTCCATGGATATGGGATCGATGGTTATTACGGCATCGTTTATGAGTTTTGTGGGATTGGGAGCGCCCAAAGGATTTGCCGACTGGGGGCAGATGGTGGCCCTGGCCCGCAACTATATCGTGGGTCCGCCGGGCGACCCCTTGAAATTCTGGTTTGCCATCGTGATACCCGGCGGGTGCATTGTCCTGTTCGTACTGGCCTGGAATTTGATCGGCGATGCCTTGCGGGATGCGTTTGATCCCAAACTCAGGAGAAGATGAATTGAATTCGGAAGTCGGAATGCGGAAGTCGGAATGCGGCCTTCGACAAGCTCAGGCGAGACAAAGTCGGAAGGGATGAAAAAGCTCAAAGCAGAAAAGCTGATAGCTGATAGCTGATAGCTGATAGCTGATAGCTCATAGCTGAAAGCTCATAGCTCATAGCTCATAGGTGAATAATCAAAATAGTCAAAATATAAAGGGGATGTACCTTTTTTGCTTCTATCATCAAGCGCAGCGCTCATCAAGTGGAACGCTCCTCTAGCGAAGCGCTCTTCAAGCGCAGCGCTCATCAAAGGAATCTGTAAATGGGGCGTTTGTTGGAAGCAACCGATCTGGTTACTAATTTTTACACCTACGAAGGGGTGGTCAAGGCCCTGAACAAGGTGAGCCTGGTGGTGGATCATGGCTCCACTTTCGGATTGGTGGGAGAATCGGGCTGCGGCAAGAGCGTTACGGTGCGATCCATTATGCGGGTCGTGCAGGAACCGGGTCGAATCGAAAGCGGTAAGGTCATTGTCTATCTGGATGACACCGACCAGCAAAAAGGCATCGATCTGCTCCAACAATCCGAGGCCACCATGCAAAGTCTGCGCGGCGACCGTATTTCCATGATATTTCAGGAACCGAACTCCGCCCTGAATCCAACCATGAGCATCGGCGATCAGGTTTCGGAAAGTTTTTTGTTTCACCAGAAAAAGGAGATGTGCGCCGCCATTCTGGAACGATTGGAGAAATCCGCTAGTCATAATTTAAGTCCTTTGAATAGTTTTTTGCGGGCCGTATACCGGATCGGTGCGAAAAATCCGATGGACCTGCGCCTGCGGATACTCACTAAATTGCCGCTGCTCAAGCTCTGGCAAAAAAAACTGAAAACAGAGGCCCGGCGACGAGCGGTCGACATTATCGATCAGCTGGGTATTCCCAATTCATCCCAGATAGTCAACCAGTATCCCCACAATCTTTCGGGCGGCATGAAACAACGCGTTGTCATCGCAATGGCTCTGGCTTGCCATCCGGTGCTGCTGATTGCCGATGAAGCCACCTCCAATCTGGATGTGACGATTCAGGCGCAGATTCTGGAGCTGCTGAACCGACTCAAAGCAGAAGTAATATCGTCGATATTGTTAATCACGCATGATCTGGGGGTCGTGGCGGAAACCTGCGATCGAGTGGGCGTGATGTACGCCGGCAATCTGTGTGAAGTGGCCGGTGTTAAAGATCTTTTCGAAGACCCGCGGCATCCGTATACCCGAGCCCTGTTGGATGCCGTACCGAAATTCGAAGAAGTCGATGAGTTGCAAAGCATCGAAGGCAATGTACCCAATCTCGTCTCGCCGCCTTCGGGCTGCCGCTTTCACCCCCGCTGCCCACATGCCATGAGCGTCTGCCGCCGGGATTTTCCGGCAATAAAAGAAATAAAACCAGGGCATCTGGTGGCGTGTTATTGGGTGAATGGATGAGGGTTTGGAAGTTGGAAGGCGGAATGCGGAAGTCGGAAGTCAGAGGACCCGTCTTCGCTCTTCGAGCTACGCCGCGGCACGCAGATGACAGAAGGCAGATGGCGCAATCGTTGTTGGTTAATGGTAATTTGATTCATAAGTCAACGGAACATAACGCGGAAATGGAAGTTATAGGTGAAAGGATGGAGGCGAAGGGGCAGTGGGCGGAAAAGCATTATAGTTATGTGTTTTTGGATTTTAAAAAATAGTAATAAAGGAATAAATACTATCATTTCTTAATTTTGTTCAGCCGAATTGTTTTAATCCCGGTGTTGGTCAATAACTTATAACGAATAACAAATAACATCCAACGTCTCTGAGCTCTGATGCTTCCCGGTTCAAATATTTAATTTTTTGACGTTAATGATTTTACATTCTGAGGACCCGGTGGACAAGATTCTGGAACTGAAAAATCTTCAAAAATATTACCCGATTCTGGGCGGAGTGTTGCGGCATGAGGTGGCGACCGTCAAGGCGCTCGACGGCATCGATCTGGATATTCATCGCGGCGAATGCCTGGGACTGGTAGGAGAATCCGGCTGCGGCAAAACGACGACCGGCAAGGCCGTTATTCGCCTGCACGATCCCAGCGGCGGACATGTCTATTATCACGGCCACGGCCATGAAAACGGCGTGCCGGTTGATATTGCGACCACCCGCAAATCCGCTCTGAAACGATTGGGTATTCGCAGCAAACTGCAAATGGTTTTTCAGGATCCGACAACCTCGCTGAATCCCCGGATGCTCGTTAAGAACATCATTGCCGAGCCCATCAAAACCCAATTTCGCCTGGGAAGCCGGGAACTCGAGCAGCGGGTGATTGACTTGCTGCACCTGGTCGGCTTGACCCGGGACCATTTGCTGCGATATCCCCACGAGTTTTCCGGCGGCCAGCGTCAGCGGATTGCCGTGGCCCGGGCGATTGCGACGGACCCGGAGTTCATCGTACTGGATGAACCGACCTCGGCGCTGGATGTATCCGTTCAATCCCAAATATTAAATCTGCTCAGGTCATTGCAGCAGCGACTCAATCTGACTTACATGTTTGTCACCCACCATTTGCTGGTGGTCAAATATATCAGCAACCGACTGGCTGTGATGTATTTGGGCAAAATCGTCGAAATCGCCGATACCGGCGACATTTTTTCAAACCCGGTGCACCCCTACACCCTGGCCCTGTTGTCGGCGATCCCGACGCCTGACGTCCAAGGCAAGCCCCAACGCATCGTACTGTCCGGCGACGTCCCCAGTTCCGTCAACCCCCCGCCGGGCTGCCGGTTTCACACGCGCTGCCCCTTTGCGGTCGACCGTTGTCTGAACGAGGAGCCTTTGCTGGAACCGGTGCACCCTGGGCACCTGGTGGCCTGCCATCGCAGCCGGGACATGCAACAGCTGGTGGCGGAAAAATACGGACAAAAAAGGATTGGCGGCAGGGCTTAAAGATGGTAAATGACGGAAAATAAAAATGCTTGGAAGCCAGGAAGCTGGGAGGCTGGGAGGCTTGAAACAAAACATCGCTTTCCGGCCTTATTGCCACCCAGCATCCCAGCCCTCCGGCTCATAACTTTCCGGCCTTATAGCCTCCAAGCATTCCAGCCAAAAGAGTAAGGAGATAATATGAAAACAAAGGTTTTTTCGACGCTAATTTTTCTGTGCAGCTTAATTATACTGGCAGGTTTTGCGACCGCCGAAGATATCAAACCGAAAGTGGTCTTGGATACATCCAAAGGTAAGATCGTTCTGGAGCTCTATCCGGATAAAGCCCCTGAAACTGTAAAAAATTTCTTAAGCTACGTCGATGCCGGTTATTATAACGGAACGATTTTTCATCGGGTGATCCCCGATTTTATGATTCAGGGTGGCGGCTTCACCGTTGATATGAAACGAAAAACCACTCGGCCGCCCATAAAAAACGAAGCCGACAAAGGCCTCAAAAATTGGCGGGGTACCATCGCCATGGCCCGCACCGGCGATCCCCACAGTGCCACGGCCCAGTTTTTTATCAATTCTAAAAATAATGATTTTCTGAATTTCAGAAGCAAAACTCAGCAGGGCTGGGGTTATGCAGCCTTCGGCAGGGTCGTGGAAGGGATGAAGACCCTGGATGCCATCTCGGCCGTTCAAACACGAACCCAGGGCCGATATCGGGATGTCCCTGCTGAACCGGTCGTGATTCAGCGTGCGACGCAATTGAAGTAGATTAATCAATTCTATTGAGCCACGAATTGACACGAATGGGCACGAATTGATGCCAAAGCCAATCGGAGAGGCATTGAAATTGAAGATTAAATTCGTGTTAATTTGTGTTAATTCGTGGCTTTTTTTAAACTCCGAATTTGTGAAGAAGGGGACCTATGACTGAAAAATCGGATTCGAAAAAAATGCTGGTATTGCTGGGCAGCCCACGTAAAAAGGGCAATAGTACAACGTTGGCCCAAAAGATCGTCGAGGGTGCTGAAGCCGCCGGCGCAAAAGTGGAGCAAGTTTATCTTCACGGCCAAAATATCGCCCCCTGCCAAGCCTGCTATGCCTGCCAGAAGCCCGACAGCAAGGGCTGCGTAATCAATGACGACATGCAGCCCCTCTATAAAAAGCTCCTTGCCGCCGATGCCTGGATCTTCGCCAGCCCGGTGTACTGGTTCTCCATGTCGGCCCAGACCAAATTGGCTTTAGACCGTTGCTTTGCGTTGCCAGCTTTCGGCAAAGATGTATTTGCCGGCAAAAAGATTGCCGTCGCCATGAGCTACGGGGATACGGATCCCTTCAATTCCGGCTGCGTCAATGCACTGCGCACCTTTCAGGACGCCTTCCGATTTATCGGTGCCGACATGGTAGGCATGGTCTACGGTAGTGCCGAGAAGCCCGGCGAGATTGGATCGAATCAAAGCCTGATGCAGGAGGCCGAGGATTTAGGGAAAAAGCTGGCTATACCCTAACCCGGATAAACCGGGAATACGCTATTCGAAAATCGAAATACGAAACAAACCCGAAATCGGCGGAACTATTTTTATTTGGTCTCAGAAAACCGGGTCCGCTGAGCTCCGATCTTTGCTGCTCAATCTTGCTCGCCGCTGGTCTCGGTTCCCAGGGCTTCATTAACTCTTTTAAGCAATCCATCTTTTCTTATCGGTTTGATCAAGTAGTGATTGCAGCCTGATTTAGCCGCTTTTTTAACGGTTGTCACATCCAATAAACAGGAACACATAATAATCGGTATATCTGCCCATGAGGAGTTTTTTCTGATCTCCTGAATGAGTTCGATGCCGTCTTTTCCGGGCATAACGATGTCAGAGATTATAAGCTCAATGTCAGTCCGGTCTGCTAAGATCTCCAATGCATTTTCGGCACCGTTTGCCGTCACCGTCTGATGTTCATCCTTTTGGAGAATAATCTCAATGAATCGAGCCGAGGCCTTATTGTCTTCTACGATTAGAATTGCCATCCTTACTGCCCTTATTTCTCAACCTGAATTTTGACCTGATCCAATTCTTTTTTTAGTTCATCGGCTTGTTGTGCAATCCCTGCCAGTCTGCCGTCGCGGGCTTGGGTTTCAATTCTTCCGGCCGCCTCATAAGCTTTGTCAAAGCCCAGATTGCCCGAGGCCCCTTTAATTGAATGAGCGGCGCCGGCTATAAGTTTTGCATTTGCTGCTTCAATAGCAGATTGCAATTCATAAAAATCCGCAGCGCAGGTTTCAACATATAGTTCCGCGATTTCAAGAAACTCATCGCTGTCCAAGCCCAATTCTTCAGCTATGGTATCTAAGTTCATGAACCATTCCTCTTCAATACCCAATGATCGATCAACTCAATAACGTTTTGTTTCCGAATCGGCTTGGTAATGTAGTCATTCATACCGGCGGCGAGACAATTTTCCCGGTCACCTTCCATGGCATGCGCCGTGAGGGCAATAATCGGTATTTGATCAAAGCCCTCAGCCCTTATCCTTTTGGTTGCCGCCAGTCCATCCATCTCAGGCATCTGAACATCCATAATGATCATGTCAAAGTTCTCAGAAGATGCGCAGAAGGTTTCGACAGCCGTCTTTCCGTTATCGACCAACTCGACCTGATAGCCTGCATGGGTCAACATCGCCTTGATCAACTTTTGATTTACGGGATGATCTTCGGCAATAAGAATACGCACAGATTGGGGTATTTTCTCTGGTTGCGGTAATGGCGGTCTAATCTCGCCGGCCGGCTCTTTTTTTTCCGAGCCATTGTTGTCAATGCCTTCAGATAATTTTTGTTCAAAGCCTTCATAGTAGACCATGAAGTGAAGCTCCCTGTTGATGTCTACTGGAGCAGCAGCCCCAATATTCCCTTCCCATAGAAGTTGCTAGTTGTTCACAGATCAACCAGCCCAGGCCGCTGCCGCCGTAATTTCCGGTTGTTGATCCATCGGCCTGCTGAAACGGCTTAAAGATGTCATCCAATTGCATCTGCGATTAAATGCATCACAACATTATCTTTATCGGCAAAAATTCTGAAAACTTTAGATGGAAAATGGTTCAGTTGAAATCCCTACCAAGGAATTAAATTTGCCGGTTCAGGTTCAATACCATACTCGCTCAAGCCGGCAATGGCCGCTTCATCTATCATATGATCGGAGTCTGTCATCGCCCCATCCATATCGAATATCACCGCCTTCATTCTGATTTTTTCCATAATTCATATATTGATTCGCCTGTTTCTGGCTTTTTCAAATTTTTCAATGTATTCGTCTACCAACGTTTTGCTGATGATTTTTCCTATTTCTTCAAGCGGAATGTCTTCAATCTGCTTGAACCGGATACAGGATTTTCCCATATTGGGTCTTTTACCGATCTTTTTAAATCCGTCCAGCAGAAATTCTTTGAGCCTGGAATCCTGATAAACGCTCATCAAATACAAAGAAACATACTGCTTTTGTGAAGCCAGAGCTGCGAATTGCAGGGGCTGCCTATTGTAGGTATCAGGGTAGGTTTCAAGGGGGATTTCATAAGAAATCATACCCCAATTCATCGTTTCTTCGAAGCCGGGATTCAGATTTTTTAAGATGGTCTCCCGGACCTGCTTAAGGATCCGCTTTCTATCGTCCGGCAGATCGTTTAAATATTGATCTACGGTGATTGCATTAGATTTCACCATTTTAACTTGCCTCACATGAATATATCCCACGGAATACTGGAATGGTGGAATACTGGTTCTAGCTGAATGGGTTCTGATTTTATGATAATGGCGCGAATCAGAAATGACAATTTGACCATCATCCGTTTTTGATCCCCGATATTTCAACATTCCACCAGAAGTCTAAGGTAAACAACACCCATTGGGGTGGCATCAAAGCCGGGTCCTCCTCGTTCTGATCTCTACCTTATGTCGGTCGTTCGACCAGAACAACGTTCGGTTGGCTATTTCAAGCGTCGGATAAATTATTTTTAATTCCAAATACGTATTGAAAATTAACTAAGCATTGGTATTTTTATACAGTCAATATAGTCAATATAGTTAATGTCCCCGATCATAGAAAGCTATTTTTTAAAGTTGTTCTTTATTGTTTAGCAAAAAAGATAGGAATTGCCATGGGTTCAATTATCAAGTTTAGGACCGTGTTTTTCTACTTGGCCATTTGTTTTGCGATCATTTCAGTTTTAAGTTGCTCAATCAAATCTACGGTTTCATCTGATCCGGTCTTATCGCCGACCGGCACGACGACGACGTTTATATTGGTCAGGCATGCCGAAAGAGCCAAAGAGCAAGGAGATAGTGCCCTGTCTCCGGCCGGCAAAGAACGAGCCGTGGCACTGGCCGGTGCAATCGGGGATATGGGAATTACGGCCATCTATTGCCCGGACCGCGGTCGCAACCGGGAAACCGCCCAACCATTGGCAGATCGATTAGGTTTGACACATAATTTGATACCGGAAACCAGATTTGCCAACACTCGGAAATTTGCTAATGAATTCGTTAGAGAGGTCATGTCAACGCATCCCGGAGGGGTGGTTGTCTGGATCGGTAATAAGTCACCGGTCGGTATCTGGGGTGGCAATCTTAAAGAGATCTATCAACGGCTGGGTGGAACTGACAAAGGCCCCAGCAAATACGATGATTTGTTCATCATAAAGGTGGCGGATAAAGGTGGCATTCAGATTACAAAAACAACATATGGTAAATCCGCCGGTCGTTTTGATCAGTAACGGTCATGAATATATCCATATCACCCTTATTGTGTGTCAGAAATGCATTAAATCATGGCCGCATTTTCTCCCTAAAGCTCCTTGCCGCCGATGAATGACTTTCCACCCAAAAGGCTTGTATCCAGGGATATCTGCGCAATAATCCCCCACCCAATTTATTCGGGGTTTACGGTGCTGGTTGCCGGCTATGACATCTTTACAGGTTCTGAAGCAGGCCTCTGGATTATGACACCGACAGTTGCCCTTTGTTCAGTAGCGATTGTGATCGGCTACGAGCGAATTGACATGAAAAACCGGCTCGGAACAAACTCATGGCAGACAACAATCCGCCTCCCACCAGCTAAAAAATGGGGTGACCGCTCTTTCTGAAACGTTCCATGATCAACAGGCATTCTTGTGCGTAACGGTGAGCGCGCTCGGGGTCATTGCGTCTCGAGCTCATGGAGATCACAATGTATTTTTGGTGCTCATAGAGCAGATAGAAAAGACGTCTGACGCCGGAATCGCCCGATTGCGTATTGATCGTCCGTCCATAGCCTTCCCAGAACGCCGGTCGGGTGATCCCGCAGTACTCTGCGATCGCCAAGTCCCATTCGATATCCCCCCAGCAGGCACGATCGAAATCGATGAGGCCCGTGACCTCGCCGTCAGGTTTTACGAGGAGATTCGTCACCCACAAATCACCGTGGCATAGCCTTGACGTCTGACAGGATTCGAAGACATCCAGATGGTCCTCCAAAAGCGCCATCGCCTCGTCGCCCTGCAGGCGCGAATAGACGCCGCAGGCGCAAATATCTGCCAGCTCTTTGCGGTACATCACTTCAAAAGCCCTGCGCCAAGTGACCTGTGGCGCCATGCATCGATGCTCTCCGAGATAGCCGAATCGATTGTCCGGATCAACAATTTGGTGAATCTCCGCTACATATCGACCCCATTCTCGAAAGGCGCGATCCATTGCGGTAGAACTGAGAGTCACACCACTGAGCGGTTGACCTTCAAGCCGTGGCATGATCAAAAAGTCCCGATCTATCAAACGGCGTGAAAAGTCATGCGCGATGATCGGCGGGACTGGAACTGAAGTTTCGGCCAGAATACGTTGGTGGATGCCCGGTTCCTGGCGCATCATCCGGTATTCGTAAAAGAGCTGCAACATGCTGCCAGGAGGTGCAATCCGGAGGACAAACTGCTCACCGGATTCAGCCCCAGCCAGGAAAGTTTGCGAAAATTTACCGGCCCCAAAGGCCTGACATTGCCAAGGTCCAAAACCCAGCAGCGAATTCACCAGCTCAGTCGCTTTGTTCGAAGCTAAGAATTCAGGCATTTTTTTAGACAGGAGGAATGGAGTTTACATCATTGATGCGCAGCTTCGTAGTGTTCCCGCAGCAGATCCCGACCGAAATCACCATCGATATCCCGCCAAACGGTATGGATGTGATTCGCGCCGTTTTGGACGTTGTCGTACTCGATCAAAAAGTCCGGCCCCTGAATGCGATAGTAGTGGGGCTGACCAGCCTCTAACCCGCCGGCCCAACCGAAATAGATGCGATCCCAACTGCTCCTGCGTAAGATACCCATGCGCTGACCGGCGATTTCAGGGTGCAAGACCGACGCATATTCCGCGATCAATCCGATCAGCATCTCTAATTGCGTTTCATTTAATTCACCGGCGGAAATGCCCACCAAATCCGGAGCTGAAACCTGCGCACCACCTGCAGTCAGTATATCGCGATAAGCTCGATCACTAAATACGGCTTTTATCTGCTGCTCCTGATCCAGGTGCTTTACCAGGGTGCGGGCCAGCAATTCTTCCTTTTCCAGTGGTCGCATGCCCTTTAGGTTACCTGCAGCAACGAGGGCCGGATTGGCCCCCAAAAAGCGTGGCGCCGTTGCGAAGAGATTTCCTTTGACAATGGTGATGTTAAGGCTGAGATGGTGACCTTCAAACCGCCAGCCCCATGTGCCGGTTTCAGACGGATGGCCAAAAAACGAAAAATAATACTTTTCAGGATCCCGGCCCAGCCAGTTCCAGGTCTCGATTTCGCGCAACACTGATTCCAGAGCTATGATATTGGATGCTTTGAGATAGCCGCTTTGACTCAAGGCTACTTTTAAAAACTGCATTGCAATTCGACGCTGATCGGAAGTCATCTCTTTTAGCGCCAGGCCTTTTCGGCTTCGCGGCACATAATGCCAGTTAAAACGTTCGTCATCTTCGAACGAAAAACGTGCGGCCTTTTGCTGCCCGGACGAAAGTGCATCCAATAAATTGCCGGCAGCCTTCGCCATCCGGGCCGCTGCTGCAGGTGCGCTGATTTCATGAGCATTGGCAGTCATTGGAATTAGAAGACAGACGACGGACCACAAAACAAAGATTCTGCCGAAGCTGGTTATAATGGACATGGAAACTCCTCTCATTTCGATACCTCATAAAATACAATCTAATGCTTTTCTCTCAGATTGCCAGGTATCCAACCTAGCGCAGCAAATTTTTTTCGGATCTATGATCCCCAAAAAGTTATTCCGTCTGGGCTTTTAAATGTTTATTGATTTCGGAGTGTTGAAGTACTGGAATATTGGTCTGAAGGTTGGATGTCTTCTCTTGATACCCCAATACTCCAGTACTCCATTACTCCAGGTTCGAGAAATTTCATAAGTACTTGAAACCTTAGAATTAACTTTTTTTTGGTTATACTTGCGATTATTTTACAGGGTGGACACGACCTGCCGTCAGCGGTCGATAGGTTCAATGTCTCCTTTAATTCCATTCAGTGATGCGCCACCATTCACGTTCGCATGGACAGCCGGTGTATTGGGTATTAGGTTAACCCTATAGTTGCATAAAATTTTGAAATCAATCTTATCCGATGCAATAAAAACCGGCGCCAGTATTGATTGATCCTGGATTCTCGTTTCTGGATACTGGATGGTGGTGAAATTCTCCGATCGTGCTTTCTTTGTCATCCAGCATCTGCTCATAATTAGCAACGGTCTCAATGACATCGGTCAGGCGTGATGACAAGAATTGATGCAATGTTAGGGTTAATTTAACTGAATTTAGTAAATTTGTACCTGAAAGATTCGAAATTATGGTGCCCGACTCGGGTAAATTTGGGGTGACTGGAGGCAAAAGATGACACACCATAAAATAGTTACGAGAGAAGAATGGCTGGATGCCCGTCAAAAACACCTGGCCAAAGAAAAGGAATTTACGCGTCTACGGGATCAGCTTAGTCAAGAAAGACGTGAGCTTCCCTGGGTTAAAGTAGACAAAGAATACATCTTTGATGGACCCAATGGGAAGGAGAACTTATCGGAGCTTTTTGAAGACAAGCCGCAATTGCTTGTTTATCATTTCATGTTTGATCCTGCATGGGACGAAGGTTGCCCTATGTGCTCCTATTTTGCCGACAACTACAGCGGCGCCATTGCACATTTAAAACAGCGCGATGTGACGATGGTAACTGTCTCCAAAGCCCCGCTCGATAAGCTCGAACGCTTTAAAGAGCGGATGGGCTGGCGCTTCAAATGGGTGTCGTCCTTTGGCAACGATTTCAACCGTGATTATCACGTTTCTTTTACCCCGGATGAGAAAGAGAAAGGCGAAGTGTATTACAACTACGGAACCAGTGCCTATTTTGAATCAGAGGGCCCCGGAATCAGTGCGTTTCTGAAGGATACGGATGGAAATATGTTCCACACATACTCCAGCTATGCCCGCGGACTGGATATGTTGATCGGTTCATACAACTTGCTGGACCTGGTCCCGAGAGGGCGGGATGAAGCCGATTTACCCTGGCCGATGGCGTGGATCCGTCATCACGATAAATACGAGAAATAAATAGTGGCGGAAATAGCCTAAGGTGCAATCAACTCCAGCTTTTGATGTAGCTTCAAAAAAACAGTGGCCTCAGGCTAAAGGACAACCGGTCTGATCGGAAAAGAAACTGCGCCAAATCGACGCATTTTCCGATGAACTCAGTGGCCGTTTCATCCTCGTCATCGTGCTCGTCCTCGTCCTCGAAGCTTCTGAGCCTCTATGTGTCGAGGACGAGGACGAGGACGACGACGAGCACGAATTAAATAGCCTGTTTTGGGGTTAATAGAGACGCATACCCATACGCGTCCCCGCCGCCCAGGGGGCCGGTGCCGGTGGTCGGATCGCAGGATTAAAGATCGTCGCACACGGTCTGAATCATGGCAACTGCGCGTGACCCGACAAATCCCAGTAAAAACCGGCAGCTTTCGCGGGGCGGAGTCAACCGGCTCTGGTGCGCTTGGTAGGTGGATTTCAAAATGGCCAGGCATCGGCGAATGGACCGCTGAGTTTGGGCGGTTTCGCGGTGATATCCTTCTTTGATTGAATGCAAGAAGGCATTCAGCGTCCTCAAATCCGTCGGGTAATGAATGTAGGTGCCGCCTGCCTTTTTCAACAATATGGGGGATTGGCCGAAGTAGTCCTGCAAGGCCTGAAGGCCGCGTGAACCATGACGCAAGGCGACAAGATAGCGACCATCTTGGGCAGAGTCCGGCTGGGGTTTGAAACGACCGCTTTTTGGTGGAAAGATTTTGGCCTTCATCAGGTCTAAAGTGTTGTTCCCAGGCCTGGAACTGCCTCCGCCGGCAATCTCTCGCACCGGAAATGTATTGGTCCAGGTAAGAAAACCCTCGAACACCGCCGCTTCTTCGAAACCCTCCGGCGGAGATCTTAGGTTCTTCCAGAACATGGTTTCGTATCCGTTGATAACGATCGCCGCCAGCAGATTCCGCGGATAAGTTTTTGCGGCAAATTTGAGGGCGTAGTTGGCGGTAAATTGAATCATGCTCCTTATAAAGATTCTGGCGCAATCGGCATTTATTTCCCGTTCGATAAAGCTCAAATAGGCCGGCAAATACCGGCAATCGGGTCGGCTAAGGTGTCGATAAACGCGGGGCAGCATAAGCCAGGCGTTGGATTTTGTATCCGGCTGACCACACCGATCGTTGCCCGGAGTCCTCAGCAGTTCTATGGGGAACGTGGGCCCGTGTTTAGCGGAGGGACACCGCCGCCGTAAGGTGGCAGGCACAATGCCGTTGCGGATTTCCTCTAGCTCCCGAATCAGGTCCGGGTGACACCAGTGCCGGGTTTGGCCGACCGGGCCCATCCATTGCCAATGGGAGGCGGCCATGGAGAACAACGCCCGTGTCAGTCCATCGTCAAAACCGATTCGACTGAAGGCCGGCAGGATGCGTTGTTCAAGGTATTGTTTGAACCATCCGGACGGCAGTTCCATTCCTATCGTTTGAATTGCCGCCAGATACCTTTTACGAGCAGTGGCCTCCAGCACGCGAATTTGCTCATCCAACCTTCCGCCGCCACAACGCCTTTTCCCAGCGGCCAAATCAGATCCCCTCTGATTTGATGGATCAATATCCCGTCCTGCCGATACGGCGCGGCCATGGGGCGGATAACGGTTGCGGAAATTCTGACTCGGCAACTCTTTCCGAAAAAATCCCGTCGCATATAGATACACGACCTTGCGGTCACTTTCGCTGCTATTTTCCCCCGGATTCATGGCACCCCCCCCTTGTATTAGCGGGTTAGTGTGAGCAGCAGCAAGTTTGTGGCTGAAGAGACCGGACTTGACTCCAGCCACTTGATTCTCCAGCCCCTGTATTCAGTGCGAGCCTGGGGCAGATTTCACGGTTCCAATCGGGAAATTCTCAAATTAAGCGTATAGGTTCTTCACCACCAACTTCATCTTGAAATGGTATTTGCCTTTTTTGGAGAGGCCAAATACCACATTGTGTCATTTTGTATAGCAAGAAACAACGAAAAAAAATTGACCTAAGTCAAAATTAAAAAAACTTTTCCCAAATGCTTTTTCCCGGCGGGATTGACTTAAGTCAATTTGATTTGAGCATACCAGGGATATAGTACATTCAGATTCATTCCACCGAAAATTTTGTACCCCGGATTCTCGAAAGAACTACCGAACGCCTGGTGCGTTCGCAAAACCTACTACCCTACAAGGAGGTGCAAAATGTCTCTTACTACTCTCAAGTGGACCGCTATCCTTTGCTTTATAGTGGCCATGGCCGTACTTCTGGGCGGCGGCATCGCCATGCGAAAAGATCTTCCGCCGTATCCGGGAAAGGTAGTCGACCAGGACGGCAAGGTCCTCTTCGAAAAATCGAATATTATCGCCGGCCAGAATGTCTATCAGCGTTACGGTCTCATGGATCAGGGTGCTGTTTGGGGGCACGGCTCTCAGAGGGGCCCTGAATTTTCGGCTGCCAGTCTGAAACTCATCGCGGATGGCATGGGAGATCACTTCGCCCGCAAGGACTTTGGCAAGGCATACCCGGACCTGGATGAGCTTGAAAAAGGTCTGGTCGATGTCAAAATCGCGCATGAGATCAAAAAAAATCGGTATGATGCGGCCAAAGACACCCTCATGTTAACTGCCGCCCAGGTCAAGGGTCTTGAGCGCGTCATCGCCTACTGGGGTAAAATGTTCACTGAAGGCTTTCAGCGTTTCGGATTTCTGCCCGAGACCATTAAAACTGAGAATCAGCGGCTTGAGATTTCACGCTTTTTCTTCTGGACCGCCTGGGTTGCTTCAACGCTTCGCCCTGGTGAAGATTATTCCTATACCAACAACTGGCCGCCGGACAAGCGAGTGGGGAATATACCCAGCACGGAAACCTACATTTATTCCGTCGCCGGGATCATGGCCCTGCTGCTCGTACTGGGCCTTTTTGTGTATTGGATCCACCGCCACCGCCTGTGGTACGGGGGGGCCAAGGGCGCTGCCCTGGCTGAGAAATTCATCGACATGCCCCTTACCCGCAGTCAGCTCGCGGCGGCCAAATTCTTTGTGGTGGTGATTCTGCTGTTTTTGGTTCAGACCTGCTTTGGCGGACTGCTGGCCCATTACACGATTCATCCGGGAAGTTTTTTCTTTGATTTCGTCGCCGAACTGATCCCCTACAACTGGGCCAAAACCTGGCACCTGCAGTTGATGGTGTTCTGGATCGCCACCACCTGGCTGGCGTCCGCCATTTACCTGGCACCCATTATCGGGGGTAAGGAGCCGGCCCGGCAGGGCGTTCTGGTGCAAATACTATTCGCAGCCGTACTGCTCGTGGCGGTGGGCAGCCTTACCGGTGAGGTTCTGGGCATCAAGGGTATGCTGGGCGACCTCTGGTTCTGGCTCGGCCACCAGGGATGGGAATATCTTGAACTGGGCCGGCTGTGGCAGATCCTGCTCTTCGGCGGCCTGATTTACTGGCTGGTAATCGTTTACCGGGCCGTTGGCGGCCACTTAAAGGCTCACAAGGATGAATTCAGCGCCTTGATCTGGTTTTACGTGTTCAGCGCCGTGCTGGTTGTGGCTTTTTTTGGCTTCGGCCTGTTTTACGGGAAGGGCTCCCACCTTACCATGGCAGATTACTGGCGCTGGTTTGTGGTTCACCTCTGGGTGGAAAGCATTTTTGAATTCTTCGGCATTGCGGTCATTGCCCTGTTGATGGTGGCCATGGGTCTGGCCTCGGCCGAGTCCGCTTTGAAAGTGGCCTACTTCACGGCCGCGATTACGTTTATCAGCGGTATCATCGGCACGGCCCATCACTACTACTGGTATGGCGGCGCCGCCTACTGGGTGGGCTGGGGGGCCATATTCTCATCCATGGAACCTGTTCCCCTGTTGACGCTCGTGGTTCGAGGACTGATGGAGTACCGCGATATCCGCAAGCAAGGTGTGGAGTTCAGCTACAAATGGCCCATGTATTTCCTTGTGGCGGCATCCTTCTGGAATTTTTTGGGTGCCGGCATATTCGGTTTTCTGATTAATTTGCCCATCATTAATTTCTACGAACACGGCACCTACCTGACCATGCATCACGGGCACACGGCGATGTTCGGTACTTATGGCATGTTGTCAGTCGCGCTTCTGCTCTTCTCGTGGCGTGGATTGGTCGACAAGACACGCTGGAATGACGGGATTTTAAAACTGTCCTTCTGGGGCCTGAACGGTGGACTCTTCCTGATGTCTTTTGCAACCCTGCTGCCGGTCGGTATCCTGCAGGCCTGGGTTGCCTTTAAGGACGATCTCTGGGTCGCCCGCAGCGCGGAATTCTTTGAACGGAGCTCCATTGTCTTCCTGGGAACTTTTCGCGCCCTGCCGGACACGATCATTATCGTCCTGGGGGTCCTGCCCCTGGCCTACTTTCTGATCACGACCTATCCGCATCTCAAAGCGGCCGAGATCAAAGATGACGAGTCCGTCTGGGAACGGTTGGGGGTTGAACTGTAATTGGATGGGAGACCTATTGGAATACTGGAAAAATGGAATGATGGAGATCAAAAGCGGAGTTGGGTCCAATTTTACTTCGCAGACAGGGCCACGAATTTGAAATCGATCTCAATTCATCAAACCCATTATTCCGGTATTCCATTACTTCTGTAGTCCACCGCCTCGATTTTTGGCCTAGCATTAATCCACTCTATTGGCGAAAGGAGTGGATACCCTTACAGCGGCAACATCAAACGACCTGACTAGCTCGACCTCCTGGACGATTTCCTTGATACGCACAGCCATACGGGCGAGTGACAGCAATGCCAGAAACCAACCACCGATGCCGGCTACAAATGCCACTGCCACGCGTTTCACAATAGCAACCAAATGGCCCAGGATTCGGCAGGCTGCTCCAAAGCAAACCGATTCACGACGGTTGTATTTGATCAGGCGTCTTACGGTTTGCGGCTCTGCCTTCATATGAAAGAATATTGCAGCATCAAAATCCTTATCGTGCGAAATGGCTATGTTGCGCGCATCGCTTCCCGGCAAAAGTTTGTTGCGGAGGTAAACCGCGCCCCGATGAAGGATCTCAAAGGCAGTCCTGACTGTCCCGAAAACATAGCGGGAATGCTTGGCAACAAAGCGGGCGATATTTTTGATTAAATTTAAGGCAGTTGATACGACCTTTTTAACAAATCGTTTAATCCAACGAAAAACCTTTTTGACGCCGTCCCATATACTTGACGCAATATTCGTCAGTCTGCTTTTTAGCAAATTCTGGTCTTTTTTCGACAAAGAACTGATGCGACCAATCAGATTTTCTTCCACGAAATTGTCTTCATCCTGATCCTCTTCTTCTTCAAGCGCGATCAACTGTTTGAAAAATTCCGGTGTCACATTTTGTCTGCTCCACTTTAATCTGGGCCTTGAAGCAGCCGGCTGATGCTCCCAAAAATCCTCCAGCGCCATCGATAAAAAGGTTGCCCGCTCTTTGAATTTATGACCTTCTCTTCGTCTAAAAATAATTCTGGGATTGCCGATATTGACATCGAAACCCAGCATCCAGAATTCAATGCGGGCTACGGCTTCGACAAATTTTTTATTGTTTCGATCAGATACAAAACCGGGGTTTCGGCCCAGTGCATGAACCAGTTCATCTTGTTGAAACAACGCCCGCAAGATTTCAAGGTTGATTACAGGACCATTTTCATTTTCAAAAATTCCGATTGAATGGGCTGTATTCAAAAAATCCTTCAAGGCCGCTTCGAAATCGAGATTGGTCTCTAAAGAAATGTCCGTCCAGAGATTTAGTTTTTTACTCCAGTCAAAAAAGCCAAGCGCGTAGAGCCTCAGATAAACAGCACGCAAAACTGCCGGCTGCGACAGATCTCCGACCAGCTCATCTCGCCAGAAAGCCGGATCCTGCTCATCCTCGAAGCTGACCAACTGCTGCAAAGTCCTCCAGGTTTCGGGTCCTGCCCATGCATCTTCCTTTAATCCTGAGTCTCTTTGAAATTTTTTGATTGCATTTTTGAGACGGGGATCCAGGGATTTATTGCTTCGATTTTCGGTTGACTCGCCCAGGTAACCCAGGTCGATCAGTCGGGAGCGAATGGCCAGAATATAAGAATCGGTATTGGCGAAATTACTGTCTGCATCGGAAGAAATTTTACGGCTTGGGTTTGGTAAATGACCGCCTTTGCAGGCTTCATCCAGGGACGAAGCCAGGTAATCGAATGCATCTAGACCCAGTTCCATTGGTGTGATCCCTGCTTCACTTGACGAGTTCGAGAATCGTGTCTTTAAAAAGATCGACAACCGCCTGTCGGTTTTGTCTGGCGATATCAACCAGATTATGATGGGCATCCCTTTCGGCGGCTGTTATATCATTGTCATAAAAGACCTGGGTATCTCCGTCCAATTCGACATAGGTGCAGGCCGTGATCTTAAAGTCACCCTCAGATTTCGCTTTTTTGATGATCGCGCTAAATGTTTTGGGAGGATCTCCGGATGAATCTTTTTTAATTGTAATCTTACCGTTATATGTTACGACCTCAAGCGATGAAAGATCCTGAATCCCTTCTGCGATTTTATTCAACGCACCTTTAAATGTGGGGTCTGCCATTGTTTACCTCCTTTGCTGTGATGGTTAAGTTGCTGCGAAAGTACTTCAGGTAGTTTTGAATTGTATTTATTACAGGTTTGATCCCGTCTCTGATCTTTGAATCAGGGGGTTCAATCGGTATTAGATTGTTTTTGGTGTCGAGTCTAATGTCATCGACCCGTTGAATCTGTTCCGGGATATTAATCAAGGCCTGCCCGAGGACATTGGCTGTATTGGTATCGATTACATCCGGCTGAATGACACCTTTATAAAAATGGAGCCGGTACTCGTTCCGACCGCATAATTTTCTGACAGCATCTTTCAGCCGATTTAGCACTTCCTTTAGACGCAACCGGTGGTTCATTTTTTAGGTGATCGACTTGCTAAGGATTCGGTTTCAGCTAAGATTTTCAGCAACAATGCCGCTTGGCGGCGTTCCTGATGTTTCCCGGCTATTGAATTAAAAGATAAGAGTTCGCAATTTGGCGACGGATCAGAGAAAAGGTGATATGAATTTCTCATTACAAGGTAGCGGCTAAAATTGGGATGTCAAATTTTGTGAGCGTTTTTTATCCTGGAACCGCTTTTTAGGCTTATATCGACGACTTTAATACCAAAAAAGAAGGTTTCAGAAAAGAAATATCTCTTTAAATGCTCAATCATATAGTCCTTGGCACATACTACCCTCCTTATTCGGATTGGTTTCTGTTGACATCAAACAACCATTATCTCAAAAAAACTGCTAAAAAGATCTTGACATACCGAACATTTGTACAGTATATTTCAAAATATACCATACATTTGTTCGGTTTATTGTTTATTCGCTAACTTGAACTTAGAGCTTTGAACCTTGAACCCTGAACCTTGAACATGGAGGCTGATGATGGGACGCACACCGCCGGGACAAACCCGGGAACGAGTTTTTCATTTTGTTCGGGAACGTCTGCTAAACGGAATGCCGCCCACCGTGCGGGAGGTGATGGAGGCCTTTGGTTTTCGTTCGGTTCAAACCGCCCGGGAGCATCTGGAAGCCCTGGTCAAAGAGGGCCGGCTGATCAAGGACAAAGGCAAGGCCCGCGGCTATCGCCTGGCGGCCGGCCGCGGATCCAACCGGCCTATGCAGCTGGTGCCAATCCTGGGGCGCGTGGCGGCCGGCGCCCTGGATCTGGCCACGGAGGACCATGAAGGCTATATCCCGATTCACACTCGCCATCCATCCGACGAGTTGTTCGCCTTGCGGGTACGCGGCCGGAGTATGACTGGGGCCGGTATTTTCCCGGGTGACATTGTCGTGGTTCGCCGTCAGCCAACGGCCGAATCCGGTGAAATCGTGGTAGCACTTGTCGGGGACGAAGCCACCGTCAAGCGGCTGCGAGTCCGCCGCAAGCGAATAGAGCTACATCCTGAAAATCCGGAGTACGAGATTATCATCCCCGATGCCTCTCAATTCAGCCTGCTCGGAAAAGTTGTCGAGTTGCGCCGCTATCTGGAGCAGTCGTGAACTCGCTGGCATCCCCAACCGGACTTTCAGTGGCGTCACTGCGGCATTCGGTGTCCAATCCGCAACAAGATGAAAGTCTCGAACGTCACCTAGACGATAAATCGGCGACCTGGTGCCTGGCAACTTTTACAGGCCGTTTGACGGAACTATCCGCTGAGCCGTCGGGTGCCCTCCTGACCCTGGTGCTCGGTTTGGTGTTGGAAGCCCAGAAGCAGGCCGAACCGGTGGCCTGGATCACCAGCCGTGACAGCACGTTTTTTCCGCCGGATGCCGCCGAACGCGGCATCGATCTGTCAGCCCTGGCTGTGGTGCGAACCGGAGACTTGCTGAAGACCGCCCGGGCGGCAGAGTATCTGCTGCGATCAGCGGCCTTCGGCCTCCTGGTGTTGGATCTCGGAACCGATGCCCGGATGCCGCTGCCGGTCCAGGCGCGCCTGGCCGGGCAGGCGCGACACCATGAGACGGCCCTGGTGTGCCTGACTGAGAAACCGGCCAAAGATCCTTCACTGGGCTCGATGGTATCCCTGCGGGCCCATGCGCCAAAAATTCAACAGCAGGGCCGGCGCTTTCGATGCAAAATTCAAATCCTCAAAGATAAGCACCGGGGGCCCGGCTGGACACACACGGAGGTTGGCCGTGGACCGGATGGCTTGTCTTAATTTGCCGGTTTTTCCCATCCAGCTTTTACTCCAAAAGCATCCGGACTGGCGCAACGGACCAGTGGCCGTGGTTGATTCCGACAAACCCCAGGGGACGATCCTGCGGGTTAATGAACACGCCCGAGATCTGAGGGTCAGGCCCGGGATGAGATATGCGGCCGGGCTGTCATTGGCGCGTGATTTGCGGGCAGGCGTGGTGCCGGACCAGGAAATCCATACCGCAGTAACCGCGATATGCAAGCGGCTTGACACCCATAGCCCGCGCGTCGAACCGGCCGCAGCCGAGGACGGGGTATTCTGGCTGGACGCCTCCGGTTTGAAGCGGCTGTACGGATCCCTGGAAAACTGGGCCCAGCAGGTCCGGCGAGATTTGCTGAACCTCGGCTTTCATGCAACGGTAGTGTTGGGTTTCAGCCGTTTCGCAACCTATGCCCTGGCCAAAGCCCAGCCGGATAGTCTTTTCTTCAACAGCCCGGTTGAGGAGCGCACTGCATCACAGCGCGTGAGCCTGGACTGTCTGGCCCTGGAAGCCAAAACTAATGATTTGCTGCGGAAGCTGGGGATCCGAACCGTCGGACAATTCCTGGATCTGCCGCCGGCGGGGATAGCCAAACGTTTCGGGCAGCAAGCCGCCCAATTGCACCGATTGGCGCGCGGAAAGATCGATTTACCCCTTAACCCCCTGAGACTGCCGGCACCCTTGAGCCGACATCTGGTGCTGGACTATCCCGAAAAAGATGTCCGGCGCTTGACGGCGGCCATTGAGCAGCTGCTTGAATCCATCCTTCAAAAATTAAACAAACGGGGCCGCCAGCTTTACGAGCTGAAAATTTGGTTTCATTTTGATCGAGTCGGGAACCATACCGAAAAGCTGCGGCCGGCCGCTCCTACCCGGGACCGCCGTCTGCTGCTCGATTTGATTCGTCTGAGGCTCAGCTCGGCCGGTCGGCTTCCTGACGGCGTCGTTGAGATAAAGCTGAATGCCAAAAGTGTGGCCACAGCTCCCAATCAAAACCATTTGTTGGAGGTGCGTCCCAAACGCGATTTGGAGGCCGCCAACCGGGCCCTGGCACGGGTGCGGGCCGACCTCGGTAATGAGGCGGTTGTCCGCGCACAACTCCAGGAAGCCCACTTGCCCGAAGGACAATTTGCCTGGGAGCCGCTGCACAAGCTCGAAACGGCCAAGCCGCGGGTGGTCCACCGCGTCTGCCTGATACGCAGATTCAACTTTCAGCCGCTGGTTCTGGCGAATTGGGCGCAGCCCCGGAATATGTCGGAGGTACAATTGCAGCCTTCGAACCTTCAGCGGACTGTGGTCCGTTCCTGGGGACCTTTCATGATATCCGGCGGCTGGTGGCGGCGGGCCGTACAGCGAGCCTATTTTTTCGCCGAAATCCGGACGGGGGAGATATGGTGGGTTTATTATGACCGCCTTCGGAACCGCTGGTTTCAGCAGGGAAGGGTTGAGTAATAAAATTGGAGTGATGGAGTATTGGAGTGGTGGAGTGTGATACGGGTTGCGGGGTGCGCGTTACGCGTTGCGAGTTGCGAGTTGCGCGTTGCGAGTTGCGCGTTGCGCGTTGCGAGTTACGTGTTGCGGGGTGCGGGGCAGAGTGCAGGGGGCATAGTGCATGGAGCCCGGGAAAGCGCGGGACTATCTGTTTTCTGACAACTGTCTTTTGACATCTGTCCTCTGGTATCGAGTTGCTGTTTTGAGGACCGTGGTGAATTAAAATAGATAGAATACCATAAATCTTCAATCTTCAGTCTTCAATCTTCAATTCCGGCTTATCCGGGGGGGGTATAAGAAAGCATAGTTGGAATGACGACCTACGTACCATTGTGGTGCAAAAGCAACTTCTCCTTCCTGGAGGGCGCCAGCCATCCTGAGGAACTGGTTCAAGTTTGCGCCGATTTCGGGATACCGGCCATGGCCCTGACCGACCGCGACGGGGTTTACGGCATGGTGGAAGCGCACAGCAAAGCCGCCGAGCTTGGCGTTCATCTGATCGTTGGCTCGGAAATCACCATCGAAGGCGGCTCGACCCTGGTTATGCTGGCAATGAATCGATCGGGTTATGCCAGTCTTTGCCGCCTGATCACCATCGGACGGCTTCGTTCTGAGAAGGGAGAAAGTCTGGTCAGCTGGATGGAGGTCTGTGAGCACGCTGAGAATTTAATCGCTCTCTGGGGCGGTGAGCGCAGTCTGCTGACCAGCAGTGTCGAACCGTTTTTCGTGGCCCATCAGCTGCGCGAGGCATTTGCCGACCGGATTTACGCGCTGCTCTGCCGACACCGGCGGTCGACCGACAGCATCCAGGAACTTCGTCTGCGTCGCCGTGCCGGGCGATATCGGCTGCCTCTGGCCGCTGCTGTCGAGGTGCTCTATCACCAGCCCCGGCGACGTCCGTTGCAGGACGTCTTAACCTGCATTCGCCATCGCACCAAGCTGGTGGATGCCGGCCGCCTGATCAAGCCCAATGCCCAGCACGCCTTACCATCCATTCGGCGCTTCGGAGAGCTGTTCACCGACGAACCGCAAGCGGTGGCACAAACCCTGGAGATTGCCGCCCGCTGCCGGTTTTCCCTGGCTGACATTCGCTATCGTTATCCGTCGGAGAAGCTGCCTGACGGCACCACCACGATCGAATGGCTGCGGCAGCTGACAGTGGATGGTGCCAAACAGCGTTATGGTGACAGGATCCCGCCCGAGGTGATGCAGCAGCTCGAAATAGAGCTCAGCCTGATCGATGAGCTCGACTACTGCGGATATTTTTTAACCATCTGGGAAATCGTACGGTTTTGCCGCCAACATTCCATTCTATGTCAGGGACGGGGATCGGCGGCCAACTCGGCGGTGTGTTACTGCCTGGGAATCACCGCCGTGGACCCGGTCCGCATGGGACTTTTATTTGAACGCTTCCTGTCCCGCGAGCGCGCCGAGCCGCCCGATATCGATCTGGACATCGAACATGACCGACGGGAAGAAGTCATTCAACACGTCTATGAGAAATACGGGCGCAGCCATGCCGCCATGGTGGCCAATTTCATCCGCTACCGGCCGAAATCGGCTGTTCGCGAAGTGGGCAAGGTTCTTGGCGTGCCCGAAACCGCCCTGGACCGCTTGGCCAAATTCCTGCCATGGCGCGGCGAAATTGAAACGCAGACGCTGGCCAGGCCGGTCTTGACCTGGATGTGCCGGTTCATCAGCACCTGCGGTGCCTGGCCAACGAAATCATCGATTTTCCACGCCATCTCTCGATTCATTCCGGAGGATTCCTGCTGGGCCATGAACCGGTATCGACCCTGGTGCCGATCGAAAATGCCACCATGGCCGACCGGACCGTAATTCAGTGGGACAAAGACAGTTTGGAGGCCTTGGGGTTGTTCAAGGTGGATCTTTTGGGCCTGGGGGCGCTGCATCAGCTCCATCTGGGCTTCGATCTGCTCAAAACCCATTATGGCGAATCTCACAGTATGGCCACGATCGCGCAAAAGGACACCGCCACCTTCGACATGATCTGCCGATCGGACACGGTCGGTGTTTTTCAGATCGAAAGCCGGGCCCAGATGGCCATGTTGCCGCGTCTCAAACCTCGCCGGTACTACGATCTGGTGATCGAAATCAGCATTGTGCGGCCCGGGCCCATCACCGGCGGGATGGTGCATCCCTATCTGAGGCGACGCGAGGGTCTTGAGCCGGTGGTCTATCCCCATCCTTCACTCAAGCCGGTGCTTGAAAAAACTCTCGGGGTTCCCTTGTTTCAGGAGCAGGTCATTCGCCTGGCTATGGTGGCCGCCGACTATTCCCCCGGCGAAGCCGATCAACTGCGGCGCGACATGGCAGCCTGGCGCCGCAGTGGACGGATCGAGCGGCACCGGGAACGGCTCATCCAGCGGATGATGGCCAAAGGAATCGCGCGGGAATTTGCCGAGCGGGTGTTCGAGCAGATCCGAGGGTTCGGTGAGTACGGGTTTCCGGAAAGCCATGCGGCCAGCTTTGCGTTAATTGCCTATGCAGCGGCCTGGATGAAATGCCATTACCCGGAGGTATTCGCCTGTGCCCTGCTCAACGCCCAGCCGATGGGATTTTACTCGTCGGCCAGCATCGTAAACGATGCCAAGCGGCATGGTGTAAACGTTTACCCGGCGGATGTGATGCAAAGCATCTGGGACTGCACGTTGGAGCCGACCCGCCAAGGACCCTGTCGCCATGGCGTCCGGATGGGGCTGCGCTACATCAAAGGGATGGGGGAAGGAGAATGGCGGCGCATCGATCAGGCCCGCACCAATCGACGGTTTACCTCGCTGGCCGATTTCGTGGTGCGCACTGCTTTAAACGACGGCGTGCTCACCCGCCTGGCTGAGGCCGGGGCGCTAGACGGTTTCGGCAGCCGCCGCAGCGTTCTATGGCAGGTTAAAGGGCTGATTGGAAAACGGCCGTCCAGGCCGGAGCTGGAGCCACTGGAAATGCTGCCGGCTTTTGCAGAGCTGGATGCCTTCGAGACCATCGATTGGGACTACCGCACGATGGATCACAGTGTGCGCGGCAATCCCCTGAGCACGTTGCGGGATAAGCTGCGTGCCAACAAACTGCCGGATGCCCGGGGTGTGGGGCGAATGCCCAATGGGCAGCCGGTTCGCTATGCGGGAATGGTTATCTGCCGCCAGCGTCCGGGCACAGCATCCGGCGTGGTGTTTTTAACCCTGGAAGACGAAACCGGCTTCGTCAATGTGGTCGTCTGGAATCGAGTGTTCGAACAAAATTCCCTGATCATCAAGTCTTCGAATTTTCTGGGTGTCAGCGGCATCCTGCAAAAAGAAGACAGGGTCGTACACGTGATTGCCGAGCAGTTCTGGGATCCCCAGGCTCTTATCGGCGCCCGGCCCGCCAGCGGAGGCAGCCGGGATTTTCATTGAGCATCACCCCAATTAAGAGTAATTCGTTATTGGTTATTAGTTAGTTAATACTCACAATTCGCAAAGTGCTTGATAGCAGCTGATTGGACCACGTGCGTGTTGCATTTAAGGTCAAGTCGCCTTGATCCGGTGGCTAAATATTAAAACTGTTAAACAGAAAGAAGCTGGAGTCTTATTCGATTGGATTTGTCCATCGCAACGATTTAAATCGACTAAAATCGTTGTCTGTCGAAAAAAGACGGGCGCCATATTCAATGGCCAAGGCGGCAAGATGGGCATCAGACGTTAAATTGGCTGCGGTTCCGAGGGGCATAAGGATTTCTTTAACAATGGCCCAGTGTTGGCGCGATGGAACAATGGTTGTCGAAGGGGGCTGTTGGAGCCAATCGTTGACAATATCTATTGCGACTTCCGGCAATAAAGGCCTGGGCATGATCCTGCCGTTTGTCACAATTCGCAGAAAGCCCAAAATGACAATCCAAGCAAAACCGAAAGGTTCATCGCTTGATAAGGAAATTCATAGTTGTCAAGTCATCTTTTTGTCGAATTTATTGATGCTATCTCATCGGGTTTCAGGATTTGGAGCGAAAGTCTATGATTCAATCCCCGGGATCCAGCTTTGGATGGTCGGTAAATGGGGTTACCGGTTAATGACTTCAATAAGTTTTTGATTTTGTCTAATTTAATCTTATATTTGGTATAGTTTGGTGAATAGAGCTTCAACCCGCTAAGTTGAACAACCTCTGAATGAAACCTATCATAAGCTTTTGTGCTCTATAACTATCGGAAAAATAAAAATGAAATATACCCAAACAGTTGGAGATCACCCTGCTGGAGTACCTATATTTGCGAATCGTAGAGAACTCATCAAGCTGCTTTGTTTGGCAGCGATATGCATGGGGTTGGCGATCAGCGGATGTGATATGGGCACAGTTGATGCTTCGGCAGGAAAAAACTCCAAGAAAGAAAGCAAGATGGAAACCATTCACGCTACCACAACCATTCAACCTAAAATACCGCCTATCGATGCGACGGTAATACCTGAAATAGAAACCGCAACCTTTGCAATGGGCTGATTCTGGGGTCCGGACTCCCAGTTCGGGAGTATGGAAGGCGTAATCAGAACGCGCGTCGGCTATTCCGGCGGCCAGAAAAAAAATCCCACTTATCGCAGCATCGGGGACCATAGCGAAACCATTGAGATCGATTACGACCCGACGCGCATATCCTACAAGGATCTGCTCTTCGTTTTCTGGCAGAGCCACGATCCGACTTACAAATCCTGGAGCCGGCAGTACATGTCGGCCATATTTTATCAAAATGACGAGCAGCGCAGGCTGGCCCTTGAAACAAAAGCATTCGAGGAAAATCAGCGAAACCGAAAAATCCACACCGAAATCATGCCCATCAATAAGTTTTACCTGGCCGAGGATTATCATCAGAAATATGAGCTACGCCGGCACGGCGACCTGATGAAGGAATTCAAGGCGATGTATCCCCAGGATATTGATTTCGTCAATTCCACGGCCGCCGCACGGATCAATGGCTACGTGGGCGGACACGGCAAGCCGGAGGATTTTGAAGCTGCCATCGAAAACCTGGGCCTGTCGGAAGCCGGCCGGGAGCGGCTGCTGGCGATTTCGAAAAAACGAAGACACTGATCCTGATTGAGCGTAAAAAGACGCTCAATCAGGCGTTATTTGTTAATTGTTATTCGTTATTAGTATTTGATTACCGAATTTGTTTGAAGCCGATTGGATCTATTAAATTCTGCCGAAAACGGGGATTTCCTTTGATGAAATCAAATGGAAACCCCGTTCTTTTTTCGGAAGGAGCCTAGGAGTGGGGCAAGCTCAATTTCAGTTTCTGTTCGATGCATTGGACGATCGTCAAAAAGGTCAACTGGACACGATCCAGCGAAGATTTGAATCATCCGGGAAATCATTTATGGATACCGGAAACGGCGACCAAGTGATTGATACCCTTGAATCCTGGCTGATGGATGATGAACAAAAGGAGACCTTACAATCCAACCCCTGGGATATATTCTTCCTTATGGCAGCCGCCAGCCTTCTCAGCTTCAATGGAACGGAAAATCATGATTCCAGGGAGAAGGCTCCCTCGAAAAACACAACCGCAACTACCTCAATCACTGAATCAACCAGTACCATTCGGCCTTCACTTGATATCGGAAACGGGAACCAGGCTGAAATTCTCGAATTGATCGGCAAAGGCTATCTTGCCTCAGATAGCCTGGCCGATGAAATACCGCCGCGGGTTTTATATGACGGCCAGCATGAAGTCAACATTCAGCTTTTGTCAGCTTGCCTGAGGCTTGCCATGGGCTTCAACCTGACAGCGCCCGGGACCTTAAATCACCTGCGAGAGTTATTGCCACAAAACGCTGTATTGGACGAGGAGCGCTCACTGGATCAGCACTTTAAAGTGATCTCGTCCGGCGCCCACCCCCATGTCCAGGCCACGATTCTAGTGCAGATCGATTGTCGTGATGCCGAAGTCCACCGGGCACTCAAACGCTACGAATCCTATCTCCAGCGCCTGTTGTACGAATTCAATCGAATCGTCCGTCCGCGGTTTTTGTTCACGGCGGTTCGGTTTGAAATCACACCGCAAGGCTATCAACCGATTGATTTTAAATTCGGGGTGGACACCTCTTCCGCCCTGCAGCTTTTTGCCGGAAACACGCTTTACAAGGACCGGCGCGTTTTTCTCAGAGAGCTGGTGCAAAACGCCGTCGATGCCTGCAATCTAAGACAAATGCAGGAGCCCGGGTTCACCCCGGCAATTGGGATTGAGTTCAGCCCCGATCTCGATCGGATCACTTTTCGGGACAACGGGATCGGGATGAGCAAACAGTGGATCGAAAAGTATTTTCTCAACATCGGACTGTCCTTTTACCAGTCCGATGAAATTGTGCGCGTCAATCGCGATGCGAATATTCGATTCAGCTTTATCAGCCAATTCGGCATCGGATTTCTTTCAAGTTTCCTGGTGTCGCGACAGGTGATCATCAAAACCCGCCAGGCCGGTTCAGAGGGATTTGTCATTACGATCACCCACCTCGATGACTATTTCGATGTGCGGGTTGCCGGCGAGCAACTCCCGGTCGGCACCGAAGTCACCGTCGTTTTAAAGGAAAATGTGCGGCAATACTGCCGCAGTCTGGAATACCTCGGCTACCTCAAAACCAATGTCCGGTTTCTGCCGATTGCTTTGGATTTCGTGGATGAAAAAGGGGGCCACACGGTGCTGGGCCGCGAATCCCTGAACTATGATGAAGAAATACGGTGGGGGACCAGGTTTACCACCAAATTGGAGTTTGCAAGTTCCCAGGGGTACTTGATGCTGCGGGTTAAAGAGAATCACCAGTACATCTATGACATGGAATCTTCCAGGGGCGGTGTGTCAATCTTTCAGGACGGGATTTTTATCACCCAGATCGATTCCCTGCTGCCGGACAGCGCCGGCGAACATGTCATCGGCCGCCTTAATCTTATCGGAGATGAAAAATGCGAGTTGAGCATGGATCGTAATCGCCTGCTCTGGAAAAAGGATCAGCTGGCGCAAATCAAGAAGCGATTTTTGATGGGTCTCGTGGTCATCGTCAATCAACTGCTGGAAACATCAGCCCGGCAATCGCCGCCGGAAAATATTCGGAGCAATATCATTCGAAAGGCGGCTTCCTTTTTTGACTTCAACGAGGTTGACGACGCCATCTACGACGCATTGAACAACGGTATCTGCGTTTTCGTTGAAGACGAGTTCCGAAGATTTATCAGAATCAATCACTCGCGCTATGATTTGCTCCGCAATCCTCAACAGAACGCCGCCGATGCACACGGCTATATCTACCGGTGGCAGCAGCGCGTTATCGACAATTACAAAAAGATCGGGGCCGGGAAGGCGCGGAGGGCATAGCGCATGGCGCATGGCGCAAAGCGTTAGGCGCAAGTGCTTGGTGACGGCATAGGTCAACCGGCATTCGGCTCTCGGCATTCGGCGTTCGGTGAAAGATTTTCCCCTATTCTGAATTTCCTCTCATCCATCAGCTCTGGCAATCTAATGCGGTGACCTGGTGTCTTGGTGGCGAAGATAAATTCTTTGCGAGCTCAGCGGCTTTGCGGTGAACATGAAAGTTTGGGACGCAGATCTTCACAGATCTTCGCAGATAAATATGGGTTTTTAATTGAGGGATTCAGGTATTTAGGAATTTAGGTATTGAAGGTAATCGGTCCATATAATCCCTCAATCCCTAAATTCCTTAATTCTTCAATTTGGCTCTATCTGCGTGCATCTGCGAAAATCTGCGTCCTAAATTACATATTATCAGACTAAACGAAAAAATCCGGCATTAGCTCAGCTGTAGGATCGACGGCGTAGGCACTGAGATCGGTGATCCCCTCGGATTGCAGCACCCCGTCATCGATGAAAAAGTTGCCGGTACACTCGCGGCTGGGTTTGGTCAGGATCGCATGGGCGGCATCCGCCATGATCTCCGGCTTGCGCGAAGCTCGCACCATTTCATCGCCCCCCAGAAGGTTGCGCACAGCGGCCGTGGCAATTGTCGTCCGTGGCCACAGGGCGTTGACCGCAATTCCATTAGGCTTGAGTTCCTCGGCCATCCCCAAAACACACATGCTCATACCGAATTTGGCCATGGTGTAGGCCACATGGGGCGCGAACCATTTGGCTTCCATGTTCAGCGGCGGCGACAGGTTCAATATGTGGGGATTATCTGCTTTTTCCAGATGAGGGATGCATTTTTGCGAGCACAGAAAGGTGCCGCGCGTGTTGATCTGATGCATCAGGTCATAGCGTTTCATGGGCGTCGAGACCGTGTCGGTCAGATGAATCGCGCTGGCGTTGTTGACCAGGACATCGATGCCGCCGAATTCCTCAACCGTTTGGTCTATGGCCGCTTGCACCTGGTCCTCGAAGCGGATGTCTACAATGCATGGCAAAGCCCGGCCGCCGGCCGCCTCGATTTCTTCGGCCGCAGTATAAATCGTACCCGGCAGTTTGGGGTGCGGCCGGTTCGTTTTGGCTGCAACAGCGATATTGGCGCCGTCTCTGGCGCCCCGCAATGCAATGGCCTTACCGATACCACGGCTGGCTCCGGTAATGAACAGGGTTTTGTCTTTAAGGTCGGACATGGGCCCCCCTTTACTCGTAAGGGTGAATAGTTTGCAGGACTATTGAGATTTTCCTAATTTAGCTAAAAATGCTCAGCTATATGTTATTGGTTATTTGTTATTCGTTATTAGAATTGGCTTAGAATCTGATTCAATATGCACATCGCCGGTGATTTATAATAACAGACCCGATTCCTTTCAAACCAATAACCAATCACGAATAACGAATAACTCTTAGTTGGTTTTTTCTCAATTGAATTTCTATTTCTTGTAAAGTCGCTTGAGATCCTCCCAGGCATCCGTCAGCATGGGGTTGGGAATGTAGCCGTGGACATAATCCCGGTAGGCCCGTACGCTGATTTGCTGATACAGGGGGATGCCGATGGATTCCTCGTACCAGAGAAGCTGCAGTCTGGTGTAGATTTGCTCGCGTTTGGCCGGATCAACCGTGGTTATGCCGGCCTCGCACAAGCGGTCGATCTCGTCGTTTTGATATGCCAGAAACCGGCCGTATACACCGCCCGAATGCATGAAAGTGTAGAGAAAATTATGAGGATCGGCATAATCAGCGGCCCAGCCGGTAATAAAGATCGGATACATATAGTTGCGGTATTGAACCAGATAATCTTTCCAGTCCACATTACGCACTTCAATATTAAATTTCGGATTCAGGGACATGATATTTTCGGCCAGCATCCAGGCGGCGGCCTCCCGCATTTCATTGCCGGTATTGTGGGCAATCACCATCTTAAATCCCTTTTGCCAGACCATACCATTGAGGGCTTTTTTCAGATAGTGCCTGGACTTGGCCAAATCGAATTCGTAAATGGGAACCTCTTTGTGGTAGGGCAGACCCTCGATGTTGGGACTCGTCGGCAGAATGACCTGGCCGTTGAATACATCCTCCCGGTAGGTTCGACGATCGAAGGCATGCAAGAAAGCTTTGCGGATGTCGGCATCGGCAAAGAAATCGGGCGGAATGCCGCGGCCGTCCAGTCTGGCGCTGCCGATATTCGGGTTGCCGTTCGGATTCAGCTTGCGGCAGAAAAGCGCAGCAGTCAGGGACAGCTGGGGGGTTTTGAAATGGGCTAATCCCGGCATGGCCTCCACTTCCGGCACATAAGGCGTGTCCACCGTGACGCGATCGGCATCGCCATTTTGCAGCATGAGCTTGCGGGTACTCCACTCTTTGACGTATTTGACAATTGCCGTTTTGATGGCCGGCCGGGGGCCCCAGTAACCCTCGAAGCGCTCGAATACGAACTGTTTAGAAGGCTGCCAGAGTTTCAGACGATAGGCACCCGTGCCGTTGGCAACTTTTTGCAGGGGTTCATAGCCGGGCGCCGGATTGTTGTATTGAGCCGCATTTTTAATGTTGCCGTCCCAGCAGCCCATGGAAATCGCCCATTCCCGGTCTAATATAACTGCGGATGAATTGGCCAGGATGCCCATCAAGGGCGGAAAGGGGCGCGGCAGGTGAAAAATGACCCGGTCCGCGTCAGCGATCACGGCCTTGTCGATGATTTCAAATATTCCGGGAATTAGATTGCCGTCACTGTCCCGGGTGGAGCCTTGCCCGGTCAGCGCTTCGAGGAGCATCCACATGGGGCCGCCGTCGGGATCCACGATTAAAGCGCGTTTAATGGAATAGACGACGTCTTCGGCTGATAACCGCTGGCCGGCATGGAATTTTACGCCGCGGCGGATCACAAAGGTATAGATTTTGCCGTCTGCCGAAATGCCGCCATTGGCCAGGGTCGGGACCTGTTCCGCCAAAACCGGAACGAATTTGTCCGTGCTGGCGCCATCGAAGAAAATCAAGGTTTCATATAGGTTCCAAATCCGTTGGGAGCCGCTATCGTCATAGCTGACCGCCGGGTCCAGGGTACGCAGGGTGCCATAGTTGGCCAGGACAAAAGTATCCGGGTTTTTAACGTCCGCCAGGACAGACTGTGACACGGTCAAATATGCTAGACAAATATTTAGGAACAAAACGGTTTTTTTCATGGCACGCCTTTGAGTCATTAATCTGTTCCTTAAGTATACTAGTTAATGGTATTCGAACACCTAACCCAAAATGATAATCATAAAAATTCCAAGCACCAAATAACAAATTTCAAACAAATTCCAATAAACCAAATTCAAAACGACTGAGTTATTTGCAGACCAAACTATTGATTCCTTTACAGTTGACTCCTGGGGCAGATGGACTGGCAGGCAGAAGCTTACAATTCGAAGTTAATGCTGAAAATGTTTTGGTCATTGAATATTGAAGATTGAGATTTATTTGTAATTTGCTGCTTGTAATTTGGGATTTCGTCGGATTAACTCGCTTTTGATGAGACAGGTTTAGAAATCACTTTAATGTCTCATGCTTCGCCAAGCCCTAACGCCATTCTTGACACCTTTGAGTGAATTGTCTATAATATATTGATAAAAATAGAAATATTCAATGTAAACTTTAGAAGAAATTTGAGCGTCTAAATCTATCCTCTGGTCCAATCCTGTCCTACCGCGATCTGAGCTGTTCGAATTCCCGGGACCTGTAACACTGAGAACCGCCCATGAAGCTATGCCAGAAATGCGATCAGCCGGTGGCTGAAGAAATAACCACCTGTCCGTCATGTGGAAGTGAGATTCTCGGGGGCCGGAAGTACATTGATGACTATCGCATTGTCGATGTGTTGCATGAAGGGCATTCGAGTTTTCTTTGCCGGGCAATTCGCGAGCGGACCCAGGAACTGGTCATGATCCGGCTGTTTACACCTGGTTCCGGGGTGGACGAACAAGTGGCCGGGCGTTTAAAACGCGAACTCGAGCAAATCCGAAAGCTGCCGGCTGATGGATTTGTGCGTCACCATGCCATCCGCCGATCGTCTGACGGCTTATGGTACCGCATCAGCGAATGGATAAATACCGAAACCTGGGGCTCCCTGCTGGCCGCCGGGCGCCTGCAGGACACCGGAGTGCTGATCGGTTTATTTTATCAAATGGCATCCATCCTGGCTGAGCTCCACGATCAGGGTCACTTCATTCCGCACCTCATCTTGAACGACATCATTGTCATAAAAACCGAACGGGATGAACTCAAGGTCAAAATCGACTACAAACTTTCGCGCTTCTTTGACCCCAAATTGGATCGGCCCGGCGCCATGCTGAAAAATCTCATGGACAGCCATCCGGATATTGTCGATCAGCGACCGCTCGACTATCGCAGCGACATCTGGTCGCTGGGCAAGATATTTGTCGAACTGCTGACAGCCGATCTCGAATCCCAAGACTTTCTTGCCAAAGTAGATGAGCTGGACCTGCCGGATGAGTTAGCGGTGCTCTTAAAAGTCATGCTGGCCGATGATCCGGATATGCGCCCGCGGTCCATGGCTGAAATTGCCGACTCTTTAGCCCGGATTCAACGCGGTGATCATGGAAAAAGCCGGCCCGAGCCGGCGATTGGGCGACCTCCAAGGTCGCAAACGGTTACCAGGCTCAGGACCATCGTCAAATTGCTGGCCGCCGCGGTCGTCGTGCTGGTGGTCGCGGGGTTGGTTTTCTGGTATCAAATGGGCCAGCGACAGGAGGATGAAGCCGCCGGCCTCAAAAAATATGCCAATAAATACGCGGACTCGGTGGCCTTTTTAGTGACCGAATACTGGCTGGAGGCCGGCGACGTCAGATATTATCACAACTTGACTGAAGGGACTGCTTTTCTCGTCGACCCGGATGGTTACATGCTGACCGGCCGCCACGTGGCATGCCCCTGGCTGGAAGATAACACACTTTTTGCAACCGCCGAATATCTTAAATTAAGTGATTTGACACCGCGTTTCGGCTACCGGATATATCTGTGGTTCGATGGTGAAAAAGCCTTCAACCGGGTAGCCAGTATGATGCAAAACCCGGAGTTAACGGATCTTTACTTCACGGATATCGCCTACAGCACGGAGGCAACACCGCGCTTGAAAATCGCGGGGGTTGCCAAAACACCTTCCCAAACCCGGCAATTGCTCAGCTCGCCGCTCAGAGATGATTTTGCGGTCCTTAAAATTGAAAGCGTTCCGCCGGGGCTACCCCCCTTGCCCCTGGAACTGGAAATGGATCCGCAGAATATCTCCAAGCTGGCTCCGGTGATTGCCCTGGGATTTCCCTTGGGCCGCCGGACCCAGGAGGATACGGTCAACGTCAGTGTGACCAGCGGCCATGTGCGACGCACTTTTAAAAACCTTATTCAGGTGGATGCCTCCGTTCACGGCGGCAACAGCGGCGGTCCTATAATCGACACCCATGGGAAGGTAATCGGCATTGTGGCGGGGGTTGCCATGGATACCAGCCAGGGAGTCATGCAGCCGGCGGCCCCGATGTGGGATATCGGAATGGTGTTGCCCATCGGCAAGGCGGTGGACCTGCTCATCGAGCTAAAGGCCGGTCGGACCAAGTGGAACGGCGTGCTGGATTTTTCGGTAGAAAACGCCATGCAGCAAATCCGCGAGAAAGCCGTTGCTGGAAAATGGGCCGAAGCGATGAAGATGGCCGATGAAAAACTGGCGCAAAGCCCCCAGCCGACCCTGGTAACAGCCGCCGGGATGATGCATTTTTGCGCCGCCGACTATCAGGGAGCCAAAAAACTCTTCTCCCAGACGCTTTCAATGGATGCCGATGACTACCAGGCGCGATGGATGCTTTATCTAATTGACTGGCTGGTCGATGACAGCGCGACGAGCGTGCACCGCCGGATATTGCTCGATTTAGACTGGCAGTCTGATGCGGAATTCCAGAGTTACCTGGCGCGGGTGCTGGAAGAGCAGATCGATGAAAAATCGGCCCTGCAAAGCTGGTATAATATTTCTGAAAAAAGCTGGCTGAACTTGGTGGTCGGCCTATTGCACGCCCGACGCAATGAATGGGCGGCAGCCGAACATCTGATGCGTAAAGCTATTCTTGTTGCCGACCCCGACGCTTGGGAATATTTTCTGGCAAGTGCCCAACTCGATCAATTGCAAAGACGCCGGCGCACGACTTTGAATACCGAATCCCAATGGAACCGGTATAATGCCGAGAAAAAGGATTTCGAACAGGCGCTGGAGGAGGCAAAGGCAGGCAAGCTAGCCCGTCGAGAAAAACTGCTTGCATTGTATACCAAGATTGCGGACGGCGCAGCTGACCTGAAAGACAAGCTGGCGATTATGGAGCAAACCCATAAAGTCATACCTGATAACCGCAACATTTTGGCGGCATTGGCCTATTACAGTGCGGCCGGCGAAGATTGGAGCGACTCCCTGGGCTATATCAGGAAATTTTTACAGACCCAGGTGCGTCAAAATGCCCGAAGCATGAGCATGGGACTGCTTGAGGCCTGTGTGCTGAATTATCAGGGCAAGGATGAAGAGGCCCAAAAAATCCTGGAAAATTTCGGGAGCCGGATCAGGATCCCCTGGTTTCTGGACATTCATGATTATCTCAGGGGTAAACTGACAGAACAAACGTTGAAAAAAAAGGCCGGAACCGCGCCTGAAAAACTGGTGACGGCCTATATGTTCATGGGGTTTTGGGAAGAAGGCTCTGGAAGGCCCGAAATCGCCACCAAGCATTACAAAGAAGCTCTGGAGTCTTTCCTGGACGATTGGCTGGAGTATGATTTCGCCAGGGAGCGAATTAAGAAGCTTAAAAAAGCCGCCAGTGACGATAAGTAAAAATCCGGGCAAGCCGTAATTGAAGATTGAAGATTGAAAATTGAAGATTTATGGTTTCGCTTCGCTCAGTCTTATAAAATTAAATCGATAGAGTTAGTTAAATATTCAATCTGGATATGACAAAAATCCTGCGCAAACATGATAGGAGTTCAAAAAATAGACACTAATTCGGGGCCTCTGGGCTCAGATTATTTATCGCCGGAATCAATGCTGCTGTAAAGTTGCTGCCAACGGGCGTAAGGGATTGATTTTAACTCTTGCAGATCCGAAACCGGGATTTTGCCGATCGTAGTATTGGGAGCATAGTAGCATTGCAGGCCTTTGTGGGGTCCTTCATCGATTATCCAGCCCTCCTGGACAGGAAGTTTTTTGCCCACGAAACCGGCGGCTTCAGTATTATACTCCTTCTTATCGGCCGGGCTGAATATAGCTTCAAAATACATAACATATCTCCTTAAAAATTAAGCAGGGACAAAACTGTCCCTGCCATTGTGAGCTAACACGCATAGACCTGCAATATTACGCATTATTAAAATAATGTCAAGCCTCAGGGAATATTGACCAGGGTTCCGTCATTTAAGGAGATAAATAGCTAATTTTGCGGAAATTACCTGCCTAACAAAAATCCAAGCATCAAATATCAAATCTCAAACAAATCCCAATGATCCAATTTCAAAAATCCAAACAAAGGATCCGTCTGCCATTGCGCCCAATGGCATCATCTCCAGTTCACCGGATTTTACCTTGTGGTGAGCTTTAATTTTGGCGCATGTTTCGGTCATTGAATATTGAGATTTGAGATTTTTTGTAATTTGGTGCTTGAGATTTGAAATTTTTTGTATTGTAAAACTTTATTAATGCAACTTGTTTAGAATTTACTTTGACGCCACCCTGGAATATTGACTAGTCAGAGGTTCACCATCTTTTTATCCACCAATTCATGTCTTACTTTCAGTTAAAGAGCCAATTGGCAACGAACAGGAGATTTATAATGAAGATTCGATATAATATAGTCATCATATTATTGTTTTTCGGACTGTCGGCCGGGAGTATTTATGCTGGAGATGTCCAATATTTCGGGGCATACACCCCGGAGCAGTTTAACGACTACTGGTACAACCATGGCGCTGAGATCTCACGCTTTACCCTGCAGCAGATGCGATATGGTGAAATTCATGACGGCGATGCAGTGCTGGTGTTTGTCACGGAGGAGTTGAATCCCGTCATTCAGGTCAAAGCGGATAATCGCCGTCCGGGCAACGTCCCCATAATAAAGCTGAATGCCGTGCGAAAGTTCTTTACCGGAATCTATCCCTATTCGATCATGACATCCGTTTTCACACCGGTGGATAGTCTTAAATATCCCCTGCCATTGAAAATCACATCTTCCACCCAGGAATGGTGTGGTCAGGTCTATACCCAGATGAACCTGACCGGAGATGAATACCGTGTCAGAGTCCATTCCTATTTCGAGGAAGAAGGCGACCGGGATTATAAAATTAAAAATTATGTGCCGGAAGATGCAATCTGGACCAGGCTGAGAATCGCCCCGAACGATCTACCCCGGGGAGAATTTTTCATGATTCCCGGCACAGTCTATGCGCGCCTGGCCCATCGGCCCTTGAGGCCTCAGAAGGCTGTTGCCGTTATGCAACCGGTCTCCGCAAAAAGTCTTGAAGGAAATCCCCTGATACGCTACGAGATAGATTTTCCTGTGCAAGAGCGGACCTTGCGAATTTTTTTGGAGAAGGAATTCCCCTATCGCATCCAACAATGGGAGGAGTCTTACCGCGGTCTGGGCGGCACCGAGGCAAAAGTAATGACGACCCGCGCCACCCGGACCCACATCATTATGGATGCCTACTGGCGGCATCACGGCAATCGGGACCGGGCGCTTCTGAAGAAGCTGGGGCTCGGTGCGCGTGAAATGCAAATCGAATAGGGACACGGCTTTCGGTGTTCGGTGAACGAGGCATACCTCATGAATCTATGATCGAGGTGTCATCCCGTGTCAGTGGGGGTATAAGGTATGGGGTATAGGGTGTAAGGTTGAAGGTTCAGGGTTCAGCGCGGCCGCTGGCCGCAAGCGTCCAGTCTGGTCTAAGAAAAGAAACTAATGAACGCCGAACATCGAACGTCCAACATCGAACGTCGAATAATGAATTCTATCTATTTTAAAACGACTCAGCGACGTGTCGGGTCGTAGCCGAAGGCGACCTGTGGGGTCGTAGCTCGAAGAGCGAAGCCCCAAGCCTGAAGCGATTCCACCATTAGTCAATCGACATTCGTCATTCCAATGTAGTTTCACACGAGGGCCTGTGCATTATGATAAACATCGGTCCGGCCGGCTCCGATGGGTTGGGAAATCTGAAGGGCGTGCAGAAGGTTGCCGAGTTGGGGCTGGACTGTATGGAGGTGGCGTTTACCTATGGCGTGCGCATGGACCTTGAAACGGCCGAATCCGTAGGTGCCCTGGCCAGACATCAGGGGATAACCCTATCCGTGCATGCGCCGTACTATATTAATCTGGCCTCTGATGAGAAAGAAAAATATGATGCCAGCCGGCGGCGGATCCTGGACGCCTGTGAGAAGGCGCATGCCATGGGTGCGCGGAACGTGGTTTTTCACGCCGGCTTTTATCAAAAGCGCACCGCCGGACAAACCTATACGCTGATTAAAAAAGCGATCGACGGATTGCAGAACCGCATCGTCCGCAGCGGCTGGCAGGTTGAATTGTGCCCGGAAACTACCGGCAAACCATCCCAGTTCGGATCCTTGTCCGAAATCATGAAATTAAAACGGGAAACCGGCTGCGGTATAACCGTTGACTTTTCCCACTTGTATGCCAGACAGCAAGGGGACATCGACTACGCGAAAATCCTGTCGAAATTGCCCCAGAAGTTTCATGCGCACTTTTCCGGCATAGAATTCGGAGAAAAGGGAGAGCGCAAGCATATCCGGACCACAAAACAGTTTTTTGAACCCCTGGCCCGGGCCTTAATCCAACATCGGGCCGATATTACCATAATCAGCGAATCGCCCAAACCATACGAAGATGCGATCATGATGAAAAGGCTGATCAAGAAGCTGCAAAAACATTACCATTGACAGTCCAGAAATTTCGGATCAAAAACTGCCCCTACCAGCATGCGGTTTTTATAGACAGCCCCGACACTTGAGGCCGAAATTTCTTGGCCTAGGTTCAAATAAACTTCTTGAGTATCAAATCCACCGGTCGCCGTTGGCTTTAAATGCAATATCTGGGACGGCGAAAGTTTCGCCGGATCCTGCGCGTGTTGAATAAATTTTAACAATTGAGGATGTGCGCCAATCCACAATCCTCCGTTGGCATCAATTTCAATGTTATCGACCCCGGTTCCCAATTCTAATTTTTCGCGCTGGTTCAGTTTCCCGGAAACGATATCGCGATTGTAAATATGCAAGGCGCCTTCGGTAACAGCAGCCAAATAAAGGGTCTTTCCATCGGCACTGACATTAATGCCGTTGGCATATCCGATACCCGAGGCAACTTCCATAAAGCGGGAACCGTCATAATAAACCACGTTGGAAAGCTTTAGCAGCAGGTAATTTTCCAGAACGTGCATCAAGCCGGTGGTATAGCGGCGGTCGTTTGAGACATAAAATTTGTCCGATCCCACGGCGGTAATATCATTGGGTGATACAAGCATCGAGTCGGTAATGGTATTACGGTGGATCAATTGCCCATCCTTTAAGTCGTAAATTTCAACCCGGTGTCGGTTGTCCTCGTGGTTAACGACAAATAGAGAATCCTGACCGTTCTGACCGGTATACAGGCTGATGCCATGGGGATGAAAATTGTCGCCGGCACCCGCTGTCAATTGGATCAACTCCGGCGTTGAGGTATTCAAGTCATAAGCATATATCGCTCCCCGAGCGGGTTTACCCTGGATAACAGCTCGCCAATCAGAGGCAGAAATATAGGCGACACCGGTCTGCGAATGGATGGTGATATCCTCTGGTCCGACAAGGCCGCCAATGGGAGTGCATTCTCCAGAAAAGTGTGGTTCGAGCGCTTTAAACTGCCCTATTGACCACAACATATGCACAAACCATCCGCCTGCCACCAGCACCAGAACCACGACTCCCAGAAGAACTTTCTTCACCATGACAGATCCCCTTTTTAGTGTCTATCTATTGAAATCACATCTTGTTTGCACAGAATTTGTAACTGTAGGTGACAAATACAATAGATCCGCCGACCTGCGTCGCGCTCAGTCGAGTCGAGGCGAACCATAAATATTCAAATTCAATCTTCAATTCCGGCTCTGCCGGGTTGGGTTGAGGCACGTTCAATTTGTCGGCCATAATATATCCTGCAGCAATGAGAGGCAAATTAAAACTTTGATTTGACCGGCCTGTGTCTTTTTCTTTGACATAATGACAACTATAATTTAAGAGAGCTGACTCTGGAGCTAAGGTCCATTATATTCATATTATTCCCAGAAATAACTTACAGCCCTCCGGACAGGCCGTTTTTAGGGCGGATTAATTATGATTAATTTTATTTCGAGCCTATCTACATTTTTAAGGTTAGTGTGACCGTATCTGTCACACCCATGGTGTAAGATCTCCTTAAAAGAACAAACGAAAGGAGATCTTATGAATATCGATCAATTAAGACAACAGTT
>Ga0209367_1000141_pt1 | contig 53100 bp, 34 predicted proteins | sample WorMetLIZISLAND2_FD_187412 | JGI IMG/M metagenome (GOLD analysis project Ga0209367, IMG submission 187412) | Marine gutless worms symbiont microbial communities from Max Planck institute for Marine Microbiology, Germany - Olavius geniculatus... ...
TGTAGTGACAGTTTTATTACAAATTGTCTCCTGATTTTGACAGCGAAAGAATTTTGAAAATCGGTTAATATTTGGTGAAGTTGTGAGGTATACAAAAAACTGTGCCATTTTTTTGGCCCACCCTGTAGTATCAACGGCTTAACGGCTTACAGGCCTACGTCTAGTTTCATAGTTTTATAGTGTCGACCCGCCATTCCGATGGACCGCCACGGTTAGTGGTCAGTACTATTTAGTTTAAGGTCTAATAAGCACGGATTCGTAGTGGTTTAAAACAGGTTTTTGGCGGCTTCTCGGAATGACAGCCCTTTGGAATGACGGAACCAAACCACTGTTTTACCTGTGTAGGCAGCACCTTTAGTTACCGTACCAATAATGTGTTGTACGACGCGCGGCTGAAAGCGCTGCCGGTCGTCAGGATCCATGCGGTAGGTGTTGTCGAGCTTAAGCTGCTGGGCGGCGGGCACCTGCTGTTGTGACCTGTCGTAGCGCTGAGCGGTGATGCTCGGCCGGTGACTGTACAACGTGGAGGAACGTCTGTTTTGAGCGCTGCCGCCAGGGCCACGCGAACTATGCCGCAGTGGCGTAAGCGTCGACGCGCTGTTGCTGCAGGAACTCTCACGAACCGACAACTCTTCTATGTCCGACAACATCACTGTCGTCTCCCCTGCTTGTTTGACTGCACAGCAAGAACAACCTCTACTTACTGTACGACTTCAAAGCTACATGAATCTCTAACGCATAGATCTAGAAGGCCGCCGCCTAATACACAGAACACAGTGACGGTAAGCGAAGCGACCCTTGCTCACGTATAATGAAGAGTGAATAGGTATGGCGTGGGCTAGCCGCTGGTCGCTTCCATAACAATGCTTGCGTAATGCGTATTGTTGAGCACCGTTCTATACTGTGGCGAAGCCAGGAAGTACTTTCACTGCTTGCATATATTCAGCGTTCGAGTAAAACACACAACTCCAAATAATATTTTGTCTACCAGTTATTTTTATCAGCCTTCAATCTATCAATTTTTTTTTTATCAATTTTTATCAGTTATTTTTATAATAGGCCTATTATTAGGCCTATTTGTGCTTCATTTGATAGCAGTGCAACTTTGAGAAACGATTATGCTGTTGTTGATGAAAAAGAGTAGCCTATGCAGTGTAATTGTAACAGGCCTGGCCTATATCACTCGAGCATTTAAGAACTCCGGATCACTCTGCCAGTCTTCGACGTTTATATCTGACTATGAAAAAATGAGAGGAGCTGCTAGCTGGCACTCGGTGACAAAGTTTAGCACTGATATCATACAACAGCATAGGCTTATCATACGTAGAACTATCATAATTAACATATAAACTACTGTACAGTGCAAAAGTGTAGCCTATATAAATGACGTTGTCGGTTAAAAGTCCACTTTTCGAAATCTATAATATTCGTGACGTTCTCCGCCCGCACTTGGTATAATTGCTGGTGCCATCGACTGGTATAGTAGGCTATATGGACAAAAGTAATTTGGCAAAAAGCGGAATAATGCTGTGGCAAGTCTGCGTCCAACTTTTACTTCTCTTTGTATTCGCCAGCTGGCAACATAGGACCTATACGGTTTGGCTGCATGTTTTAGCTGGGGATTTCGATCCCCAAATTTTCCCTCCTGGGATATGTCATCGGACGCTCCACGTCCACCTGTCAAATAGCATTTAAGTCTGTCGAATGGTTTAAGCAGGAAGCATGAATGTGGCAGATGAGTGACAGAGAGACAGACCACGCCACGAAAAGTGTGCATAAGAATAGGCGAAATCGTTTGTGCTCAATGCGCTGCATTAGGCCTATTCCGCATCTCTGCCCAATAATTAATGCAGTCTATTGGTAAGATCTCTTAACCTGCAGTATTTACAGTGGATTAGCGTTTTTATCGCGTTGTCGTGCGCTATCGCCCTATGCGTGATCATTCGAACGCTAGGTCTATGAGCTGTACTGTCGTTCTGGACATGCCACTGCAGGCAGTGTTCTGCAGCCGTCACGGCATCAACGGTCTTGCAGTCACAGTGATCAATGGTGCATGCCGTAGACTTGGCGACTGTGAAGAACAATGCTATAGACCTACTGCAGAGCTATAGCAGCAGCAGCAGCACAATATCGCCACGGTCGCTGTCACTAGTGGTCACGCCGCAGTGACGTTCACCTGTTCACCTGTGTGGCGACCGCATTACGCATCTTGCCCATAATTATATCCGTTCGTCCGTTTGTCTGCCTGTTCTACAGTTCGACTGTCCCATAGTAACTAAGGGGCTTTTAACTCGGAGATAAAATACATAAAAAACCATCAATTGTTGATGTGGAAATTTGACCGTTTTCAAACATGAAACAACTGAGCTAATAATACTGATATTCTGCTACTGTACGTAGGCTTACTACGTATAGGTGTGTATCATTTTGCACTCGAACAAGAAAACCAGGTATCGCTAGAAAGGGCCGACCGTACGCGGGTGTTGAAAGGCCAGCAAATGTGAATGCAGTGTTTTCTACTTGTATGACGTCGAAACTTTTCGTTAAAAATTGCTGTCAAACCGCTGCAGATTGAAACATGGTTAGGCCTATTGTTGACAGCGGGCTACAGGAAGTCGTCATTGTTTTATCTAACGGTGCCGTCACCGATCCCTTACAACGTAAGCCAACCGTTTAGCCGTCAAGGTCATTCAAGGTCATCCAGAACCAATGAGTTTTATCTCATCTGAAAGGGCTTATTGACTTTCTGTTAGTGATAGTAGCTAGCAACCTGGGCTTTATCTGCCACTGAATCCGAGATACGGCGACTACCGGGGTAAATGTTGAAAGCTTGCATTAAAAATTGCGCCCAAACCACTGCAGATGAACACATGGTTACTATTGACAGCCTACAGAAAGTCGCCGTCGTCCTATCTAATGGTAGGCCTACCGTCATCGACCCCTTACGACTTACAATACCGTACGATTGACATGCCACATGATCTTTCGGTTGAAAAACGCACATTTCTATATCACCCATCTATTCAACCTCAAATTTGAAAATGTTTCCTCTGCATCATAGATGTGATAAACGTCAAAAAAATTATAATAAAGGTTAATAAACGCGTTTATTAGGAAAAAGATTGTAAACGTTTGTAAACTAAAAGTAAACGTACACAGAGCGTAAGTTTGAATATTAGGCCTATTATTTGGATAATTCCAAATTCTAATAAAAGTTTTTTCATTGTCAAAGAATGTCTTACTCCAGTTCTGTGACAACCGTTTTACAAAAGTGTCCAGAATCCACTCACTTTAATTTTATAGCTACGTGAAAACTAAGTTGAGGCAGCTGTTTATCGTCAGTAGCACCGTGACCCAATGAACTCTATCAGTGATCGAACGCAATGCACTATAGCTTGGCTTCCCGTCATAATTTTGCTTCGTTTCGCTTATGTGATTTTTGTTGAGATAAACGTTGACAAAATAATAAACGAGTTTACAAAGATTTTTTCGTAAATGTTGTGAACGTTTATACGTCTATGCTCTGCATTGCATCACCGAAATTTTATATGCCTAAGACAAGGCTAATTATTAGTGTAAATAATTTCGGTGTTTTCCCCCAAAACTTATCGGTTAGCCACAGTATATCCGTTACAGCCGACAGACAGACAGTGAGACAGACGACAGACGCCAGCCCGTGCCATATAGGCTATAGGGCAGACCATTAAGTTTAGCTATGTTTAACGGTCAGCCTAAAATACGATTTTAACGAATTGGTAAATCCATAATCCCACCATTTGGATGCCGGTGATCCCGAGTATCCGGGATTGCAATCATTGTGTTCGGACAAGAGTTGCGTTGCGTGTGGTCGCACCCGCAGATGGCCCTGGATGTCGAGAACAAGAACCTGCTGGTTATAAAGGCGTGGCTTAATTTCTAAGCGTCATCGCAACGTTGTTTACTGTTGACGCTGTTTTTGGATGGAGATGATGGATATGACAGAAATATTGTTTGTTTGTTATTAAGTGCAGCTTTCGGAAGATGGTATTTGAAAGCATCGTCGTCGAATTGGTCAATCGCTTTCTAGGCGACTACATCGAAAATCTCGACACGTCTCAGCTCTCGATTAGCATATGGGGAGGTGTGTCCGTTCGCTGCGTTTAGTCTTGTGACAGCTATAATGGGCGACTTCACTTTTTGACTTAGACTTTCGCTGAGCCTTTTCGCTGAGCGAATGCTAAAGCTGAGCGCTAAAGTCTGTACTTAGACCACAGTTCAACTAAACTTTGGTCTAAGTCTACTGACTTAGACCAAAACGATTAAAAATGACGGAAAAACAGGTAAACCCCACAGGAAATAAATCAACCATTTACGCTTGGACTTGCTTATTTAATTGCGCCGCGCACGCAAATAACGTAATTACGTAACATCTGACGTCATTGCATATTCATTAAGGCGTTTATTTTTGGTACCAGACTGCTTTAATTTACTAAACTATCCATACGCATAGGACTAAATAGTCGCCATGTTTTCGCTCAGCTAAAGTCACAAGTTGAAGTGGATTCAGGCTTAGTGAAAGTGGTAAACATGCAGTTTAGCAGCCTAAACGAAATTCAAAGTCAACTTACTGCCTATACGGGCCAAAGCATGCATGCGGTCAGTTAACCCTAACCCTAATCCTAACTCTGACTCTAACCCTAACCTAACCCTAACTCTAAACATAAGCCTAACCCTAAGCTTCACCTGTATATAGGCTGTAAGTTGACTTTGAATTTCGTTTAGGCCGCTAAACTGCATGTTTAGTGCGAAAGTTAAGCCCTAAGGGCTAAAGCTATCTCTTCCATGCAAATCGAACCGACTTTAGCCAGGTTAGTTCGGCTCAACTTTGGTCTAAGTAGGTACTTTTGGACTCAGCGAATCGCTGAGACTTTTGCTGAGTCTGAACTTTGGTCTAAGTGGGTAAGTTTAGGCTCAGCGAAAGTCTCAGCAAAAGTCTAAGTCAAAAAGTGAAGTCACCCAATGATCTCTAGCTTAGTATCAATGGCAAAATCACATGGTCACTTACTCGCAAATTTCCAATTTCACTTATGTTAATCAAGTGCCAAAGATGTCTAAAATCCAAAAATGAAGAAATATTTATGAACGTTTATATAACTATTTTTATAAACTTTTATATATAAGGTTTATATAACTTTTATAACTATTTGGCAATAAATAGTACATGTGCATGCAATGCAATCTCTATGTCACAGCTGTTTACTTTACATGTCTATCGACCGAGAACGATTATGACACTGCGATTGAACTGGATTTTAGTTATTTTAATTACAGCTGAATGCAACTACCAACCCTAAGTCTAACCCTAACACTAATACTAACACTAACTTTAACCCTAACACTCTGCCTCGTGGTGATGTCAGTTGCGCGGTTGATGCTGTTGGCGAGGTACACAGGTGCTGTGCCATTGAGAGACTGGAAGATGAGGCACGACAGCTGGGAGGTGATCCGTTCCGGAATCCGAAGCCAATGGAGTTCACGAAGTAGTGGTGTCATGTGATCGAACTTCCGGGCACGGAATACAATCCGAGCAGTGGCGTGGAGGATGGACTGCAGCCGACAGAGTTGGCTGCAGTTCTAGTAATACATATGTAAAAAATTGTTTTTTAAAAGCAATTTTCCAACAATTTTTATATTAATAGCTAATAATGTTTAGTTTTTAATACATTTCTTGTGTTTCTAAACAAAAGCAGATGATATTATTGTAAAAAAAAATTTTGTCATGCGGTGACAGTACACCGGTAGTGTAACGTGCATTTAGCAATGGGGACAAGGCTTTGACTAAGAACTTTTACGAGTTCAAAAAATGTAGTTTGCAAAGAATATTGGCAAAATTTCTGAAGATAAACAGAAACAGGGAAGGACTGGGACATGTTACTAAAAAGATTTGGACAACAGGAAGCGCCGAACAAAGGCATGAGAACGGCAGAATGAAGCATGCACGTACTGAAGAGAACGTGACCACTGTGGATGAACTGGTAGCCTTACTAAACCATGAAGGCCAGAAACAAACACACTGTATAACACGCCAGATATCCACAAAGACAGGTCTAATACAGCGTAGCATTGTACAAATCATTTGTTGCGATTTTGGTCTGAAGTATCTTTCATCTTCCAACACGTCTGTTGCCTGGTATTGCTAGTTTTTTTCTTGCATTTATATTTCACAAGGTAGTTTAGCGATGCAGTTACGGTGTGGTGTGATATTCAATAACCGCTTTATTGCAAATTGTCCAAAGAGTGTGCCAGTGAAAGAATTTTGAAAATCGGTTAATACGTGTCAAAGATGTTGACAATCACAGAGTGGGACGTTTTATTTTGAGACACATTGTAGAAGATTCTGGTACCAGAATTTATTTGGATCGAATAGAACATATTCTACTCTTCACCAGAAACTTGAGAGTCAGGTGACACAAATGCAGAGCTGCAATTCGCCATGGGAAAATAAATGGTCAGCAAAAGTCATATACCAATCGTGGTTATGAGTGACACTTTGTAAAATTTGTAGCCTGCAGTTAAGAGCTTTTCTTTGCGTTGATCCTTCTGTTATGTTTGTTGGTTTGTTTGTTGCATTTGCTGAATAAGCTAAGTCTGCCTATTTGGCAGAGGTAAATCAAAATTATGAGGGATAAATTATCACATTCTGTAGGAAATTTCGTTTGCCTGTTTTGCTTGGCATGACTGGATTCTGTGCAAGACTACATGATCATGGCAGTATTACTAGATTGTGTGACCTGTGATACATGAGACTAACTGTACCTGGTTTCATGCACAGGTGATGTGGTGTTGAACAATTTGTTTGTGAAAGAAAACCTGCTGGTAAGCTGTGTATAAAGCCGTTTTACTCTTGCTTGTGTTTGGTACTTGTAGCCCACATTTCCTTGTTACTCAGCAGTATCATGGGTTTAAAAACGTAGGCATGGCAAGAAGTTGCAATTTTCCGACAGAGACTCTAAATTTCCGACAGAATTCTGAAACACAATTGCAGACTTCTGACAGAGGAAATGGGTGCTCAAAATTTCAATATGGCTCCTGAATTTTTTTAGAATGAAGGTTTCTCAGGCCCAAATTCAGCTTTACCTTCCTTACCTTACCTTACTTCCAGGGTGCGCAGGCTCTTACACCTGCCCAGCGCTGAGGTCATATCAGTTTGGCCCAATGCGTGTCCTCGAATGTAACCATAAGGTTACAGGTAACGACTATAAAGCCGTGAACTGCTGTGAAGCCGTAAATAAACAGCTGTAAAGCCGTAGTCGGCTGTGAAGCCAAAACCAGCACAAAAGCACTGGTAGCGTGTAGCAAATCTGCTTTCACGGGTTTGGTCAGCTCTTAGTTAGCTCGTACCCTCCAGATTTTAGAAATCTTTCGGGTCATTGGTGCAAAGCCCCACCACCACGACAAGGTGGCTGACCATGGTGGGGGCCCAAATTCAGCATTTTTAGGCAAAAATTTTTGAACTAGAAGATAACTTTTTTGGACAATTTTCTGACATCCCAAAGTTTGGGGGTGGGGATTTATTTTAATTGAGACAACTGAGATTTTTTCTAAGACAGGTCGGCGCTGTCTTCATGCTTCTGATTCACAGCGACAATTTTTTGACAGTGTGAAAATTTCTGGTGCTGTACCAAATTGGTTTTAGATTAGATTAGTTTAGATTGGACTATGTCAATGTTTGAAGCTGAATTGTCTGCATCATTTATATTTACTTGGTATACCATACTCATTGTATAGGCTGCAGTGTCTAAAGTGTCAAATACAACGAGTGACTGAGAGAGATGATTTGGAAGATGTAGATATGTTTAATGACATAAAGCAGTGGATAGAAAGCACTAGTGAGATGTAGAATGCAAAAGAAGTAAAGAATAAATAAATAAAGAGTTGTAATGGCAGCAAGTACTGATGAGTAGATTACACAAGTTGTTGCAATATCAGTTTGTCAGCATCCACAAACCAATTATTTATGTAAAAATTGAATTATTGTTTTTATTGTGTATTTGACAGAATGAACTTGATTTACCAGTAAAAGTCTCGTTCGGGAATCTTGGTAAATGTTTATTTCGCATAAGTAGCATTGATAATATACAAAAATAAAGAAACACATTGATTATTTCTAACTGGGCTATAACAGCTGTTGTATGTTGTGGCTGAGTTTCAGTATTGTGAACTACTTTTTGCGATAGCTAGATGTTTTATATGAGTTTATATACCAACTGGTCATAGCAGGCTGGGTATTAAATAAATATAGGTGTTGTGTTCACTGAATAGGATGAAAGTGAGATGTGTGATCTCTGTTGTTGCATGTTTTTATGCTTTTGTGTAAAAGTAATAAAATAAAGGTCATTTTTTGGGTTTCTAATCAATCAGTCAGCCATTTAATTACGCTGAATGAAGCACATGCTGGGGTTGTAGAAATTAAATGAACGACAAACCGAACAAAAACTATTGTAAAACAGGAAATAATAGTTTGTGTGTTAGAGGTAGTAAACAAAGTAAAAATTGTGGGCAAAGTATACATCGCATAATATGCAATGTGGAAGAAATGGGATGGTGTGGCTTGCCAGATTTCTGCAGCTGTGGTAAAGATGTGTTTATTGTGGAATGCATTCACTCCAACCCCACCAGGACCAGTTTGTGGGAGAAATAATAGGGATGGAGCAAAAAATCACAGAAAAGAGGAGAATATACAGTCATATACTTGTCCTATGCAGAATACATTTAATGTTCAGTGCTGAAATTTCACAAATCTGTATGTGTTTGGCAGGAAAGCTGACGTTGAAAATTCCGTGGAAGAACCTGTATACACAGCCAACAGTTGTTCAGCTAGATGGCCTTTACGTTGTTGTCGTGCCAAACACAAGTATGTTCATTGGATGCTGTCAGTTGTTGACTCCCGTTTTAAGTATTAGAGTAGAGACTAAAGCAATTTGGTAATAGGTGGAATCGCTGATTGATCCTGCTATTTGGTGAATCATAAGTCATTTTTTTGTAAGTTGAAAGCAACTGCATTATTTGGCTGGGAGTTTGATCCCGGATTTGCCTTTTCCCCTGGGGTCACTTGGGTCAATGTGTCATTATACCCTACAAATGTACCTGCTAAATGGCATATGAATTTATTGAATGGTTTAAGCAGGGTTCACGAATGTGACAGACAGACAGACCACGCTATGGAGAAATGCACAGGAAGAGGTGGATTCGCTTGCACTGCAAAGCTATTTTGCCTAATAATTTGTCAGGTTTTCCTTAATAGCAGATTTGTATTGCAGTATTTGTTGTCAACCCCATCTTCTCACTAGTTAATGCTAAGTTTTAACTAAGTTGCAGCAACATATGTGGAAGCAGTGATAGTTAAATTGCGCAAGCGATCATTTGTTTACACAACCATTATTTCATGTGCAGGGTTAAGTAACATAATGCCGTACTGTGATTATGCAGCCGTTTTAATAGATTGAAATGTGGGTCTTGCCTGTCTGATCATCCATCTGGGTCTTAAGGCGAAAACTAAAAGGTGCAGGAAAACCAGAATTTGTGTGAAGGTTCAATTTTCAACTCAAAAGGTCAAAGGTTATCGCTGGGGTTATGGTTGGCAGCATAATATGTTGGCATTGGGCTAACAGTGTGTTGGAGATCTGAGCTGAGGTGTGTCTATTGGCTACTGTGCTGTGAAGGTGTGAAATACAATGAAGAGAAGGAACGCAAGGCAAAGTGGGACGGAAAGCAGAAAGAGCTGGCACGAATTGAAGAAGCCAAGAAGCGAGAGGCAGAAAAAGGTCTGTATCATTTTTACTAACTAGTGTTAGCTGTTTAGTATTTAGTTCGGCCACGAATGTGTTTGTTGTATCTGTTTTGGTTTAAATAAAGAATAAAAATGGAAAGATTCAATGTTTTTGTTATCCAATAATGTATGGTAGATGTAGCAAATGATTCTAGCACTAGCACACTTTTTAAAAAATTTGCGATAAGTTAGTCGTTAAAGGTCTCACAAAACTAGATTGCTTTGTTTTATCGCCCTGAGAAATATAAATCTGAAGGACATTGATTTCTCAATGGTGTTGACAGTGACACTGGATCTTGTGTATTGTACCAGTGTCTTAGAACTTAGATTGGTGGAATGGTAAAGGCACATATGACTAGGTTTTGTCAAAGAATAAGAAGAGAAAAAGGAGGGAATAATGATAGTTGAAATTGGATTAAACTGAAAAGAGAGAAAAACCATAAGCAAGTCCAGATATCTGTAAAGTCAGTCCAAAGGGGTGCCAGAAATAGGTGATAGTGATGATGATGATATTGAATGTGGTTCAGATGAGAAGAAGGATCCGGCACAAGACACATTTGTCGAGAAGCTGATTGCAAACGTCATCAAGAATCTGGAAGTGAACGTGACCAACATCCACGTGCGCTTCGAGGACAACGTCACCAATCCAAAGAAGCCGTTCTCTGCTGGAGTTACTCTGCATGAACTGTCACTACGAGTAAGTGTTTGCCTCTGCTAGTCTCATACTATACAATACTGCATTTTTTTAATACAGCGGTAGACAAACCACTACAAAGGTCACATGTAAGTACAAGTAAGTCTTACAGTGTAGAAATAACTGTGATGCAGAACAGTACTGTGACTAGTGACTAGTGAAATACAATTTAAACTTGATTACGAAACTTAAGAGATTATTAAAATAAAGTACACAGTGTAATAAAATGCCTAATAGATGTTCCTGAATAGCATTCTGTTATTTGCTGTATTTTCTTCTCTATTTAGTTTCGTCAGCTTTTTTGATTTAGAAAAAATCTATTCATTTTTGGGACTGTCTTTCTCTGTTTTTTTCTGTCCATTTTTGTCTTAATATTCTTGAAGTTGGTGCTCAATTATTGAACAGTGAAAACCCCAGCAGTGTAATTTGTCTTTGTTTGATAGACAACTGATGAGAACTGGCAGTTGGCAGTGATCAAGGAAGCTGCAGCAGTTATCTTCAAGGTAATTGTTTGATGTAACATTGTGATTACATTTATGGCTGTTTTACCGTTCTATTAGTTCGAATACAGTTGCAAATGTGTGCAAACCTTGAACTGCAGCTGTTGATGGTTTAATAAACCTTAGGGTTTTTATGGTTTTCGGGTATTAGAATGAACACTGCTAGATACTGTCCAGGTCAAATAAAAAAATAAATTTGCTGATTCATAAGTTTAAGACGTTTTGAAAATTTAGCTGTAATAAAATACATCATTATTAGTGGAACAAGAAACTAAAATTGGGTTTGGTTTGGAGTGGGATGTTTCTGGTCGTTTCTAGGTGGGTGTATGTAATAAAACTTGCTGTTTTGGTATTATGCGCCTGGGTGTCTCAATTGTGGGTGCCTGCCAGGGTTGACACACCTGGGCAAATACCCACACCTAAGAAACCCACTAAAACCCATCTCAGAGACTTTTTGTTTCTCGTTACACTAATGATGAAATATTTTATTTGGTAAGGTTTTTGAAACATTCAAGCCTACAAATTTGCAACTATTGATATATTTCATGTTATGGGGTGCAAACAGAAACTCGTATGAATCAACCAACTGAAAACTTATAGAAATCCCAAAACACATCGAGTTGGGCCTTTTACAAAAAAACCTTAAAACCAGGAAAAACCGAAACCTCAAAAAACTTCGAAACCCATCGGGCTGGGTTTTTTTTAAAAAACCTGGGCTTTTTTGCAACCGTGCTGCCGGTTTGCTGCAGTGTGAGCTGTGTGCTGTTGTAACAGCTGGTGAAGTTAGACAGTCTTGCAGTCTACTGGAACTGTAGCTCAGACTGTTACAACTCTAGAGAGAGGTCCACCATTCAACCAGCACTACTCGGCACCATTGCACATGTCGATAAGAAAGTTGACTTTTTGTACTGTGAGTAATACCACCAAATGTGTGTTTGTTGTTTTATTATTGGACTCGGTGAACAGATTTCTGTTAATTGTAAGGTAAGGTTTGATTTCTATATGACAGACATTGCGTGAGGTCAAGTTTTGGTAAGACTAGTCTAAGACCAAAGTTCAAAGTTGGTGTAAGAGCAGTCAAGACCAATTTTTTTATATTAGCAAACGTTGTGGATCTAAGACTTTAGTCTAAGTTACTTTTGTGTAGACAAAAGTCTTTGCAAAACTTGATCTCACCCATTGCAGTAGTGAAACTGTGTGATTTTTTTGAACAGAAGTTGCAATTTGATAAATTCATATACCTAAGTGTATTTAAGTAATCTCTCGTTTATTGATGGAGGAAAAGAAACATCAGTAGCATGATGAAATTTGTCGATCTTCAAACTAGTTGTTAGTTTTTTGGCAGTATTGCAGTACTTTAATAACATGTTAGTTGTTAGTTTGCTATGCTGCCGGTTCTCAAAGATAAACTGCTGAGATTTTTGTGACATTTCACAGTTTTATTACTGATTGTGGGCCAAATTCTCAAGATCTCTCTGGTCAGTGACCAGGTCTGCAATAACAACTGTGGGCAGGAATAAAATTTCACAAAGTTATAAACTTTTTGTGACAAGGTTAAACCCAGTTTTAAGTTGGTTCTAAGCAAGAGCAAAGTGAAGTAATTAGTGCTGTCTGCAGGCCCGTTGAGAGGGGAGAAAAGGGGAAATTTTGGGGGCCGCGCCATTGTCAAAAAATATATTTGCTAATGTTTGACAGCAGAACTGATCATCTAAATTGAGCTTACATCAGTGGTTAGTTATTTTGTGACAATTTTGTAACAAATCTGACTACGGTATTTCTTGAATGAATAAATGTATTTAATATTTCTAGCTTACTCCCCAGATACTACCTCATATAGGGTTCTGTGAGAATGTTTCCTAGCCCCCACTCTGGCTTTTGTCAAGCCTGGCTGTCTGACTGTTTTTGTACAAGATGTTATGAAGTTATAAAACAGTGTGCATTTCATACAGTGGTATGGCGATGATGTTGATGGTTGCAGTAGTTGAGCCGATGACATCAACTGCTCATCTGAAGCTGAACATGAAACCGGAGCAGTCTGGCTTTATCATGCCGAAGATCCTGCTTGACGTCGTCTTTGGAGAGATACTTGTTGCACTTGCCAAGAGTCAGGTATCTGTCTTTACTGTTTACACTGGTTTAGTTTTGCGCAGTATTTTTGTCATTCATGTAGCCTATGAGATTGCGGAGACATATCAACTGAGGACTGTAAGCTGTGCTTTTGTGCTAAGTGTTCTGTGCATGATTAGTTAGCAGCCATGGTTGGTTCCAAACCGATGCATTATTTAGTTGTTGCGGTGCCAGTAGAAACAGACATGGAAATTTTGTATAACATTTTACCTTTTTGTCTGAAACACTGTTAAAATAGCTGATAGATGTCAGTCTATCAAAGAAAAACTTTAACTGTAATTGTATATCAGAAGCTGCTGTTTGTTGTCTGCATGTAGTAAGTATGTAACTGAGTAAGATTATTTCTGTAGCATAATTTAAGAGTTACTGAGCTGTGGTGTGTCATTGGAAAAGCAAGTAAATTTTCAGCTGACGAGATGGCTGCAGGCTGTTTTACATGCATGATGTTGCAGCAGAAAAACTTGTCATCGTAACTGTTGTGCGTGCATGGAGTGATTCATGTCTTAATACGTTGTGATCAGTGAATTTTTGTGGTGCTCATGTGTACAGTATCAGATTCTGATGGAGTTTATTGAGTCACTCGAACGTTTGGCACTCGCCGACAAGTTCCGCAAATACCAACCCACTGTCCCGAGGAAAGGGCACGGCAAAGAATGGTTAATGTTGTGTCATTATCGTTGCACTGTAGTTAAATGCCAAGCAGTCATAGGTAGACGATATGCTGATATATCTGGCAACAACTCTGGCAATGCTTGTTTTGTGCATACTAAGACCATTCAGTAATTAATTTGTGTAAGTAAACCAATTTTTGTCTTAAGTTTTCTAGTGCTGCAAATAAGTGCATTTTTACATTCAGTGCTTGGAACAGCAAAGTGCATGATTTAAAAAGGTAGCTTTACTGCTGTTATTGCTTTTACATGTTTAGGCATTACCTACATGAATATTTGTGTATTTGTCATTAAGAAGAATGGATAATTGTCATTTTTAACAGTGAACGTGTCATTTGTTTCAAACTGTAGTCCTGATATTTTCTCTTTTTTTGTAAAGAAAATATCTTTTCTTGCTGTCAGTTGAGTGACAGGAACTGGGCATCTGACCTGTAGAAACAGTTTCAGAGGTTCTTGTTTAGTTTAGGGTCTGGCTTGGTCTAATTTGGGTATCTCTGGTGGGAGAACTGTGGCTTAATTACTGTTTAACATTAGGTATTTTTTGTACACTGGCTTGTTTATAGGCCTACTGCATGCATATCGGTGCAGTGTGCACAGTAAGCCTGTGATGATGATGAATGAACTGCCATTCAGGCAATGCATACAGTCTTTAGCTGCTGTTGTGCATGCATAGGTGGCAGTTTGCGTACACGTGTATTCTGGAGGAAACGGTGAGGCGAAGACGTAAGATGTGGTCATGGGATGTGATACATGCACACCGGCAACTCTGTCGCAAGTACCGAGATCTTTACAGGTCAAAGCTCCTGACCAACAAGCCATCTTCCCAGCTTCTTGCTGATCTCGAGGTGTGTCTTCTGCTGACTTTTCAAGTCAAAGCTATGTCTGTTGTGTTTACCAGTCAAAAGTGCTAACTGATATGGCATTTCTGCAGCTTCTTGCTGATCTCAACAAGAAATTTGAGCTAATGCTCACGAGACGTGCAAAAGCCTATAGCAGTTCCTGTTCGCAAACTGTCAGTCTATCTCCAGCCATTTTGTCGCAGTTCATTCGTGGTGTGCGCTGCAGCCGATGATCGCAAAAATCAATAAAAACCCCTTATTTCGGAAGTTTAGGGTCTTTCAAAGTCATCGATGTTGATACGACTGAAAAGCTCGTCACTAGTGCTTGTTGTGATAGGTAGCATGCCCATGCATATCTGCAACTGTTTTATGAAAGACTGGCCAACACGGTAAAATAATGACTTTTGCATGGGTACCACTCTTGGTGCCATCTTGCACAGGTTTCCTCTAACCTAGAAAGTCAAGACTTGGACCGTTAAAATCTACATTCAATGCTGAAAATTTCTTATTCAGCTTTTCTACGTCTATCTAAATCGGTTTCGGTGCAATTCGCTTTTGAAATGTGTCTTGCAGCTCGAAATCGCCAAAAAATCCTTTAAAACCCCTATTTTTAGCATTCAGGGTCATCCAAGGTCATTGAATTCGGTGGCAATCGAGAGCCAGTGTACGACTTCCTATTAGTGATTAATGGTTACCTAGGCCCTGTCTCGCACCGTTATTGAGATGCAGCGACTTATTGGTGAAAAATAGCGCCCTCATTCGTGGTGACCCTGTTCAAATTTATGGAAAAGGTTTGCAATTCCTGAAACTAGAGTCTCCTAGGCAGCCGACGGTGAAGATTTGTTGATCCTAGCTTGCACGGTTTTTGACTGATCCACCCATGTGACAGACGGACGGACAGATGGACAGAATTGCGATGACTAAGACACGCTGAAAGCAGTAGCTGCTTTCGCACGTAAAATGTCTTAAGTATGCTTCTGAATTCTGACAGCTGTTTAGGAAGTCTGGGTGGCTTGGTAGCAAATGGTAGGTAGGGCATCATACTACAATCAAGAGGATGTGGGTTTGACTGCTGGTCAAACGTTTACTGTTTTGATGCACAGGTACAGCACCTTGATATATAACCCACTACCATTGTCAACTCAGCCTGTCATTGCTTCGGGCTAGGTAAATCAAGTACTGGCCAGCCTGGCTGGGATTAAGTGAAAGTATATGTAAAGCTCAGAGTCAGAGTGGTAGTAGTAATGCTAATAATAAAACACACAGTTTATAGTGCTGTCATCATGGCACTGCCCCAGTGAGAGTTCACTCGGTATATTTGACAAATTTATGTAGCATGAGCCCTAGGCAGCAGCTGATTTTTGGACCGACCCAATCAGCCTGAGCCTTAGATTCAGCTACAATATCCACTGCCATCTATTACTGCTTAGCCCCGAAGCTGATATTTGTTTTTACCATTCCATGTAGGGTTAAAGGCGGAGTCGTCCAAGCTGGCTGGTTACATACCGAGATGATTTACCTGCCTGCAGACAGTCACCATCCAAGTAGTAACCTGGCCCAGCGTTTATTAGTGTTGCAGCTGAAAGGCTGGATTGCAACAATACATACAATGCAGTAGGGATGATGCAAATCAAACAAAATGTCACATAAAATGTCAGATGAAAGTAGAGATAAAATTTAGTTAATGATGGTAAAATACATACGCTAAGTAAAATGTTATCAAAGCCTACTGATAATTATTTGCAGAGTACGGAATAAAAAATTTTCTAAATGTCTCAGTTTGTGATAGTAATGTTCGAAAGTTTGTGTGAAGAATGCAATGTATTACTGCTACGCCACAGCCACACCATCAACGAAGTTAAACTGTGTGCTTAGTGATTGACTGTGGTAGCTGTCATCATAATGCATTGGCTGTGTTGCTGTGGGTTAGAAATGTGAGCGTGAACTGGACGTGTTCAACATTACAATGATGAGACAGCAGGCTGACGTCATGGTCTGTATTACTTGAATCTCAGCCACCATCTTTTCTCCTCATTATTATTATCCAATATTCACCATTTTGTGGGTCATATTGTTTTGTGACGCTGTGTGCTCTCTGCTGTTACTGTTTTTGTTTTTGTTTTTCTTCTTTTTCTTATTTTTAGAGAGATGCAAGGCAGAGTTATTAGTTCATAGTAAATGATAAAGCTGATGATGTTCGGCTGCATAATATCTTGTCACTGGGCTAACATATTATTTACTAGTTTGTCAAATAAGCTCATCTTCAGCTGAATGCTTGTGCTGCTGCTGCTGTCAGGCTAAGAAGGCAGGAGGAAGGAAGGAAGGTTCATCGACAGGATGGTTTGGAGGTTGGTTCAGTGGCTGGGGTAACAAGGAAACTCCCTCGGAATCTGCGGAATCCAAGTCTGTCAGTACGTATCTTTAGTTTGATGACTAGCTTGACTGTGATTGTTCTATATTTCTATCGTTAGTTTTCAGTTTTTAATGAATTTGGTGTACTTTTTGTTTTTTATTAAAGTTTTTCTATGTCTCAGTGTAAGGCTGTGATGAGTAATTAATAGTTAGTCAATTTTTCGGCCTATTTGTGAACATTATTTTATGTATTGTATCTATATGTAATCTGTTGACATAATGTTGCTGAAGAATCTGTTTTGTGAAGAAAATGAATGCTAGTAAAGCTATTTTTGTATATGTCGGAAATTTGAAATGACTGTGTAACTGAAGGTTTTTAAGCAGTTGTGTTGCTTGTGTCAGTGACTGAGATTTTCTGTTGTGCTGCATTATAGTTTGTCTGTATCTTTGACTGTGTTATGCATTGTTGTATGACAGGGAGTAGGAACTCTGTCACTGAGGTACTAATTATGTAGCATCAGTACAGTTTTTCTCTATCTTATAAACTGTTTAAATTAATCAAATTACAATCTCTGTTTACTAATTTGTTGCCATTTTGGCCAGGCCTTAATAAATTAGTTAATAATTGTTATAATTTGGTGATTTTTTGCAATTGATTAGTTACTGTTTCGGAAGTCAGGACCTCAAATGCATTATAGATATTATCGTTGTTATTACTGATCTATGGGTTTATTCAAAGAATAATGCATTGCTTGTAGCTGACAAGGTACAGGAGGCAATGACGGTCGAAGAAAAACAGAAGCTCTACGCAGCAATTGGCTACCAGGAGAGCAGAGCTGATGCCATTTATCCTAAGGAGGTTGATTTTTTTTCTCTATTGAGTGACGTTTTTGAAACAGCAGTAACTGCGAGTTTGAGGCGCAGTCATGGCATCTGGTAGTTAGTTAAGCCGGATAGAGCATAGAGTTTTTGTTTATGTTAGACATCATTCAGTCATTGCTTGTGCCAAAGTTACAAAGTGTCTCTGTCTATCAACTGCATAACTTAAGAAGTTTTGAAGGGATTTTAATGAAATTTTATGGAGGGGTTGATTATGGCTCATGGATGATGAGAGAAGTTATTAGATTAAGGTGCAGATCTGGTGTTTTTTTGTGGATTTCAGCTTACAATCCAGGATTTCTTGCACTCAGGAGATAGGGCGTGAAGTGACAATAGATTCTGCGTCGTATGTCAGGAAGTTACTAAGTAGGATTTTGATGAAATTTTACAGAGGTATTTGAATTTTGGTGGCAGTCTAGATTCAGGGTTTATGGATGCTGAATAAATGAACGTTCTCTGGCTGTCATTACCCTGTGTGAAAAATGTGGGGAATGAATTGATGAACTGTGCTTAGTCTGTAGCAACTGTACCAATTCACTGATTGTGAAAGACTAAGCTATTCTAGTACGAGAAGTTTGTCTAGTGATGGAAATATTTATGTCCACCAAAGTGAACGTAGTGAACTGCTGGAGATTAAGTAATTGCTTCTGTGTGTCTGTATGTGCACGTCATAGCGACACCTAATGCATGATGTTATTACATCGCCAGCAGACTACTAGTAGCAGCAGCAGCAGCAGCAGAGATGTTTAAATCACTTCACTTTGTAGAGATAGGCGCTTTCATGAGCACTGTCTGTTTTTGTAATAGTTTGAGTAATGTGAATTGCTGTATTTGCCTGTTGAAGTACGTTGCGGTGAAACTTCAAGTTCGCCTGTCAAGCGTTGGTGTCATACTCAGGGATACTGAACTGAAGTTAGTTTTTGGAACGTTTTTCACTTTTCTTTTAATGTCTTAATGATATTAATGATATGGCTTTTGATGACAATAGTAGGTAGAGTGATATGTAATGATTTTAGTGAAAAATCAGTATTTTTACAGTTAACAGGAAGGCATTTGGCCTGTAATAGACATGATTGATTAATAAACTGCAGTATATAAGTTTACTGCCATGGGATTTGTTTTGACATACAGAAACTTTTGAAAAATAAGTTGAACAATACCTCGAAGCAGCAGTAGTAATCAAATTTTAGAAATGCCATCTTTGTCTATTGTTTTTGCAAAAATGATGATGTATCAGCAACATGGATTGTTAATTTGACACGTTTTTGTGGCATTAGTATTTGAGGAAAATGTGTAATTGAAGAGCTGAGAACATAAATGACTCAAGTCTTTTTGTCACTGTGATGATATTTGCATTCTACACAGTACATTCTATGATAGGAATAAGTATCCTATGCCATAATTGCCTCTTTTGACTTTTGTTTGTTTGAAAAACTTCATATCTGTTGTTAGTTTTATTTACATTACTTTCTGTTGTTCAGGACATTTTAGCAAGTTGATGATAAACTGACTTGCATTTAAAGTTACCTAGTTAGTGTGCTTAAACTCGGTCTAATCTGACGGACAGTGTTTGGTTATGTTAACTACATAACTCTACATGCAAGTCAGTTAAGCATTCGCACTGTGCAGTTGCAGTTTTGAAACTTTGGATGCATTTTTCCCCTACCAACTTTTTTGGACTTTATCATTATCTTCCAAATATAATGCAGGTTTCTTTGGTAATATTGCCCTGTTTTGATGCAAGGTTGTTGTCAGTAATTCCAGAAACACAAAAGAAAATCGATGTTGATTAATGTAAAGCCAGAACAATATAAAACAGACGTCTGCAGAACTGAACAGTTGATACTCTGTCTTTGAACACTTCTAAATTTAGTAAACAATTTTTGCTATGCTATATTGAGTTTATACTTGCAAATTACAAGCTCTTCAATCTCTGTGGTTGATAAAACTGTTAATCTGTGGTTGTAGGCAGACGCACGTGTTGAATCTGCAGTTGTGTGGAATAACAGCAGATGTTGCTCAGAGGCCTGCCGCTGATGCTGTCTGGTTAGTTCAGCATGATTAGCGAAATGTTAAGTTTTGTCAGCAATCAGCTTTTTTTGTTAGTTTGCAGAATTATACGCCATATGGGATTGTTCAAAAATGATTTTCTTTCATGTTTTTAATGATCTCTCAGTTATAACAGATTAACAGAGTAACATATGTGCCAATTTTGGGCTCAGAAGGTGATGTCGAAAAATATCAAAAGCCTTCAGAAAATGGCGCATATCTTACTGACATGTCTTTGCAGCAGGCAGTTTGGCATCTGGAAAGAAAACCGCATACGGCCCGCATAGATCTATGTTGGTGCTAGGCATGCTGACATTTTTGTTTATTGACAGTCAAGTCATTGACTGGGTACTAATGAGCAGTTGTAGTGGTAGTAGTAGTGGTAGTTGTAACGGTAGTAATGTGCTAGTGTCGTGCTGTACTGTGTGCAAGCCTGTTTGCATTCTGTGTCTATACTTTACTAGTGGTAGTGGTAGCAGTGGTAGTATCCATAGTCATAGTCACGGTGCTGATGCTGTGCTATGCAGTGTACAAGCCAGTCTGCAGTCGGTGTCTATTCTGGGTCTACCTGAGCCAGAGGACTCCACACAACCTCCAACACTAATCTCGTCTCACCATGGCCTCACACTGGGTACACCAGCAGCGGTTGATGCGTCATTCTTTGATGTTCTGTTTGAAACCAATCCACTGGACGGCACCTGTGACGCAAGGATCCAAGTTTCTGTTCGACCTCTGGAAACCACTTTTCACGCGGTTTGTATCAAGATTTATCTTCCATGGCTGTTTTCCGATCACGGCTCAAAACTCACCTGATAACATTTTTTACTCTTCTCCATTGTGATTGTACAGTACCTGCGCAATATCAGTTAGTTGCTTCTGGGCACTATAATTATTCTCAATTACTGGTATTTACAAAGTCGGAAAATTTATAACTGTTGCCGAAATCATGTAAAATGCCGTAGCAGGACTGTATGGTTTATATTATTTTGCAAAAAGTGCTTTTATCGCCATCGTCTTCTGCCAATTGATTGCATTTATTGTCAGCTTCATAAACTTTTGCTTCATTTGTCTCTCTGACGTATTGGTGCTACCAGCCTAAATTTGTGATCCTTTGTTACCATGAATGACCTTTTGTGTGTATAAACTATGTAATACATAAATAAATGAATAAATTGTTGTTGCTGTTTTTATTGCTCGGTCCAGTTGCAATTATGTCTGCCAAGTGTTTCTTAATATAAGTATGACTGCAGTGTTTACATTCCGATTTTTTTAGTTCCAGTTTCTTTGAAATGTCACAGACATTATAGCATCACTATTCACTAATCTTAGCTTATGAAATAATAATAATAGTAATAATAATAATAATATACTTTATTCTGTTGTTTGTTTGTGCTTTTGTAGAAAACAGTCAATTGTCTGGCAGAGTTCTTCAAACCTCCAGAAGACGTTTATGCTATACAGTCAGTATCTACATGTTTATCATTGTCCATCCTAGGCCAACTCAGCAATGGTGAAGATTTATGCAAATATCTAAAGAATATTAAAGTTCACTGGTATGCAAGTTCTACTTTTTTACCAGACAAAATTTCAAAACCACGCCTTTCTACCACTAACTGTCACTGAATTATCAGTGCTCAGAAACAGTTTGGTTTTTCCGCTCATTTTGTTTATTGATGTCGGAAGCTGATGGCGCAAAATGATGCAGTCATCTAGTGCTGAAGCAGTGAGGCGTGAGATACGTAGTTGCTGGCAGATGGGTGGTGGTTGTGGGCAGGGTTGCAGTAAACAGTTTTTCAAAAAGCCAAACCTGGTGGGTTTTGGGGGTTTTATTGGTTTTTCTGGATTTTTTTTTGTAAAAAGGTTCAACATGATGGGTTATGGTATGTTTCTGTTTGCTGCCACAGCATGAAATATACCAATATTTGCAAATTTGTAGGTTTAGATGTTTCGAAAACTTAGCCATGACAAAATATTTAACTGTTAGTGAAGCAAAGAAGGAAAATTTGATTAAGTTTGAGTTTTTTGGTGGGTTTACTTCAAAAACCCACCAGGTGGTGCATTTTTATGGTATCTACCCGAGTGTGTTAACTTTGGTTGCAGGCTGCAGGCAGCTGCAATGGCAAAGTTTGAGTCTGTGAAGCAGCAGTCAGCGAGTGGGATGCAATATGCTCTGGAGCAGAAGAAATTCACGGACATCTCAGTCTTGTTGCAGCCGGCGTGTGTCATCATTCCTGAGCAAGGCATCTACCGACAGTGAGACACTTCAGTCTTTAATACCATCAGCGTCAGCATCATTGCTGTTGTCTTTCAGGGTAGCTACACTTCTTTGAAAATTCTTGAAAAGTGCCCATCTTTCGGAGACCTGGAAAGTACCGGAAACCCGAATAGTCCCTTGAAAGATTCGGAATTTGATGTAAGAGGGCATTGCAAGTACTTAACTTCCCAATCTCAATACACTTTAGATTAATTTTACTTGCTGAATTGCTTGATTATTAAGTTACTATTTTTTATTACTTTGCCATAAATATTTAGTTTACTTGTAAGACCAGAAAAAGAACAGATCGATGTGTCTCTGTCGTTGGTGGTAATTTTATGCTATTAACATTTTTTATCTGATGCCACAAACGTAAAATACTCTCTAACGTCATGTGGCAAAAAAATTGCTGCACCAGGTCCGGAAAAGCTAGTTAAAAGTGCGTGAAAATTTCTTGGAATTTTATCCCCCCAATTTTTGCCAGCCTGTCGTCACTGTCATTTTAATGACCCTGGTCTAGAGTCTGGAATAGTTGCCTGACTATGTGTGAGATCTGGCTTTCTCTGTCAACACCATTTTGATGCTGTTGAACTGGCACCGGACCACCTGTAAAGTATTGCCACAACAATTGCCGGAAGAAATTACTTTCTGCTTTAGGATTAGTTTTATATCTATTTTTTTTCATTTATCACCAGTTTGTTTCTGCGCTGTCCGGCACATGTTATTATGAAACGTTTGACAGGGACTGTCGCATGCTGGTGCTGGATCTCGGAGAACTGAGTATAGTCACTGAGAAACCAGAGATAAGGCCGGTGGAAACTGATGGCGCAACTGCGGTAACTGTGACAATTTTTACTTATATACGCAACTGTGCTTGCGATTTACATGTACACTGTGTCCCCAAAAAGCATCCCAACATTTTCGACTGTAACTTGAAAACCAATTATCAGATTTTGATAATTTTTTGTACAAATATTTCTGACACAACTTGCCATCGAATGACCTTTCAGTTTCCCACCTCACCCAATGTATGCTTTTGCACTACCTAGCGAAAGCAGATCAGGTGAAATATGTGTTGAAATAAACAGAAAACCTGAAAAAACATTCTCGACATTATTGATCATAACTTGAATAAAGATTAGCAGATTTTAATCATTTTTGGCAGAAATATTTGAGACACAAAGAAATATTTGAGATACAACTGGCTATTAAATAAAGTGTTTTAGTTTCCACCTCATTCAACGTCTGCTTTTGCACTACCTGAGGAAAGCAGAGCAAGCATAATATATGTTAACATGAATGAAAAAACATCAACAAATTCCATCTGACCTGATCTGTGGGCCCCAACAGCCAGTCTATTACAAGGTTTGACTGTCATGCAGCAGTGTGTCTACCAGATAAAGATTAGGAATGTTTGTGAAGTCAAGAAGCGACTGGTACAGCCTGGATTAGTCTGGAGCAGAACATTATCAATACTGATGTTAATGAATGGAGAAAGCGTCTCCTTGCCTGTGTTCGCATAGTGGGCCAACGCTTCAAGCAATTTTACTGCATGCAGTTAAAAAATGGACAACTGGATGAAATGTCAGCCAGAGTGTCAGAAATGTGAACAAAATGTGTTTTTATGTGTTATGTTAATTAAGCAATCATATTACATTAGGTAAAAAAGTGATATTTTGCTGGTTGTGTTCTCTCCAGGTGGTGCAGAAACAAACGTTGGGTGAGGTGGGAAACTAAATGGTCATTTGATGGCAAGTTGTATCAGGAATATTCGTGCCAAAAATTATCAAAATCTGATAATTGGTTTTTAAGTTATAGACGAAAATGTCCGGGATGCTTTTTTGGGACACAGTGTATAAACATTTCCATACTCCATATTATTGACTACTTAACAGTTCAGAAAAAACTACAATAGCTGTCAGTTGAGCATGTTGTGTGACAGCAAGGACTGCAGAATTAAAATATCTGTCTAAAGTTCTGAATCGTGCTGAACTGAACTAAACATGAGTGGAGCAATCAAATTATTGTGTTGTGCTGTTTGAACTCTTACAACTGACCAGACATTAGTGTATTGATATCAGTCAAGTACAAAAATACTGCTGCTTTCGGTTTTAGTTTATGATAGGTGGTTGCATGAAAGACACTGTCATCCGTGTGTTCTTTGTACACTTGATTTCTCTCTCGATGTTGTATCAGTGTGAACTTGATAAAAGTGTGAGCCATGTGTTGATATTGTGTGCTGGCTGGCTAGCAGGTGTTGGCACTGGATGAGTTGAGGGAGAAAGCTTTCACCAAGTTTGCCATTCGTCTCAAGACATTTCAGTTGTTGTACGTCAGTGCAGGTCTGCTGCCTTAAGTGTGTCTTTAGTTGTTCTATTTTACTAGTGTCACGGTGGCTAAGTAGCTTAGTGGTTAGTGCATTTGATTCGTGATCGAGAAGTTGCGAGTTTTTCTTTTAGCCAGCTATGTGCCAGGTGAAAACTCTGAGTGAGTTGTTTCGCAGGTGTGCCTATGTCGCCAGGCAGTACAATTTGGTACTGGCCAAAGGGCGTTGACACGCTGCAGCTGGGAAGGTAACTGTAGGTCTGGCATCACACTGGCCATGTGTCACGGACTTTGTGGTCTACCCACCTATGGGCTTAGTGGTCACGACTGGGACGTGAGCACCCTGCCTTTGCTTCGTAAGGGTCGTGGTTCGCTTTTCTGTTAGTAGTGCGTTGCTGTCTTCTTATTTTATAATGCTATTTTAGTGACTTCACTTTAGTCAGAAATCTAACAATGAAAATTTTTATTCATCGTCGAAAATTTTTAACAGCTATTTCCGTAGCTTTAGTTAAACGTGTACGTATGTTGTTGTCACTAGTGGGTATGTGTTGATAACAGGCGAGGAGTGGCTGGAAGCTCGCAAGGCCAGTGCTACGAGCATGCATGTGCTGAAGCCAATGGGCATCTCAGTCGACTTGTTCCAGTGCATGATTGCCAGCAATGACTTGCCCAAGTACATGAATACGTCTGATAACCTGTATCTAACAGAAGAGCATTAGTTAGATAGATGTTGATAGGATTGAGAAGAAAATGTGGCTAGCTGTTTCTTAGTTGCCAAGAAATACATGCGTCAGTTATTATTTCCATCGCAGTTGATGAATATAGCAAATGTGAGGCAAGGTCAGTCAGTGGCTAAGGTCTTTGAATAAATGTTATCTAGGGAGGCAGCCAAGATTTTTAAAACGTCAGCAAATTGGTCAGTAACGGTTGTGACTTGGTGAATTCTTATACTTTGCTATGTGTTAATAATATTGTGTTAGAATGAAAGTAAATTCTAGAGCTGCCATCGCTGTCACTAGTTGTCTTTGTGTGAGACATGTGAGACACGTACTTAGTGCCATGAGTAGTAGGCCAAATGCTTGTCATTTCACTGTCGCCATGTTTGTATACCAGTCTACAGTTGGCTTGGTGGTGTAGCCGTTAGGACGTTTGACTTAGGATCACAAGGTCGTGAGTTTCACTTCTGGTCAGGTTGCTGTCAAGTGCTTACTATCTGGATGGGTAGCTGTTTGCATACAGGTAAACCATCTCAGTATATTACCAACCACCAAGTTCAACTCAGCCTTCCATCCCTCTGGGGTAGGTAACTTGAGTACTGGCCTGCCCAGCTGGGTTTAAAGTGGGGGACGTACCAGCTTTCTAGGGCAACTAAGGGCTGAACTGAATATTCACCCGTGTCCATTTGTAGGTAACACTGTGTGATCTCATGTGGTAGGTAACACTCTGTAACTCTGATAATAATAATAATGATGATGCTGACAATTTCTAATCAGTTACGAGGCCATGAAAATGGGTTACCATTAAAAGCTATAGACAATGTTCAACTTTTTAACTTTTGTTGACATCTTGTTACAGCTATTTACAATGTTTAACATTTAACCTTTAGTGACATTGTGTGTTAATATAATGTGTCAGGATGCGTGTCTTGGGAGAGCTGCCATCACTTTCACTGGCTGTTTCCGACTCCCGGCTCAGTGACATTCTGAGTCTGATCTCAAGCATTCCGCTTCCAGAAGCTGTGCCTGCACCGGTTGTCGACGACGATGAAGATGCACATCTGGTAAGTCGAGTTAGTCAAGACTGCCAGCACTGCTGCCACTGCTGAAACTAGTACCACAGTCTGGTGTTATCCAGCAGCTCTGCTCTTAGCAGTTACTTTAAGTTTGGTTGAGATAATCTTATGGAAATGCAGCTAGATTTTGTTTACATGGTCGGGTTTGAGTTATGAGGTTCATTGCAAATGGCAACGTAATACATCAGCACAAAAAATGAAGAGATCAGTCTGTGGTGGTGGCCATGAATTAGTGGACCAGCATGCTACAGTGTTAGTAAGGATGTTGTCAGTCACTGAGTAGTGCATTGAATGTTGGAGGGGACCTCAAAAGCTGCTGATTTACTGCAGTGTGCTCTAGTGCATTTGCTGTTGTTGTCAACATTGCTGTACTAATACATTGTTGAGTTAGAGAGTATTTTATTGTTGGCTGTTGTCAGGTAAAGGCTCCTGATGTGAACCTGTTGCCAATCAGAGAAGATGCGGAGGAGCTTGTGAGCACTTTGAATCAGCTTGACAGCCGGGCAGCAGGAGACACAGGCTCAGTGGTGAATGCAACCAGTGCCGAGCTCCACTTTGAGATTAAAGAGGTCAGTTTTTTATGGTTTTGGATTATTTAAAGTATTAATGTGTGTGTCACTCAGTGTATCAAATGTTCAATAGTCGTTGATTGTGCCTTAGTAGTGGCATTTTTTCACATGGCAGTGGAACTTTCTGATGAAGTTGTCACTCAATTTAAAAAGATTAGTATTTTTTTCAGATAGTTTCGCAAAGTTGAATTTTAATTGGAAAATGAAAATAGTCATCGGCCAGTACCGGATTTTGCTAAATTCCACAAAAATGCAGGAATTCTGCAGAAACAAGCAAATTTTATGGCTCAGCTCAATACTCTGCAGATAGAGACAACAGAAAACTATGGTTTTAGTCAACTTTACATTCAATGCAGCAGTAGTGTCTAGTAGCATGTTTGCAATATTTTAGGTTCATGCATTCTTGATGCATTACGTTGCATTATTATACTATTATACTTTTATATTTCTTTGCTGTATTGTTAGTTTGTGTGCATAATGTTGATAAACACAGTATGGAGAACAGTGGCTCGATGTGTCGGGGAATGTCGCAGTTCTATCGAATGATCACTTATTATGGTGTATGCTGTGTATGATGTATTAAGATATCAGTGACTGTGGGGAGTGTGGCCACCACTACCATGAATAATACTACTGCTACCCCTACTATGATGATGACAACAACAACGACTACTACTACTACTAGTAGTAGTAGTACTGTTATTGCACTGCTGCAACTACAACAATTAGTGTTGTATGTATGTAGATATCAGTGACAGTGTCCCAGCGGCAGGGTGATTCTGATGTGCCGACACTGAAACTTGTCGTAGAGTCACTAGGTGTTAAGCTGAGTGCTCGGGACTTTGATACATCTGTCAGTGCTTACCTCGGTGGAATCTACGTCCAACACATGCTCTTCAAAGGTCAGACTATTTCCGCCACCATTGCTGCTGCATTGACGTGTTTGTAAAAACGTGTACCATGCAGCAGAAATAAATTGAACTAAAATTCATGGTTTGTTTACTTTGTACAGTACGTGCTATGCAGCTGAACTGAACTGAGATTTCACTTTATTTCTTTTGCTTTGTATAAATTTTTAATAATTGTTTACCTTGGTAGAATTACTGCAACTTTTTGCATGCTCCTGATTCAGCATCTTGTGATGAATGTACTAACGTTTTATTTTTTGTCATGATTAGTGTTTATTGTATTAGTTTGACACAGATGGTTAGATAGTGCCCTGTGCATTTGGCTGCATTATTACTCACACTGTTTGTCGTGACCCATTTAAGCAACTTGATCCAGTTTTTGCAGGCGTTTTAGGCTACAGCCGTGAATCAATTTGGCTGATCTCAGTCAATTTTACTTTTGTTTTCTAGGCCAGGTCTGCCTGTGTCATATACTGTTAAATATAGCGATCGTTTTGGTATTTTGGACACCCCTGATGCACCATTGCTTACCATGTTAATCCTGGATTGTGGCTGCAAAAGAGAGAGCTGTTTTACTAGGAGTAGTACTGTGATTGTCACATATGTCACCAGTACAACATCATCGTGAGCCTTTGTTCTCTCTCTCTCTCATTCCCAGTCAGGAAGGGCAGGTCACCACCCCAGTCCGCTCCAGGAAGTTCCAGAGGCATCGAGGATCCATGTAAAATTTTAAAAACATGGACATGCTGATGCCTGTGATGAACTCTCAGAAATCAGATCCCAGAGGGTTGTAACACTTTGCTGGGCTGGTGAGATCGGAGATGAATGGCAAGTGACTGTTGTCAGCGGTCGCCAGTCGCTCGGTCGACGTCGGACCCAGACACTTCCACCGACGGGAAGGTGGTTGCATGGTCGCAGGTGGTCAGATGTTGCCTGTTGCCTGTGCTTCTTTGGATTGTTTGGCCCAGTCCGTTTCACTGTCTTTGCTTCAGCTGGATATCTGCTGTAAATAATATTCAGAGTTGTAGATAATTATACGATACACATTCATGCAGGTTTACATAACGTAGTTAGTCTAGTATAATAGTGGCAGCAGTTTGAAAATTGTTCACGAGTGCCGTTAATGTTAACAGCTGATGTACCCATTTTTGCATGTTGTAGCTAATGCTGCATGTGTTGTATGACTGCATACTTGTAGTGTACTTGACATGTAGTTGTTGTTGCTAACAGTGTTTGATCAGTTACTAACTGTGTTTTCTTGTGACTGATGAAGTCGCTAACCACCTGCTGATGTTAAGGGTTTTGTGTGTTTGCGATGATATAGAGTTTGAGCAACTAACAGCATGGCATGCAGAGAATGGCATTCGATCAGGTGACTTTTCATTGTCGTCATATTGATTCCGTTTTGACTGTGACTCAGATACTGGCGTCTACTGGCTCGCTTCATCGTATTGTCCTTATTTTTCCTGTGATTTCACATTCTGCTCTTACACACAGTGTCTGCAAAATAGTGCCTGCCCCTTAAACATTTTGCAATAACATTTACAAACCTGCTTCGAGTTCAGTGAAATTGTATGCACACACAATGACATCTGTTCTAAACACAACAGAATAGCTTTGTAGAAATCTGCCTTGTTTTTGGCGATGTATCAAATTTTGAACAATGCAAAACTAAGCGTCGTCAAACGTGATTTGCCCTAATGTCAGTCGAAACAGTTGAGCTGTTTAAATCAGATGTTCAAAGTGCTCTGCTTTTGTTTGGATGCAGTTTCTGACAAAATCTGTGTTTTTGGTGCATTTTTTATTGCATAACTAGTTCTTTGACACAGTTAATGTGTGATGTCAGCCGCTGTTGGTTTTTTGCAGTCTGCAGATCGTATCAATCTTGTTTAGCAGGCATGTCACATAAGCAAGCGATTAGTTTTTCTTGGAAATTCACCACTAATTTTTATCTCTGCCAAGGTGAACATAGTGAACATTGGACGAGATTAAGAGATTGGTCATTCTGTTTGTCGTTCTGTGTGCGTGTGTGTACATGATGACTCATCATCATCTCCACATGTCATACACAACTGGCAAGAACGGTGGCGCCCTCCTGTGAAAACTTCTGCATTTTACAGTAGTAATGTTTAAATCACTTCACTTGGCGGAGATATGCACTCTCACGAGTGCCTTCTAGTTTTGCACTGTGTCTTTTTAGTGTTAAACAACCATTTAAGCTGCAGGTCTTTGAAGTGCCCTTTAAATAGTTCACAGAAACAAAACAAGAACTGTTGGAGCTTGTTGGCTGAGATTAATGACAAAATATGTGAATTAAATAGCTGAAGCTGTGTTTTTTGCTAATTTGTGTTGTTAGCAGTGGATAATGGACCACTGATTAATCTCGTCAACACTCCCATAATGGATGGCCAGGCATACAAGCTACTGACTGTTGAAGTTCTGATGGTATGTTTTGTTGTTATTTTTTGCTACACTTTGTTCCTTTGTCCGTTGAATTGTTCTGCTTGCTGCTGTCATCTATTTGTTTGTTAAGACCTGCTATGACTGTTCTCAGCATTTGTTAGACTGGGTCGGATCTACTCAAGTGAAATATTGGGAAATGCTAATGCAGCGCTTTTAAGTTGAATTTGTTATTTTCAAATGGTGTGCAAAACTGTTTATGATTTTATGGAAATCACAGAAGACTTAACAGAACTCATCTTACGTAGATGAAGTCATCAGAGTCGATGTGATATGTGATCTGTTTAGTGTTACTTGCTTCTCGACACAGGTTAATGTGCCCCACGTTAACCTTAGTCAGGCAAGCTGGCGCTCCCTCCGAGTAGGCTGAGTTGGCCTTGGTTATTGGTTGTTTGTATCGAGATGGTTTACTTGTCTACAGACAGTCACCCATCTAATAGTAACCAATTGATAACAATTTGACAGGAGTTGAACCCACAACCTTATGATCATACGTTCAACTAACATCTTAAAGGCCAAGTCGCACCGGTTTACGTAACTGATATAAAACGCTAGTTGGCTTATCAAATGCTAATTATCAATATTTATTAATTTTCTGGTTGCTAATACATCTTAGTACCTTAAAAATAAGGTACAAAGTACTCACTTTTCCTTTTTTGCGGCTTCAGCCGTTATGGGAAATGTGACGTCATCTGCAGGAGGGTTGCTAACTAGCTTTGTTGCCTTGCGGTCAAATGCAGCTTAATTTACGGCCAAGTGATCTAAAAAAAATGCCAAATTTTTCATCAGTAGTTAACCCTACTAACAAACCACAATATTCCAGCACCTCATTAATTTTACAAATCGCACACCTCTCGCACATTGATAAACAATGATGTAATTTTTGATGTCACCTATGCGTCGTTACCTGTACTGTAAGTCAGACTTTATTCTGAGTAAAACCGACGGATTTACTGTGTTTTTAATGCGAATGTCACTTTGTCAACCAAGCGTCCAGTGAGTGACATTATCAGTATTTGTGGCACGTTTGGGTGCATTTGCCTGGCACAACATATTTGTGATAAAATTACTTCAAAGTGACGTTTTCATTTCAGTTGGTCAGTGTATTATTAATTAGTGTTACATTCTACACATATTTAGTCAATATCGTTTTTTCGTGTGACTTGGCCTTTAACTGCTATGCCACCCGGCCAATGTGATCGGTTTGGTGTTGTCTGATTGCAGGCAAACAAGAACCATCCGGAGTTTGCGACGACGTATCGGAACACTTTGCAGAACATCACGGTAGAATTCAGTGTACTGGAGCTGCTCCTACACCAGGAAGCTCTGCTCTCGACCATGCAGATGATGATGAACATTCAGAGAGCCATTGAGAAATCCAAACCACCGTCTGATGGACTGCAGCCAGCCTCAGCTCAACGCCGGCATTCCATGGTGTCATCAACCGTCTCAAGCACTATCAAGAAGATTGGACCAAAGCGAGGTACTGCTGTTGCTGCTGCTGCTGCTGCAGTTACAGCTACAGTTACAGCTACAGCTACTAATACTATGATTGTTACTACTACTACTTCTGCTTAGAGGCAAATGCCTGTGTCCACTATCTCGATATGATATGATACAATACTTTAGCAATGATCAGAGCATTCTGTGATCAGAGCAGAGAGCATTCTGTCTTCTGGAGCCCTGATGAGCTGTGTGGTTCAGTAAGAAATTTAGTAAGTAATGGCAGAAGTTAGACGTATACTGTACGTTCACAGATCTATGTCTAATCTATCTGTGGTGGTGTTGTAGCACGTCGTCGTAAGAAGACGTGTGTCACCAGTAGTAAGTTTTTTTTTCTTTCAGGTTGTGGAATTATTTCTTTTGCCTGTGGGTGGAGGAGATTTGTGTTGATTTACAGCAGTAGCAGTGCTTGGAGTTGTGGCATCAGTATGAGTCGTATGAGCTGTCGCTCTTGTAGTTGTTGTGGTAGTAGTAGTAATTGTTGTGTGTTGTTGTTGTTGATGACATGCACATCATACAGTCCTCAGAACAGAGTGCATCGCCCTGCTGGTGTGATGACCTCCTGCCAACGGGAGATGTACAGAGGATGTGCAGCGACAGATCGTGACGACCAGAAATGTCAATTCGAGGACTTGTGTTAGAGCTGAACAGTGCAGTGTTGCATAGTGTGTGTGGCCTGATTGCAGTCGAGGCATGTTGGGTCGATGGAAGAGTTTATCAGATGGTGATATGCTCGGAATCTGAGCCAGCTGAACTTCATCTTACCTATTCTGGGATGCTCTTCATTTCATGCTGCAAATGATGGGTGGTAATAGTGTATTTGTGTGATGATTTCATAGCACGTCGTAAAAAGCCCAGCATTGAGATCATTGATTTAGCACTGACTGCTAAACTCGGCAATCTCTCTGCGGTCATCTGCACTAAGGATCACCTGATCACCGACTTCAAGATTGCCGGTTTGTTTCCATTTTTTTGTTATTAATCAATATATTGATGTTGTCTATATTTTATTTATATTTTAATATCTTGTTTTGAGATCACTGTGAGATGTTCCATGTTTGTATTGTAGGTTGTTTTTGTAAGTCAGCTGAATTAGTAGCACATTTGTTTGTATGTTTATGTTCTTGTGTGATTCGTTTCAACGAATATCGAAAGTGTTGAAGCTGCTTTAAACCTGCAAGTACATTGATTGCGGGTCTGGTGATAAATGCTGAGCGTTTACGTTACGTTATGTTAGCCTTGAAGCACACAGCATGCAACTGCAGTGTTAAGTGTTAAGTGAGTCAGCGCCTCAGATTCAGTGAGTTTATCACTGACATTGTGTGCTTTATAAATTAAATTTACTTACTTACTTACTTACTAAGCCTCAGTTACATCACACAAAGTGCAGTGTTAAACCTGGGTTACATCGCAGAAACTGTGTGGTGTCAAGCCGGGATTACATTACTACACAACTGTGCTGTGTTAAGCGTGCATTACATAACACAACTGTGCTATTTTAAACCTAAGTTTAAATGTTAAACCTAAGTTTAAATGTTATGTTGTGATTAGGCTTGGAAGCCTGGGTCACTCTACACAAGAGCAAGACCGCTGTGAAAGCTTTACTGCATGATATCTCTGTCCACGATCACCAACCTGGCTCTGTCTTTCCTAAGGTTGGCTTAAGTTAGCACTTGTCACAAGCCGTGCTAGTTTTATCATTGTAATTACAGTATTTACTTTATTACTTATGAATTTTTACCAAATTACTATTATGGTATTATGCAATAATAAGCTGTACAGTTAAACATTTAAATTTTGCAACATAATTATGCTGATTGCAACATAATTATGCTAATCAGCATAATTATGCTGAGAGGGTAATTGTTGTTACACTTGTCTTCAGTTTGATTGAGAATATGATAGAGAAAGAAATAGAATATGGTCCATATTTGCCATAATTATTGTAAAAATGACAGTGAGACTGATTTAGTGATGAAATTTTTATTACCATTAAGTTTGTAAAAAAAAGTGCATTACCAAATTTTTGGATATTTATTTTACTTGATGTGGACAGTGCTCATATTTGTATTAACTTAAAATACATGCATATTTTGAAACCAATCAAGTTGGGTCTTTTTAAAACCAGGTTTAACCCAAAACATAATAAAACTCACCAGGTTGGGCTTTATTTAAAAGTTGGTTTTTCAGCCCTGATTTAAAGTGTTTTATTTTCTACATAATTATTAGTAACAAGAAAGCCTAGCTAACACAAAAGGGAGCGCGCGACAGCGGTGCATGTTTAAAGGCCCACTGCAAACAAAATCTATAAGCTCACTGATCCCAGCAACTGACATTGGGTACGATGCATTCATAAATGCCAGATGGCGCCACCATCTCACGTGGCTGCTGGCATTCGAGTGGCCGAATGCGAATATTCTCAAGGGGGTACCCAAGTTTGACACCCCTTATGGAGAATTCCTTGAATGCAGGGGGCAAAATTTAAACTAGTGAAAACTATGTTTAATGCTGAAAATTTTATACGCAGGCTGTCGCAGTCTATCTCTAACGATTTCTGTGCAGTTCGCTCTTGAAATGTGTGTCGCAGTCAGAAGTCACCAAAAATCCATAAAAACTTTTATTTTGGCATTCAAGGTTATCCAAGGTCATTGCTTTTGGTGCCAATCAAAAGCCAGTGTAGGACTATCTATTAGTGATTAATAGTAACCTAGGCCCTATCTCGCACTGTTTCTGAGATACATCGGCTTATTGGCTGAAAATCGCAAATTTTTTCCACCCTTCTCTCATTTAGCGCTCTCACTCGGGGTGACCCATGTAAAATTTATGGAAAAGCTTTACGGATCCAAAAACTAGCTAGTCTTTCAGGCAGCTGAAGGTGAAGAAGATTTGGTGATCCCAGCTTGCACCGTTTTTGACTGATTGACTTGTGCGACAGACAGACGGATGTACGGATTGACAGACAGACGGGCAGAATTGCGATGGCTTAGATGCACTACAGCAGTAGCTACTGTTGCGCATAATAATTATTAAATCAATGTTGAACAACCTGTATTTTAAACAAAGTCCCAACCCAGTGGGCTTTATTAGGTTTTGGGTTTTTTGGATTAAATTTGTTTTTAAAGGCTTGACTTGATGTGTTGTTCAGATCCTGTCATTTGGTGGTGACGATGTGTTTACACTGGACCTGGCACTACACAACGATGCCACCCAGGGACAGAGCTATCTGGACATGCATGCATTCGACGTTGAGGTCTCACTCAAGACTGGCTGCATGAAGGTGGTCTTTCTCAACAAGTTCGTCCAGAGTCTCCTGGTATGTCTGTCTCACTGTGTTTTAAGCAAAATTACTCTAGCCCTATTAATATTAATCTATATCATTATCATCATCGTCATCAGCACATGCTTACAGCGTGCAGTGTGAAAGTCGCAGACAAAAGAGTTAACTAATAACACAATTAATTAAAGCATGATTAAAAAAATAAATTAGTGTTTAAATGTTTTTTAAAGCTATGGCTACTTATGTACACATTTCTCTGTATCGTGATCAGTCAACTGTCTGTCGTTTGCCACATTTGTGCAACTTGTTTAAACTGTTTGACAGATTTGGATCATGCCGTTTGGCAGGTACTCTTGTTGGGTCCAGTGACACATAGTGTTAGATGGGGTTTTTGACTCCCGTGGGACTCCGGCGCTTCTACAGCTGGTCTGTGGTGCAGGGTTATTGAGTATGGACACGGGGCGGTGCTATGGCTCAGGCGGGCTACACCATGATGATGATGACTGAGGATGGTGAATAGAAGACATTGTGTTGTGTTTTAGACGTTTGTGAATCAGTTTCAAGTGGCCAAGGACCAGGTGACAGCAGCGGGAGCCGTGGTGGCAGATCGTGCTACTGCAGCGGCCCAGGATATCTCCACCCATGCTACACGCGTCTCACTGCGAGTTGAGCTTAAAGCTCCGGTCGTTATCATTCCACAGAACTCCCAGTCGTGCAATGCTGTGGTGATGGATCTCGGCCACCTGACTGTGTCCAATGCCCTGCAACTGATCACCAGTGCCGGCGGTCAGGAGAGCTCTGATGGCTTTCCACCTGTGCTCGATCTCATGAATGTTGAACTCGACAAACTCATGCTTTCACGGTATTTATTATATAACTCTTCTTCACTTTGATGCACATCATATGAGGCTTGACTAGGGCAGTACAAGGCCTGTGTTAATAATCGTTACAGGTCGTGTGACCAACTAGGCTGCTGGAAATCTGTTCTGTGGGATTCATCATTTTGATACTTTTACTAGTGCTAGCACAGGCCTTGGTACTGGCCGGCCAGCCGGCTAGCCGGTCACTTACCCAGTTGTCCAGCTGACTGGTAGAGTGTCTAATTGATTTAACCGTTGCCTGAAAATCGACATATGCTTTTAAGAATTAGACCACGAGATGATTTGAACTTTCTAAATTAGCTGATGATGTCAGATGTTTGTACATTTATTTTCAAGTCACTTACATTAAGAGTGTGAGAAGATGTACCTTGCTATTAGTGTGATATTCAGTTAATCACTTCTGAACATTCGTTAACATTATTAACAGTGTGGAAAAAATGTAGCATTCACTTGCAAATTGCAGGATGGTTTCCTTGCAAATTCCATTCCTTGCAAATTCCATCTCTTGCAAATTTCATTTCTCTACAAATTCCATTCCTTGCAATTTTCTTTCCTTGCAAAATTCAGTGCCGAGCATGAGTGTCAACAAACTACATCAGTAAATTATAATGGTACCCATGATTAGAAGTAAACAGCTTCTGTGTAATAAGTGTGTATGAACTTTTATTAGCACAGGCCTTGGCGCAGTAGGGCTAGTATGTAGAGCTGTGGTTGACTGGTGTAGACAGCTTGTGTGTATGTGTTGTATAGGGCGGTGGTTGAAGGGACAGAGATAAAAGCCGACTGTCAGCTGTTGAAGCCTGTCTCGCTGGCCGTGAAAGTGACCCGCAATCTTTCGGCTGCCCGGTATCATGGACATCCCGATGTTGAGCTGCACGCCAGACTTCAGGACTTCTCTGTGTGTTTGATTCGCTTTCTGCTTCATTATTATTGTTCCTGTTAGCACGGATATCATTCAAAAAGTACGCTAAAAACATTTAATAGTTAATTTACAGGTGTTTGTATTGATAAATATTGGCAGTTGCAAGAAGCAGACAGTGGCATGCTCAGCCCAGCTGCTCGTGTTTTTGTTCATATACTTTCAGTTCTTGTTGTCTGAACTGAGAACTTGTAAGTCATACTTCATAAATTGACTTTCAGAATTCTTAAGAGAAACTTTTGATGAAATGGTAAGCTGCTAACGTAAGAAGATCTTGGGAATATTTTAGGAGAAATCTTAGGACGTTCCTGTAAACTAAGGCTACTGATCAGCACTTATATTTGAGCGCAGTAATAGCAGCAGCAGCAGTAGTCAGTGGACATGGGACAGGCAGAGGGTGGTGGAGGGCAGTTAATTTTTCTTGTGGGAAAGTTTTTTATTGGAAAATTTTGCTTTTATAAGTATCAAATTTGAGGGTGAGAATCCAGATTTTGGTGGAAATCGTCTAAAAATTGTAGGCTGTCAGACAAGAAGCCTAGCTATTGCTAGGGAAAGCCGACTGTACCACTTACGTTCGAATGCCAGCCTCCAAATTCCAGTCACAGAGAGAGAGTGATTAGTCAGAGTTGACACAGTTCTGTGCACGCTATGTTATCGGAACGCTGTCTCATAAGCTACAATGAATGCTAGTATAACGGACATTGCACATGGTCATTTTGCCAAGCGATATAAATAGCTAAAGAGTAAACGAACAAGGAAAATATTGGATGCTGTTTTTGCAGATATTTCTCACAATAAAAATGCTTTGCTCGGGAAGACACACTACGGCCTATACGGTTCATGTTGCAATACTGATCTTTAAGAATGATTTTTAATCATTCAAGGTGAATGATTTTCATGTCATTTGAAAGCCAACATGTGACTTTCTATTAGCCATCACTATCAACTTTGGCCCTATCTGGCACCATTTAGCCGCAATAGTGCATAACGGCCTTCAAGGTCATCCAAGATCAATGATTTCCATCTAATCTGACAAGGCGTATGCCACTTCCTATTAGTGAATAATAGTAACCTAGGTTCTATTTCTCATCGTTGTTGAGATATCGCCAGTTTTTCGTTGGAAGACGCACATTTTCCCTACCCCTGTCCATTCAGCCTCCAGTTTGAAAATGTTCTTCTTGGTTGAAATTTTGTGTGCTCTAGTTTAACACCCATGGCTAATTATTTGTTTGAAAACTTTCCCCTAGGCCCTGCTCGTTAGCCACAATACATCCGTTACAGATGGACAGACGGACGGATGACAACTATGACAACAGCTCCATCTTTTCTAAAGTATGGTCAGCTAAAAATTGAAACTTCCTGCCCTTTCCCCGACTTTTTAACCATATATATGCTGATACTGAATTACTATCATGACTGCTGTTAAGTACTACTATACCTGTGGCTGTGACTATTACTATCACTACCACTGCTATTGTCTCTGTTTGTCTGTCCAGCTGCTGGTGAGTCAGGGTGATCTGAAGACGATATTGCTGATACTGAATGAGAACTTACAGGAGCCCGGACCATCACCGGTCACCTCTGCACCAGCAGCACCGCAACCAGCTTCACCATCAGCATCGTCCGTCAAAACTACTCCAGTTAAGCACACGGGTCAGTCCACTTCTGCACGATCTTTGTACTAGTAGAGGCTGTCTGTAAAAACACTGATTTTATGCAGGTCTCATTTTATGCGGGTTTTTTACTTTTCTATTTTTCAATTCCATGGCTGTCTGTCTGGTCCTGTCTGAAAACTCATTTGTTCTACATCTTTTATCCCAGCCCGATGTCTGCACACTGACTTGAGATCATGTTACTCTGGACACTAATTATTTTGGTTGCTTTCTTGTTTACCGTAGTTACGGAGGTACCAGCAGCGGTCCATGTGCCAGCAGCAACAGATGTGACAGAGCAGCCTGTGGGTGCTACCAGTGAGACGTCAGTGCGGCCAGTGGTTACCACGCGGCCAACAGACGTCGTCTATTCTATGCTGAAGTTGGACGTGACCATTGATAGCATACAGTTGCAGCTATTCACTGGGGACTCTGATCTGGTGAGTTGATATAAATGCTACGTAAAATACTTGGTCTACAAATCGACCAAGGTGCCATTTTTTCTGCACATAAACCCAATCTCATTGGTTGAGACAGTAAGTACTAAAGGCGACTTTTAGTGGTGAACAAAAATCGTTGTGACAAAGACAACATCACTTGTTGAAATTTCAGCATGCTGGTGGTGAATAAAGTTACCAATTTGATGAATTATTGTAGTTTGTCATTTTGTAAACTGTTTGGATGAAACAATGACTAATAGTTATAGTGCAGAAATTCCCAAATGTTTATTTTAGTTTGACCTGGAGTAACCTAACGTGGGGTAATTTGAGAAAAATTGATCCATATTTTTTATTATTTATGGTTATTATTAGTTGACCTGCCGACTATTTTGAAAGATGTCTGTTCAGCCTGCTACAGCCATTAGATGGAATGAGATGCTATTTGGCTGGAATACTTGTGTGGCTACAAGTAACATTGTGTCAGATGTTCTTTCCACAGGAAGGGGATATTTTAGTTTGGATCTGCCATTCCGAGGGGCCGCCATTCTGAAAAGCCACCATTCTGGTGGGCCACCAAAAACCTGTTTTAGACGATGATGAAATCATACTTATTAAATGCTGAACTAAGTATTAACATTGATTCTAACTTCAACTCTTACCTTATTTCTAACCATGGCAAACTTTTTTGAAATCGGATTGGCAGACCTTCGGAATGGTGGGCTGTCACTGATATTTTGGGGTTCAAAATTTCCAGTCATGTTGTGACCAAATAGAACTGGTAGCTGCAGGGATGCTGCTTAGTGCCGAATGACAGCATTGGTCTGTTGATGGTAAAGACAAAGCAGACCGTGCCTTTTTACAGCATATGCAGGGTGCCTATTGAGGCCATTGAGCCTGTTAGGGGATAGACCATTAAGTCTGTGACACAAGCAGTATGACACCAGACCTGGTTACACATCTTGCCACAGAACGTCACCGCTTTTGGCGGGTACAAGTTTTTACTACTTGGTGACAGTGGCTCATCAGTACCGGAATTGAGCTGTGACTTGTAGCAACCCAACTGGAAGTTAAATTCATGGCCATTTGGCCTATGTCAGCTATTTAAGCTGCTTTTAATAGTAACAGGAGGTCTTATGTTTTTGCATTGTTTTTTCATTTCTTTATTTTCCACTATTTTTTGTAAACAGACAGTGCATTGAGACTAAAATTGTGGGGAAGGACAACTTTTATCTGGCTGGAATTGAGACCAAATTTCAGTGAGATTCATTGTTGGGTTTTGAAAGTAGGGTCGTTTTACCACGTTTATGACCAAAGGCTTGACGAATAAGCAGTCGGACCAGGATGATCAGACTTATGGCATTGGGAGGCCTCACGTTGGGCCCTGCCCCAAATTTTTAGTTTTATTAATACTTCCAGCTGTGCTGTGCTGACAGAGTTCAGCTGGGAGAGAGCGTGAGGATGGTCGTTCATTGGCAAAGTTTCAGCTGCAGTCAATTGTCCTGGACGTGAACATGAAGTCTGACACCTCGATGAAGGCAAGCTTCAGTCTGCATCGCTGTGGGCTCGATGACGTCAGACCCGGCAGAGAGAAGTGCATCACCAGGTCTGTGTGTTCAGTTGTTTATAGCTCCTTGTGGGAAACCAGGGTTGAGGTATTCAGGTACATGTGTAAACCCACCAGAAAATCCTGCAAAAAACACACCCAAAGTTAATCAAATTTTTAGTTTCTGTTTTGGGTATTTTATCGTGGTTAAGTTTTTGAAACATTTAAACCTACAAATTTCTAAATATTGGTATAGTATGTTTTAGCTATGGGGAGTAAACAAAAGCTCATATGAATCAACCAAATGAAAACCTTTAAAATCTCAAACCCATCAAGTTTGGCTTTTTACAAAAACTTAAAAAACCAAAAAAACCTGAAACCAAATAAAGCAATAAAACCTGAAAACTCCCTGGGCTGGGCTTTTTAAAAAACCTTGGTTTTTGAAGCCCATCTGAGAGCTACAGAGCTTCACTTGTGACGTGGGTCTACACAGTGTTATCTGCCTCCTGACAGTCAAACACGATCTGCCTTAACTCTAAGCCAGTGCCAGTAAGTAAATAAGTAAGTAAAATGTGAATTTATATAGTGCATATCATTAAATTAACCTCTAATGCGCTGGTCACACTAATACTGACTGAAAAGGATTGTCAATGTTACATGCTGTATCTTTGCATCCATCTGGCAGTGGCAAGAAAAGCCTGATGGCCGTATGTGTTGAGCTGACAGCATGGTACAATGAGCCGGTGTCGTTTGGCAGAACGTAGTCAATGTCGAGATGCAACTTTGATGGCTGGCTTGATGTGATCGGCGAGGTATCGAGGTACTTTTCCATGCAGACAACGGTACGTCATACGGCCGAGCTTGAAGGTAGCCCTTTCTGGCACAACTGGCCAGTGCAGTTTGTCATGCAGGAGTGTCGACAGACCACGATCAAACTTCCACATGTCGCTGACTACTCGGGTGGCGGCGTTGAGTAATCGTTGCATGATCGTCTTTGAAGCAACTGCGTAGATAGCATTGCATTAATCAACCCGTGTCGTCACAAAAGCATGCACAAGAGTTGCTGCCGATTCTTCGTCAAGCGACCACCAGATGCGACGAAGTTGGCGCAGCCAGTAGAAACCAGCTGCACAGGTTTTCGAAACATGCTTCTCAAGGGTCAGGTCCGACGAAAAGGTCACCCCGAGTACTCATACATGATCGCTGGCTGTCGCAATATCTGAGCCAAGCTGCATGGCAAGAGCATGACTACCCAGCGTCGTGATGTTGTGTTTAGAGCCGGCCCACAGCAACTTGGTCTTGGTGGGATTCATCTGCAGACGATCTGCTGCCATCCAGTGGCCGATGTCGGCAACGCAGTGACCAAGACGAAAGATGGTAGACACTGAGTTGTTTCGCTGACAGTGTACCTACATCTGAAAGTCGTCAGCGTAGCCGTGAAACTTCACATTGTGTTGATCAACCACATCAGTAATGTCCGACATATAGAGGATGAATAATCATGGTACAAGAACTGAACGTTGTGGGACCAAACACAAGACCTGCCCCAGAGGGATGGAAGGCAGAGTTGATGTGGAAATTATAGTTGTATTGCACTGTAATTACATGTTAGTTACCGTAAAATAAGGATAAGAATGCAGTTGACTATGTAAGTGGTGTTGCATATTTTTAGTTTTTTTTCACATAGTAAATTCTGACAACAATCACATTGTGCATTGTTCTCACAAATTGTTTTTGAGAATATTCTGCCAGAATTTTAGATAAGTCACTTGTATTTGTGTTTTTTGCTGTCACTGCTATATTGTTTATGTTAGCATGAAGTTAGTGGTATTTGCTGTTTGCTCGCTGCAGTGGTCACGTGTTAAGGTATATGCATGTTGCATGCACAACTAGATTGTCTTTTGCTGTGATTTGAGCTTGCCTAAACCACAATGCATGATGTGATGATTTTTTACTTTTCTTTCGCTTTGTTTTATTTGGCTGCTTTATGTTATATTTCACGGCAGTGTGGTTATGTTTGCTTTGTCATGATAACATTGATAATATGATTTGGGCTGTACTGAATGGAGATTTTTACTTTTTAGTTGAATACAGATATTTACTTTTTAGTGGCCAGTTACAAATACAAATATTGAGTTAAAATTTAAAATCTGCTGCAAATAGAGAAAGAAAACACTCACAGTACTAAACACTGGTAGATGTGAAATTTGTAAACGTTTTTATTTGTGCACAAAATAACTGCATTGTTCTCAGTGTAGAACAACAAACATGTTGTCGATAGAGGTATTTGTGTTTGATCGTTACTATTTAGATTTTTGTATGAATAAAAATATTTGATTTAGAACATTATTCGGCTGAATACAAATGCAAATTGAATATTTGGTGCAGCATTTACTGATTTGTAAAACACTTTTTTGTTGGCAGTTTAAAAATAAAAGCAGTGTATTAACTAGAAAGACAGTGCTGGGACAACACAAACCATCCTCCAAGAATTGTGCAGCCAGTTGGTGAACAGAATGGACTCTGTATTTGATCTGAATCTGGATTCAGGAACCCTGGATATGGATTCTGGATCAGATCACTGCCAAAATTTGACTGGTTGGTTTTTGGGCTGCTTACCACTCCTCCATAAAATGATGTCAAAATTCGGTGTTCATATAGTTGCTGAGATACATTGCAATTTGTTAGTTTATGCCCTACCGTGTGATGGTAGAGAATCTTTGATTATGATCCACAATTCACAAAAGACTCCTGATTGCCGCCAAAATCTAATCAATTCCAACTATCCACAAAATTTTGTCTGCATTAACTTGCAGACTTTTTATGTGTGAGGAGTATAGTTGCAACATAGTGAACAGTTGTTGGTGCTTTTTGTATTGTTTGTGTACTTTTGTTTGCTGCAACTTGAATGGAATGCTTTGTTTTATCATTATCGAGTAACTGTCATACTGCATAGCTTAGGGCACGTTGCACCAACGTGGTTCATGATCTCTGTTCAGCTGAACCTAGATCAAGAGTTGAAGCGAATTCACGTTGAATTACGATGCACCAAGTTGAACTCAGATCAGCTGATCCCGTTCAGTTGAATGGCCGCAGTTATACTGTGGACGATGCTGATTGGTCAAGCCACGCTTTGTCTGTAGGCCAACTACAGTGACGTCACAGTCACACTTAATGTTTATGTAGCCATTGGCTGTAATTTGTTCAAATTTCAAGTTTCCCTGAAGCAATTTTCGCATCAACAGCTGCACAATACAGTCCCGAAAATGTGCATAAATCGATACAAATGAGTTTTTGTTGCTGTGGCTAGGGTACAATCATATGTTTACTGTAGCAACAAAACATCACCACCGAAAAATGCGATTTATTCATCTATTTGTTGATTATTCGAGCACAAAGAGAACATAAAACGAATATAGTAGAAATCAAACATCCAGATCATCAGTATAATTGCATTAGGGGTCTTATAATTTGATAAGGCAAAGTTTTTTTGGACACAATATGATTCGAGTCAGACATTTTTGCAGCAATAGTATTCCGGCATTTATCACTTGAACCAAGATCAAAATTTGATCGGTGATCAGACAGCGATTCAGAATTGAACCGAGATCAACGCTTGAACTGCCTTGATGCAACACAAATTACGGCTGAACTAGAATCAGATTTAAATTTGACCCGAGTTGAAAGTTGAACGACGTTGTTGCAACGCGCCCTTAGAGTTTCATTGTGGCGCTCTGTTTCTTGTAACTTATGCACTGAGATAGTGATGCAGTGTGAGCTGAAAGATTTATATTACATGTTTTTTGTCTTAGTAATCACCCAAATTTGATAACTTTGGCAGTAGCTGAACTATTATGGTTTTCCAGTTTAGTGTGATTACTGTCATTACTGATTCCAGCTTTTATTCCTATTTTTATAATATGTTTACAAAGCATAAAAGTTGTACATTAATATAGACTTTTGATAGTCTTTACTGACATTCTGTAAATTTTTAGTAGCACTGTTAACATTTATCATGTAAGATATTTAAATATCAGAGATTTTTATTAAGTTTTACTAAACTGGGTTATTTCGCATTGGTAACGTGAGTGATTATTTGATGGTTGTATGCTGTAGAATGGTTACTAGTGAAGATACGTCGCTGTTAGCTGCTGAAACAAGCAACATGATTGATGTAACCTTTGTGCAAGACTCGCATTCAAACAAAGATGGTATGTCGATTGCACACTTATAACTGCCGTTGATTATGTTTAGCTGCTATTTTTTATGCCTCTGCCAACGTACTGGCCGGAGGCATTATGTTTCCAGAGTGTTCGTGCGTCTGTCTGTTCGTCTTTTCGTGCATGTGTGCGTATCCCAAACAAACATTGTTAGCATGATGTCTTGCGTATTTGTTGATGGAATTTGACCAAACTTTTACCACTAATGGACTTCGGGGCAAGGATGAACGCATCAAATTTTGGGGTCAAGTGGTCAAGGGTCAAGGTCACGGCATGGTCAAATATGCCCAAAAATGCACTTGGCCTTGTCAGCATGATGTTTTGAGTGTTAGCTTCTTGTCACATGTTGGCGAAGGCATGATAGTCGACAGAGTTGTAGCGACCATCTAGTTGTGTTAATAATAATAATTATTATAATAGTAGTAATAAATGTGATAATGTTTATGGTGATTTTATAGCAATTGTAGGAGTTCATTCAGTTTATATGATGGTGGCCATTGAGTTACAGATCTGTGTACATTCTATATGTAGTGTCTTCATCCATCATTGCTATTTATTACTACACTGTGTCCGGAAAAAAACATCCCGAACATTATCAATTGTCACTTGTAGAAGGGATATCCAATTTTAATAATTTTTGGTACGAGTATTTTTGGCACAACTGGTCGTCAAGTGACCATTTAATATTTCATCTTACTCAGTGTTTGTTTCTGCACTATCTGGGGAAAACAGAACCAACGAAATATGAGTTGAAATGAATAGAAATACATCAAAAAGCATCCCCAACATTATTGATTGTGACTTGAAGAAGAATTGGCAGATTTTATGAATTTTTGGTGCAAACATTTTTGACACTACTTGCCATTAGACGACCTTTCTAGATCCAACCTCACTAAATGTCTGTTTCTGCACTACTTGGGAAAATCTGTACAGGCGAGATACGATAAAAATGCAATATTTTATTGACTTTGTTTCCCCAGGTAGTGCAGAAGCAGACAGTGGGTGCAGTGGAAAATCAAACAGTCATTTGATCGCCAGTTGTATCAGAAATATTGGTGTCAAAAATTATTAAAATCTGGTAATCCTTCTTTAAGTTACAATCGAAAATGTCCGCGATGTTTTTTTTCCAGACACAGTGTATTATTGAGTACAAATAGTACACTTTGTCGCTTTATATTTTTCCGACAAATACTGATGCTTGCTTTGGAACTGCATGTTGCACTAGAAAAAAGTAACTCGATTGCAGTAGGGGTTATTTGAGATGGCTAAAATGTTGGTGATTAGTGGCTCTGTTATGAATAAAATCAGTAAAGATGTGCACAAAGCAACAGAAATGAACTGATTTCAACTGAACTGAATGAAACTCACTTAGTACACTTTGTTAAATTAACCGAAATGAACTGAAACTGAATGAACTGCCAGTTTCTTTTACTTTGTACAGTCTGTGACATGCAAATAAACTGCCATTTTAGTTTAGTTTACTTTTTTCGATTTGTACAGTTCGTGCTATGCATTTGAACGTAACTGAATTGAGATATCAGTTCATTCAGCTCGTTTGCTACATGCGCACGTCTTAACTCCACTTCTTGTTCTCCAGTGGACAGCATTCTGACATTGCTGACTCTTCGGAGGATAAGAGGGAAGATTATTAGAACTGCCATTACATATGCACACTTAAAATTGGCAGTTGTTAATTTTAGGTTAAGGTTGTTTCTAGGTGTTGTGTTTCATAAAGGTTAAACTTTCTGTAAAGGTTAAATCTTTTGTTTCGTTATTATGTGTACGTGCATTTTGCCTGGAAAGGCCGTCCCCGAAATGAACTGTATTGTGTCAGGCGGGACGTTAAACCCTACTCACTCACTCACTCACTCACTCACGTGTCTTAACTAGACTTGAAGCACTCGAGACTTAAAGACTTAAAGATGGCTGAGTGTTTGACGACAGACTTGGCTTTTCAGAGTATCGGAGGTTTAGTGTCAGCGCTTGCGTTAGGTGCCTTTGTTTTTATTTTAGCACATTTTGCGGCTTATTGTTATTATTGGTTGTCGTGTGTTGTGTGGACCAGTTGACATGAAGCTGATTGGGCTCAGTGTGGTCGTCAGCATGGAATATCTCATGACGATTAAAGACTTTTTCCTCGACAGTTTGCCATCGTCCGCACCAGCAAAGTCAACCCCCGCCACTCGCCATGGTCGGTGAAGTGCCTAAACTGTTATTAACTGAGCCCTGATGACAAACATAGCTTTTCATAGTACTGGAGTTTAGTGTTAGGGCTATGGTTAGGCAGGGATGATAGGTCTCGGTCTTAAACTCTAGCTTAAGACCAAGAATTCTAGCTTTGCTCTTGGCTTTTGAAGCCTGTGGTTAGGTCCACAGTCTTTACCATGCTACCTTTTGTCAGCACTGTTTTGTTCTAGTGCCCATTCCACACACCACTCCTTGATTCTCTGTTCGCTGATTCTGGCCTTATTCGACTTCTTATAGAAAAACTGTGAAGTAGATTCTTACTTACGTCAGCTGTAAGAAATTTCTGTAAGAAGATTTTCTGCAAGTATTATTGTTGCAGTATATCTTGACACCGAATATCAGCTGACAAGAGTACTCAGAATTTAGGGAACAACAAAACATCTGCAACCAGTAGCAGTAGAAACTATTCAAACTGTTTAGCTACACTGCTGTTGTGTTTACTAGTGAATACAGCATTGTGTATATAACGTGTGGATCAGGTGGAGTTCATCAGCAGCCATCAGCAGCACCAGGTGTGACTGATGGCGCAGGTGAGATGAAGGTACAGATGGCAATTGTACATCCGGAGATCATTGTTGTAGAGGATGCCATGACGTTCGACACCAATGCACTCATACTCACTGTGAGTTTGTGTGTTGTTGTTGGGCTTGTAGTTGCGTGGTAGTTGTAGTGTACATGTACAGGGTGTGCCAAAAAATGACGCAACTTGTTTTTGTCAGAACTTTGTCAAATCTCAACCAAATTTGATAATTTTTGGCACATGGATAGCCAAGAAGATAGAATTATGTAAGGTACATTCATTGTCTACCTCACGTAATTTATGTCAACGCACTACCGTGTAAAATGCAGATGCTCCAAATTGTTACAGTACGCAGTGATTATCAGTGTCTGATTGCTTATTTGTGCATTAATTATCAATTCCACAAAGGGCGCCTTAGGATTTAATAAATTTTTTGGTATTAAACATTTTACGCTGAAAACAGAAGACAACAAAATAACTGATTGATGAGCTTAAAACACATTAAAACACACTCAATGAATGAGTGCTGAGCATTTTGGTTAGTTGATCGTTAATGCCGCTGTCAGCCATTGCGTCACGTCAATGGCATCATTTCAGTAAGTCGTTGGAGAATCTCAATGATTTTTGGGGGTCTAAGTCTGTGTAACGTATTGATTTTGCAGTAGTAACACTGTTTCACAGGTACAATTTACAGAAAAAAACTAAAATCGTAAATCCTTGAGAGTCTCCCCCCTGCCTAAATGAGGCCCCTGCATCAAGTCTGAGCCATTGTGTACCCTTTGGCATAAATTCTAATAATTTGGAAGCACAATGTTACACAAACTTATAATTCTGCTGAATATATCACATTTTAGTTTATTGTGTGCTTAATTAAGTCATTAGAACTTTTACGGAGACAACAACTGAGCATTGTGCAACAACTTGGAGCATCTGCATTTTACACGGTAGTGCATTGACATAAATTCCGTGAGGTGGACAATGAGTGTACCTTACATATTTCTATCGTTTTGGCTATCTGTATGCAAAAAATTATCAACTTTGGTGGAGATTTGATGAAGTTCTGACAAAAGTAAGTTGGGTCATTTTTTGGCACACCCTGTAGTTGTAGTGTGTGGTAATGGCATCATCATCATCATCATCATTTCTGGCAAGCACCACTAAGAGTGAGTAGCGCCGAACGTAGACATCAATCTCCAGAGTGGACGGTTCTGAGCCAGGTCAACTGCGTCATTTATGTTGAGGTTGCTGGATTTCAGATCCTGCTGAATGGTTTTCATCCATGTAGTACGAGGACGTTCCAGTGGTCTTCTTCAGTTTCCTGCTGAGGAAGCTGTTAAGATCTGTTTTGCATCAGCTTCATCAGGCATCATGGCATCATGGGTTAGAAAAAGTCGGTGGGACAGGATGTTGAAATTTTCCAATGTACACTACAAATTTTAGAATGATTTCTGACAGACAGCTGGAAATTTCTGACGGAAGAGATTATGGATGCTCAAAATTTTAATTTTGGCCTTATATTTTTACATGAGGGTTTTAGCCCTAAATTTTGCATTTTTGGATGCAATTTTCTAGACCAATTTGTACAATTTGTTGACAGCGCAAATGCAACGATGCCAGAATCATGGATTATTGTTGTAACATTCAGTTTAAAATGAATTTTTAGTTCTTGTCTGTGATTTAAGACTGCTGTGCAGTTAATGATGTTACTTATGGCTGGTGTATGTGTAAGGTTCACATGGAGGCAATGGTTCGTCAGTCGGCTGCCACTCAGCTAATCCAAGGCAGCATTAAAGGTCTATCGGTGATCTCATGTATCTATTCCCCGGAGAAACGTGCTTCTTCACAGTCCCAGGTACATTACAGCAGCTGCTGTGACTTGGTGTTAATATTAGTTAAACTGATATTAATAAGCTATATAAAGTTTTAAGTTTTTTAATGAAACTTATTATCAGTTTTGTAGTGACACTGACTAACTGTGCTAGCTGACATCAAGATGTCTGCCAATCACATGCTGATATTGTGTCATATGATGTCAATGATGAAAGATCTTTGCTGTCAAATGGCCCTGGATGTTGCTGTTTGGTGTTTAGGGTTTAGCAGGAAATTTGATAGTGTTTAGTCTGATCTGTATGTGACTGAATTGACTTTGTCATTTGGTGAATTGACTACCAGTCTGCTTGGCTGGAGTTGAGGCACGGCTTGTTCACCTGTGTTGGGTGGCATGTTACAATGTGTTCCTATACGGAAGGTGATGCTTCGTAGTGATGGGGTTTCCATAAAGAGCTATACACTCACTTTTGCTTTTTGCCATCATGTGGAAGTCTCTGTTTGTGTGCTTGCAGTTGCTAATGCCGTTGGATATCGAGCTGCACAGCAGTGCTCCGTATGGCAAGAACCATCACGTTCAAGTCTTGTTCTTGTCCGATGTCATCGTCAACGTCTCACCTGCAGCAATACGTGCTGTTACTGCTACCGTCTCGGCTGTTCCTCCTCCCAAGGTAGGTGGTGTTAGTAATAATAATAGTAATAGTAACAATATTAGTTTTTAAGTCTGAGTCGCACGAAAAAAACGATATTGGCTAAATATGTGTAGAATGTAATGCTAGTTAATAATACACTGATCAGTTGATGTAAAAACATCGCTTTACATCAACTTCAATAAAAATAATGTTGTGCAAACGGAATGATGACGTCACGAACAACGCTTTGTTTATAGCATGTATTGCAGCGTGCGAGAAAGTTAACACGCCATGAGCTGGTCGTAGCGTCGATGCAGCGCACACTCAGAGAAGGGAACTCGCTTGCATTCCGTAAGCAAAAGTCAGAATTTGTCGGTGATTAGTGCAATGGAAAGGGCATACCGTTGGCCTACTTTTGGTATGACAGCAACTTCTTGAAATGCAAGCGAAGTCTTTTCGCTCGGTACTGCACTCCATCAATGCTGCTAGCGTTCAAATTCTGTCGAACACTACATTGATGCTAATAGTTGTTTGTGATGTCACACTTTCATCACATTTATCCACGTTAAACTTTATTTTTAGTGTATAAAGATAACACTGGCAACAGGCAGATTAATAAATATTGACAAATTAACATTTGATTAAGCCAATTAGCACTTTATAACAGTTATGTAAACTGATGCGACAGTGGACTTTGCAACAGCCATTCTGCAACATGCAGGTTTCAGTGATTAATCTGAAGCAACTACAAAACATTGGATTGTTTGATAAACGGAAATTATTACTTCTGCATTATTGAATATGTACACATTGAACTACTTGTCGGCATTGCTGTGTGTGAATTTGACGTAGAAAATATTGTATTTTGCAGAACAAGATGTGAATATGTTTGCAGAGTGAAGAGGCCGCTGATGAGTTACAGAAGATACCCAAAGACCTGTGGGCTGTCAAGCAGTTTGATAGGAAGGACCATTGGTTTCTGCAGACACGTAAGATAACACATATCTGTTGTTAACTGTTGAGTAAATACAGTTTGAGTATAAATTTGGTATGAGTACTGCTAACCACAACCATTGTCTTTTTTAGTTTTTAGCTTGAAAATGGAACTGTTTAATGGGATATCTTGCAAAAATTTTTTGCATTGCATTCTTGATAGTTTAACTGTAAGATTTGCAAAGCCAAGTTTTTCCAGTAATTGGATTAGTTTAGTCCAGCCGATAACATTTTACATGAAAATGGCTCTAAAGCAGTGTATATGCCATGCTGTGTGACTTGTTCCATGATGGCTGTCTATATTAGTCATCAGAGCAAAAAACTTCAACAGTTTACAAAGCTATGTAAGGGCGATACGAGTCGAAACTCGAAAAGAGCAAAAATGGTTTTTGGGCGATATTATCACATGTTGAATTCTAGACTGGCCCTGACTGGCTTCTGTTCTTTAAAAAACTAGAAACTTTTATTCATTGTCGGCTGTGAATTTATTTGACTGCTGTGTAATGAGCCCGGTACATTGTGTGTTTTTTCTCTTATACTAATTACTTTATATTGTATCTTGGGACTGTTTTTTTGTATACATCTGTTATTACAATTCTATAGCTAGTTCTGTTTTTACGTACATTTCATGTGCATATGTCACATTAATTAACATTCCTGTTATTAAGAATTTAGAGCATAGTTCAGTGTTTATGTGAACACAGCCGGCAGTACAGAGGAGTCTGGCCTGGCTCAGCTCGACAAAGATTTTATGATGATTGAATCGGTAGCAACTGATACAGAACGTGGTGAACAGGTCAGTTCACATTTTATCAGCAGCTGTATTTTACTTGCCTTGTTTGAATAAGCCAGATATACTAATGCACTATACTAGTTTATTGTATTCTGCTGTTGAATCTGCTACTCTGTAGAAAATGATTATTATGAAAATTATTAATATGTGAGTTGAGTTTATGGTGGGATAATGTCACAGCGTAACTGCAAGGACATTTAGCAAGAAGTGAACAAAATAAGCAATGTATGGAGAATTATATCGAGTGTTTATGGACGAACTGAGCCAAGTGTACCTACTGTTTGATCAGCTAATTTTTGAAAATTCGGTGGTGTTGACTACAAGTGCATTGTGACAAGTTTTAAAAACTTTGTAAAATCTGCTTTTTTTAGCAGTTTCCTGCACGTGTGTTGTATGTCCATGTTGCGCTAAACCATTTGACACAGCATGACAAATCTTGGCTTCGAAATAAAGTTTTGGTTTTGGTCTTATTATAACAACATTCACTTTCATTCCATGACCTACTTAATCGCTATAGTGTCTGGAGTGTTATAAATGCCCATAATCTTGCTCTCCTGAAGCACGACATTTGAGATCTCACATTTGTATATCACACGTCGATCAAGGCAGAACAGACCGCCAGTGATGTCCACGAAATAAGTACATTTCAACACGGTCTACAGTGTGCTGTGGCTTGTTACGCTCACGCAACATGTTGAAACCTATAGAATTGTAGTGGTACAGACGACAAACACTCAGTGCTGATGCTGTTGTTGCAGCTGATCCTGGAAAAGTGTCGTATCATCGTGAAGCTGCTAAGTGGAGCTGGAGATCGTCTCGTGCCATTCATCATCACTGACATGTCGGTCAGGAACGTCGACGTACGAAACTGGAGCTCCATGGTATGTTATAGGTTTCACTCGGGGTGACCGTTTGTCTGGAAAACCTGGAAAGCATGCAAATGTCAGGGAATTTTACAGATGTCAGAGAAATGTCAGAGATTTAAGTAAAAATCAAGGCACTGTCATGGAATTTATGGGCAAAACATTGAAAGTTGTCCAAAAACTTTCCTAAAAATTACACCAGCCATTTCAGTGGGAAACTCCAAAATTTGACTCCTCGTATTTTTCAAACTCCTTAATTTTTCCACACCAAAATTTGAACAGATGATTATGTTCGGCATATCTCCCAATGTGCAAAATTTGGTGAAAATCTATTTACGGGGGGCTTCCCCAGGAATAGGTGAAATATAATGCTTGCGTGACTTTTTGTGCCTTTCCTTCCCTTCCTTTTCCTTTCTTTTCTTTTTTTTCTTGTTGTCCTCTTCCAGAGAAAGAGATGATAACTAAGAAATGGATTACACCAGAGACACTAAGTCTAGTTCAAGAAAAGAGAATCTTGAAGAAGAAAAGAGACAGTAGCGAACTGGCAGACAGGGAATATCGACAGA
>Ga0209367_1000142_pt1 | contig 53079 bp, 30 predicted proteins | sample WorMetLIZISLAND2_FD_187412 | JGI IMG/M metagenome (GOLD analysis project Ga0209367, IMG submission 187412) | Marine gutless worms symbiont microbial communities from Max Planck institute for Marine Microbiology, Germany - Olavius geniculatus... ...
GGGTGGCGCCCGTTGCGGCCACCGAAAACACTAGACCAACCACCGACCCAACAGCAGCTCCCCAAAACATGAATCTTAACACCACTAGGCACTCAACCGACATTTTGCAGCATTCTACACATGCTTCATTCCTGGTCTTGATTAGCCTCTTTGTTTCCTTGGTCATCCATTCTGCACTCTTTTTCCCGCTATATGGTTTCTTCAATGGTACATGCTCCTTAACCAGTTCGAGACTTTATTCTTGAAGAAAGTCCAGTTATGTTCAAGTGTGCCATCCTTGAATTCCATGACCCAATCGCATTCTCGCAATCCATCTAGTATACCTTCATAGTTGCCTTTCCAATAATTCAGTTTAAAGTCGTGATTCTCGTCAGTTTTGTCAACTGCCAGTGTCATAGTCCATGTCAAACAAACGTGATCACTTTTCTGTCTGTCTGTTATCTGTCTGTCTGGATGTCGTCTGTATGTTGCGTATGTATTCTGGCTAAACGGTGAGTTTTACCGGAAATTTGAGCAGATAGGCCTAAATAAGATTCCCAGTCCTTTATACTATGTGGTACTAATTCGATCCCCTACGACTGACTGCACCCTCAAATAATTTATTGCATTGTTTTTTTTACGACAAAAGACCAAACCAAAGTCAGCGGCATGGTTACTAATGACAGTCTATAAAAACTTTATTGGCCTACTAACGCTCTATCCAACGGTACCATCGCCGACCCCCAGGACACCTGCAGTTTTTCCTAAATAAGGGTCATTTGGTAAGTAACAATTTAACAAAGTCCCCAATAATTTATTGAACTTCAAGTTCAAGTTTACAGCGTGTCGATACTACGTTACCGTCAACCACGACCAATGTGGTTTTTCGTGGTTTACTTCCTGTTTTGAAATGTCGTTTGGCATTTCCAATTTGTCGAAGAATAAAACGGTAAAATAGTTGGAGACAAAACTTGATTAGTTGTCCGTTGATATACTGACACGTCGGACCAACTGGCTGCAGTCGATGACAGCGCTGATAGCTTTGTGAATCGGAGGAGTGAACGCGGAAGAGTCTGAGAGACCACCCGGTGTGCCGACCCGTAGGCAACTAGCAGGTGCGTATCTGGTGAATTGCAATGGCAAACAAGCCCAAGATGAATCGCACGCTGAGCGAACTACACGAGACGCTGAATGCTCTCGAGACCGGTTCTTCTCTGACGCGCTACTTTCGCAGCAAGCGCCCAGAAAGCCGCTTGTTCCGCGTCATGCTGGAGACCAGAGAGCTGATTTGGATGCGTAAAGTTGGCGACAAGCCAGAAGGAGTTGGTATGTTCTGCTGATGCTTGTGCTGATATTTTATGCTATGCATTAGCACCTTACTCTGTTAAGTGCTTGATGTTTTCCTATTTTGCTTACCGATATTATGTTTTGGTAGGGTAATTATGACAACGGACCGCAACTGGGTGCCAACGGACCGCAACGGACCATATGTGAAGAAATTAAACCTAATTGTGGATCTATGTTACCTGCTGGCTTTGGCAAATGTGGTTCACGACTAAGTGTCGAGTGACTAGCCCGTAGCCATTAATGATTAGCACCTTGATAGTAATTACAATTGATGCAGGCCTACACTCATTGATTGATAAAGAGCTGTATGCCTGAAAAACGCAGGACTTTATAAGAAGACTGCAGGATGCATAAGTAACCACCACAGGACAATTCTCTAGATGTGGAATCAAAGCTCAATGTTTCAGTATTTTAGTAAATTTAAAAAACACTGCTAAACAATGGAAAAAATGATGAAACCACTGTGCCACCGCATGCCTGGAAGTGGAAACAGACAAAATGGCACATGCTGATGCTGAGATGCAGGCTACATGTCTGGACGCCAGGAGTACTTATGACAGATGTCGAAGCAACATCGCCTGAATGCTAAGATCCACAACTGTACAGCACATTCATTCACGCCACTCGTTCTCAAATTCTTCAGTTACAACTGATGAATACCGTAAATATAATACACGTGTGTCCTGCAGTGTACTGCGGTTTTTATTTAGTATCATTTAGTGCTAAAATCAACCCCTTGACTGCCACATGCCGGATGTTTCCAGCGTTTGCAGTATATTGCTGACCAGTGCCATATACCTGAAATATCTGGCAGTACGCCTATAGAATGCATTGATGCCTGGCGACACAGTGGTTATCATGGCTGATGTTCAGTGTGTATTGGACTGTTTTTGGAAACTTTTTTGGTCTTGTGCATGGCAACATTATTGTTTACGTCATAGTTGTGAACAAGTATTACGGCAACAACTAATAGGCCTACTACTGCAAGTGCTACTACAGCTACTAAAATGACAACACCTACAACACCACCAAGTACTAGTGCAAAACTACTACTATTATTATTGCTACTAACTTACACTGCTACTACTACAATTACTGAGCTACTGCTGTTACACAAAGGCACAGCCTATAGCATCTAGAACAACCACTACAACAACTACTAATGCAGCTGCTACAACAACAACAACTACAACATTAACTACTACTACTACAACTATAACAACAAAAACTATTACTATAGAATCTACACTGTGTCTGGAAAAAATAATTTACACTTTTCCTCAATAACTTCAACAAATTTTATAATTTTTGACACACATTATCACAATGATACACTTCACTAAAAAATCTAAAACATATCTTCATAATTTACTTCTTTCTCGGTATAGCTAATGAAATCATGACGTCATCGAAAATGCCATTTTCGCGGAAAGATAACGTTTAAATGAGCCTATGCAATCCGAAAACAGGAAAACTGCTGAAAGAAATTGCAGTAAAAAAACTCGAGAGGTTGTTGGCATAAAAATAAGTTACTTTTTATAAAAATTTTTTAACCTAGTCTTGCTTTTTGCCATGTTAAGCGTGGCTATTGCATGCACTACGTGAACATCGTTGTGCAGCAGCCATTATCAGCGGACAGCGTCATCTCTGCAGCATGTGTTAGCATTGCGGTAGTGTACATTTTGTAGATTTAAAGTTGTTGACTTATAAGTTGGTTAATAGCAAGTTTTGTCACTATTGCTGACAACTAAGGCAGCTATAGGCAAAAAACTATTTTTCTGCATTTCTGTTTATTTTGGTGTGGAGTAAAGTAAGAATATGAAGAGTGTTTTATTTTACATGGTAAAATGGCATCAGTATTCAAACAAAGTGGACTATCAGTACACTGTCAGTTGCAAGTTACTTTTTATGTGCGAAAGCAGCTACTGCTATAGCGCGTTTTAGCCATCGCAATTCTGTCCGTCCGTCTGTCCGTCACACGGGTGGATCAGGCAAAAAACGGTCCAAGCTAAGATCACCAAATTTTTACCTTTGGGGGGTAGGCAAAATTTGCGATTTTCGGCCAATAACTCACTGTATCCCAGTAACAGTGCGAGATAAGGCCTAGGTTACTATTAATCACTAATAGCAAATCGTATACTGGCTTTCGATTGGTGCCAAATTCAATGACCTTGGATGACCTAGAACGCCAAAATAGGGGGTTTTATGGATTTTTTGGCCATTTTCGCCTGTGAGAGTTTATATCATTCACAAGGTGGCGCCACGCTTCTGACGCCACATGCGCTTTATGGCCGATGTGTATTATGGTCCCGATGGGCCGAGTCCAAATGATATGCGATTTTCAAAACTATAACTACTGAACTGGAAATGCTATAAGCTTTCGTGCATCTCGTGAGCTTTGCTCAAATTTCTTGTTCAATGTTGCCTACCAAAAATTATAAGCATATGTTCAAATAAGTTATTAACTCGAACACTAGCGGTTTTCACCTCGGATACAATAAAAACAGCTTTTTTGATGACATCATAATAATGTCAGCTCTCTATAGTGACATGGCAATATAAAAAGAAAATATATATGAGCTTAAAGCGGATATGATGTCATTGTAACTTATGACGTCATAAGGCGTTTTATATCATTCCCTCCAGCCAGGCTTCTACCACAGACTTGAGTCATTCATTGTTTGGATAGCAGACACCACGGAGAAAATTTTTGAAATTTAGAAAAAGATAATAGTTACTGTAAGTCAAGTCTCTGCTGTATGTAGGGTGGTTTTATTGTACGAAGCCAGAGTTGCGGACAGCTTGCTGGGTAATTTTAACTTTGGGATTGAGCTGCAGTGCCGGGCACTGCCAGATTTAGAGGAGATCTTTGGGGCTCACTCCAAGCCCCTTCACACATCAGGACTCTCCAGGTTGTACACTTTAAAAATTGTTTAACTTTTCACAAAGATGACAGATATAACTGACTGTTAACTTTTTAATAAAATTTTACGGACAACGTCAAATCCTGATGTGACGTCATAATTAACAGAAGTGTTCCTATTAATGGCCAGCGCAGATTTCGGCTACTGTGAATTCATATTGCAAATAAGAAATTCATGAACGTATTTGTGAGGGCTTCCACAAAATCACATATCCCGGGGTCTCACATTCGTAAATGCGGCTGCAGACAGGAGAATTGGCATGGGTATATTTGTGCTGCTTCCCTTAGCACTTTGGATCATATCTGTTTAACGCCTTATTACATCATGAATTTCAATGACATCACATCCGCTTTAAGCTCATACGAGTATTGGAGAGTAAAAACTGGTCCATTATTTACTATGTAGTTAAAAACATTCTTGATATGTTTGTATTTTTTTGTTCTTAATCCATGTTTATAGTTGATCTGCGATTGGTGAAAGACATACGGAGATACTCGTCAGATTTTGAGCGCGTGCAGGCTGGGAGGTTGGACCAGTCGTTATGTTTTTCACTACATTATGGTCAAGAATTTCGTCTGAAGTCACTGTTGTTGTCAGGTCTGTAAGTTTGTCATCGCCTCATGTGAGCTATTTTTGTGCTGCTTTTTATTGTTTTCATCTGGTGTTAGATCAAAATTTTAAGATACACATTCAGTGTTACACTTTGTCTCCTGCTGGAACTGAATATAGTTGAGATCAGTTACAATGAAATGTAGTTTCGGGAAAAATTAGTTATGTAATGATGTGTTCTGTCGCTTTGACTTGGATCATGGGTGAACATCAGAGGAAATGGTAAACTATCTTACTATGCAACCAGCCACTCTAGTCAACTCAGCTTGGCCATCCCTCTGTGGGTGGGCACACTGATTACTTGCACTGTATACCATATGTAGTCTTGCAGTGTAAGCTGTTGTCTGGCTGAGGGCTGTTGGGCTGTAACTCAAGTCTCAGTCAACATGAATATTTACTGTGCTTGTACCATGTCTGCTGCTGTAGCTGCTAATGATGCTGATTGTGACACTTGGGTGAGAGGTCTCACTTACCTTATGGAGGACAGTGCTCGGTCATCGTATTCACTCATGGTTTTCAGGTTATTTATTTTACATTACGCTACGTTCATCGATGACATTCCTGGACGCTGCTATAGTTGCATATTTATACACTGTGTCTCAAAAAAAACCGGACCCCTGCTACCTTTTGCAATAACTCCAACAGTCCTGGTTCAGTAGCAATAGATTTTGACAAAAATAGTCGTTAGAGAATCAGCACTTAATAGCATGTGTTACACTGCGAAAAATTTTAAGAACAGAGTACCAGCTGAGGTTTTTTCTGTGGCACCAACAGTAGAGGCAACTGCACTGCAGTACTCCAACGAACCAACAACTTCAGTTACGAAATCATTAAATGTTATAACGCCAACGTTTGAAGTTGAACGAACTGTTGATTAGCAACATCATAGTCAGAAGTTACAGCAGATGTTCAAAGTGCTGTCCCTTTACTCGAACACAGGCACGGAGACATCTTCTTCATTCGTCGATTGCGTCATCGAACAACGGTCTGTCGTAGGCCAGACCAGACCTCCACCAAGCGCTGCTTCAGTTCATCCACATCTAACCTAAGCTGGTACCCCGTTTTATGAAATATCGTAAGCCCGTAACACACTACGATATTGAGTACTTTTGACGATTTTCTCAGCTAATCATTATTATTATTAGGCACAGTTTGTTGGAGTTATTTCAAAACGTAAAAATGAATCGATCAAACTCTTGCAGTCACCGTGCCATGATGACACTGGCTTCCTACAGGTCTTTTGTAGCAAATTTCCCGACTTTTCCAGTCATGGAATGACAATTTCCCTGATCTTATAGAAACAATAACCCTATCGTACAAATGTCAGAAATGGTACCCTATATCATAAACTAATGAAACCGTAGTAATGGAGCAATATGCAAACAAACAAAAGCCCTGGTTGTGGGGTCAGGAGGGCAAAGCCCCCTGAAGCCAAATCACTTTCAGCTTTCGGACGTTTAATGGAAGCTGCGAATTTGCCTGCTTTTTAATATTTGAAGACACAAAAAAATCACAGATATCAGCAGTTTGCATGATCCAAGATCATTTTCTATGACTTTTCAAAAATAATATTTTTCCCTGACCTTACCCTTACCACACAAATTCCCGGACTTTTTCCAGTTATCCCTGACCTGGAAAAAACCTGAATGAAAGCAGCAAGCATTTCTGTTCAAAAGTACTATAATACTGTTAATCGCAGTTTTTCAGACAAATGGTTTCCGTGAATTAAGTTTCACACAGAGTTAGTTGCAAAACACACAAGAAATTTGAGCTAATGCTCACAAGACATGCGAAAGCCTATAGGAGTTCCTGTTTGCAAACTGTCAGTCTATCTCCAGCCATTTTGTCATCGATGCTGATATGACTCAAAAGCTCATCACTAGTGCTTGTTGTGATAGGCAGCATGCCCATGGAAAACACCACGGCACATACCCCCAAAAGCAGCTGGTTTTATGAGGGTAAACCCACCTAAAAACCACCCAAAAAGAAAAAAAGCTTTACGGTTCCTGAAACTAGAGTCTTCCAGGCAGCTGACGGTGAAGATTTGGTGATCCTAGCTTGCACCGTTTTTGACTAATCCACCCGTGTGATGGATGGACAAATGGACAGAGAGAATTGCGATGGCTAAGACGCGCTAAAGCACTCTAGCTGCTTTCGCGCGTAAAAACAATGTATTTTATACTTCTTTAAGACAAATAATTAATGTAAGTTTTGTATTTCTATCTCTGCAATGAAACTTTTATGCAGTGCACTGTATCATGCAGAATAAACAGATGATGATTACTCTGAGTGTGGTGTAATTCTGCTGCTGAGCGAGTGTGGCTGCAGCAGTGGTGGTGGATCGTGGACTCTTGCTCCGCCTGGAGGTTGTGGAGTCATCCATGAGTCCATTGTCAGTGGGTTGTTGTGATTCCGTGTCCGTGCCGCCGTGACTGTTACCCCCGCCGGGTGATGCTAGGGGTACTGAGAGTCGAGCGTTCACAGCCAGCAGTCGGTCGCGCCGAGCCGTCATTGTAGCTATGCGCTCCTCCAGCGTACGATTCTCCGCTTTCAGCTGGTACAGGCAACTCAGCAGCGATGCGACTAAACAGCAGCATGCACCAAACTGATAATGTTCACCAACAGCCAACACAACACAGGGGTGACCACTCTACCTGCATTACATACAAGACTATCCACACTACTCAGCCTGCTTATCTGTATTCTGTTCTTGAACATTACATTCTATCTTGTACATTGCGTTCATCTGACTAGTACTAATCTGTTGTCTGTGCCTCGTGTCCGTACATGTTTTGGCTTTAGAAGTTTTTTTGTAGCTGCCCCTACTATTTGGAACTGTCTTCCTTTCGACATCCGCAATAGCTGTTCAATAGCTTCCTTCTGTCGTAAACTCAAAACATTCTATTTTTCAACGTCTAGCCATGTCTAGTGGCCCGCCTCACTCCTTACCTCAGCGCCTCAGATTCAGTGAGTTTCTCGCTGACAATGTGCACTTTATAAATTAAATTTACTTACTTACTTACTCTTTTTCATTAAGTATTTTTCATGACTTATCCATAACCAAACAAATAATAATCATGACCTATTGGTACGACACATTTTTCCATATACGAGAATGGCAGGGCTGACTAATAGTGTGGGTAAGCGTTCTGAGCTCCCACCACAGCAAAGTCCGAGGCAGAACCCTAGCTGCAAACACATTTTTAGCATATTATACAGTCACTGTAACGGAAAGAAAGATTTTCTGTCCCACATTTTCAGTGAGACAACAATAAAATCCATGATAGTGTGCTGATTTTCCATGACTTTCCATGATATTTGCTCTTTTCCATGACTTTTCACGCCCAGAAAATGGTCTTCCTAAAGTCCTTGATTTTTCGGGTCGGTCATGCTGGTAACATAAGTTTCTGCAACAAAACAGTTTTTGGTTTCCGTTAATATACTGAATCTGTTAACTTATGTTCAATCAGGCAGCTTAACAGTGATGCACCTAAATAATAACATGCATCGAGATCTCTCGCAAAAAGCCAACCCAATATCCACACATCTATGGTTACCTAGTGTCCACTGCAGCGACACCTTGTGGGTGAGTGAGTAAGGTTTAACGTCCCACCCGACACAGTATCTCATTTCGGGGACAGTCTTTTCAGGCAGAATGCACATAAACACATAATAGAACGCTAAGTTTAAAATTTACAATAAACAGAAAGTTCAACCTTTACAGAAACACAAAACACAAAAACGACCTAAACCTAAAATTGTAAGAACTCCATTATACGCGTGCATATGTAATTAACATAATGGTAGTTCTAATAATCTTCCTTGTTATCCTAGACAGTCATCAATGTGATAACGACGTCTATTAGAGGACAGTTATCAAAGAAAGCAGCAGCGATTGCCAAAACCAGTTGCCAAAATATCAACAAAGACATTAAACATAAAAATTGCATTAGGATGAATTTTACGCATAACTTCTACACCATTTCAACCTATGAGTCTATCCAAAAACAAAATAATATCGGTTTCTGATTTTATCCTAGATGGTACATTCGAAAATTCAGCATTCGTTTGTCAGCAAAATCTGTTACATTTGGTATTTCCATCAACCAAAAAAGTTGGCAACTTGATGCGAAAATGGAATTGGTACAGGCAGTTCAGCAGCGATGCAACTAAACGTACGATAACCGTTGCTGCAATTGAAACTGTTTTTCATTAAATTCGGCAATCTAACGACAGTAACGATACACATTTGTTGAATCAGCTCACCTGTGGAGTTACTTTTGCATCCCGATTAGGTTGGTCGAAAGATACTATTGAAAACTACTGCAGGAGAAATTCTTACAATGATTTTACTATTAATGGTATTGTTCAAAATTTTATATTTTCTCTTCAGCAAAGCACACTATATATTTGGCATTTCAGCAACTCACGGCATTGGTGGAATTTACTAATAAATAAAACAACACAAAAAACTGACAAAAACAACAGTAATACTCACTGTCGAAATGCTGTCCTTGCTGCATAAGGAAGTCCGAACCTTGTTCCCACTGGTGTTCTAGCAACTGTTCCATTGTCGTAGGCATCTGACTAATTCTGTGACAGTAAAAACATTTTACGCACCTAAGCATTACTGGAAATAAGTTGTCACAACGGAAATCAATGGCAAATATAATTTTGTAGCAAACTAACAGCAACATTGCTATTCATCATTAAAACCATCAACAAATCACCTAAAACACTATAGAGCCGCAAATTTTATGCATATCATAAACAATCGTCTTCTATTACATCAAAAAATGCTGTCGTATGTTTCTTGTGTCAATCAAATCTGCTGTAAAATATGCAACAACCGATAGTCCTCGTGGCTCAAAACTCAAAAGTGCTTCCATGAAATAGTAATGAGATTTAATTTAACAGCGTAGCTCTGTTAAAAACCTATTTTTAATGTGCCAGCTTAAAGCAGTTGAAAGTTGACAATTTTAACTACCATCCAACAAGATCGCTTTCAAAACAAACTGTGATATAAAATAATAGTCATCTTAAGTACCTAATGCTCACAAGACGTGTGAAAGCCTATAGCAGTTCCTGTTCGCACACTGTCAGTCTATCTCCAGCCATTTCATCGCGACTTTTACGGGGCTAACGCTATTTGATGCCCTCATGCTCAGGTTTCCTTGAAACTAGAAAATCAACACTTGGACCGTTGAAATCTAGGTTCAATGATAAAAATTTTCTATGCAGCTTGTCCATGTCTATTTTAATTAGTTTTGGCACAATTCGCTCTTGAAACGTGTCTTGCAGCCCGAAATCACCCAAAAAATCCATGAAAATTCCTATTTTAGAATTCAAGGTCATCAAGGTCATTGAATTCGGTGGCAATGGAGAGCCAGTGTACGACTTCCTGTTAGTGATTGATAGCAACCTAGGCCCTATCTCTCACCGTTACTGAGATACAGCGACTTATTGGCCAAAAATCGCAAATTTTTCCCACCCCTTCTCATTTAGCACCCTCGTTTGGGGTGAACCCCTTCAAATTTATGGAAAAGCTTTATGGTTCCTGAAACTAGAGTCTTCCAGGCAGCCGATGGTAAAAACTTGATTATCCAAGCTTGCACCATTTTTGACTGATCCACCCGTGTGACAGACAGACGGACAGACAGAATTGCGATGGCTAAGACCAGCTGAAAGCAGTAGCTGCTTTCGCATGTAAAAACTGAACGACAAGCTTAAAATATATACTGATAAAATTCCCATGCATCTTCTAAAATATAGGTTTAAAGATTATTAAAAAGATCAGCCGACCGTTAGACAAATTTGACAAAAGTGCACAAAATAATAGGAGCATCTTAGATACAGTGTGGCAAATTTAATATATCTCAATGAATTAATCACTTTTACGCAAACAATAGATCAGAGGAAGTTGTGCATTCATCAACTGAATAAAAAGCATCTACAAAATGCTAAGTGAAGTCACGAGCAAAAATTGTAAAAATATGAAGAGAGATGCAGAAAACAGGAGCAGCTGGCTGAACTGGTCTGGCAAAGGAAAGACCGAAAGAGGAAAACCATGTTAAAGTACATATGCAACAGTTTTTACGTGTTTGACGTAGCCGTGGTAGGAGTGGACCAGTGAGATGGAACGGCTGGACCAACAAGTCTGCCCGAACTCACAACATCCGCCACTGAAGACTTGGTCTCCTGGTGTACTACAAACATACAATCAGCTGAAGCTGAAAATAAATGCAAACAAGAAAAGCCCTGCTAATGCAATGGGGAATGCGCAACAGCGGTGCATGTTTGAAAGCGCAGCAAAAACAAGATCTAAGTCAGTCAACAGAGGGCGCCAGACGACCAACGGCTAAATTATCTATAGTGTTTTACTTGTACTCACCAGAGGGAGCGACCTGTCTTGCTCAGCCAACGCCGTATCGGCTGAAAATCGCAAATTTTTCCTACCCCCTCTCATTTAGTGTCCTCATTCGAGGTGACCCTTTCGAATTTATGGAAAAGCTTTACGGTCGACGAAACTAGAGTCTTCCAGGCAGCCGACGATGAAGATTTGGTGATCCTAGCTTGCACCGTTTTCGACTGATCCACCCGTGTGATGGACAGACGGACAAACAGACAGACAGAATTGCGATGACTAAGATGCACTACAGCAGTAGCTGCGGTTGCGCGTAATAAAATGCTGTCTGAAATACATCGTCATCATCATTGTTAACGCACAGTTGTCGAAAACCGTAACATTACCCCCGAGTGTCCACGTGACACGACACGTCTCCAGAGAACAGCAGTCGGAGAGCTGTTGTCACCACAAAGTTGGTCCAGCCATCTGTTCCTGAGAGTGGCCTAGATGTCTCGAGCTACAGCCAGGATGGAAAACTGACGGTCAAAAAAAAACCAAAGCAACGAAAACTGTCAAGTCATCTCACAGTATGCATAAAGTCACGAGTACCATGTCCAAAAAGATGTGCACTTTATTTGGAAGAAGAAATCCAGGGAAAAACCACCATGATGGCCATTTGTCCTTACACCCACTGAGCTAAGACCACACCCAGCTCACACTGCTACAGTCAAGAGGATGACTGAGGGATGGCAGGGGTCGTGTTGAATTGCCGATGTGTCACCACAGAGCCAGATGGACTGGAGTAGGACTGAGGCCAGTTAAGATACCGATGCTGTGTATGCACAAAATACATCACCAAAATTTAATTATAAGACTTCACTAACTATCGACAAAAGCTGCAAAACTGCTAGCTATTGCAACAGAAATGTTGTCGCCATTCAGACAACAAATCAAGAACTGTCTCGCAAGCAATAGCACAGCTGTAATGTGTGTTACAAGAAACTAACACTTTGGCCGCTAGAACTGTTACCACTGATAAAAATGCAAAATGTTAAATGGTTTAGAGGCTGTCTATAGCTCTTAATGGTAGTTATGTTAAGCCGCCATGCCACCTAAATGCCTACACCCATTTAAATGAATCAGAAAACTTAATAATGAAAGAGACAGCCTTTGGGCTATGTAATATGTAACTAGAAGGTGCTCATAACAGTGCATATCTCTGCCAAGTGAAGCAATTCAAACATTACACCAACAACAACAACTACTACTACTACATTGTGACCATGTGTCTATCTGGCATCGTTAGGGAGATACGGCACCTCAGTGATAAAGGGGTCACAACCTTGACCATTTGGGGTCACGTGACGTCATCGGTCACATGACCATTTGACTCGCGGTGGTCCATTGCGACCATGCACCATTACGGAGATATGGCGCCTCAAAGACATGTACACAGACACACACACGGAACGACAGACACAACGACGGACAGAATGACCAATCTCATAATCTCCTCCATTGTTCACTACGTTCTCACTTGGAGGAGATAATAATTACAAATGGCATGGGTGCATCCAATGCCTCGGACAGCCTCCTAAAAGTCCTGGCTCAACATAGCCTGCTTGGCATGAGAACTAACTGGCGGCAGTTGTGAACGGGCATACTATACAACAACCATAATATGTAACAGCCATATAATACGTAGACAATCCTCCTAATCTTTCAGACCTGTATTCTAACTTTTCATGTCATTTTAAGTAAACAAAAAGTGTTGCAGTCTAAACAGTAAATACACACAAATAGATCAGACATAGAAATAAATATAAATACACAAATACACAATTGCACATACCATAGGCAGGAGCAGTCGTGACCAGAGAATGACTGGCAGTTCCAGTAACATCCTCATCATTGCTGGAAATAAAAATCACACAAAGAAACAGTTAGTGATCGTCAGAATTAACGTAACAGTTCCAGCCGCAAACGAAGCACTTAGTATGTCACTATAACGGATAATGCACGATTAAATGCGTGTACAGGCGAGTGTGTTTCAAAAAAAAATTTTGTTTCAAAGTCAAATGTATAGGTGTTTAGTTTATGAGGTATGATGAAACAACTAACAGGAAAAAAATTGGGGCAAACTCAGGCATGTTCAATGACTGCTCAAGCAACCTGTTTGTTTTGAATTTTTGATTAATTTGGCAATTTCCATCCATCCAGAATAGTAGCAGAAATTGACCAATTTCCTAAAAAGCACTTTAAAGACTCATATAGCTCATAGGGTATGCAAAAAAATGTAAAATTTTTTCACCATATAATTATAGATCGGCCTAGTACAGGCACCTCTGAATCTCTGCATATGGTGCTATATAAATATATAATCATAATGATAATGATACCAATAAAATAAACTAAACGCAGTCCATGTAATGCAACCGATCTGAACTGAACTGAGATTTCAGTTTATTTCTGTCACTTTGTACATGTTTTAAAACTCACTAAGACAACAAATCCAATAAAAAAGTTAATACGATCATCTATGTGCATAACAAAGTAAAGGCGCACCAAATCCAAAATGTTCAAATCCAGCCTGGTCCGAAAATGCAGGATTTCGCTGGTTCAGAATCAAATTCACAAGACTGAATCCGGCCAGATCTGAACCAGATCCAGGGCCAGCACGTGCTTACTAACTTAAAGACCAAGTCACACCGGTTTACGTACCGGTAACTGTTATAAAGCGCTAGTTGGCTTTATTAAATGCTAATTGTAAATATTCACTAATTTTCTGGTTGTTAATGCATCTTAGTAGCTCAAAAATAAGGTACAAAGTACTCGCTTTTTCCTTTTCACGGCTTTGGCCATTATCAGAAATGTGACGTCATCAGCAGGGGGGTTGCTAACTAGCTTTACTGCCTTGAGGTCAAATGCAGCTTAGTTTATGGCTAAATAGTCTCAAAAAAGGCCAAATTTTTCATTACTGCAGTTAAACCCACTAAAAAAACCACAATATTTCAGCACATCGTTAATTTTATAAATCGCACACTTCTAGTAGTGAACTGTTGAACAATGATGTTATTTCTTATGTCATCTATGCATCATTACTTGTATTATAAACCCAACATTAGTCTGAGAAAAACCGACGGATTAACTCTGTTTTCAACGCGAATGTCAGTTTGTCAACCAAGCGTCCTGTGAGTGACGTCATCAGTATTTGTGGCACGCTCAACTGCGTTCAGTTGGCACAACGTATCTGTGATAACATTACTTCAAAGCAATGTTTTCATTTCAACTGATCAGCGTGTTATTAATTAGTGTTACATTCTAGACATATTTAGCCAACGTCGTTTTTCGTGCGACTTGGCCTTTAAAAAATTTATTAGAAATATTAAGACTGTTTTCTATGCAAGGAAATCTCTTTGAAGAGAAGACATCAACTTCAGGAAAAAAACCATTGTTTCTCCACCACAATCTGAAGTTCCTAAAACTGTGCCACAGTTCCTCTAAACAAATTATGCGGATTGCTGCCATTGGACGACGTAGAGTAAAAGTAGAATCAAAGGTCTGCTTATGACAGTTATGCATTGACAGCATTACAAAATGTGATCAAATGTAACACAGAACAGGAAACCTCTTTGGTGACAGGCTGGAGATGATGTTCGATATGGCACGTTTAGTCTCGGACTTGCGTGGTGCAGGGGGGACCACTGCGCTGCTGTAGACCGGTGACAGTGTGGGTGGCATAGCAGATGATGGGCCATCAGACACAGCCTTGGCTGCCTTCCCCTTGCCACCTGTTTCCTTGTCCGGCTTTCCCTTCTTTGCACCCTTGCCTCCCGAGTCTGCAGACCTGCGATAATATAGTCAATTCGAACACTCATAAATCTGCAGACTACTAAATGTTATTTATACACAAAAGCAACAAAAATGACCAATAAACGTTATCATAAGGCAATATAAAAATCTGTACTAAGCAGCATTGCAGTCAGCTTTTGTTCTAAAGGCCTACTGCTATAGCACTGCCACTACATTCAGTTTGTGTTTAACAACATTGAACCATCGCAGATCTAAAAAGCATACCCAGTGAGGCAGATCATGCAGTTTTTGTTTAACCAGCCGATATTTCCCCAGTTAAGCCAGTCCGCAAACTATACTCTTTGTAACTGTTGTCTAGACTTCATACAGGTTAGATGCTTAGCCCAAACACTAGCATCAAGCATTCAAAGTATAAAATGCTTCAGATATGATTGTGACATATACATGCAGCACTGCCTCTATATAAACGTGTTCTGATTGAAGGAAACGATATAAAACACAGAACTACACATAAAAAAGCTGCCATGCTAACTTTGTCTGACGTTTCTTGCCACGCGGCAACTCTGGAGACGACAATGTAGGCAGGTCAGATGCACTTGTATCCAACTGTGTGGCGTAGTTCTGTCCGACGAAATTCTGAAAAGTGTTGGAGAAAGTCGCAGCCGACGACGACGTTGCCATGGTGACAGTAGCCGTCGCAGTAATGGACGACTTTGCCATGTAACTGGAGCCACTGCTACCTAATGGCGTAGGAGACGACTGCGCGGTTGCTATCTTCAGACCATAGCTCGACGATGTCGGAGAACGAGCGACTGGGTCCGACGAAACAGTCACCGAAGTAACGATGGAGAGACCGGTCGGTGAAGTCGACGGGAGGATCAGTGCCGACGTGGCTATAGTTGTCACTGCACCGCTGACGGAACCAAAGTTAGCCGGGCTTGGCTGAATAGTGGTCTCGATGAAATTAGCCGTTGTGAATTTGCCAGCCGTACTAGCCTTAGCAGACGTCGTTTCATCGGCTGCCGTGGACATGGCAGCCAGCGTCGGTGGTGACTTGTACCCCACGGCTTGCTCACTGGATGATGCAGGCAGATTCTGCACCTTTGTCTGGTTCTTTTCCTTGCTCTGAAAGCAAATATTTTTACAGAGTAATCACCTCAACCAAACAAAGCTAATAAAATCCAGGTTTTTAAGTGTTCAAACTGGTCAGTTTTATTGGGTTCTGGCAATATTGGGTTAAACCCAGTTTGTAGAAAAAACCCACCTACATAGGTTTTGGATTTTATGGTATTCAGTTATTAGTGGATGATGCAATCAGATTCTGTGTCAAACTCTATGTCTGCTTCCTTTCCTTGCTCCGAAAGCAGATAAATGGGGAAAAATCACTGCCCAAATCTTTCTCCAGGAAACTGCACATTCGTCGGGGGTTGGCGGTAACCTATACTTAATAAAACATCATACCATATGTTGTTAATGAAATGCCAACAAATATAAATCTCACATGAAAACTCAAGATCATCTAGTTACAACAAAATGTAGATAACGAAAGCTACAATGCAAAAAAACTGCATTAATAAAACAGACATCATGGTTGTCAATGTTTTAAGAAAGATCTCTCAGAAAATGCAGCATGTAAAAACTATATAAATGACAAAAAATAAGAAAATGACATGATAAAATATATTTCAATATAACAAAAATATAAAACAAAAACTGGATAAAGTGATCTGTATTAATAATGTCTAGCAAATATACAGTCAAACAAAAAATTCAGACTAAGCTGTTGTTAGATAATGTACTGAAAAAGTTTGCCGGCCAAAACTGCTAAGAATAACCTAACAGACTATCGTACCTCAATCCTTGACAGTGTAACACTTTGCAGCAGAGTTGCGGAGGCTGACGAAGAAGACTGCGATGACGTTCTAGACTGTAACAACCCAAAGACAGATTCAGAAATACTGCATTTGGTTAAGCCAAAATACCGTTGCGCCAACGTTCACCATAAAGTTCCCGTGGGATGTCTCATGAAATCTTGAAAGTGTCTCGAGCTTGTCGGCGCTGCAAAGTCGCAAGCGTGAACCAATGTGACATGCTGCAGCGATCGGAAAAAGCCCATGACAAGTCTGCGACAGACTAGTTCTAATGGAATTCAGGAATGAGCATGACACAACATGACAAAAAAACTACGGCTTATAAAGGACATGTCACAAGGTGGCCATGAGGACAATAATCAGCGTAATGGAATTTGGGCTTTGGACTCCATAAACAGCATCAGTGCTGAGCTCTGTCTGCCACAGTCTGCTTGAAAACCATTGCCTATCACATCTTGCTAAAGAACTAATCAATTCATCTCCATCCAAAGATGTGTCACTCACTTTCAAATGTCTGGTGAAAATCGAAGCTAAAAAGACTTCAAAAACTCTTAAGTTAGTTTTTTAAACCAATCATAATTCAATCATAATTACTTTTGATCAAAAACTGAAGTGCGATTGTTGTCCAAGGACACATATGTTTTCACTTTCATATGCTGTCAGTTATGCAGCTAATGGCTAAAATAATACAAATGCAGCAATACACAGTTTACACAATCATTGCTCTCTGGAAAAATTGACAATCAATTATTTGACACTGCATCTAGCCAGCTGAGCCGAAAAGTTGCAAGGATGCACTGTATCTATTTTATGATGTGACTTCAATTAAGAATTCAATCTTTAAAATTTTTAATGATTACAATACCATAATCGATAATTTCAACAGATATAGTGAACACCAACCAGCACATACCATAGATGTCCCAAAAACAACATCACAGAGGCCGACAAAATCCAACCACTTCCTTTGTGAGCCATGCCCAACCCCACCGGCAACCGGACAATTTTATCAAAATGTAATTTTGAGTTATTGTTAATAAGAACAAAAAGACTTTACGATGACAACCTCCTCGGCAGAAGTAATGAGTCTCGACCTGTCTGGCTGGGATTAAGGCAGGATGCTTTCATCTGTGTCGGTTGGCTGGCAGGTAACACCGTGCAATCCCATGTGGCAAATGACACTCCGCAGCTTTGAGATGAAGGTTTCTCGTAAGAAGCTCTACCCTTTAAACTTTTAAAAAACGATGAAATATTATCAACCTTTGATTTCTCCTGGCGGCCAGAAGCAGCCGTCTTCTCCGTTGCAGCTGGTGCTGCATCAGCCTCATTGTCCAGAATCATCGGCTTGTACGCTGAATAGACCTTCATGTTTCCATCTTTCTTCTGCAACAAGTCAGCACCATCATTATATTACACAATAAAGGTAGATTACCGGCACATTAGCCGGTGATAGCAGCCAAATGTAATGACTGCTGAGAATGTGCCGATGGTTAAAATGCTCTCTCTGTAAAGCCCAAATTCCATTACGCTGACTTTCACCGAAACTTCCACGCGGGGAAAGTCGCAAACACAAATCATGAAAGTCGCAGACACATATCATCTCCACATGTCGAGATGTTTGCGACAAAGTTCGTGACAAGTCCACGACAAACCCGTTTGTGTCACTCTAATGGAATTTAGGCCATTACAATGCATGAAGAAAGTCGGTGACAGAGTCCGCGAAAAAGTCTGCGGACTTCGTCGCGGACACAAATCACAAAGTCTGCGACGCAATTTTGTCGCAAAGTTGGCGTAATGGAATTTAGCCTTATATTAACCAACGTGAGTGGTTCTCATCTCCATTTCTAAGGCTGCAACCCAGCATGAGTACATGGGCAGGGGGCGAGACCTCCCACATACTGCTTTTACTTTCCTGGTGGTTAGATCAGCACCAAATTACACCACTTGGTGAAAGAGAGACACACATGCACGAACAACTTGCCCAGGGTTGTTACTTGACACTGGAATGGCCAAGAGTCAAACCACCTTGTCATCACCAGTCCAAAGCGCTACCATGACACCATCAAAACACACTGCAATGTCTGGTGGCTCTAATTTACAAAAAAACTTCTGTAAGACTGGCCAGAGGCATTCCTAAATCCAGCAGCAACTTGGTTACGCATGTTGTTCTTGTATCTTTTTGCACAGTTTTCTTCAGGGTTCCTACAGGTCATCTGTAGCAAAATCCCCAGACTTTTCCGGTCACGGAAAATTTGCCTGCAAATTTGCCTACTTTATAATATTTAGACACACAAAAAATCACAGATATCTGTAGTCTGCATGATCCAGGATCATTTTCCCTGACTTTTCAAAAATAATAATTTTCCCTGACCATTCCTTGACCACACAAATTCCCCGACTTTTTCCAGTTTCCGCTGACCTGTAGGAACCCTGTTTCTTAGCATTTTTGTTTATATCACATTTTCTTCTCCACCATGAATTGAACCATGACTTACGATTAACCGATTATCTCTCAAATACATCTTTAGCCACAACCGGAATGATATTTATCAGGGCAAGATCCCCCTCTACTTAACAAACATGCAACAAATGCAATCAAGGAAATGATGCAAATGCAACTTTAGATCAAACAATTCAACAGCCGAACAAAGTATACAATTGAAAAAAGCTAAAGCTCCATTAATCTTCGAAATATGTTGCCACTCTACATGGTGGAACGGCAAGTCTCGCAAGCAAGCCAAGTCTCAACTGATCATCAAATGCGTTGCAGCTAAAAGTAGCGAACAAGGCATATTCAACTGTTGATCAGTAATCAATTTACTACTATTCAACTTTCAAAAAAAGGTAAAGATTAACAGTAGCATCACTAAATGCAACAAATACAGGCAGTCCCAGTGCACAGACCATCTTCTTGTAGTGGTAGCTGCAATAGCCGATGTACTTGACGTTAGAATCCTTGGCACTGCGAGGCACTTCACATAACAAACCCTGGCCCTGAGCGCTAACAACACACACACACACACAACCGGCATATATACTGCACTGGTAGCACTCGTATCACAGCGACCCAGTAGCATAATGACAGAACTTGTGGGTCAGGCGGTTAATACGTTAACGGGTGACTGTCGGCAGATGGGTAAACCATTTTGGTATACAATTAACAACAAGTGATCTTGGTGTCAACTCAGCCTTCTATCCCTGCTGGGTAGATGAATCCAATGCCAGCCTTTGGCTAGGGTTAAGGTGCAGCACATTCACCTGCGTCTACTGTCTAGTAACAGGTAACAATGTGTGATGACTGATTCCATATGCCAGGTGATGCTCCGTAGCTCTGTGATGGGTTACTCATTAAAAGCTACACACCACCTTTAGGCCTGGATGTCTTTTTTAACAACATTTCACACTGTCAATAAAATCCAATACTGCACAGATGACAAAATCTCACTCTGTAAAAACATTTATCAACCGATCAATCACCTTCTCATAGCAATTCACAGCAATATCACGATACTGTTAAGAAATTAACAAACTTCCGTAATTATAACGTATAATATTTCGTAAAAGTAAAACATTTTTTCGTAATTTCAAAATTATTCTCAAATTCTTCTTCTCCAAAGACATCACCGGCTAATTAGCAGTCATATACCTGACTAACTTTCATGCTAAAAAGTGACCACAAACAAAGCGGTGAAATGATGTCAGTCGCATGCGACTGCAGTGCATGCAAATCAAATAAATACATTATTTATTTCAATCATTAATTAAATACTAGTTACAGCACCGCTAGAGTGGGTAAGCAAGTATGTATTATGAGCTTATTATACAACTTGAGACGGACAGTGCTGTAACATACTTAAATCAGGCTCAGATTGCAGAGACTACACCGTCACTTGCTTTGTCACGACACACGACCGCAGCCAAAAGTGGCAAAAAAGCAGTGGGAGCTGAGTGTGGTTTAATTTATTACACACCACATTTTATACTAGTGTTGTGCGATACGTTCGATACCGCAGTAAGTACCACGAGTACCAACATTTCGATACCAGTATCGAAAAAGTGTCGATATAGTCGCGGTACCACAATACCGCCAAGTATCGTGACACGACGATAAGATGTTTCGATACGATGCAGTTTGTAACTGAATCGCTCTATTGCTGACAACTGCTGCACACTGCGCGACAACAATGAAAAAAGCATCTCACATATTAAAGCTTATCAAACATATAGTAAACATGTATTTTTAAGCAACCGAGGGGACAACCAAACGTCATGGCCCATGGGGCGCAGAAAAATTTCACCCCTCCTCTTAACAAGCACGCGGACCAATGTTTCATCATGACACCTGATGCCTGAAACGGTATCGTTACTGTGGCTCCGATTTCAGGCATCGCACAACACTACTTGTTACACATGCCAAGTCATTAAGTACACGACATACAGACCAGGTAACATGAAAGTGCTGTTTACAGCCAGCACGGTTGCACTGCATGCATGCCCCCGAAGTTGCCTTTCCTTCGCGACCCAACTCCTCGCAGATGTAACACGACTGAACAGCCACATTCACTACGGATTAAACTACTTCACTACGGCTGAAAACAGCCTGTAAATGACACAGCAAACAACATTTGGTATCAAATCATCAAAATGTAAGCAGTGCTGATGCACAGATAAAATATGATAGAAAACAGGTGCACGACCTGTGGAAAATATCAGGCCCGCAACAGGCTGTTATATGGCACAGAAATTCAAGAGAAAAACACTAAAAAACATATGAAATTATATACCTCGCACATGATTCACGTACGGCATTACTTGCTTTTGGCATTCATTTTAAGCAGCAAATAGTTACAATTTCAGGTGGGAGTGAGTGAGTGAGTAGGGTTTAACGTAGAAACAAACACAATATAGGTCATTTCGGGGACGGCCTTTCCAGGCAAATGCACGAACACATAATAATGAAACAGAAGTTTAATGCTTACAACAATGGAATAGAAAGTTTAACCTAAATTTACAGAAAACCTAATATGAAACAAAACACAAAAACGACCTAAATCTAAAACTATAAAAAAACTCGCCATTATAACTGTGCATATGCAAAAGAAATGGCAGTTCTAATAATTTACCCTCCAGACAGTCATCAATCTCATAATGTTGTCTATCGGGCTTGTTAGAATACACAAGTATGTCATGTGTGCAGTTTTTCACAATTAATGATAATAGCACTTTGGATTAATCCTGTCCGCAGTGACTTCAAGACCATGTTACGTAAAATATACAGAAAAAACCAACTGAGACCTTGTTGTATCGGTCGGCAGGAATACGACTGAGTATGATTGGTTCCATGGTGGCCGTGTCTCCAAACCATGCTTCCGGGATGAAAAGCGCACAGATCACGTGACACCAGCCTAACACATCGGCAACATCAACATTAGTCATAAATCACACATTCAACGACAGCTCATGTTATCGACCAAACTTTGAAATTTAAAACAAATCATTATCAATGGAAACAGAATCTTGCAGAAAACCGAAAACCAGATTGCCTGCTTCTACTAAGAACGCTATGTTAATTGCTAAATATCAGAATTCAGAAACATAATTATGGCAAAAACAACAGCACATTCCTTGTTTCTACGAAATTTGCTACTGCCAAACTTTTTTTTGTATTCAAAAGGCAAACTGAGTTATATACGATTGTTGACTCAATGATCACATATATTTGATATTTGAGTCTGAAATCGTTGAAAAATACTATGCGACACACGAACGGGTTGATATCACCCCTGTAAAAAGCTCATTATCTCAGCAAATATACAAGACAGAAAGCTGAAATTTTGCATGTATGCTAATAACACATTCCAGTGCACATTGTAATTTTTGTGTAAAATTTTGAGATGGTCGGGTGTAAAACTTCATAAATTCTGGTTGATTTGACACGGAACGACCCTAACAACTAAGTCTTATTTGCTATTTTTTGTATGTAACATGGTTACTAAAAAACAAAAAGAAACAAAAGTTAACATATAATCTAGAGAATCTTGTAGATATAATAGTCAATGAGCTGACTTACTCCCATTGTCCGTTCTTTTAAGTGCACCTTCTTTCTGCGGACACAACTCGCATCGCTGCACGGTCCACAAATACACATGTTTATGAAACATATTAACTGCACAGACTTTCTACTGCACTATTCGCTGCAATAAAAAAATGTCAATGTTGTCCAATTACAATACACGATTCGAAGCATGCCAATTTGCCTGTAAGTGGTAACAGGCGTAATGTGCTGGTCTGAATCCGATGTACAATATAGCCAATAGATAATGACATTAAACCTGTGGCAGTTCTAGCGCTCAATATATGGGGGGCAAAGCCCCATGGCATTTGTGGTATCATGAGCCTATAACGGGGGTGTGGGGGCGGAGCCCATAGCAGGGTCTAGGGCAGAGCCCCTGAAGCTGAAGCATTTTTGGTTTTGGGGCATTCAATGGAAGCTGCAAATTTGCCCACTTTTCTAAAATTTGGTAACACAAAGAAATCAGATATTTGTGTTATCTTTGCAAAAAATCATGGGTGGCCACGAAACTGGGAGGGGGGCTGGAGCAAAACTGGCGGGGGGCTGTGCCCCTCCCGGCCCAAGCCTAAAACCACCACATACATAACCAGAAAGTCGGTCACACAAGTCAGCCTGTCTATTCTTGTGGCTAGATGTAATTCAGTTACCAGTAGAAGCTCCAGGGCCAGGAAAAACATATGTCTCAAGAAAAGCACAAACTTTCAGTTAACTAGTTTTTCCTGGCAACTGGGTAACTGTAATTAACAGGGACAAAATACAGTTATGTACCAGTAGTCCTCAAGACCAAAACTCTTCAGGGACAAAAGAATAAAGTCTTGGTCATGAGGGAAAAGTCGTGTTTATATCACAGACATACCACTCTGGCCGCACGTTCCTGAGACTCGCACTTTCGGCAGTACCATGATCCAACAGGTACAGTGACAATTCCATAGCAAGCTAACATAACACACGCAGCATATATGTTAATTTTCCATCCACACTTTACACAAACCAACCTGGTGCTATTTTCTATCCACCACAGTCAAACAAAAAAAACTGCATAAATGCTTTCCCATCCATGTACATAGAAACAGCCATGGTCATAGGCCATGTGCACTGTGCACATATCGTTGGTCTATAAGACCACGTATTAATTTATCATTCAGAAATTTGCAATTACTGGGCAACTTCAATTTTTGACTTAAGACTTTTGACTTAAACTTTCGCTAAGCCAAAGTCAAAGCTGAACACTAAAGTCCGTACTTCGACCAAAGTTCAACTAAACTTCATGGTCAAGTCATTTTAAGCGTTTTCGTCCAAACTTTGGTCTAAATCTATAGACTTAGAATAAAGTTTAGGCCAAAATGATTAAAATGGAAGAAAATTAAGCCAGCGGGAAATAAATCAACCAGTTATGCTTGGATTTGCTTATTCAATTGCGCGACACATGCAATGACATAATTATGTAATGACTTACATCATTATGAAGTCATTATGGCATTCATTTTAATACCAAACTGCTTTAATTTAATAAACTATCCGTACGTATAAGACTGTACACTATGTCTCAGAAAAAAAACCAGTCAAAATTGTTTTTGTCATAACTTTGTCAAATTTCTACCAACTTTAATAATTAATGGCAAAAAGATGGCCAATACGATAGTATTATGAAATGTGCACTCATTTACCACCTCGCCTAATTTATGTCAACGCACTACAGTGTAAAACACAGATGCTCCAAATTGTTACATTATGTGCATTATGTGGTGCTTATTTGTATTGGATTGCTTGTCTTTGCATCATCAACTCGACAGAGAGTGCCACGTGATTTATTAATTTTGTGGTATTAAATATTTTATGGCAAAAACAGCAGACAACACAATGGCTGACTGATGAGCTTAAAACACATCTATTCAATAAGTGAATGTCGTTTGATCAGTCGCTTGTTGATTCTGCTATCAACCAGTGGCGTTGCATCTAAGCCATTGTTTTTGTACACAGGGCCCACGGAACACAATTTCTGATGATTTGCAAGCGAGTAGTTATACAAGCTTATAATTCTGCTATATAATTTACACTGAGATTTATTATGTGCTTAATTGAGTCATTACAGAGTGTACTTAGAAAATAACTCAGTGTTATGCAACAATTTGGAACATCTATGTTTCACACGGTGGTGCATTGACATAAATCAGGTGAGATGGAAAATGAGTAAACCTTGCATAATTTCTTTGTCTTGGCCATCTTCGTGCAAAAAATTATCAAATTTAGTAAAAATTTGACAAAGTTATGACAAAAACAATTTTGACTGTTTTTTTCTGAGACATGGTGTAAATAGTTGCCATGTTTTCGCTCAGCTAAAATCAAAAGTTGAAGTGGACTAAGGCCCAGTGAAAGTTTAGCCTTAAGAGCTTAAAGCTATCTCTTCCATGCAAACTGAACCAACTTTAGCCAGGTTAGTTCAACTAAACTTTGAGGAAAGGTGTACTTTGCGGAATGCGGAATTTTGAAAAGATGTATTTTGCGGAATTTCCACTGTGGAAATTCAGCGGAAATTCTTTGCGAAATAAGGTGTATTTTGCGGAATTAAAACTGTGGAAAATGCTCTTGTTGTTGAGTTACGTCACTTGAATGGGTGTACAATTCTACAGAGCGCTCGACCACCATGCCCACAAGCATCGTTGTGCCTTGCAGTAGGAAATATTAGGCTAATTTTTATCATTGTTTTGGTAGACCTACATTACCTTGATTTAGTATTTAGAATTTTAATCAGGCGTTTTAATCGATTTGTTAATTTTAGCCAATCAAAACATCACACAAATGGCTGAAAAACGAACTGATTGTTGTTATTTTTCTAAAACTTTTATACAATGTAGAAAAAATGGCAATGACGATGCTGTACACAAATTAGGCCTAATGTAATCAAAGCTTGCAAAAGTAGAGGTGTTCGTCGTCGCCAGCTCGATGTTAGACAGGCGCTGATGCCAAGCCACGAGATGCTGCATGAAGCTGTCTGTGATCGTGCCTTCATAGCAGTCAGTCAATCAGATGAAACAACACAGTAGGCCGCATCAGGAATCGTTTGTAGATTGGGCTTAAGCTGTACTTGAGTTGACCTTGCATTCGCGTGTGATGCAGGCCTGTCGAGAGCCACAGCGGGGCCTGGGGAAACATTCTTGCAAGGCCCCCAAACATTTTCATGGGGCCCCTCTGAGAAGAAAATTTTAAAATTTTTCTTTTCAAAATGGTACATTTTGGCGTACTTTATATTTCTGGCCAACGATGGGGCACCCAAACGTCGTGGGGCCCAGGGTGGCTAACCCCCCTATCCCACCCTCTCGATGAGCCTGGTGTGATGTGCCAGCTTATGCTCGTGAGTTAACGGGACTTCAAGGCGTTTCAAGAGTTAAGTTGAAGACGTCATTGCATGATTATTTTGCCGAATGTGTGACCGCGTCGTTTGTGATGTGTCAATGTCAATTTGAGACTTAAATGTAAGCCTAAGCCTATGCAAAGTTGATTATTTGATTTTATTTGAATTTTGCGGAATGCGGAATGCGCCAATGCAAAATGCCAAAAAATTCTAAGGTGTAATTTGTGGAACATTCCGCAGCTGAAATTCCACAAAATACACCTTTTCAAAATTCCGCATTCCACAATTCCGCATTCCGCAAAGTACACCTTCCCAAACTTTGGTCTAAGTAGGTACTTAGACCGAAGTTTGATCCAAGTCCAGGAAGACATTTTCTGCAATAATAACAACAAAATACACCTGCACTATGTATCATCAGAGATGTCATATTAATGTGTGTTAATTAATGCACTTTAATATTTAATACTTTAATACTTCTGTATAAATCGGCATACCCAGATGCTTGTCAACTGTGGTTGTTCACCATAAGCTGTTACTGACCGTAGTTTTGTTGCCTCGCCAGCTGGACCGTGCAGTAGGTGAAAAATACAAATAAATGATTTCTGATTATTAGAGTAAATGCTAAATATGACCCACATATAAAAAGTCAAACAAATGGAATGGGAAGAGATTGCGATCAGCAAGAACTACGTGAAAGCATCCAAAATAAAAACTACACACGACTATTACGTGTACGTATACTGCATTTATATGCTATTGGCAGTAGCGTCAGTCAGTTTGACCGCAGACGTACCTTGATGGACAGCAACATTGCAGCCATGGCCGTCACAGTACACTAACGGATTTTCGTCCCAGCCACGCTCGTCGGAACAAACGCAACAACCGCCCACCATCTCTTTCATGGTGGAGCGATCGTTGTAAACATTTAATCCGTTTACAGGCGTCGACGAATTAGCAGAAATTACGACAATCTGACATATTTCACCCCACAAACAACAAAGACGCCGCAGATGCCTCCCGCCGTTAAAGAACTTAAGCTCCGCCCTTTCCAATCTTGGCACTGGCAATGGCTATTGGCTAACGGTATTTCGCAAATTTGCACCAACGCAGCTGAGACCTGCAGTGGTATGTCAGTCACTTTCGAAGGAAAATGGTGTTCTGACGATTGACAAAGATAGGCCTATTCAAGACATCCAGCTGTCACAGCTGTCCGATTTGGATTTGGACGACAATGACGCACTCCGACTTCATGATTTGCTCGCTACCTTCGACATCGTCCAGCATGTCAAAACGCCGACACATCGGGGTGGAAGTGCGCTGACGTTCCCTGACTACGCGCCAGATAAGGTCAGTGTCGATCCTTTTGGAATGTTCTCTGACCACGCGCTGGTCACCTGCCGGTTACTTGCAAGCGTCGGTCAAGCCACGACTGCTGAACGTCTGGTCAGGAGATGGCGTCGTGTCGACCGTGCAGTTCTGCGCCGCGCTCCGGAAGACAGTCTCACGATGTCAACCTGTGCCGGATGACGCCGACATAGACGATCTGTTTGCAACGTACTATGATGTTCTGTGTGACATCGCTGATCGTCTAGCTCTGCACTCTGCAGCATGCTTCACGTCGTCCAGCCGGTCGTCTTGCGCTGTGGTTCGACGCCGACTGCCGCGTTGCACGTCGTCACTGCCGTCGTCTGGAGTGACGTTACCGACGCACACGCCATGTCAATGATCGCCGTCTGTGAGTCGAGGCTGTACGCAGCCGACTTCGACTGTATCGAGAAAAGAATGAGGCGTACTGGCTGAACCGTCTTTCACAAAGCGGGCACTCAACGCCGCAGCTGTAGCGATCACTGGTGGCCAGCATAGTTGACCAGTATGGTTTTCTGGCAACCTGGCTCAGTTGTATTATGTTATCAATAATTAGTTGTATTTTTGTTTAAGCCAAATAAATTTTTTCTTCTTCTTCACTGACGTCAATGCTGGGTCGTGATCGTGGTACGTCTGGTAGCATGCTACTGGTCGCACCGCTGATCAGTATGTTCGCATCGTTCTTCGCTCGATCGTAATTAAAGTCGACGACGTCAGGACGTCAACTGCTGGTGCGCCGTTTACGTTCGACTCGAGCGTCGACCTCGTTGTCGTCTTTTCGCGGGTGTGAGGTTTTCTGCGTAATGATGAGTTCGACTTACAACTAAGAACTGTTTCAGCTTTAGGCCTAGTTGAAATTTTGCTACAAAGAGCCTATAATAACACAGTTTTTTTACGAAAAATAGTAACATTTAATATAAGCGAAAATAGGCCCAATGCAATCCAATATAGGCCTAGTGCATAAAATTTGGTGGGCGGCCGGAAATTGCTTTAAAAGAACGATAATTTAGTGATAATTTATAAACAAAATAAGTTACTGTTTATCGAAACGTCACTGTGACGTCATCGGCAGTAACTTGGTAACCTGTTTCTGAAAATTAAATAGCAGTTTTAGCTTTAACATTTTTAATACTGAAAAATCGGTAGGCCATTATGTTAAAAAATCATCAACTTCGTTGTTTTTTAACAAAATCAAATTTTGCTTGGCAGTTAGAAGTCAAACGATTCATTCAATAAACGTGTAAAATTTTAAATTAAAATTCTGAACGGTTGCTGAGAAAATAACGAAAAACTTTAGCGGGCTATTTTTTGCCACATGCACCCTTTTTATCGCAAAAATAATCAACATTTTGTATTAGTTAACAGTAGGCAATATTAGGTTAAAATAAAAGCAGACCTTTAACCATAGGCGGCGACATTTATTGGGGGTACAGCAGAGTCGGATTTGAGTTTTGCAAACGGGTAAGGAATTTTGAACCTGAGTCTGGGTGACAGGTTTCTGCTACAAAATTAATCACTAACACATACATTATCAATTCAACGCAAACATTCTCCTACGTAAAACATATTAAGTTGCAATATTACACTAAAACAAAAGAAACTTATCACGCGCGAAACTTATCATGCTACAGTGCATATTAGATATCGTAATTCTGTCCGCACGTCCGACTGTCTGTGTCTGTATTTTAGACTGAGTGTCTGTCGGTCTTTCATAACCCGGCACCAAATCATGCCCAGTTCAGATAGAGACTCCGGCTTTTCACTATTATGATAACGTAGGTCCTCTAGTTTCTGGTAACAAAATGTTGTCTCTGTCGAACGAACGAGGGTGTCATAGTGGATTACCCCCTGAAAAGACGTTATTTCACCGCTATTGACTTGTCTGGCGTGAAAACGGTTGCAGATAGGCACAGATTATAATTGTTGATCATAACAAGCACTGTTGACGAGCTTTTAGTGGTATCAGTATCGATGACCTTGAATGATCTTGAACACCCAAAATATCCTAAGAGTTTGATTGTTTTTTTGCAATTTCCGGCTGTGGTAAAAACAACCTGAGAACAGGAACTGCAATAGGCTGTCGCGCGTCTCATGAGCATTAGCTCAGTTTTCTTGTTAATGCGCTCGATGTCAGGCAAACGCCGCCTTAATTCCAAGCGTTTGATGGAGCGATTTAAAAACTTATGCAGACAGATTGATCTAGACCTATTCGATAAAAGAAAAAAAAGCAATTCATTCAGTCAGATTTCGAAATTGCTCGAAACTGCTACACAACGTTTAGTCGTCGTTCTCCACTTTGAGTCTGACGTCTATGAAAGTTCTTCCGGGTCTTTTCGCATCCTCGTAAACATCTTTGTATGCGTAGCAGTAGAAGAGATTGGTGATCGGCAAGTGCTTGGTGGCCGGTAGATACTTAAGCACGTTAAAGTACTCCAGGATAAGCGCCGTTCGTATAATCTCGAACCTCCAGACACCTGCAGAACACTTATTCAACAAAATACAGTCCAAGTCGAGAAGGGAATAACGGTGGGTAGTGAACCCGGGACCCTCGACGTTTGGGGCCCGCCGTTAAAAAACGCACATTTTTCCTAACCCCCCCGTCCCCATCTCAAATTTGAGAGTGTTCGCCTTGCACTTGATCGCAGAAATTTTGCACTCGAAGAGCTGAGACAGCGGGCTAAATAGTCGTGCTACCGTTTAGCCACAATACATGCGTTACAGACTGACGACGACAGACAGACGACACATCGTACCAAAAACTCGACCTTAACGATCGGCCAAAAAATCTAACCACTGACTACATGAACTGTAGTTGACCTCCTGCGCTCAGCGTTCTGATAGTCTACGTGCACGTTGGCACGATCTTGTCTAACGTGTGTGTAACACTATCTCCGTAAACAATCGTTTCGTAGACGTCTTTTAATTTTACATTTTTGGCTCAAAAATTATTGTTTTAAAATACTTTTGGTCATTTGTTGTAGTGCTTCTAACACTGCTAAAATGTGTGTCTGCCACACATTAATAAACAAGCCGGTAGGCGACGTGGATTGCGACTAGCCTAGGCCCCTACTAACGATTGCAGTTTTGCGGACAGACTGGAGACAGACAAACAGCAGACGCAGACACCCTGTCACACCCACACACACGCTGCTGACAACAAGGGTCGCTTATAGCAATACAAGACAAGTGACGTTAGGTAAAATCAAGTTTTGATAAAACTAATTGAAGATCACGTGGCCAATGGAGTGGACTCGACGTTATGTGATTTCCTATTTTGTGATCAATGACAATTGATCACCATCATGTGTGCGTCTATTTTGCACGATTATAGAAACATGAAGCCTCAAAGATATCGGGGTCACGAGTTTGAAGTTTTGGGGTCACGTGACGTCATCGGTCACCGAAGTGTATCCGATGCTCGGTTGCTGAGATATATCCGTTTGAAGATGCCAAACTCTGGACAACGCCGTACTAAGACCCTGAGCTGACGCGTCGCAAGCTAATTCTGAGCTACTGTGTTACCTTTGGCGTGTCTCTTGGCGTCTTCATAGCGATTGTTCATCATGGCGATCAGAACGTTCAGCAGGATGATGGCCGTGAAACAGATGTAGAAGGCAAACACGATGCGGAACAGTCCCATGCGCTCGTGCAGCTCTTCGCGAGTCTCCTCGAAGAATGACCCGATTCCCAGCGCCGAGATGAGCACATCGTAGACCGTCGTACGAACCAGGACATCCTTCGCACAGTGGTACACATGTAGCGGCCATCTCGCTAAAAACTCACTTTTCTTTTTCTCGTGAATTTACTGAACTTTTTCTCTAAACGCAAACAGCACTTTTTCCACAAACAACTCCCCTGGTTTCCCGAAAACATACCCAAGTATTTTTCTAAACAGACACTCCCCCTTTCTTTTCAAAATGCAAACGACTTTTCTATATAAACTCGCTCCATTTTATTTCCAGCAACACACCCCGCTTTTTTCCCATAAGCTCCGGCTTACTAGGCCTTACTCTCGTCCTATTTTTCGTTATTCGCATAATCTATTTTTTGGAGGTTGCTCGTGCAATACGTAACTCGCATAAGTTTCTGGAAAAGAGTGGAGTGAGTTTCTGTAGGAAGGAGGCCGCCGTGTACCACCGTACCTTGGAGGTCTCGATCTTCATGCGCAGCGCGTGTAGCGAGAACGCGAAGCCGACGACCGTGTAGACGAAGACCAGGAAAAAGCTGAGCACGATGTCCTGCCCAATCAATTCACAGAATCCCCCTATCTTAAGACAATCTTGAATCAGTTTCCACACGTACACGCACAGAACAACGACGAATCTTATGCCACGTCTTAAGACAACATTATGCAATTTTGTGACAAATCGTAGATTAATGTCTGATAGCCTACAAATTCTGTATTTTAAAAAATTACAAAAATGACTATGAATTAAGCACAGCGGCTCCATTCACAGACACTGTCGCAAGATTTATCTAAAGATAGGCCTAGACCTATGTCTTAAAAGCATAATCCTAAAACAACAGTTAGGCTAATAGGCCTATGTACTAAAATATTTTTTATTTATGTATAAGCAACTTACGAATTGTCTTGAAGACATCGAACGCAATCATAAGATTTTATCTTAAGATATATCTAAAAACTAAATTCGGCCAACGTCGTACGCTCGTACGCTGACCGTGATGTTTGGAACCGACTTTCGGAAACTCTCCGCCAGTCGGAGACACGAAGCACATTTTAAGAAACTTTTTTTAAATTTATTGACAGAATCTTATAACATTTGTTAGGCCTAAACTTGATACATCTGATGTTTTATTTGCAAATGCTCGTTAAACCATACTGACTATGATGATGATGAAGAAGTATTTTGTGAATTAGCTCGTAAATATGTCTCAAGATCATCTTTAAAAATTTTCTGGTAAATCGAGCCCAACCTGGACGACGATCTCGTTAAGTACGATAAGAAAAACGTAGAAATGCTCAGTGATGCGACTGAACAGGACAAAGTTTGACATCCAGCCGAATAGAAACACCATCGACAGTGCTTCCAAATAGAGCTGACGATCGTCCGAGTGACCGTGCCTGTCGTCACAGAGTTGACAATCATCAGTTATGGTACTTATTATTTAAATATTAATGTATGCACTGACCAGTCAATGGCCAATTTACCTTAATTCACGATTAAATTATTTAAAACTTAACTTAACCGGACGTGAAGTGATCATAGACTGCTGTGAAACTTACTATACTAGCCTATAGAACTAAAAGCGATCAACTATGCACTTTTCTAAAATACTAGGCCTACTTCCAAACCTGTAAAAATCAAACAGTAACTACATCTAAATTATTTCAATAGTATTTTAATGCTATTGACTTTCTATTTATATGTGTTAACCTTTTGTCTTTTTCGATGAATAAAGATGTATTAATATATTTCAGTAGCAGTGGCGCCTGCGTTAATACGCTGAGGGGTGCAGACGTGCGCAAGAACTCGTAATTTTCCGAGAGGCAGTTTCAAATTTTCGAGTTGCGGCAGACATGCTGGAAATTTAAACGGAAAAGATAATAGCTGATCAAAAGTTTAGTTTTGATTCTAAATTCCTTAAAATAGAGAATTTTTATTCCAGAAGTTTGTATATTTGGAAGAAAATTTTTGGAAAAAAAATTTCCGACAAACTGACATTATAGGAGCGGCGGAGGGCAACTGCTCGCTGCCCTCTGCCAGGACGCCACTGTTTAATAGTAAAGGACTAAAGGCCAATTCACACCTACGACGTCGAAGCGACTCAACTCAACTGTTGGGTTGAGTCGCGTCGACGTCGTAGATGTGAATCGGCCATTAAATTTAACCGTGCCTGTGGAACCAGATGAAGACGGAGACGCAGTAGCCTATGAGCGGTAAACTGTGCCCGGCGGCGAGCAACATCTTGGTCGGCCAGACGGCGAAGTTCAGACGACGAAGCACCCTCAGCCCCGAGCTGTCGTGCGTGAAGTTGTTGCGCGCGTACTGCGCCAGATAGACGGCCGTGTTCCACAGGAACCGGAAGAAGAATTCCGTCGAGCCGCCGAAGAGCACGACGGTCGGCCAGATCAGCCAGAGCACGCGCGGCGACTCGCGCTGCCTAGCAACCGACGACGCCGTGACTCCGCTTCCGTTAGCTGCACCCAACGGCGCGGCGTAACAGCGGGAATTGGTCGGACCGAACATGTGCGCCAGCGTGCAAGTATCCGGGATGTAGAACACGGAGAAGAAGATCATGAAGATAAGCTGGATAAGGCCGAGAAATAGGTAGTAGCGCTGGACTAGGCCGAAGTACGGCTTGGTCAGTTTCCTTAGAGGCTGGGTGGCGAGAATGTTCTTATTCTTCCACTCATCGCGGTGCAGCAGAAGCTCCTGGAGGTACGGGATCTTCGGTCGATGAGGTACTTTAAAATCCTGATCCGCGGCGTCCGGAGGATCATCGGGCGGGTTTTCCACCAATGTCTTTCCCAGTAATTGCAATCCCGGGATTTATTTTTCAGTCTCGAAATTCGGGAATAAATAATTTGTAATCGCAGAATCCCGGGATCAGGTTTTCGAGATTAGGCGTACAGATTTGTCATTATTTAACGTTTAGACTACAGTTATATAGTAGACCCCTACCGATAGGCTAGTGTAGGGAGTGACTGTGATCGACTGCTAGAATGTAACTTACAGTGCACAACAAGAACTCCTGAGCGCAAAATTTTTCACGATACGGCTAAAATTGTTATTTTAAAATCTATATAGCCTAGCACTCGACAAAGTAATAGTTTAACGGATTTTTGTAACTCAAAAATTCCGGAATTCGGGATTGCCTGAAACGGCCAGGATCCCGGAATTTGAAATGCCGGAATTGCAATCACTTGTCGTTCGGCTGGCGTCGACGCCCGCCGGTGGTTGAGTGCTGACGAAGTCGGTGACGTCGAAGCATGTGTATGAGCACATCACGCGTAGACGACGATCGTTCCTCCGAACGCCAAACTCGTCGAACTATTATACACGATGCGGCAAAAACATCCTTTGAAGTATTTTGCTATTTCTGTACAACCACTTTAACTTTTAACGCAGAATACAATCAACGCATTTATTACCTGTTTATACGCGCATGCACTGGTTAAGCGGCATTTCATAGGGCCTATTCTCTTACTGTTGCAAAGTTACATAGGCCCCTGTTAATTTTTGGCGAGACGACATCGTAATATTACAGATTCGAAAACTTAGACCTACATATGTATTGAAAACAGTCGAGTGCATTTTGTTGCTTTCAGTGTCAAAGAGACGTAATGTTTATAAACCAAGTCTGTGCAGTTTTTTTTAAATGTCTGATCGTAGTGTTACTGCTATTTTTACGGTCGCTGATCTCAAACAAACACTCCAGATGATTTGGAACAACGTCGTTTGGCTGTTAAAAGCTCCACTAAGAAATTAAATGTTATATTATTGTGAAAGCTCGCGATAAGCAGTCTGAGTTTTCATGCCATTGTAAATTTCTTTACTGTGTTGTTCGAATAACAGCGTTTTTTTTCTATACAGAGCAATCATCTTGCGCCTTTCGTACGGCACGCATTCTGCTACATGTGAACGCAAGAAATGACGATTTGGTTGGAGAAAAAATTAATAACTTCGTCGCAGTTATAGAGAACGACATGCTCTGCAGCACTGATAGGTACATAGTAATTGTTAATAAGCGTGCACAATTTTTGCGTTAAAATTCTACACGGTTGCTGAGAAAATAGTAATTAACTTCATGGGACGTTATGTTTTGCCGCACCCTGTAGACGCCGTCGGTGTTGAGAATGGCGGTAAGCATCTCGGCCGCTCCGAGGTCAATAGCTCGCTGGATCATGTTCTTGCCGTCTGCCGCCAACGGTTTCGTGGTCAGGTGGATCATCGTTTCTCGTAGGATCTCGCGATAGTCCGCCGAGCCGCGGATCAAGCATTTCCGGTTGTCCCGCAGGCACCTGAGATGGCGTCGTGGGTTTTAAAAAGAGGGCGAGACATGAAGTAGCATTTTTCCGACAGACGCTGCTGCAAATTTTCCACAGAATTTTGACAGACAGCTGCAAATTTTAGACAGGGGAGATCGTGGGTGCTCAAAATTTTAACTTTGCCCCCAAATGTTCCCAAAACTGGGGTTCTCAGCCCCAAATTTTAATTTTTTACAAAAATTATTCCGACAAGGAAAGAATTTTCCGACAAATTTTTGACAGCCCAAAATTTAAGGGACGTAATAACCTCCCCCTGAACCCTTAGCCAAGACGCCAGTGGGCACCTCCAGGTCACCACGTTGTCCACCACAGCCTGGTAGACAGCCAGAAACTTTTCCGTCATTTCCGGGTTTTTGACGGATGTGATGATGATGTCGTGCAGGACCCCGCGCGACACGTCGGCGCCGTGCCGAATGAGCAAAGCCACGGCTTCGGCGTTGCCATTGACGGCGCACGTGCTCAGTAAAGTGGCGGCTTTATCGACCCGATTCTCGTCGACCCGGTCGACGTCCCAGCCGGCGTTGGTCGGTCGGAAGGTCGTCAGAAGGTGAATGATGGTGTTCGGATTGCTGGACTTAGCAGCCACGTGGAACGGCGTGTCGAGCTCGGAATTCTGCAGACGCGGATCGGCGTCACGTAATTCCAAAAAGAAGTCCGCCGTCACGTTCACGTTCCCTGCAGCAGCCGATGTTATTCAGTTATATAGTTTGTAGATCTACAAGAAACCCAGCTGTCGCTAGGTAGAGTTGGCCGGCCGTTCGTACCGTCTGTCTGAATTCTGGTTGCCGCACGTAGATAATGGAGGGAGTCAGAAACTATGCGTTGAAAATTGCTACCAAACCGCTACAGATGGCCACATGGTTAATATTGACATCCTGTAGTAACTTGCCATCGTTCTATCTAACAGAGTCATCGCCGACCCTCTACGACGTACTGTTGAGGCACAACACAATGTTAACCTAGGAGGTAGGCGGGCAGAAAGTTGCGATTTTCTGACGGAATTCAGACGAACAGTTAGGTGCATAATGCACATTTCTGACAGGGTGTACCAGTGACGTTGCCAGGATTTAGTTGTAGTGGGGGCACTTGGGGGATGGGGCATGGGAAGGGGTGTCCCCTCCCCATGGGGAAAAAATCTGCCCCCTTCCAAGAAAATTTTTGAATTTTTGGTGTGAAAATGACGAATTTTTGGCACTATTTTTAGTAACTGAGTAGGCTCCTAGGGGGCACGTGCCCCAAGTGCCCTCCTTATGGCTACGCCAGTGGGGGGTAATGTTGCCCCTAGGTTTCCCCAAAAATGCTGACGACATTTTTCCGACAAGAAAATTCACCGACAATTTTCCAGCAGCCCAAATTTCAACGTGGGGAAATTGCTCGACGCCTGCAGCGATTGGCTATTACATATTGTAAGAAAAACTACCTGCTGCTACATGAAGGGCGGTATTCCTCCCGGACTCTGGGCAGCTTCGCTGGTTCAGCAGGCGGAAATTGTCGCCGCGATGGGCAGCTGAGTGAACCAGAAGTCGCGCGATCTCCGGGTTTGGCGTGATGGCCAGAGCAGCCGAGTGTAGCGGGGTACAGCCGTTCTTGTCTGCTTTGAGCGTGGCACCCAGCTTCAGTAGGATCCTCACGTCATCCAGGTGCTCGAACTCTGCCGCCAGATGGAGCGGGGTCTGACCGTACTGGTTCAGCACGTCCACCTGATGAATAGGCTACAAAATAGTGCTATCGACGCGTTGATTTTTTAATGACGTTAACGCATGCGCTATTTTTTCAACGCATGCGTTAACGCGTTAATTAATGCATAATTATATTGCTAAGTTTTATGTGGACTACAATACATCGACAGAGTATCTGGAATGACGACCGACACAACGAACTCGTGCCGGTGTCGCAGGACCGTGACAGTAAATACGGAACGGCAACAGAACAATAATTTTCAGTTATCCAAATAGGCCTATTATTCTATCGTCAACCGCAGTTTAACAGAATATTGGCATTTCTGCTTTGCAAATTTAGTAAATCCACGTATTTTTAACACGCGTTATTTTTTAACGCGAGTAAGGCCTATTTTTAACGCGTTAAGTTAACGCGTCAATTCGACAGCTCCAGTACACGGAGATGCAATAAACGCTAACAAAAAAACAAGAACGTCTCGCTAGCGCTAGGGAAGTAACGCTATAGCATATACAGTTCTTGTTGCAGTACTGACATTTAAGGTCAATGATTTACATATCATTTGAAAGCCGATGTGCGACTTCCTCTTAGTGATTAGCAACCTTGGTCCTATCTTTCACCGTTTCCTAGATATGGCCAGTTTTCCGTTGAGAAACGCTCATTTTTCTACCCCTTCCATTTAACTTCAAATTTAAAAGTGTTCCTCTTGCACCAAATTAGTGGAATTTTGCATCCCTATGCCTAAGACACATGGCTAATTATGTGTGTAAGACAAGTGTTCGTAAAATCTAACCCTTAGCCATAATATATTCCTTACTGAGATACGGCAGATGGACAGACAACGAGACGGACAGACAGGCGACAACTATGCCGATAACTTCACCGTTACTAAGTATAGGGTCGGCTAAAACTATAAATACCACTTGTAAACGTTTACTATACCTGGTCGGGTGTGATGAGTCGTTTCAGCTGGCTAATGCAGCCGTGCTGGGCGGCCACGTGTAGAATGTGGATCTCACGACTAGACCGTGGGTTGACCTTGGCCGAGTCGTTGTTAGCACGGCCGTTCAAGAACGATGTTATCAACGATGTCAACTTCGGCTGTGCTGTCATTAGTCTTAACAATGTGACCGGCGCATCGGCTTCGTCCCCACTGCTGTCGTTACTACTACAACTGTCGTCGTCGTCATCTTCAAAGTTGTCGTAGTTGCTATCGTTGTCCTTTTCCTTCTGTCAGCAGAGTCGTGAGTTTGAAAAAGTAGGCGGGACATGCATGGGCTTTTATCCCCCAAAATCTATAATCGAAATTGTGCTTACATTCCTCCGTCCCACCTTCTCTTTTCCCTCTTTCCCCCTATTTTCACCGTCTTTTATCCCCTATTTTTACTATTTATCTTTCCATTTTCGTTTCTTCTTTCCTTTTTGTCCCTCCTTTTCTTTCTTTTCCGGGGTCCCGCACCCTTGGTCCAACTAGAAAGTTTGTGGCAACGCTGTAAGTTCCCCGAACAAGTCCGAGCAGATCCCGGCCGCCAAACGATTTGTGGTGCATTTAAGCTAAAATTAACAGTGCTTCTAATAATAGCAATTTTGCGTGCACCCTCAACAATGCTTCTACTACCCTATTTTTCACTGCAGGGCGCAAGCTGCGCCCACCAGGTGTAAGCATAAAGCCCTTGTGGCATGCAGGAAGTTGGCAATTTTCCGACGGACAGATACTGCAAATTTCTCACAGACAGCAGCATTATTATCTGATCGACATAGTAGATTCTGAGTGCTTAAAAGTTCAATTTTGCTCATAAATTTTCTTCTTCGTAGAAACGGGAGTTTTCAGCCGCGCACTTAGGCCTACATTTCTGGGCGAACATTTTCCGACAAGAAAAAAAAGATTTTTCCGACAACCCCAAAATTTAGGGTGGGCAATTTCCCCCTCCTCCCACTACGCCCCCTCCTGTCACGACGCCACTGCCTTTTGTTGTCGATGTAGAATGTTTCTCTCTCCGCCGCTGAGAGCGTCTGCAATGGCGCTCTTGGCTCGGTTCAAATCGCCGCCGGCACAGATCTTCAACCAAGTCGCAGTCGACGTCGGAAACCGCTCGGACGTCTTGTTCCAGATCTCGTCAACGTCCTCCATCTGCGGACAGATACGCATCGCTTGGATGTTAAGGGTTTATGCAATGTATCAACAGCCAACGAAGTCAACTTAGCCTGCCATCCCTTTGGGGTAGGTAAATCGAGTACCGGCCTCTCTGGCTGTGGTCGGAGTGGGGCGCGTTTACTTGCGTTGAATGGCAAGTGTGTGATCTCATATAGGGCCTAGCGGGTAACGCTCCGTAGTTCCCACGAAGAGCAATAATAAACAGCATTTCTTTTTCTTACGTTTTTAACATTCAGCAGATCTACAGCAGCATTAACGTCGTTTTAGTGAACAAATTATTTATACGGCTACACAACATAAAATCAGCATTTGCTAAGGTCTATTCTATGGCAGATCAAAGCATCCTGTTTACTTTGAGTACCTTTCTTGTCACTGGTATAACACATTCAAAGTTGTTGTTTTCTTAAGACTCAAGCATTAATGATTATTTTCAAATAAAAATGTAGCATTTGCATAACGACAATTATTGTCGCAGACAAACAACCTGGCAAATACGTTAGGCCTGCACGTTTACGATAGCTAAGCATGAGGGAAAAGCTGTCTTAAAATCTCTGCAATTTACCATTCTTTTTAACGAGTAATGCTTATGCGTGTACTGTGAAAGGCTAGAACTTACCTCAGAAAGCACCCGTGTGAATTTTAAATATTTTTCATCGTATCTTACTGGAATATCGCACCAACAGTAATTACAGTCTGTGAAAGGGGTAGCAAACGACAGTCGGCCGTAGACAGCGAATCTTGCTAGTTCTCATGCGCTATGCAAAAACTACCTAAAAAGACCCGCTCGAGAGATTGTGTTTGCGCGAAGTGGATCATATAAACTAACGACGACACCGTACGATGCGAACATAATAGGCTACAGCACTGCAGACAGTGCTTTTTGGTGGTATCAGTAAAATAACACGCTGTTTTTACGCTGCTTAGGCCTATGCCATGTTGGTCGCATTAGGCGCCTTGCCCGCCCGTCCGTCCGTCTGTCCAGTATGTTCTCGTAATTCGAAAACGTGTACTAAACAAAATTGGGGAAAACGTTTATCGGGGCAGTTATAGTAGTAACCGTTGTACCAATTTTTATTCTGATAAAAAATGTAATATTAAAATCGCCGGACGTACGTCAATAATCTCAGAAAACGTACGTCTGTGTGTTGCTTGTGTGCTAGTTGCGCTTTAGATATGATTAATGTAGTGTATTTTGTGTCGTAATGTATCTTCGTATTTTTGGTAAAATAAAATTAAATTCGGGCTTATTTTTTACTAGAATATCTTAAGTCCATTTCCCCCCAAATTATTTATTTTTCGGACATAAAATAATAATAAATATTTTAAATTTATATCTTTCGTTAAAAAGGTCATCAAACGTCGCCTTTTAGTGTGGCATAAAGCCACATATAGGTGCTGTCAGAGCTCCCTGTCAATATGTTATGTAACAATTGCTATAAAATAGGCCTACGATATGTTATGACAATTGCAGTCACGCAATAGGCATGGCAGCCTAGGCCCTTTTCGCTGGCTCTGGCAGTATAAAAGGCAAAGCGCAGTGATGACAATGATCAGTTTGATCGAGCGCTAGGAAAGTGCACATTTACGGACGAGGTGCTGAGCCTTCGCCTTCCCAAACGAAGCAACGAAAACCAACGAAGCAGCCTTCATCTAAACGAAATCCATTGTTCAATAATAACTATATCTCTGTTCATTCACGGTCATTTCACGAAGTCCCTTTCGTCGGCAACCCTTCGTTTAACACGAACTCATTACCAGCATGGGTAACCGCCATATCTTTCGGGGCCGAAGGTACCCATGAAGCTGAGATTTTGCAATCACCTAGTAGGAAAGACGAAGCGAAAGCAGCGAGTGGTTACATTAGTAAGTAATTAAACGAAAAAGTAAGTAAATTAGTGTAGTGCACAATGTCAACTGTAGACTAAGACGCAAAAATGGGGATGAAGAGTAAGATATGGCCCCACATTACTATAAAAGCCTAATGCTGTGATTTATATTAACGGCTTACGCCTACATGTTGCATTTATTTGACGCTTTTGATGAGAAATTATGTCGATAACGATACAGTCAGCGACGACTAAACAAACAGCCGCATAGCACGCCGGCACTCGGCGCCGAAATTATTACATGTATTTCAGCCGATCGTACTTAAGTAATGGTCTAGCTATTGGTATGATTTTTGTCCGTCTGTCGTCCGTCTGTCCGTCCGTCACGGATGCATTGTGGCTAAACGATGCGAGATAAGGCTCAGATTGCTATTGATCAATAGAAAGTTGCATAGAGCCTATTGGCTTTCAAATGACCCGAAAATCATTGACCTTGGATGACCCTGAAGGTCAATGACAACCAGTACGGCTATCCTAGCGACAGCTGGGCTTCTTGTCTTTTTATTGTTGGCAGGCGCAAAAAACAGTGACAACTCTGACCAGAGATGCGGTGGTGGTAGTAGTGGGAGCAGGACGAGTGGCTCGTGGCAGGGGGAGAGAAGGGGGCAATTGCTTCTACCCCGGTGGCAAGAGCAATTCCATTTTCCCGCTTAAATTTTAGCTTGTCTGAAAATGTTTTTTCAAAGGTACAAAATTCAAGGCTGAAAATTGTTGTTTTGGAGGCAAAAAAAAATAAAATTTCGCGCACTCGTATTTTTTACTCTGTCGGAAACTTGCAACCGTGTGTCAGAAAAAATCTCACTTTCTAGCCCCTTAATTTTTCAACCCACGACGCCGCTGAATAAAACCGGTTGCGTTGCAGACTGCAGAAGCAATACAAGGTCTGGAATATGATTCAACATCTTTAGCGACGGCGACGACGGCTATCTGGGAAACATGCGGATATCGATCCGTAAGAGAACGTCTCATGATTTGTAAGAGACAATAATGCAGCCCAAACTCCAGATGGTTCGATTTGTTGTATGTGTCCGCAAAAAACGTTCCACTGTCAGTATAGTTGTTCACGACATTTTTATTACATAAGCGCTATAAATCGAGAAGTAAGATTTTTAATGATGTCCACAAAGTGTTCCAGTTAAGGAATTATGAAAATCGACCTATTCATTTCAACACGAATATCAACTCAGACTTCTATCCCTCCGAGGTAGGTAAATCGAGTACCAATTTTACTGCAGGGCCCAGCTGGGGTTAAGGCCTGGCGCATTTACCGGTTCCGGGTGACAGGCAAGTAACACTGGTCCCCTACGGCAGGTGACGCTCTGTACAGCTCTGAGACGGGTTATCACTAGGAGCTATAGACAATCTTTAACTAGATGTTGTACAATTAATCGACGTGCTGGAGTCCGGGCTTACAGACCTGTATGGTTGTACCATCACTAGAACATGCAAAAAGGATGAACATCTGCATTCGCAGTACGATGGTACAGTCTGCGTAGCTACCGTTCTCAGATATACGGTCTATTGACTGAAGCGTCTGCTGGTAATGATATAAACAATGTCGGTAGTCAAGTTTAGCCGAACGTACCTAGTTAAGTAACAGTCAAGCTTATGGTACGGTTGTTGTCTGTCTGTTGTCGCCGTCGTCTGTCACAGATGTATTGTGGCTAAACGGTAAGTCGTAGGGGGTCGGCCACGGTACCATAGGATATGGCGTTGGCGACTTCCTATAGACTGTGAATAGTAACAATGTCTCCATGTGAAGCGGTTTCAGATAACTGGAGGCAATACAATCAATCCTCTTATGTTAAAAGTTTATCCAGCAGTGTCTTATGGCCAAGTTTAAGCATTTTCAGTACAGTAATAAACTTCAGATGGGATGTTAAAAATGTTTTTCAATGTTTTTCGCATAAAAGTAGGCCTATTTGTTGTTTTCTATAAGTGAGCCATGTTTGACACTTCTGCTCAGTGACGTGCAAATATGATATTTTGTTTGTGCTGAATGTTGATGCAAATATAAATATTTTTGAGGCTAAAGATTAAAAAATTCATGAAATATGTCTAGTTCTGTAGTTCTAGCTACACTGCAGTTAGAGAATTAGGTTTTAGGCAAGAAGTTGAACAAATTAGGACTAACGATCTTTTCGTTTTAAAAAAAAAATTTGGAACGTTTTTACGCGCGATAGCAGAATGCTTCGCGCGTCTTAGCCATCTGTCTGTCCGTCCGCCACACTGCGGTATTGTGTCAAAACGACGCAAGCTAAGAGATCTTCACTGTGGGCTGCCCCAAGGACTAGTGTATCGTGACAAAATGTCGTGCCCGTGGGTGAAAGGGTTCCACTCAAACGATAGCGTCAAAGAGGGGTACGCCCCTCCCTCCGAAAAAAGACGCTATTTTGCCGTTACTGGCTCGTGTAGTGTAAAACGGTTGCAAATAGGTACAGACATGCTGCTTATCATAACAAGCACTGGTGACAGGCTTTTTAAATTTATCAACATCGATGACCTTGAACCTTCCCAAAACGAGTTTTTAGAGAATTTTTGGCAATTTTTGGCTGCAGCGCATATTCTAACAATGAATTGCGAGGAAGTGGCTGGAGATATAGGGACCAAGACAACCTGCATACGAAATTTTCAGCATTAAACGTAGTTTTTAACAGTCCAAGTCCCGACCCCCTAGGTTCAAAGAGGCCGGCGCAGACGGGCGTCAAAAACGGCTACCACCTCCCCTAAAAGTGGTTATTTTACCACTATTATCTCGTGTAGCGTGAAAACGGTTGCAGATAGGCACAGACATGCTGCTAATCGTAACAAGCAATAATGACAAGCTTTTTATTTGTGTCAACGTCGATGACCTTGAATGACCTTAAATCCCCAAAATAGGGATGTTTAGTGATTTTTTTGTGATTTCCGGCTGCGACACCCATTTTAAGAATGAACTGCGCTGAAATGGCTGGAGATGGACCTGGACAACCTGCGTATGACATTTTTAGCATAGAAGTACATTTTTAAGAATCTAAGTTTCGATCTCTTAAATTCAAGGAGTCTTCCGTATGTAAGCTTCAAATTTAAGTACTCTTTCAAAATGCATTAATATCTTATTGCTGTAGGCCTACACTGATTGCCAAAGTCGCAGGACCGCAGGCTGCTATCGCGCGTCACGTGAGCTTTGCTTAAATTACTTGTTACATCTATGATAACAATAACAACACGAACACTCTTCATCGTATAGCACGACAGCGGATCAGAAATTGCTTGCTTGACAGCAGATCAGATCAAATTTCAACAACTCAACAGACATTTTACTGCAACGCAGATGCAAATAGTATAGGTCTACAATATGTACATAAGCACAGATGATTCGCGAAATAAGTTCCAAAACAAGATAGAGAATAATTTCACTATATGAATGGACCGATTCCGTAAATACACAGCAGGTAGTATTATGAAATACTACTGGAAAACAAACCAGTTATGTCTAGCAAAAATAAGCTCATTAACTAATAGAAGCAGCTTATTTACATGTCAAAATCACTTTTATTTATAACTGGTTTCTGCACTGCGTTAAACAAAACTGCATTCTAAAAAACTGAAAATTAGCTTTTTTGTTGATGCGTTAGACAGAGTACAACGAAATACCGTTTCACGCGGTTTCCATTTCTTCGACAATTAAGTGGTCAACATGCTCTCCAATGACAGCAAATCGACTGGGAAAAAACGAAAACAATGTTCCACAAATTTACAGTGCTCGGTAAAAAACTCAAAAGTCGTCGACCAAGTCAACGTTTTAATGCAAAGAAACTTGCTAAAGAACTTACGCCATCTGACTGATGCATACAATTTATAGCCAAAAGGCTATTTCTGCAGATCAAAAAAATTAAAAAAAGCGAGCAATCGTATTACTGATGTTAGATTCTAGAGATTTCACATTCCGTCATCTAATTTACACTTAAATGACTCTCAGACGTAAGATACACTTTACGGAACGCCAAAAGTTTGAGACCCCGAAAGTTTATATACTTCTGAGCACTGCAAAGTTGTAGTTCAATCAAATAATTAAGCGCTGAACAAAGTCAGCATCATCATCATCAGTTGTTTATACATCGACAGAAAACGACTACACTTGCCAGCGGGCGATATGTGCTCGTATATTGACAACGCAGATATGCGACAGCAACAGCTGTAAGTAACCGGAAAAATACGTCGGCCCACTGCCGACATACTGTGCGGCCGTCAGCCTAAAACTATAACCCCGATAAGTGGGGTGTTTTATTTCACATATTTGCAGCTGGGTAGGCGAGCAGCTGAATAGCAGCGCAGCGAAACAACAATAAGAACACAGTCCATAAGCGCAAATGGAAATTATGGTAATAATAACAGCATAGATCTTTGACCTTTCGAACTAAAAACTGACACACCGGACAGTCCTCCCTGGGAGATACTTTCAGGCCAATTTTGGCTGTCCACACCTTTTGGAAGCCCAAACGGGAGAGATGGACAAACAGGGGACGGACGGGCAAGAGCCTTAATGCGGCCTATTTGGACGGCCACACAGTAACCAAGAACTCTATAAGAAAATGTACATCAAACGATACGATTAACAGAAGCATTTGAAACGCAAACACGATAAACATAATACTGTTGCGTGCACTAGGCCTACTTGCTACCGTAGTGCCAATATGTCAAACTAATGTAATAACCAAATAATGCCCCGCTAATATTGCAGAAACCTGCAAACGGACCACCAACGTAATAAAGGTTAAAGGACGAAAACAGAAAACCTATTGCAAAGCTACGAAGCCTCACCTGCCATATGGGATCACACAGTGCTGCTTGCCACCCGACTAACGTAACAGCAACATAGTAGCTGTAAACCAAAAACGATGAACAGCAAAAAGAAACAGCAATGTCTGGTAATAATGTACTGGTCACCTCAATGCACAAAGATTGTCTCATGAAATAAGTCAAATCATGTAAGCTTAATATAAAACGAAAAATGCTGTATACCTAATGATTACTACCAAACCGAGCACTTTTGTTATGCCACAATTCCTTCAAGTTTCGGCAATTTATGCCATAAACAACAACAGAACTGATAAACATGTAATATGTATATATTAGCAGCGTTCTCGTAGAAAGAAATACTGGTAGAGCTTATGATTTAAACTACAATAAACCCCTCTATAATGATGATATGATAGAATATTAAGCCATGGCCACTGATCATTCCTCGACATCGAACTATACAAATTAAACACGTTCTGAATGCAAAGCGAGACACCAGCATTAATACTGTGACTAACAGCAATTGCAACAATACGGCCAAACTATCAAGAAACTCCAGCAACAACAGGAAGCCCAGCTGTCGCTAGGATAGCCGACCGTACAGGTCGTCAGTGATCTTCAAGGTCATCCAAGGTCGATGATTTTCATGTCACTTGAAAGCCAATATGCGACTTCCTATCAACGATCAATAGCAACCTAGGCCTATCTTGCAGCGTTTAGCCACAGAACATATGTAATGGACAGACAGACGGACGGACGGACGACGGCTCGACCGTTACTTAAGTACAGACGGCTAAAAACCAATGTGCAATGGCAGACTACATGTACATATGTACGTATATGACACCACGCAGTGCAGCTGTTTTCATTTCTGCATCACTGGTTTCAATTCCAGATTCAGAAATCAAATTTTATTTTTATTTTTATGTTTATTTTTATTTCATAACACATCGTGTAATATTATACAACAACCTGTAAAAACAAAATGACACGATGAACAGTTCCCATGAGAAGTAAGTAAACATTCTGCAGCATAACGCATCAGATTAGATACAAACATAACAACACTTTGAGAGCAGACTAAAAATGCGAAAAAATATTTTTGAAGCTCCAATAAAAATTTTAAGGATGCAGGTTTTTCATGTGCAGACGGTAACTGGAAGCAGATAAGAAATTTTCTTCTGGACTTCATTCTTCTTCGGTCATCTCAGTTTATGAAATAATTAATATACCAGAAATTAATACATATGATAGGGGCGAGTGAGTAGTTTCTAAACAGCACAACAGAACACAAGAGGCCATTCTGAGCCATAACAATGTTAACAGTGACTGAGTATACGAATACATACAACTAGTGTGACAGGCTTTAGATGATAATCATATAATACAGCTGTAACACGAAACAAAACACATGAAAAACAGCAATGAACAATTAACGACTGAATTGTAACAAGCCATCAGTCACTTCCAAGACCATCATATGGAACACAGCTGGAGGCTTTCTTCCATGTCTTGAAAGTTCACACTATTTGCAATAAAACAACAAATACATTTGTCAGACAGTACACGACCACATCAAATCGGCGTAGAGGCCTAAATAACTCGGCTTAGCCGAGTCATTTTTGGTTCAATTCAGTCCGTTTAAGCAATTTAATTTATAGGTCCGGCCCATCAGCGATGTAGCCGGGAATTAGTCTGAAGGGTACACTCCTGAGGCCCAAAGTGCCAAAATTTGAGGTTAAAATCAAGGAGTTCAGACTAAGAACTGGCTATTAAGTAAACAAGTTGCAGATGTTGTTTCATTCTGGTAAACGGGCACGTGCTGAAACACATGCACAATTTTCAACCAGCTGAAAAACATAAATACTCATCCAGGGGATGCAATCTATAAGCCAAAAAATACCAAACTTTCTGAAGATTAACGTAGGCCTACTTGAGGTTTTAATCTCTTAAATGTGCTTTCGGTCTAAATACCCAAATGTTCATTATTTCATTTGACCATAGATCTGTCATGTCAGATATTCCCGCCTTTCTTTCAATGACATTACACAATCCATCTCACTCCAGTTCTGCCTAAGTTCACCTCAAAACTAAACACTCAACCAAAGAAAAACGCAACAAAACAAAACGGAAAAACTATAACAGCAAAACATCTGGCCCGAGATGTACATGCAGTGCAGAAAACAACAAAAGACCATTTGAAATGATAAAGTCAGAACGTTCTAGATATACTGATGAATTTATGTAAAAAACTACAAATATTCTATCATCTGCAGACTATGTTCAAGTCCAAGTTGAATGCATAAATCTTTCATATGATCCAGTATGTCGTGGCATGGAAAAAGAGAAAGGAAAACAAAATTGAAAAAGGCAATTTCCCCCTCCAATTTTCAGCCTGCTGAAATGTTTTCTGAGTGTCAGAAGATTTTCTTCCAAAAATACAACATTTGGGGCTGAAAATCCCCATTTTGGGGAAATTTAGAGACAAAATTAAAATACCAAGCACCCATAATCCTCAGCAGAAAATTTTCAGCTGTATGTCGCAAAAACTGCAATTTCCTGCCCCCTCCCAACTTTTCTAAACCCACGACGCTGATGGTCATATCTATTTAACTACATGTGCCAAACGAAAACATCGACGAACTGAAACCTCGCAGCTGTCCAGTGGAAAATAACCACACAAACATCCACAGTTATAGTACAAAAATATACACACAAAGGCCGCTATTTACAACAATCAAGCATGCCGCAGATCAGGCACAACTTTAACAAATATAGTCAAATCTTGTTTTACGGAAAAAAAACTTGCAACTTCTCCAGTGGTGAAAAATCTACAGCATCGCCAAAATAGATGTTAAAATTTGTTAGACCGAAACTTCACAGTTCTGTGCACACACTGTTGAAAATCAAATATCGTACAAAAATTTTACATCTGAAAAATTACAAACAGCGCAATCTTAAGTACAATCAGCAAATTTTGTTAAAATCTTGGAACAAATGTAACTGGAATGTATTCAATAACTATCGCACTGATCGCGATGTCTTAGCTGTTCTGTGGTGGATGAGTTATGCATTTTATACAAATTCACAACACTACACTAACTGTACAAAACTGTACAACAGGTCATCACTCAACTCGCCGAGAGTAAACCTCTGCCGAGGCAAATGTCAGCTGTTATTCCACATTGCAATTTACCACGACTGTTGCCGAGCAATTTCGACATTTCAAATTGCAGTTAATTTCACTGCAAAACGAACAGACACCAATGCAGAGCTATCTAAAAATGAATGCCCATGGTTCAAGTCCAGACCACTCCCAAAAAATAGCAGAATGTTGCTTGTCTTTCCCTTCCCCTGAAATTGTGAAAAAAATCCTGAGTAATTTTCACGTAATCCTCTTAACCGACCCATGCAAAAACAAAACCACCTCGGCAGGGGTAAGAACAATGCTGTACCATTACACGAACAATATTCAAGCAAATTTACTCACTTCAAATGTCCAATTTTAACTCAAGCATACAGAATTCTGCAGGGTGTGTACTGCACACAATATTTCTATGGTCCACTACGAAATGATCACAATGCAAAATAACCGACATTTTCCATACAAAAACTGACATACGAAAAATATACAGCATCAAAAAATCGGTCCTCAAAATTACTAATACTCAAGCTGAAGAATACTGGCACGACATTGATATTCGGCACTAGAGCAAATACATAGGAACCAAAAACATGCACAGAAATTTTGCAAGGCAAGTCCGCAAAAGTGTAAAAAAACCATGATGTTTGGCAACCCAATGCAGAGGTGTCGTCCGCCAGAGAGAATACTGCCATGCCTCTTTCAGTAAAGATTCAAGTGTTTCCCTAAATTTCAATTTTGACACAAAATGGCGACACAGCAAAATTAGGACAGTAACAACAATAACAATATGATTTGTGCCCCATAACTTAAAAAATGCGGTCTGAAAGCATTCGGGATATAAGAATTTTTTTCATAACTAACTTACGATGACTAAGTGTGATTAAGTGAGTCTTGGAACAGCATTCTTCTACTATTTTAGCTACAAAAAATTTGGCAAAGAACAAAATTTTAAGCCTGCAACTCAGTCCCTAGCCACCGTGCACAAGCCTGAAAAAGATGAGTCTTCATCACAAAACCATACATCTTCAACAAAAAAATGCTCACAATGAAAATGACACAATAAGCCATAAATTGGAATAGACAACAGTTCAGACTAAGTACAAGCAATCGGCTACTCAAAATTGTCATCTTGGGTGGCATAACGTCACCCCATATACAAACATCTTGAGTGGTTCCTTCGGGGATAAGTCTTTCATAGGATATGTTGGCGTTAATTGACACCTGAATATCAGCATATGAAAATACTCAAATTTTAGAAATCAGCATTCAAATTACTACAGCCAGAATATTCAAAAAACTGAGTTAACTGCTCATAAAAACTTGACAATGCTCAGTGACTGAGTAGAGTTTAACATCCGACCCGACACAGTATAGGTCATTCCGGGGACAGCCTTTTCAGACAAAATGCACGTACACATAATAACAAAACAAAAAGTTTAACCTTTACACAAAGTTTAACCTTCATAAAACACAAAAAAAACAAAAACAACGTGAACCCAAAATTGTAAGAACTGCCGATTTTAATTGTGCATATGTAACGATAATGACAGTTCTAATAATCTTCCCTGTTATCCTTCGGAGAGTCAACAATCTCACAATGCTATCTATTGGAGGACAATGGAGGACAGTGCTCTATTGAGTATAGGTTAAAAAAGCAGGCATTCTACTCTTCATCTAATGGTGCCTCTCCGCAACTGTCCTAACACCCAAGGTGTCTGTACTCAAGGAACAATGAAAACCACCCAAGCTGTCTGACCATTCGGACAAAAGTACAACGAAACCAGCTATTCATCCAGGAACAGCAGGCAACACAGAGCTACAGACGGACTGAGCTCTACGGACTAAATATAATGCCGACAATGCTACCAACTTGACATCTACTTGCATCAGCACGCTATAAAAATCACAATCTGCCATATTCTGGAGTGTGATACCAGAATTTAGACCGATGACTGGCGTTAATAATTAATCACTAAATGTCACAATCAATGGCACGCCATGGTATGCTGACAAAAACAAAAAAGTTGTCAAGATTTTTTGCTTGTGATTAAATCACAAAAATATCCATACTTCTGGCAAAATATCGCTAAAATGTGTGCAATTATTTACGGTCGGAATAAATTAGCCTGTGTTGAAAAGAAAACTGCTCTATTCTTTAATAAATATTTTTTTCTGTTTCACGTGCGACCATGGCTTAAATAAACAAAGATTAATAATAAAACAAGCAGCTGCTAAGTTGGCAGTGCTATGCTTTCAAAGCAGTGAATGGCTCAACTAGCATATACCCGATACACAAGCCAAAATAACAACACAAGGCTACTGGCTATATAGTCTAAGCTTGCGAATAAACAGAGTGAGTAAACATATAATCAAGTGCCGCAGTGGTGAGCTCAGTTAACTAGCATCGTCTTATTCACTGGCAAATTTTACAATGCATCAGAACAGTTGCCAAGTGGCATTTTCAAGCTGCCAAATACTAGTAAGCAAAACTCGCAATTTTTCTAAAACTTAGCTGCCAAAAAATTCTTTTCGTCAGTTTGGAATTATTCTTTGAACATGGCATTAAATTTTCAGTTACATGAACAGTGAACACTCAATTCTAGCATCAGTTTGGCATTAGTCTAAGAGTAACAAATGATTTTATCCTACACAGAACTGTTAAAAAATTTGGCACACTCCATCCACTGAATACATTATAATTGGTATTTTCAGCCAAACAGCTGGCAACCGGGGCACCGGTCAGATCCACCGATGAATAAAACAACGCAAGGTCGGTTGCTAACTAATCAACAAGACTTCCAAACAAGCAATGATGCAAACAAACGTTCACTGCATCCAAATTATTCCACGACTTCTAAGCCTGCCGCTAAAACATAGCCTCTGACCAAGTTCTGAGCAAGACGCTAGCACGATGGAAACCGGTTTTTGACAACAGAATAGATTCTGCGCACAACTTGTCAAAGCAGTTGTTAAACACCTCATCTCTGACCAGTCTGTATCTAATGAAATCCGGCGCTGACATGACGTGATCGTTCTTGACTACACCTCGACGACGTCGCAAAATGACGCAGAAGCAGCATCGGAATTTTCTGCAAACGACATTTAAACAACGGAGTAACCCTACTGTCTTCTGTTGCTAATCTACTGTGTGCTCGGGTCAACTCAGCCTCCTACCCTCAGCGGGATGGGAAATGAGTAGTAGCTTACGAACTAAAGGATGAAGGCCCAGTGCGGCTGATTAAAGTAACGGTATGTCTGGTTAATGCCAACTGCAGCAATATCATCGTTCGCCGACGCTGAAAACGGTAGGCCACATACTGCGTGCTGCGGTATCGTTGGCTCATGCCGATCAGCGGCCACTTCTGAAATTGTAAAGCACTTCGGTCACAAGTCCGGTTCATGTGAGAAATGATGTACCAAGTAATGGACCTTTACCTTTACCTTTATTACCTCAATGTCACAGCTATGCAACCTGAGCCAGCAGTGAGATCAGTTACATGGGTGGCAAAGGCCAGACCTCTCTCTTCACAGTCATCTAATGCCGGTGACACATGGTCAGATATCGGAGTCGAAAGTCGACTCCGAAAATCGACCTCAAAAATCGGTACCGATTTTTGAGGTCGATTTTTCATACCGAATCCACTCGGGATGAAAAATCGGCGCCGAAAACAAACATGGCAGAGTGCAACGTAAAAATTATGAATTTCCCGTATAATCTGCACTTAGTACCGGATATAACAAGAT
>Ga0209367_1000144_pt1 | contig 53053 bp, 31 predicted proteins | sample WorMetLIZISLAND2_FD_187412 | JGI IMG/M metagenome (GOLD analysis project Ga0209367, IMG submission 187412) | Marine gutless worms symbiont microbial communities from Max Planck institute for Marine Microbiology, Germany - Olavius geniculatus... ...
TCTGTCCATTGCCTCTCAGCCTATGCGTGCTGTGGTGTATGCTGTGCCAGGAGTAAGACAGCCACATTTGATCCTCACAGTACTAGACTACATTATATTCTACCTATTAAAATTTCCATGCAGTTCCCTGTCAAGTGTGAACAAACAGTAATACCGTGGGAAAGTGTTAACACTGGCTGAAGGCTCCATATGGCCACCCACACGCTGTGGCAGCATGCCTTGTCCTCCCTTCCCCCTCCATCCCACACTCAGTGGACAGTGTGCCTGGACAGACAGGGCCACCCACTGGGTGTGGTATTACAATGACTCATATACTTCTTTAATGTCTCTTGTGCTAAATTTTATGTACATAGGCTATTAGGCCTACAATACCGTGGATTGTGCTCAAATCAATGACTTATTGATATAAACGTAAGTAAGTAAATAAACCGTGAATTTATATAGCGTATTATGTTCAAAATTAACCTCTAATGTGCTCTAATACAACAACTAAAACCAGCAGTTTTTGTACTATAGTTAAATCTACCACTACACTTATTTGTTACCACATGTCATTGGTCTAATAGCAATTTACTCTAATGTCTTCTCCATGCAGCGTGATATAATCGCAACAGCCATCAACCAGGAGCTTTGAAGGCCGTATAGTGAGGTACATAAACCGTCACACAATCGCGTGTGCTTCCTGGCGCCAGTAACCTTTACCGCAGTGCACTTGACAGGAGCAACCACCAGGCATGGCTGGCGGGCTGGCGACGTCGCCCACCAGGCTAATTGCCACATGTCTGCTACTGATCGCACATCCGTTACAGAAATTAGGCCTAGAGTGTAAGACGGCGTGCATGCGGTGGAGGGGGGATACCCGGTAATCCTTCCAATCTGTCATAAATGCTGACCATTCTACAGGTGTACTTCCTGCCTCCCCCGCCCCACGCCACTCTTCCTGCCACTGTTGTTTGCTAGCAAATTGAGACAATTATGTTGCATAGTGGCCGCCGCCCGCTGCCAACTGCTGTTTGATTGCGGCTTAGACAGCAGACAGCGGCGGGCGGCATGAGCGGATATCCGTAATCGGTATCGGGTTTCACAGTCAAAAAAATATCGCCCGATACCCGATCCACCCCAATACTGGCCAGTATTGGCCAATACCCAGTACCCCAATACCAGTATCGTTCGAACCCTAGCTATTTAATACAGTATTATCAGATTACACAAGCAATAATAGTAAGTTAGCAACTTCTGTAGCCTGTAGGCCTAGCCTATGTAATTGATCACATCACTGATAAGCGGCCATTGCTTTTCAGCTGATGTATTTCTAAAATGTATTAACTATAAGCAATGAGTCAAAACATGGCACTAAACTCTTGCCTATATTTTCGCCTGGACATTGGCAGCGAAAGAATTTTGCAAATCAGTCAGACTTGTGATCGTGGCAGACAATTCGCAACAAAACAGCATTGAAATTTCTATCTTGCCAAAAGTAACTACCAGATACATTGCATAAGGCTGGCAGAAACTGTGGTGAAAGAACAAGTTAAGCTTCCTCGACATGCAAATTTGTCACCATAGCATAATTGTGTGATTATTCGCTTATTACTAAGCTTCAATATAATTCATATAACCAAAAGCAAAAAGATGCTTCCGTGAAAATTCACGGAAAATATAAATATCTGCCATGAATTTTCACGGCAGAGATAATGTTCGATCACGCATGCTGTAGTTTAACAGGTTATCTATTTTTAACGTAATAAAAATAAACAGGATATATGACAAAAATAAATGCATCACATTAATGTAGCTGTTAAAATGTAAAAGAGTAAAGTGTAAAACTCTAACATAAACAAAGCCATTCTAGCGTTGCAACTAAATATCGTATGGGACTGAAACGAGAAAGATGACAGTAAATAGCGCTGCGTTACGTTAATAATGTCAACCGTACAGTGTGGGTACAAACGACAAGAAGTGCAATGGAAAAATAACGAATTACGACAGTAATTAAAAATATTTTTGCATTAGTTATATTTTTTTGTGATGAATTTTTTTTAGTTTTGTACCTTACAAAATTTTTGTTACTAAATATAATTTTGAGCGCAACTAATCGTGCCACATGTTGTCATGTGCTATTACCCATTTTGGTTGATTGTTTTTATGATGTGATTTATATGTCGATCGTAGATAGATGCTTGTTGTCCGTTGTCATTGCACATTGGTAAGTATCATAACGTCAGGTGTGAGCTTATAAGTAATGCTGCAAGACTGTTTGCAATTTTGTGTCGTAGGCTGAAAGTGTAAGCCATTGTCGTGAATGTGAGAAGTGATTTGCGTTGCTGGTGTTGACACGCCCTCCCCGTAGCCTAGTTGTCCAGTATGGACAATCACAGCCGTATCTAGTATGGCTGCCTTTCCCGTTATTGCTGTTATTGCTGAATCCTTCAGGGCTCTTATATCTCCATGAAATACTTCTACTGTCTGGTACTCCACCGTTACTAGTGAAAGGACCCTTCCGTGAGGAGCGAGGGACATGCCGACAGTCGTTGTGGCATTGTGACTGTTGGCTTAACACGTCTACACTTCACACTGTCAACTACCCGACATGGTCTGGAGTCTTCAACGAGTTGAAGTTTGACCATCTACTGAAGAAGAAGAAGAAGAAAAACTCAGCGGCCTACTATGCGGGCTAGGCAGTGTGCAGGGGGCCAGTTACGATTACCGATTGGTGAAAATAAGTAAAAAGGTTAGTATTTTATTTTCAGTTGCATGTTGGTTTGTGTTAGGCCCACCTATATTAAAGCAGTAACCTAACTTCGTGCAAGTTTTTATTCTTAATAAATTGTATTCCACACATTAACACACATATATCACAATAGTACATAGGGTCGGGTATATGTAAATATCACGGTTTCGTCCCATCGGTGATCGTAGTTCACATGGCTAGTATCAACAATTGGTGATTTTAGCCTAGAAGGTTAAAACCACCTACTTATTTTCACCAATTGGTGATCCTAATCACTTCGAGTGTGCAGCTTCTGCGATCATTAGCTCAATATTTTTTTCTGATGTGATTATTAGCTTGTGAAAATTATTACTTTGAATAATATTTGTCACAAACAGTTGGAATGAATGGTTATACCTATGTGTTACAGCTCATCTTCTTTTTCTTGGGGGTTGAATGCAAACTTGAATAAATTGAATGCTCTGGCACTTGACTCGGGTGTGCACAGTCAGGGGTATGGTCAGTGTGGTGATCAGTTTTGCCATCATATCTGCTAAACCCAATTCAGATGCCGTACAAAATAGGATACCCTGATTTAAGCAATGTGACATACCTTATCAGACTCATAATGAATCTTTACATTCAGTTTTGTTATTTTAATAGTGAACTGTGCAGTTATTTTGAAATTCATCGACTTCATAAACCTTCAGTACTTTGTTTAAAAATTGCAACACAATGCTAATATACCACAGGGCAGCCATTCTCTATTTAAATTTTCAATAACAGTTGTACAAATAAACTAGATCAACCTAACCCCAACCTCAAACCTGACCCTTGACCCTAACCTGAAATGTTCACACAAAAAAAATGTGAAAAACAACTAGAAACATTGTTATGAGTCTGCTGAGGTACGTCATATTGCTTAAATCAGGGCATCCTATATTTTGGACACTCGCCCCCGATTCACTGATTATTTATTAGGTTGTCAGAGGCTTTGCTCACCAAAGCCAAAGTAATTTTGTAAATAATAGAGAAGCTTAGAATGCTTAGTACTAGTACATTTTACAGAATTTGGTGTATCAGCCAGAGCTGCATTACTGAGCTCAACCACTAAAAGTTAAAATGACAAGCTAACAAGGCTGCAGTCTAGGATGCCCAACTTTTTGGGGCCCCTAGTTTATGCAATGATTGTCACTGCATTCTGATTCACTTATTGACATTCTCCAACTGCTGCCCATACCCAGGGCCATCTTTTGTCAGTGTGGAGCTTTTGTCACTGACTTATTCGCGTGTCTCCTGTGATCACACTAATCGCACCACAAACTGTGTGATAGACCCCACAGATATCTTTATTTCACCTCAAGTGCAGCCACAGACACACACAATTGAATCGATAACAGTTTCCACTCAAAATTTTGGCTTCCGCCCAAATTTTCTAGCCGTATTTAATTGAGTTCAAGTTGTGACAATAACTTATCCCTAAGACGATGAAAATTAGTTAGATTGATCCATCGATCTATTGTTTGTAGCGGCAATCACTGTTGTAGTGCGGGGCTTCTTTTGGGTGCAGAGTCCTTGGCACAGTGCCAAGGTGCCAGCCCCTAAAGACTGGCCTGCTCACCCCTATCTGATGATGCAGATTAGCAACTTGCTTCACAAAAAAAGTTCAAAATAATTGTCATCACCAGAAATTTAACTCTAAATGCACTAAATTTGCTCCATGAGCTCCTCTCGGGCCTGCTGCAGGGGCTTACCATACTCCCCAGACTTCCTAGCTGGATTAATAGCATGGGTTGGTTACTAAGAATGTAGAGGGAAGAGTAGGGAAGGAGAACAACGATGTAAGAAACTGGGATGCTTTGATTTGGAGTAGGGAAAGGAAAGGGGAGAGAAGGAATAGGGAAAGGGTTATATTACTATCTTGCTTAGTGCCTTTTAGCCTAATTTGGCACTGTCAATTGCCAAATGGAGTCCAATTTTCTTCAAGCTGAAATTGAGCAATATTTCAGCTAAGCTAAGAAAATTTGTGCTTCAAATTTATCAGTTGTTTGTGATTTTGATGCGACTGCAGTGCTTTTTTCGTTAAATATCTGTCGTACTGTACATGATTAAATGTATACTATGTGGTGGTATTAATGTATACATTTATTGTAGCTTTGTTTCTTGATGTCTGTTAGTGGTTTCTGTTTCATTCTGTTGCTTATTTATAAATACCGGTAACTTGAGTCACTTATCAAGATTTACTACAGAGCAAGTAGATCATGCCAGTACGACTTTAAAACATTTGACATTTTCTTAATGACTATGGTCTACGTTATGTTCATCCAACTTATCACTTGAACTACTCCTAATGCAGTCAGTCTGGCCTTTTTTATAAATGGCTCACTTATCATTTTGATAAAACAGAGCCCAAAGTCATTAGCAGTTTGGCATTAACAGGCATTGCTGCAAATTGGTACCACTATCTCACTTAATTAAAGTTAATTTATAACTATGTACTGGCAGAATCATCAGATAAATTGCTATACTTTCATTATTTTGGATGGCAGTAGCATTGTTTCCAAAATTTTAGCAGTTAATCCTTCTTCAGTCTGAAAGTCACTGTTGTACACTGTGAACCATAAAAATGCACCACTTTTTTTTTTGAATAGCTTCATGCAGCATTGGCTCATTTTAATAATTCTTGGCCAGCAACATCATGAAGAAACTTGATGCAAATGACTTTACTTTTGGCCATCTCACTTTAATACTGTCGCTTCACTACACTACCTTGTGCAGGTTGTTGAGCACATGTTTTGAGCACATGCTGTAATAAAGAGGATGTGATGTGACATGTGTTGTGACTTTTTAAGATACAATAGTAGCCTATTGTATTTGTTGCTTTTTAGTAAATCATTTCTGAGCCAACACATTCACTATCCAGTATGAATTCATTGTTGTAAATGGCCAAACTACGACTTCTGCATTTCACAAGGTAGTGTAGCAACAGTATTAAAGTGAGGTGGCCAAAATTAGTCATTTGTATCAAGTTTTTTCCTAATGTCGCATGCCAAAAATCATTAAAATTGGTTAATGTTTCATGAAGCTATTCAAAAAATAAAAGTGGCACGTTTTTATGGACCATGGTGTATAACTAAACTATCTGAGCTTCTCAGCACTTTTAAACATAATTAGGACACTGATCTGTTAGATGTTGCCTACAGTAAATGTGAACACTCAGTCTGGTCTCTGCCATTATGTGTTTCGTTCCCCTTGTGAAAGCAAAGTTTGACACTTGTTATAGCACTTTTTACAGTAGCCCAGAAGTGCTTTACAATCTCGGAAGTGGCAACTGATTAGCATGAGCTGATGATACTGCAGCACACTATGCGGCCATCCTTTGCCTGCGTAAATGAACAATTGGACTCGCGGTTTGCAGCAAGCAGATATACCACTGCCCCAATCAGCTATACTAGGCCTTCACTCCGTAGCCTGTAAGCTACTACTCATTTTCCATCCCATGGAGGGTAGGAGGCTGAGTTGACCTGAGACACATGACAGAAATGAGTGGATAAATTTTAATAGATTGATGATTGATTCATTGATTGAAGTATTTGATAACTCTTGCCAGTGGAGATACGTCTGTGTAGGTCTAGTCTGACAGTGACGGATCCAGAATTTTGGAATGGGGGGGTTGAAGGTTAGGGATGTGGTCTGGAGAGGGACCCAAGTTCTGTGCCCACTCTCCAGAAAGTTTTTTCAGAATTTTATGCAAAAGTAGTGTATTTTGTGCAGACTTTTCACTTGTTCTAAGATGCAGCCAGTCATTGGGGAGGAGGGGATGGCCGCCTTCTCCCCTTGAATCCGCCACTGCAGTCTGATGGAGTTTACAGAAGCGCAGTAATACTTCAGTACTGTACAGCTGCAGTACAAGTTCTCAGCGGGTGTGTTTGCAGAACTTGTATTATAGATTTGTTGCCAATGTGCCAACCCCATAAACATCAGGCAGTGAGCCTACTTACTGTCCCCTCTTGGACACACTATGCAAGCTCCCCACTCCCATCTCCAATGTTCAACCCCCCTCATCGAGGACTTGAACCCCTCCCACATTAAACTTAGTCAAGTGCTGCACTCCCCAATGACATGACGGCGTCAATACACATGGGTGCCCATAGAAAAATTTCCAAGGGTGAAGAGGTTGAGGCGTTGAATTGAGTGGGGAATGGGATGGGGGTATTTCTCTCCCACAGTCTGTTAGGGGATCTGGGGAGCATCATAAGATCTTCAGTGGGGTCCATGGCAGATCCCCGGCCGAAAGTGAATTTAGTGCATTTCAGCCTCACAAAACACTTCTGGTCAAGTTCTGATGTAACGATGACTGGCCTTCCCCTTGAAGTCCTAAAAGTTGCTCCCCTTGAGAAAAGTGATAACGCTTTAGGCCTGCATTTGTGCACGTCCTGGCATTTGTTTGCGCTGCTTGCAGCGTGATTCGTGTTTGAGAAGGGCTGCATGTTTTAGCGTTTTGCTACGGCACGAGTGCGTTCTGCGACATGATACTTTGCAGTATTGAAGTGCAACATATGGCGGTCCGTTGGGCTGTTCTGGTTTGCTGATTTGACGCCTTGTTTCGTCCGTCGTTGACACTAGATGTTTTGCTATGTTAGGATGTCTTGCTCTGTGCTGACACGTGCTGGCTGGCATGTTGGACGTGCGCGTCTCTAGGCCAGGCTGCTGTGGCCGTGCGTACGAGTATCTGCGATTGTACACATTCGACCGTGACGACGTGCCTTGCTGACCAGCGTGCACGAGACTTCTGTGTAACGATGGATCGTGGAAGCCAACCGAAGACAACGTCATCAGCGAACGTCAGCTTTAACATTCAACGGATTTACCATCTGATGTTTGAACAGTTTACACAAGCACTGACATCACCGGACCTGTCGCAATCGCAGTTTCGTTTTTAGCGGACACTATGAACTTGCAGTATCCATACTCGACCGCCAAGCGCACTAGAGATTTCTTCGAAATGATAGTGTGCTATATAAATGTTCACTTATTATTATTTGTATCTGATGTCTTGCAGGGAGCATGATAATCATTTCAGCAGCAGCACGAGCAACGTTTAGTTAAACTGGACTCCTGTACTCTTATCAATCAGTCGTAATATGTAGGGTAGGCTTCAGCTTGGTTTGGCTTATTGGCCACCCTCTCCTCCATACTTCCCAGATATTTCGCGGCGGCGGTTATCAAATGCCGTCCAGTGCAACTGCTATCAGAGGTGTTTGATAGTGCAGGTTAGGTCACGTGCTGCTGCTGCTGCTGCTGAACTGTAAGCAATGGAACGAGAGATGTGATGAGGCGCGCCCGATGTGCCTATATGCTTGAGTGGCCGGTAACTGCTGAATGACCTGCTAAACGTAGGGACGCTTATTGCTTCCGGCATGCATGCATTCAGTGGACTGGTTGGTCAGGTGCCTTAGCCGGATATACGTACATTGATGTAAGGTCAGTTGAGTTGATTTTACGCTTCGTGGTTGTGGGTTCAGTGACATGCGGGCTGTGTGCAGCAGTGTACAGTTTTGATATATGACCAGGACGGAGATGGCCTGGGTGGGTGGTTGGTTATGTCATAAGTGCAACTTGCTGGGCATGCGCCAGATCGATTTCTGTGGTGTTTAATTCCTGGCCAGTCGGTTCTCTGTCAGGAAACGACTCTAGGAAAGTTGTTCACAGGCATGTGTGACATAATGGCGCAATGTGTGATCAATTGATTGATTGATGGGACTCTTTTTACCATGCAGTGTAAAAGGTGATGATGCTCTGATGCTGTGGAGGAGGGGGTAAACTGCAAGCCTGCTTAATGGCAGTAAGTAGCCATGGTAAGGTCAGTGCCCTAGCTCTGTTACTGCATTTAAACCCCACTCAGCTTGCACTGGTATTGCGTGCATCATAAAGCACACGACGGCGTAGTCAGTCTCTGTGATCTGAGCCTGGTTGAAATACGTCACAGCACCCACCGCAAGGAAGGCGTCGTGCATGGTGTCTGAAATGGTATAATCTTGTACCGCATACTCGCTTACCCACTCCAGCAGTGTAGTAACTGTTTTGTAGGCCTACTGGTGTACCGTTTGTGGTTGTGGCCCCTAGGATTCTGCTTGGCTGCACTTGATGCACTTTGCGCTCTGGATTAGACTTTGCTGCTGCTGCTGCTGCAGTGTGCAGTTAGTAGGCAATTACAGCTCAGCCGGAACCTCCGCACCACCGATGTGAATAACTGCACTGCATAATGATTATCATTAATATGTATCAGTCACCTGGACCACTGACAGTTTATCAAGTCACTGACGCCGCCTTATTTGCTGCTTGTAACAACTTAATTAACTCTCTGCATATGGAGTACAGCGACACTGCGGCAGTGTTGGGGGAGTAAGTGCGATTTTGTTCAGCTTTGTTGGTGGATTAGTGTAGGGTATGTACTGCCGTTGCGTCTTTTAATTTGCTGGGAACGGATTTAATTATAGCTGCAGGTTCTCACGTGTTGCGGGCAGGGCAGCTCAACGTTGCTGTGCTGTGGCGTGTTTGTTGATCAGTGGCGGATCCAGAAATTTGGAATAGGGGGCGGAAGGGTAGAGGGTGAGGTCCCCTCCCCAGAAAATTGTTGAAATTTTCATGCAAAAATAGTGCATTTTCGTGCAAAATTTTCGCCTGTTTTAAGATGCATCCGGTCAATAGGGGGCGGCCGCCCCTCTACCCCTTGTATCCGTCGCTGTTGTTGATAAAGAAGTTTGCTAATTGGCTGTCAGTTGTGGACCAGGAAGGCATCATGCTGATGCTGGCCGACACCGGTTGCATGCAGAGCTCTAGTTAAGCCTGACGTCTGATAAACAAACTGCAGGCCCCCATCTGCTGCTGCACTTATCGCCCTGCGGTGCCAATCAGTTGGGTTCAGTTCAGTTTAAAGCAGAATCTTGGTTCAGGGCTCTAGCGTCAATGCATGCACCAGCTTGCAGGCCAGTCCAGATGGGGAATGGGGAAGTTCTGGGCCCCGCGACGTTTGGAGGGCCCCACAATATCTGAAAAATATTGAATGGTTGGTTAGTGTAAAGATGACGATGATTTGGGATGTTTATATTCCAAAATTGAAGCATCACTGCATCAATGATAAATAGTGGTGGATTTCGTATTGAGACATGATCACCTGTATTGAATGACAGTGTGATCCAGTATGGCAGGTGACGCTCCGTAGCTCGTATGTGAGTTTCCATGAAGAGCTGTATTCACGCATTTAGCTTTTTTTCTTCTTGCAGCAGCGTATAAAGAGTCTATTGTATTTGTGGAATATTTGGCTGGCTGCAGTGGATAGCTTACATGCTTCTTATACTAGGCCATGATCCTTTGAGAACGGCCCATGTAATTCATTCAGTTATTTAACTAGAGTAGAGTGCAGTGCACTTACTGGCACATAGCGCACTGCATGCATGATGCCACTACATCTTTCTTGCTTTTTCGTTCAGTTTTGCCTAGCTCCAGATTAGCAATTCAACGCTTGAAGCGTTTCATCATCGAATACATTGTGAAATGGTAATACATTGAAGCAATTTGGCATTAATCTGATAATCATTTGCTGATAGAACGAATGGTTTCTGGCTGGTGATGCTTTGCCAGTCAGTATAATGCAGGTGTCCGCTACTATTTCTTTGTGGTCTGTCCAACAAGTCTGCAATTAATTGTGAACTAGTGTAGTTTGGGAGACATACAAGGGCGTAGACAGGTACTGGAAGGAAAGATGAGTGAAGACTGGCGAGATGTGCGGTATCTGTATGCCACGTGACATATTGATAGCTGGCTAAAAAGAGCTGCAGCTGAAGGAGGTCAATCAGGACGATATACAGCTTGCGGCTGCTACTGTTGCTAGGGGCTTCTATCCCTATACCTGGTGGAGCAGCTTGCATCTGTGCAGTGAAAAACAGGGCGGAGTTTTGTGAGATAAAAACTTTCTCTTCTGTTTTTCACTGGGCAACGAGAAGGGGAAGATGGAAGGCGGAGGGAAAGGGGGATAAAGCATAGGGAAGGGGAGTAGAGAGTAAAGGGGAAGGAAAAGGGGCGGATGGAGGCGCAGCAGGATGGGAAAGAGCCCAAAAGTGGGGGAACTTGCGCCCAATTTCGATTTTAGATTTGGGGGGATAGAAGCCACTCGCTGTTGCTAATACGTCACTACTGTATGTGTGCGTTTCAGTGTAGATCTCTGCTGTCCGTTTCTGCTTTTGTTGCTACCGCGCCGGCCGGCGACTGGAACTCTCATGTTGCTTTAGACAAAACAACAGGCAGGCGTCTTTTGATCGTGTCTGCCTGGTAGTCGGCGGCGCTGTTATATATTTATTTCATGGCAGAAGGTCACACGTTTTCGTTGTTACCTCTGTACGCCGAAGAGCGACATTGTGTTTCTGCATGCATCCGTTCGTTTGTGTCTGGGATAACTCCAAACTTATGAGCGGATTTCCAGATTTTCGTATAGTTTTCTGGCGCATGGCCAGAGAAGTGATTAGATTTTCGTGGCGGATTCTAGATCGTTATCGGGGGGGGAGAGGGGTATTTTCCGTTCGTTGATATACCTAGTGTCAGTTTGCCGGGCTGTCACTTTGCGGAATATTTAAGCATTTTTGGTGAAATTTTACGCAGAAAAAGTTGCCCGTACGACCAACCGTTCGGATTTTCTCGACGATCCAGTTATAAAGTGTCGAATAGGAGATCCGGACCGGCTGCTTCTAATGCAGGCACAGACAGACGGCAGTTGAATAAAACATTGTTTTTTAGCTGTAGAGCTTATAGCATCGTCGGCTGGCTGTCGAATGACGTACGCTGATTGACCTGCCAGTAGCCTAGGCCTACGACGTTTGCTCTGTTTTGCTCGTCTGTTTTTTGCTTTGACATTTGTAACTGACTGCGGGCTGTGTGGGAAGAGGTTATGTGATAAGCGGGGCTCGGGCTGTCCGAGTGGCTGCCTGTCTTTCGGTCTGTAAACGAGTTAACTCTGAAAATAGATTGGAGCGTCGTTCCGTTTGCGATCTCCATTTGCGTAATGGCTGTAGCTGTAGCTGTTTTTGGTAAACTTTTAGCAACGTTGGGCATTTTGTCGTGTGCTGTATTTTTTCTGTTCATTTAAAAAGATGCAAGTTCTCTTGTTATAACTGCACTAATACTATGCTCGCACCCTTTTCAACTATGACTCACGGGTTATACGTGGTAAATTTGAAACCGACTGCAATGCAAGCAGCCCTGAGCAAATTGCTGACACGATATCGTGCGTTCAGGCCAACTCAGCCTACTACCCCTTGCGGGATGGGAAATCACAGTAGTAGCTTGCTTAATGTTGGCAGGAGTATGAAAGCTTGCTGTAGCTGATCGGGCTTCCGTTATCTGGTATGTCTGCCAGCTGCACCGCCCGCGGCCACTGCAACAAAATACAGTTTGTCTGCTAATTTGCAGCACCACTTTTTGTTTTGTGATAAACATCAATTTTACGGAGTCGGCAGCAACTACTTCTAGCTGTTTTATTTTGGTTTTATTTTAATTTATTGCACCTGTGCAAAGCCCATTAGCACGAGCACGGGAGCAGTGGATGGCTTCACTTTATGCATGGTTGATGGTTTTTGACTCTTGTCTGTAGCTGGTGTCCAGATATATATCAAATTTCCTGTTCATCCGACGCCCATACATACAGCTGATGTTTCTCCCCCGCCCCTCAGTTGTCCCGGCTGTGTGATATTAAAGCCTGTTTCCACTCAATGCAACGCAACGCGTGGGACGAAACTGACCCAAGTCTGTATAGAAGCAGTGTCTAATGCTTATGCTGTTGCATTGTGTGGCATGGAAAGCATGGCTTTAGAGCAGTTTGAGCAGTTTGCGATGACGTGTGATGACGTAATTGGTGTTTGTTTGCAGTGGAGTGAAGAGCGCTGATTGGCTGACGAGCGCCATGACGTCATGGCGTGTGACGTCATCGCTGCTGGTGGTCCTGGTGCACATAGTAGCTGCTGCAGTGGGTGGCGTCGGCGATGAGCGTCAAGTTGAACGTGAGTTCTCATCTCGCATTGTCGTCTACTTTTCTTTGACTGTTTAATATGCGGCCGTTCTAACAGCAGGGTTCCCACGCCTCCTGGAAAGTCCTGGAGTTTTTCCTTGATTTTCCAAGACCTGGAACATCATGGAAAATGAGTTTGGTCCGGGAAGTCCTTAAAAAAGTGAAAATTGTGGATATCTTTTCATCAGATTTGTTCTGAAGTGCAAATTTATTTCAGCTGGGGCTCTTCCCATGACCCTGCTAGAGGGAGTGGAAACACTTTTCAATTCCTGCTGCTTGTTTTTATATAAAACGCTAGCGGGCTTCAATAAGGTCCTAGAAAAAGTTTCAACAGTCCCGCAGATCCCCCTAGCTGGACTAAGGTTGTGGGGCCCACAGGAAGGAGAGGGGAAAGATGGAATGCAAAGGAGGTGAAAGGGGGAGGTGAAGGGAAAGATAGTGAAGGAAAAGGGGGATAAAGTACATGTATAGGAAGGGCAAGTTGGGGAAAATGGGGTGTGAAAAGGAGGGAGGAGGTAAAAGTAGGAGGGGAAAACCTGAGCCCGATTTTGATTCTTGATTAAGGGGGATAGAAGACCCTGATTGGACTATCAGTTGAGACAGCCATGAGTGCTAAGTCACCAGCAAAGTATGATGAGTTTCGTCAGTTGGCAGAACGCAGACAAGAAGATGCAATGCGGCCGTTTAAAGTGCATTGCGGCTCTAAAATGTGATTTTAGGATTTAATATTTTGCATTGTTTGTCCTTGCGTCTGTCTGTCTCAGATGAGCACGGTGGTGTAGGCAACGTGCCTCTGGAGTCGGACGGACGTCCACGTGGGTCGTTCAACCGCTGGAACTACAACCAGCTCTACCATCCACCAGCCACGCCGCAGCCAGCGGCATACAGGGAGCGGGCTCGTGGCGGTGACAACGCTGGGATACCGCCGAGGGAACAACCCCAACCCTTCACCGAGTCATCACACTACCACCGCTGGCGCCAGGCACAGAGAATGAGGACCTTTTCCACGTCGCCGCCGCCCACTCCCGGCCGTCACGTCGAGTTAGACGCCAAGGTGGACGTCGACTGGGCCTACGACTCAATGACCTTTTACCTCCGTGTAAGTTTAAATTCCCCGTCGAACTTTTTCCAGTTTTCCCACGCCTCCTGGGAAGTCCTGGATTTTGTCTTGAAAACTCTAGGACCTGGAAAGTCCTGGCAAAATATCCTTGAAATTCACACATTTCTTCATAGGCTCAAATGGAAAAACAAGCAGCCATAGTATATCATCCAGTCTGTTTTGACTGTTGCTTAAATACTGTCTTTTTTCTTATATTTAAACATCCATGGGCTATGAAAAGGTCTTGAAAAATTTGTCATAGGGGTCGTGGAAAATTATGAAAAAGTCCCGGATTTTTTCCATAAAAAAGTGGGAATTCTGTCTTCCTGCTTATGGCCAATTTCCATTTATTGAACTAGTTGGCAACTTGTTGGTAGCCCAAAAAAAGTTGGCAGCTAGTTGCCAACTTTTGGCTTACCAGCAAGTTGGTTAACTAGTTTACTTGATGGAAAGTGGCCATTATTTGCGTGCAGTAAATTTTTTGGAACACCTCAGCTGTCGAACATCTTAGTTACAGATGTCATTATCTTGTGTTGTTGCATTTTCATTTTGAAAATCTAATAATACATGAAACGAATTACCCATAATCTTCCTTGACGTGAAGGCCATGGTTTAACTGTACCAGCAGCAGTCAGGATTTTTGCCAGAGGACTGAGATATGTGTGATGTTGGTAGGCATCTTCGGACATCAGATTCAGGATTCGCCATGCTCATCACCCGGCATACGGCACGCCGTGGCCAATGCCATTTATCTATCATCCGCAGATCACAATCTACCGTGTTATCCCCGGCCAGCTACAGTTTCGCATAATCGGCGTCGATTCGTGTGAGATACTGCAGCAGAATTTCCGGCGAATTACTCGCAACATGTTCGGGGAAAGCTTGAATGAGAATGATGCTGCAAATCCTGCATCGAGTGTCGGCGGATCAGCTCCGCGGCTACTGCGGGTTGTTCGCTGGTTGAACGTCACAGTCATGAAGGACTGCGCTGAGTTTCCTTATCTCGAGATGGACGAGTCTTGTACGTATTTTTTGCTGGTAATAAATTAATAATTTGTACTGATAACATTTAACATATTTGTGATAGTTATCATTACAGACATTAGCAATTAATTTGTGGTTTATTTTTTAATATTAACAATGGCAGAGGTTGCGAAAGAAAATGCATGTTTTTGTTTAGTATTTTTATCGGTTGCTTGGTCAACAATTCTGACACATGCATTGAGATACAGTTAGTGAGTTTTTTTAATTTTGTGTAAATTTTTATCTGGTCTTGCAGACAGATTAAAATGTTGATGTTGTCTGAATAGATAGATGATTTCACATGCCTTTTGTCCAGTCTCTTTTCTAGTTGGTGTGAATTTGATTATAAATGTTGTGATTAACAATTTTATTGATTGTTATAAATTTTAAACGGATAATCCTATGATTAGATGTGATTTTTGCAGCTTCTGTGATAATACGATGGAATACAGCAAGTGCAGTTCTTTTGTTGATAAGTGTTGTAATTAATACTGACATGTTGGTGTCAAGTTGTGCAGTTAGAGGCCTACCTATGTGTGCTGAAGAAATTGTGGATTATGACAGTTTCATTAGTGAAGCTATTTTCAGCCAAGAATACTTTTTGCTATAATGATGCTTGCTCTACACTTCTATCATAGACTGTGCCTATGCCAGTTCTCATGCCTCTACCGCCCACCATTTGCGTGCAGTGCCAACTTAGGCTATTGTGTTTTTAGTGTTTGCTGTCTTTACCTTAAGCGTATCTGCTTATTATCTTTGCCAGGGTGAACGTAGTGAACATTGGAAGAGATTAAGAGATTGGTCGTTCTCTCCTTCTGTCCGTCGTTTCATGTGTGTACATAGCAATGACGTCATTGCACCAACAGCACAAGCAGCAACGCTGGCTGTTACTTTTCCCTCCCTCCGCAAAGCAGCTCTTTCTTCTTTCTCCCCTTTTCTTGTTGTAGGTGTAGTAGTAGTAGTAGTAGTAGCAGTAGTAGTATAAATGTTTAAATTACTTTACTTGGTGGAGATATGCACTCTCACGAATGCCTTCTAGTTTTGCTTACTTTGTTTTTATGGTTGTTGTGGCTGCAAGGCATCCTTGTTGTGTTTTTATTTCACCTACGGCGCCCTAAACTTGACATTATTGATTGATTGGCTAGTCTTTTGCTAATAGGTTCTAAAGCCTTGACTTAGACTGAGGGCGAATTTTTCTTGCGCAATTTGATGTTTCACATTGTCATTGTGTTGTAGACGACTTGGACATCAAGGCTGTCGGTATCTCAATTATTGCGTCTGAAGTATGGGGTGCACTGCGTGGAATGGAGACTCTAAGTCAGCTTGTGTATGAGGACAACTCAGGCCATGTCAGTTATATTTTTATCTATTATTGAATCGTATTTGCTATTCATATTACACAAAAAAATAAAAAAAGAAGCACAATCAACGATTAGACCTACAAAATATGACTACTCGAAAGATATAAAATAAAACTGTCTAGAACCCAACGATGTAGAGTTGTCAATTAATCTTTTAAAAATTATTTTAGTGCACTTCTAACAGTCATCATCGGTGCCAGTTTATGCTTGATTGACTGGACTTAATAACTGACTAGACTGAACTGTGGAGTCGTGAGATCGTATGCAGTGCGGTAAATCATTTTATCAACGGAATTGTGAAAATTCGCAGATTAGTGCTGAATATGTGCTGTGCAATTATTTTATCCAGCCTTGAAGCAGGTTTGGCTGAATATTACTCTTCTTGATACAGCACTTTTGATGGCTGTCAGAAGGGCATTGAATTAATGGCTGGGACATCAATTTAGTTAATTGATGACTCACGTATTTCTCTGTGAGAATTGAGCCAAAGCAACAGAAGCAATTTATTTGAGCATTTTTTACTCCACCCAATTTGCATGTGACTGTCTGTTAGCAAGTATTGGTAATTTGCATTATTAAGAAAGTGAGTAGGTAGGAAATTTATACAGCATATTAATGGGGGGGAAGTAAAAAGAGAAGTAAAATGTATCACTGCATCTCAGGCAAAAAAACTAAATTATGCTAGTTCGGTTAAATTCGTTTCAGTTTGGTTACTTCGCTCTGTATGTGCTTTTTATGTTGTGATATGTTGTAACTTGCAGTTTATTGTCAACAAGACACTGGTTCATGACTATCCTAGATTCAAACATCGCGGTGTTCTGCTTGACACTTCGCGACATTACCTTGACAAGGCGACTATTGTCGAAAACCTTGTATGTATTTTTAAACCACCGTAAACTATGGCTCACAGTAAGGAAGAATAAGTGACATGATCATCTTTCGAGAGTTATAACTAGTATTTGAATATAACTTCTCCTGCAGTTGTAGATGTGCAGTCATTGAATTATTTCATTAACACATAGATAAAAATAATATCTATAATTTAGTTAATTTCGCTTTATCTACCATAAGTCATCAGTCGTATGTGTTGTCGCCAGTGTATTTTTGTTCTTTTTTATTACAAGTCTCTGTTGTGTAGTGAAAGCTATTTTTGCACATATATAAGCAGATAATTCAGAAATTATGTAGACAAGTAGTACTGGAAATGGACAGAGATTTTTGTTGCCAGCCAATCACGTTTTATCTGACATCATAGACATAGTTATGATACATCACAGATCCACACGTTTTAGTAAATAAGTCATAGATATAAAGAACATTTTTACATTAAAAATTTTTTTTTGCTACGTTTTATGTTTTTAAACATTTTTTAAATTTTTTTATTATTTTATTTTTTAATAAAATGTTTATTGAAAATTTTATCAAGAACTTTGAGAAACGCTCTTGAAACCACAGAAACTGATTACTAGTCCATATTGGTGGTAGTTTTCTTTGTTTATAGTGATACTTACAACGACTAAAGTTCTCTCTCTCTCTCTGTCTAATTCCATCTATACTGCACCTATGTCATTAGGCATGAGGTTGAACAAATTAGGGCTATTATTCAACATTTTGAAACTTTGTGTATTTTTTGGAACGTTTTTACATGCATGAAATAAGTAATTCTGGAAACCTGTAGATGATGTCAGCTGATCTGCAGTTTTGGTTGTCTGTTTTCATCGTAGGAAGCTATGGCTCAGAACAAAATGAACGTATTTCACTGGCATATTGTCGACGATCAGTCGTTTCCATATGTCTCCCACGTCTTTCCTAATCTCTCTAGACTGGTGAGTATGATTTAGTGTGGTGAATTGAAACTCAGTTGATTTCATTAAGGAATCTCATTAAGGAATCTCACTTTTGTAGTCTGTTGTATTATATGTAACTACTAACTACATTGTGTCCGGTAAAAAAACTGACACCTTAGACAGCATGCAATAAAAATGTCAAATTTGAACGAATTTGAATAAAGTTCCGTACACTTAATTCCAAATAAATTCTTGAAGTGATTGCCAAATTGTGTTGAAAAATATTATTTGTTACCAAAATTATTAAATATTGTTTATCGATAACAAAATGTCTCCGTTACCAATATGGCATTACATACTGCAGTCGCTCAAGCGGAAGTGATGTTCGTTGATGCAATCAAAATAACGTAAACAATAACAAAATGGTGTTTTTTTGCAGTCAGTCATGTTTTAGTTAAACTGTTGAAACAAAAGAAAAAGTATGGTGCTAAAAAGTTTGTCGTGGAATTTCCCGACAAGCCGTGGACATTGTCAGGATTAAACAAACGGCTGCCTAATACTGGACACTTCACATTTTGAGGCAACCTCACAAAAGCCGCTGTAACTATTGTTCATGTTAATAGATTTAACTGAAATTTGGTACTTTGATTGCCAATAGATGATGCATTGTTGACGTAAAATTTTGCCAGGATCAGATGTTGTTTGTTAAAGTTATGTAAATGTACACGGGTTTACTTATGTAACACCATATTGTTAACAGAGATATTTTGCTATCAATATTCAACAATTAAGAAATCCACTAAGAAATAATATTTCTTAACAAAATTTGGCAATCTTTTTAGGAATTTATTGGGGAATAAGTGTACAAAACTTTGTTCAAATTCATTTAGATTTGACATTTTTTATTGCACGATGTCTAGGGGGTCAGTTTTTTTTACTGGACACAGTGTAGAAGCGATCAGAAGTCTCAAAACTATGCCCAGGATAGCACTGCCATCTGGTGAATATAATATGGTGTTTTTGTTTTTTTTATCTTTTAATTGTGAGCAATCCTGGATGATCTAGAATTGAGAACATCATCGAAGACTAATCAATTCTTTTCTTGGCTATGCCTATTTCTTAAAATGTTTCATGAAAGTCTGTGCAAAACTTGTTAGTCTTTTTGCTGCAGGTAACTAGTATGTTTTGTTGACTCAGTTTGAGTGTTTATCTTTCTTGGTACTATACTCTTATTTTTATTTATATGTTGTTTTGGATATTTTTGAAAAGTGTGGACAGTTAGTGGATGTCATTATTTCTATTAATTATACTCTTACATTCAAATATGAACTTCTGTCAAGAACACTGCTGTTGAGCAGAAGCAATTGCAGCATTTTTACACACGAAAGCAGGAACTGCTATAGCGCATCTTAGCCATCACAATTCTGTCTGTCCGTTTGTCCGTTCATCTCTCTGTCTGTTTGTCACACAGGTGGATCAGGCTAAAACCGTGCGAGCTAGAATCACCAAATCTTCACTGTCGGCTGCCTTGAATACTCTAGTTTCAGGATCTGTAAAGCTTTTCCATAAATTCGAAAGGGGTCACCCTAAGCAAGGGCGCTAAATGAGAGGGGGTAGGGAAAATTTGCGATTTTTGGCCAATAAGTCGCTGTATCTCAGAAACGGTACGATATAGGGCCTGGGTTACTAATTATCACTAATAGGAAGTCATACACGGGCTTTCGATTGCCACCGAGAGCAATGACCTTGCGTGACCTTGAACATTAAAATAGGGGTTTTATGCATTTTTTGGCAATTTTAGGCTGCGAGTCGCATTTCGAGTGAATTGCGCCAAATTCACTACAGATAGACCAAGACAAGCTGCGTATAAAATTTTTAGCATCGAACATAGATTTCAACGGTCTAAAACTCGACCTTCTAGGTTCAAAGAAACACGTGCACTATGGCATCAAAGAGCGGTACCCCCTAAAAGTCATTATTTGATCGTTGTTGGCTAATCTGCTATGAAAACGGTTGCAGATAGGTATCATGGATATGCTGTCTATCACAACAAGCTCTACTGACAAGCTTTTCAGTCGTATCAACATCGTTGCCTTTGAAAGACCCTGAACTCCCAAAATAAGGGATTTATTGTTTTCTTGCAGTCTTCGACTGCGTCGTGCACTTTAGGAGTGAATTGCGACAAAATGGCTGGAGATAGACTAAGACAATTTGCGAACAGTAACTGTTATAGGCTTTTGCACATTTCGTGACCATTAGCTCAGATTTTTTTATTAGAAGTGTGTTGTTAAGGTGCTACATGTGTACATGTTTGTTAGGGTGCGTATGACCCGGTGACTCATGTGTACACTCATGAAGCCATCGCAGAGATCGTTGAGGAAGCAAGAGTGCGAGGCATCCGAGTTATACCAGAGTTTGACACTCCAGGTAGGTGAAGAAGAAGAAGAAGAAGATTCCGCATAGACAGCTAGGTCCATTGCGAGGGAGCTCATCCCCTTGACGGCACTTTGAGCCGGCAAGGGCGAAGCCCAATTAAGCTAGCATACAGTCCAAGTCCGCCGGGTTAAACGACTGGATCGGTATAATTGCAGTCCTGGCCACAGGGCCTACTGTTGCGCAGAACTCACCGTTTCTTCCCTAGCGATGCTGTGCTGGAAACTGATTAGAGACTACAGTCTGATGGACTGATACATAGTTATTGTTTATATCATATGTTATTGCCAACACCACCATGTAGTGCATTTTGTGAAATTATAGAGACAGTTTTGTCACTGTTTGTTTTTAAATTAAAAGAGCAACTGAGTAGTCCTGGTTTACACAAAATTTTGTTGCTAAAACAATGTATGCACGACGTTGCATGTGAACATGTGGGTTGATATCATCTGTTCATTGCTGCTGGTGTTTGCATTATGAAAGCTTTGATATGCTTTAGAGTTTAGACGTAAATTTTCACGAGGCTCCTAAAAATAAGGTTTGCCAATAACTGAATTACTTTCTTAAGACTGTGGTTACATGTAAGGTGAAACACTTGCCGTGTTATGTTTGCTTATCTTCAACATTAGTTCAAGGTGCAAAAATGTTTTGCAGTGATGTTTTATATTGTCTGTAACTGTGGCATTGTTTTTCATGTATTGTGAAATTGATGTTGTATTGACACTGTGCTGCTACTGTATGTTCAGGGCATACATTTTCGTGGGGCTACGGACAGGATAATCTGCTGACGCCGTGCTACGACTATCGGTATCATCCCAACGGCCTTTTTGGTCCGATCAATCCAATACTACGCAAAACATACGGCTTTTTGCGGCAACTTTTTGCGGAAGTGATGCAAGTTTTTAAAGATCGTTACATCCATCTTGGTGGTGATGAGGTGCCGTTTGACTGCTGGTAAATTGCATCCATTCTCGGTTGTTTATAACTTTTTGGCTGTTGTGCAGCATTATACCACCAAGCCGCACGCAGTATTCTCTGCATTGGGCTTGATGACATAATGGTTATGATGCCAGGCTTGTGATAAACAGATTGTGGGTTTAAGTCCCAGTTACATCACTGCCAGACAATGACAATGACTGGGGCAAGTTGTTCACCCACTTATGCCTCAGTTACCAAACAGCAAAAACCGGAAAGTACGAGTAATAGCAGGTTCTGGAAGAGATGTGGTCTGTCATTCAACTCATGTGTCTTGTCTTGGGTGTAACAGCACTACGTAAATCTGCTTGTAGCTTAACTTTAGCTTTAACGTGAAAAACAGATCTTTTTGTACTTCATTTGGTAACTTGGATGGTCGTCAGAGAAGGCATTCAAGACCTCAGATACTTTACATGATTGTGTCTTACGTGGACAGCAGATTTAGAATGATGGATATTATTATCGTTTAGTGCTGTATTTCTATTTTTCTTCAGTTAGGTTACTGTTTGGCGACTTTTTTTCAGTTCCGTGCATGCCGACTGAGGCGTTTTCGTTGTTTTCTAACATTTTTTTGGAGGCTTTGCTGTGTGCTTTACTTTGTAGCTTGTAATCGTATCTGTCACAGTTACTAGTGATGTGTTGGAGTAATGACAGCGAGCGTTTGCATCATGTTTGTTGCAGGCAAATGAATCCAGCGCTGAAGAGCTTCATGCGAAGAAACAATTTGTCAGATGTGAGAGATCTGCTTAGCGTCTATGAGAAAAAGTACGCCGACATTTACTAATATTGCTGATAATGTTTGTATTGTATATCTGTAGTCTGTATGCTATTAGTGTGTGGTGGTGATAGCTTTGTGCCATTGTCACTGGTCTTGGGGTGGTCTGTGCTGGACAAGCAAGTGAGAAAATAAATTTATTTATAGAACAATGTAATACTTAAGATGAATTTGAGCTGCTGATGTACGTTGCTAGCGGGCAACAGAGACGTAGAGTACAGACTGGAAATAAAATGTCTTCATCAATGAAAATGTCTGTGCTTCCAAAACATTATCCTGTTGTTGTAAGCATGGTGTTCTGCGTGTGTTAAGTAGACTTACTTGCATAGAATGCAACTTACTGTGTAGTGATATTGTAGTGGTGTGCTTCACACAGACTGGTGGACATTGTTGCTAAACTCGGTGAAACTAGGAAGAATGGTGCTGGCTACATAGTCTGGCAGGAGGTTTTTGACAACAACGTCAAGGTACCGTAATCACTGTCTGTCTGTCTGTCCGTCCGTCTCTCTTTTTCTCTATTTCTCTGATTTTGCTTGTTCGTTTGGCTCAGTTATTTATTCTGTTGTCATGATTTTGTGCTTTACTGCATGTCTAAATAGTTTTTTCCCGAATACTTGTGTGTATTTTGTTGATTTATTTTTTATTCACAGTTGGTGATTGATTGCTATATCTGCTGTTTTGTTTTACATACTAATGAGCATCTTATCTTGTATTTGTGAAGTGAAAACCCTCATTGGTGAAGTTCCACATCTTTAGGCCAAATCTGAGGCCGTCTAATTAACAGCATAAAGAAAGATGGGAAGGTAACTAACTCGTAGTGTTGTGTTGTTTGAACGGGTCCACTGTGTTCAGTAAGTATGAGTTACATGTTGCTGTTGCAGTGTTGTGGTTTTGTTTAAACAGTTGAAGCCGGATACGATCGTTCAAGTGTGGAGCGGCGACAGTTATAACATTGAGCACATTACTCAGAGCGGCTTTCGTACGCTGTTTTCGACCTGCTGGTACTTGGACTACATCAACTACGGACAGGACTGGGACAAGTACTACAACTGCGAACAGATCAGTATGTTGCGACAGCATTCTGTTGAGTTCAGTGGTGTGCAAACGTTTTCGGCTGAGGGCCTCTAAACATGATCACAAAGCTATTGTGTTTGATAATCAAACTAATATCAGCAGAATGATCTACTCTGACACTCAGCTTTATAATTTGTATAGGACAAACGTGCACTACAGGAAACGACGTGAACTGCCAGTAGCAATTTTGTCTATCCTTATCACGTTAAGTGTTTTTTCTTTTTTTCTGTCATGGAAATTGTAAAGAATCCTGGGCTTAATTCACAAACATTGTCATAAGACATGTCGTAAGATATGTCATATAATTGTCATAACTCATCAGTTAAGATGTCGTAAGATTATCTTACGACGTTTCGTAAATGAATTCACAGAATTTATCTTCAATGATCGTAACTTTTTTCAGGAAGGCATATTGTTGTCATGGTATCTATGGTCATTTGCGTGTAATGAGCAGTTTCGTATCCATGGTAATCAGTCACTGACCAGTCAGTAAGCAAAAGCGGCAGTTTAGAGTTAAATTTGTGATGCTAAATTCATAAATTTTCAATACCCTGACTACACTATTAGGAGTACTTGGCATTAATTTACTTTTTATTTGTTTTTATTTTTTATGTATTCAATTTTTAAAATTTAATTTTATAAAATTTTAATTCCTTATTTATATTTGCTAGCGGAGTTTGTAGGTCCAAGCATCTTTAGAGAAAGCTGTAAAAGGGTGGGAGATGTATTTGAAGCATTTCTTGGGCATGGCACGCTTTGCACTGTATGGACTGCACATGGTAGCGAATAGTACTAGTAGTGATAAGTGCATTTTTATAATATGCATTAGCTATTTACCTACTAAAGCAAATGGTTCTATAGGACTTACAGAAAAACAGCCTTTGCCAATCACCGTGGCGGACAGCGGTGGATTATGCAGTTTTATTTTGATATTGTGGTACTATCGAGTATCGTGATATCTGAGTCATTATCATTAATTTCATCTATCGCACTGCAAAACACTACGCTGTATTATTTTTATTCTATGTCTGTTGTCAAGATATATGTTTACATGGCTATGGCATAGCAACGGTCCATCGCCAGTGCAAAGTGCTGTTTATTTATCTATTAATTAATCAATTTATCTAACAAAAAGACCATGCAAAACAGATAGTACAAATCTAACATTACTAGGTTACGAGTATAATTGAATTAGAAGTTTTATAAATTGATATGAAGAAGTTTTTCTTGTTGGATAGGATTGGAATCGAATCATTTCAATTGTCATAAGACATCTAAAAAGTGATCAAATGATTTTTGTCGTAAAATTGTCGTAAGATGTTTTGTGGATTTGGCTCCTGGATAATGATTCTGTATCGACAAAAGGATCTGGATTGCCAACACAGTCTGGTAAACTCTACCTTTGGCTGCACCAAGTGCTTCTACAGAATGTCATCAGAATCCATCAAGACACAGAATAAAGTGGACAGACCCTGGCACATGTTCTATTTTGGCAAAGGTAAACACTTGTTAACAGAAGTTGTACAAGTCATCAGTGCAGCTGTGGTCGGTATTGCTGGTAATGCCTTGATGGAATCCATGTCAGTAATTCAGAGGCTTAATAAACAATGGCCAGACTCATAGTGTTAACTGTTCTCAGACTGTTTTTTTTATTTCTAGCAGTTTGGCTGTGTTTATTTGTTGTTGTTGTTATCGTGTCATGTTTATCGGCATCATTCAGTGTTTGCTGGTGTTGTTGTTGTTGTGCACCATGACATCATTGGCTCGGTAGTCTAACGGTAACATGCCGGACTTGTAATCCTGAGGTCACTCAGGGGCGCAGGTTCGACTCTGCACCAGGACACTGCCAGGTAACAACCTTAGGTGCCTCTGTCACCAAGCAGTATAATTTGGTACCGGTCAAAGGGTGGTGATGCCCTGAGGCTGGGAAGGTAACCGTAGGTCTGGCGTCGCACTGGCCATGCGTCACGGACTAAAGTGGTTTATTCCCCTATGGGCTCAACGGCCGTGAGTGGGAGATGAGCACTCCACCTACACCCCAGCTGGGGCATGGCTCCCTTTAACTTTACCATGACATCAGCACTGCCTTGCCTGGTTCTTCCGTCGGCATGTTTAGTGGGACATTGAAACTGTTGAAGATTTCCAGTCAAGCTGCATCTGTCCCGGGCATTCCATAAGCTACTGCTCGATTGTATGTGGTTTCTCTGCTGCAGTGCTGACTGGCATTGGCTGATTGGCATCGTGACAAGGCACAATTACCCAGTCTAAGTTTTTGGCTGTTGGGAAATTGTCAGAAAATCTTCTTCTTGTCTGAAAAATTTCTGCTGCAAAATGTGTGTCCAAAAATGGTAATTTGGAGCTGTCAGAATTGTGTCAAAAATTTGTGGTTTTTGTTGGAAAATTGCAACTTCTTGCTCCGCCTACTTTTTTAATGCACGACCCCACTTGTGACTATGATGTAGATATGTGTGTGTAATTATGCAGACATGAGTCCGACAGACTACCGCAGCAACAACGAGTCGATGTTGATTGGAGGTGAAGTCTGTCTGTGGACGGAGTACGCTGACGATGACAGCATCATGCCACGGCTCTGGTCTGTCTATATGTGTACCCTATATATCAGAGTATATGCTTGTCTGGAACATCTGGACACTGGAAATATTGGAAACTTCAACAGCTGTCATGGATAAGTTGGGAAATTGATCAAAACTCTCAGAAATATTGGAGACTAACTCATCAGGAAATTCGTTAGGCTAGCAGTAATGAATGTTTGGTGGCATATTTTTGGTAGCTGCTGTGTTTCATAGATACTGTTTGTATGTGTGATGTTGGTATCAGGTACCATGGCATGAGGGAGAACTGCTGCAAAGAGTTGGGAAAATTTTCGTCAAATTTTGTAGTGCTGAAGAAAGCTGCAGTTCATAATGAAGGTGATTTATAACTGGTGATTGATGCCATCGTCCATGAATTGATAACAGTACTGTGTTCATAAAACATTGGTTACATCTGGATCGTGATTTTGGTGACTCTCCATGAGTTGCATGTTGCTGTTGCAGGCCTCGAGCAGCAGCGGCAGCTGAGCGTCTGTGGAGCGATCGTGATGTAAATAATTTCCAGCAGGCGGCGCCACGCATTGAAGCTCATCGCTGTCGCATGATGAGGTACGTTTAAATTAATAGCTGTTGAGCTTCTGCAGTGGCAGTTGACATTGACTCAGATTTGGCCGTCCTTGCACTAACATAACAGGCTGTATAAATTCACTTACTTATTAACTAATTTCGTGTCTTGGAAGTATGGATTCCATCTCTTTGAAGAAACTGTTCTGGCTTCTCAGTTGTGTAAATATTTAACGGAAACTGAACACTTTTTGAAATTATTTCACTCTATTGAGTTCCTCTGTTCATTTCTTTAGCTATACAATCGTTGCATTTTCCTGAATCCGGATGAGGATCTTATATTATGCAGTTGATATATTAAGTTTGCTATGTTTTCCAGTGTCGCCAGATGGCAGCAGTGCTGTGGGTGGATGGTTGAGATCTCTTGCTGCTTGCTGTTTGTTGTGTCTTTAGTTTGAATTTTTATCTTTTTTTGTATTACTATCATTAGTAGTTAGCTTATTTGTGTTGTCTCGCATTTACGTTTGTTATGTGCACATTTTAAGTGAATGAAATTATAAATAAATAAATTGTGGTGCTGTTTGGCTTAGTTGGTAACATTGTCGGTCATATCTACGAAGTTAATTAATGCCAGGCCTGGTTAGTACTTGGATGGGTGACCGTCGGCAGACATGTGAGCCATCTTGGTATGTAACCAGCCACCCAGGTCAACTCAGCTTGGCCGTCCCTCTTACGTTGCACTTACCAAGAAAAGCTGAGACGTGAATAGGCACTCTGCATGATACCATGTATCTGTTGTCTTGCAGTGTAAACTGGTGTCTGGTTAAGGGCTAAGGAAACAAAGATCAGTGTCACTTTACAAGCTTTATGGCTCGGTATGGTTTTTACATTTTTTACGGTGTTGTGTAGGCGGGGCCTGAAGGTGGGTGTTTTGAGTGGTCCAGGCTATTGTGCCAAGAACCCTCGTCACTCTGCTCAAGCCATGTCTTCAGTGGCAGATTCGTCGGTGTCTGTTTCACATGCTGGCCGTAATGATGCAGCAGTGCCAGCACTACGTGGTAACAATGGATTCCTGGCTGTACAGGTTAACCTGCCTCGCCAGATCAGCTCCACGAGCGACGTATGATGATGTTCTAATACCTGATTTGTATTTTGATTTATATTGAGGAACATTGTTGATTACCACTGCCAAAGTAAAGTGACGAATATGTAATCTAAGTCAGTCAATTTTTTCCAGCTGGATTGCTCCAGAAAATCTGGTGATTTTGGTGGAATTTTTTAGATGGTTGTCCAAGAACCAACCACTCAGATTTTGGTGGCGATCTGAATCTGGATCTAGGTTTTTTGACTGTGCATCAGGATGCACTAAATTTTGTTGAATTTATTGATGGTTTGGATGTCAAGCATTTCATGGTGATGTCTTTATTATTATGATTTATTCTTGTATGTGTGTGTTGGCTATGCAGCAGTCGTCATCTGCGCTGTCGACAGCCGTGTGGCTGTGCCCGCTTCTCGTGCTTGTTGCTGTATTTGTTCTGCTCTGTTCGCTGTGTCTGCTGCATCATCCTGTTGTACCGCTGCGCGGTCGAATCATCGCCTCAGTCCAGCGGTTGCACGTACGCTCACTGTCACAGCTTGTCACTGTGTTTATTACGTTCGCCGTTGTCTGGGCCGTTTGGTCGTCTGTACAGTTCTGGACTCCTACAACGTCGTTGACAAGCACTTCAGCCATCGCCAGCACATCTTAGTTGTTCTCGGTGACTCAACAAAACCTGGACCAATGAAATCTGGAAACAGTGACATAGGCTTAGGTTCACAAAATAAGGTTAAGGATAGGGTTAGGGCTAGGGTTAGGAATTAGGGTTAGGAATAGTGATAGGGTTAGTTAAGGGCTAAGGTCAAGGTTAGGGTTAAGGATTATGGAATAGTTATAGGGATAGGGTTAGGCTAAGGGTTAAGGTTAGGGTTCATGTAGTGGGCAAGTTCTGATGTTTCAGGTTTTGTCAGTCCAGATTTTGACAGGAAACCATAGTTCTTGTGACGAACCAATGATGTGATCATGATTATGATGATGATACTCGTCAGTCCAGTGCACTGGCCCAGCCTCACTCATTTACTTCTCGGCCAAATGCAGCTTGGCCTGAGCCATTCCATTCAATCTTTTGTGCCCTATCTGGTTTATTTAGACATTTTGATATACCCAGCTTGTTTTAGTGCATTGATTTTTACCTTCGCCAAGGAGGTTATGTTTTTGCCGGTTTTTGTTTGTTTGTCTGTCTGTCTGTGTGTGTGTGTACAAGATAACTCAAAAAGTTATGGACGGATCTTTCTGAAATTTTGACGGTATGTCGGGCATGGCATAATCTACAAGTGGTTAAATTTTGGGGGTGATCTGGCAGGAATCCTTGATTCTGGATCACTTTGTGAGATGTGATCCTGTGAAGATGCACTGATGGCCATTAAAATTACAGAGCCATATTCGCTGTTCTGACTCATATTGGAATTTTATGATTTTGAGTATTTTCAAATTTTAAATTTCTGGGGTAACCTTACATCAATGCAGCCCCATTCTCATCTGGTCTTGTTGATTTTTTGGTTTAACCCAACCAAGTTGATTTCTTGGCCCAGCTTGTCCTGGCCTGGTATGGCCAGTGCACTTGGTGGATGATTATGGCAGTTCTGGTATGAGTTGGCTGCACATGTGCCAGATAATAGCTGCTGCTGCTTTTCTAAAACTACCAGAGAACTAGTAATATTAAATATTTACTGGAATAGCTTACATCGAATGGGAGTGTGGGACACTCAGTACTAAGCTGAAGGTCACATAAAAGGTGGTCCCATCATCCGCAGAGCTTTCTCACAACTCTGTAGTCCTTAGTGGCGGTGCTCGTCTCCGTCTGTAGGCCCTGAGCCGGCAGTGAGTGCAAACACAACTCAGTTACAACTTAACTTCCCCTAGTTTTGGTCTTGGTCTGCTGTTCAGTTTCAGACAAGATAAGAATGAAAAATTTTCAAAGTAGAAAAAAACAGCGAAAATATAAAGTCTCCCATTACTGTGTATGGGCGGTCTAATAATAGTGCAGCAGCTTGACAACTAGACACTAGCCTCTGGCTGGCTGGTAGTCACGTGATCGTAGGCCAAACAGTTTGCCGATTAGGTAATAGCACAGTTTTTTGGCCATGGCAGTTCCAGCGAATATTTAATGCTATACGTCTTTGCACGGTGAGCACTCACCTGGAAAACCTGGAAAAGTCGCACAATTTTAAAGTAGTCAGGGAAAATGAAAAAAAATCAGGGAAAACATTGGGTATATTTGTATTATCTGGTCTAATCTACCTTATGTGAAGCAACGACTGTCAACTGTAGTGGAGAATTATCGATGAATTTTTGTTTGCCCAACTGGAAAGTCAGGGAAAAGTTGGGTAATTTCATTTGGTCTGGAAAGTGGTCACCCTGGTTTTGAGAAGTGGAGTACAGCAGTATTGTGGGCCAGCTAGTTCCAATGCCATGCTGATGGTGTACATGTTCGTTAGATATGGTACTTTATGTGACGTTACATGTTTATTAACGTTCTTTGGCAGAACATTGATGTTAATGTCAATTATTTACATTATTTTGTATTTTAGTACCATTTTAGTTTCGTGATGTCTGTCCGTGAATCAGGTGCTTTGCGTGCACTGACATTAGACTATGCTGACTTAATTTCAGAATTTAAAAAAATCTTTTTTTTATTTTGTATGACATTGTAAGTCACCGTGCTGTAGATCGATAAAGCCTAGCCATCAAATGGATAATTAATTAAAAGAACATAAGAAACTTTTATTTTTGGGTAGATATCCAACATAATTATCTGCTAGTTTGATATTAATTGCAGTCAGCATAGACCTCTAAAAATTTGCATTTAATTTATAAACATGTTGAAATGGTGTTAAACGTTAATACAGACTAATACTTTTTTCTCCACATTCATTTGCTTAACAGTCTGCCTTCATGTAATGAAGAATAATGCCTATCATTACTTTTAAATAGATATCCGATTCTGATCTAAATTTACTCAAAGACTACAATGAACAGATATTTATAAACTATAGCGGTTTTTATCCGACCGTTATAAAGTCCTCATTTTAATAACACCCAAAGCATAAGACTAGAACTACACAGCACAGGCCTTACTCGGACTTCACGTAGCTCAACTTACTAGTCATCTTTTTGCTAAATACTCATATTAAAACCGTTTCATCAAAATAGCTATTGCGCTTGTTGGCTGCTCATTTTTTGCTGATACTCAATAAATTTATTCGATAGAAATGACCTCAGCCTTTGCGCAGTGTGTTTCAGCTGTTTGGGTACTGGTGAATGTCATATTGGATTTGTGTTGCGTTCTTAGCGATGTTCCTTTGGCAGTTGACGTTGTTTTGTAATTGTTAGCTTCAGTTGTTCAATTGCTGAGTTCAAAATGCCCAGCCACTGTGTCTGCAGAAGTTATTGAATAATCATGCATGCAAGTAATCAGTAGAATCTTAGCGATTGCAACAATGTGCTTGCGACAGCTGAATGCCGTTAAACTCACGAATTTCATAAACAAAAAGTATATGTTTTATAATATACATAAATTATAGCATTTTAAAGTTTTTAACCATTATTGACAATTAATTATACTAAATTTTCTAGCGTTTTAAAAATTTTTGCAACTGTTAACCATCAGGGTTTATTTCATTGTATTGTATTATGCTGTGGTGAAGATGGCAAATGTTTATTTATTTTGTCTTGTGCCATGCCCCAATCTCAAAAAAAAATTTTCTCATTCGTTAACAACTTCAAAGAGTGATCTTGCAGAAGGCAGATAGTAAGGTCGCAAAAAAACATTACCTTCTGCAGAGGTAACAAGCCAGTGATGGTTTAATGCATGGGAGTTGAACATTGTCATTGTTCACTTTGTTTGTTAGCCGTTACGCTGCACTTTCACAGCAAGATGTGATTCGCAGTGTGTTTGCTGAGTGGCTCATTCAGTGTGTCTTGCTTCACTTCGTCCCAACTAGCTTTAAACATTTTGTCATTGCCGCTGCATTTGTCTGCTGAAAGCATGCAATGATGTGTAAAGTGTTAAGGGGATGTCAGATGAACGACAAAGTCAGCCGACTTCTGTGGGCGTGGTTTAGTTGTTTAATCGGTTGACAAAATCGGTGAACCATGACACACGGCCGCTATTTTCGTCTGCTACTTCGTACGATATCAGTTAGCACAACAGCTGAATGCAGGTCGCAAAATAATACTTGCATCACATTTTTCTGCATTTAATGAACGAAAATAATAACAAACACAATAAATAACTAAAATAAATATTTATCTTCCGTTGTAAACAATCGCCATGGCAACATAAACAAAATTTGTTGTCTGATATACAGAAAGTCAGCCGATAAAATCGTCGAAGATAGAACGTACTCTATCTTGGCCGACAAAATTGGGCGATTTTGTCGGCCAACAAAATTGGGCGATTTTTTCATGACGCACGACGGATTTTTGTCGGGCAATTTTGTCGGCAAATAAAATCGGCCAATTTTGTCGTTCGTCTGACATCCCCTTTACATGTGCTAGCACAGTGACTTCATGTTGCTGCCCTGTCCAATGTTGTCATCTCACCGCCTGCCCTCCAATAGACAGCATTCTGAGATTAATGACTGGAGAATAACAGGGAAGATTATCAGAACTGCCATTACTGTTACATATGCGGAATTATAATGGAGAGTTCTTACAATTTTAGGATTAGGTTGTTTTTTTGCGTTTTGTTTTTGTAAAGGTACTTTCTGTTCCATTGCTGTAAGGTTAAACTTTCTGTTCCATGATTAATTATGCGTGTGTTCATTGCCTGGAAAGGCCGTCCCCGAAATGACCTATACTGTGTCAGGCGCGATGTTAAACCCTACTCACTCACTCAGTCACTGTCCAGTATTGTGAAGCATCACTGAACACACTTCTTTCTGAATTAAGACCACTCAACAATGTTTCCCAGGCAAAAGACCAGTTTATATTGTTTATCAAAGATGTGGCGATTAACTAAGTGAATAAGTAAGTAAATTTGTTGTGTATGTTTCTTTCAGTTAATCATTACTTTAAAGTGGCCAGAGTAGTAATAGCTACTGCTGGGTACACTAGTTACTTAGTTTAGTTTAGTTTTTGTCCAGTATACCCTCCTAAAATGATTTTATGATGAGATGTGTTATCAGCTGCGGTGAAAATGGACAGTGACTTCGCAGACTTTGCATTTTGTAACTCATTCCTGAGACTATGGTGATTTGCGCAGATTCATACAAAAGGTTGATGGTGGATTCTGACAGCAGAAATGTTTCAAGGACTTTGATTCTTGGGCTCTTACCTGATTAATGCTTATGGCACAGTTGTGCTCTGTTGTTCGCTGGTGGTGATATATATTCGTACTGTTATGTATTTTAAAATGTCTGGTATTTATATCGATGAATGGACAGAGTGTGTTGCTTACATCAGCAGTGAGTATTGTTAATAATGACAGTAGATCGTTACGGCATTTGATAGTTTATTATTTCGAGAAGAATTATCAGATTATTGTTTGGTAATAATTAATTCTGTTACCTGTTGCTTTGCTGTTAAATCGGATATCATTGTATATCTATGCAGTTGTCGTTGTACATAGACTTGTTGTAAATAGGTTAACTAGGACAATTAATACATGCCACTGTGTATTGTTATACCTCATCGCAAAATACGTGGATTCAATTGGTCCAAATCATGTCACATTAGATCTACACTCACTAAAATGAATTGTTAACCAGGTAGGCACTATCGTGATGCAATAATGCCCTCCCAAGAACTATTGCATCGCATGACCATGTTGGTGCCTATCATTGGCATTATTGGCATTGGCATTGCCTCATTAATATTTATGGTCTCTATCTTATGCCCATCACAGTTAGCCTGATATTTCTAAACAACAGTTAGAACCATGGGACTGACAAATATAAATCACAGTTTTTGCATAATATGTATTTCTCTCTCTGATGAAATTGGATTCTTGATTTCAGAAATAGTCTGAATTGCACTCAAAAACATATTTTGTCACCAAATAATATTTAATGAACATAGGCCAGTCTGAATAACAAGGCAGACCTTTCATTTATCAGACGATCATGATGTCAGTGGTTTGTTTGATCATTTCAAAGCATTCAAAGAATGCTATAGAATATTCCTGTGTCTTCTCACTATGAGGTATAACAAAACATCTGGTATCTTCAGTCATGAGTGAAAATTGTTTTCCCTCTGTTGAGAAATATTGCCCTCGTCATTTGACCTCTGATAATATTTTTCAACTTTAGGAAAACAGTGTTCACTAATGACCTTAGCACCAGTCACTATTTGTGTACTGTTGTTGATTGCTGCAACTTCTGTAAGTGGTCAAAAGTCACTAATTTTCAGAGCTAAAAGTATTTTCTGGTACATCTAATCACATGGTCCTATCTTAGTCAGTGTTATGGAAACTGTGGTGTTTGCTGCTTTTTTTCACCATGTGGGAACGATTGATTGATGCGAAAAATATGCACTAGACGTTGCAGTCTGCGATGCAACTTTGCCTGAATTACTGTGCAGTTGCTAAGTTTGCTTAGAAACAAAATAATATGTTACATTCTTTGCAGTAACATCTGATTTTCTCCTCTCTATCGTTACATTTCTGCTGCATTACACATGGTTCCTATGGTCGGGGAAAGTCGGCGAATTTTACATTCCAAAGTCGGGGAAAACTCAGAGGGTTCAAAAATTTTGAACTGCTGTACGCAAACTGCATACAGCAGTTTAAAATTTTTCCTGCTCGCTTCACTCAATATTTCATCAGTATTTTACCGGCAGTTCTTTGTGTAATTGCTTCGCATGTTCGTGCCATATAGATGAAGTTGTTACAGTGGTACTTCGTTGGTGATTGCTACGTTTGCTGTGAAACGTCTTTCTTTTGACCATACTGTGAAACATTCTGGATAAGATGCAGTCAATTGTATATGTTGTAATAGTAAATGCAGTTGATTAATTGTCACATTTCTTTTGTCTTGTTTGAAAATGGGCAACAGAACAAATTTTGTGGTTAATGAGCTATATAGATCTTTCAGAATTCTAGCTTTTTGTTTGTTATTGTTCATGAAAAAACTTATGGTCATTGACCGATTTTTTGGCTTTTTATGTGTTAAAACAACGTTTGCTAACAGAGTTTGCATGTGACAGACAACTTGTTTCATCACTTTTGTTGACTGTGAGATGTTTTTATTGGTAAAAACTGGTGTTCACAAGATAATGTGGTGAAACTTTAGAAGTGTGGTGGGATGTTTAATTATCTGTTTGTTGTGCTTTTTTGGGTGCTGAGTGACAGTGGAGCGACTTTTAGAAAAAATGTAAATTCTGAGAATCGGGCAGTATTTTTTGATGTTACAAAATTGCTGGCTTGGATTTGTGTACCATGTAGTAGCCTCATATTCGGCACGCTTCTCGTCGACATTGTATGCTGAATGTACTTACTTACTTACTTACTGAGTGTATTTCTTCTGCACTGATTAACTTGAAGCTATGGACTAAAGTCTGCTGCAGAAACGCCTAGAGCCAATGCTAATCAAACTCTGTTATTGTTGCTTAGGCCTATTAGTGTTGTGCCAGGCATATTGTTTTTAGTATGCAGTGAAGGGTAGAAATCAATGATTATATTTACCGTGTGCACACACGGTTTGTATGCGGTCACAAAGTGTTATTTACCGTGCGCAAATCACACACGATCAGATAGCATATCTCTAATCAGCTTCTCCTGCAGCACTATAGGCAGAATTAAGAGTGCAATTTATTAGCATTAGGCGTATTGGCGGTAATTAACCTCAGTTTAGCTGAAGGGTGCGCATGTTTAATAACTTTCACGTGCTTAGGGGACAGCTTGGGTGGTTTCTTGTCAGGTAATATTCAGGTTCGATTAATGTCAACCTTTACTACGAAAAAACGCCGCTCAGCAAACCACCAATGGTGTCTGTCTTTAGATGTTGCTATTTCACCCAAGATGTCACACAGTCTACCTCTGTGCGCAGGAATAGAAACTAACCGCAGCTTTACTGGATAGACCGGGCACTCGCACGGTCAATACAGTGTTTGAATTGCCGGGGGTGGGGTTGGGGTTGAACCCCCCAACTGTTTTCTCAACCCCCTAACACACTAAAATTATGTACTGGCAGGTCAGTTATATACTTTATACATACAATTTACATCATAATTTTGGTCGGGCTTCGACCATCGAAAAGTTCAACCCCCGCAGCTAATTTTTCACAATTCAAACACTAGGTCAATATCATTTTATGCGCGATATCAGGACCGTGCGTCCATGCGGTAGAAATGGCTGAATTGGTCAGATGTCGTTGCAACGTGCATAGATGTCATGGTTTTGGGGTTTGTAAATAAACACCATCGACTTTTTTTGCATTTCAGTCTTAACACGACACTTAATGTCACACAGTTGTGTAATTATCTGTTATTTTAACGTGATTGTCGTATGACGATGATAATGATGATCAACACCATATTGTCACACTATAATTGACTAAGCCCTGTAGCAGAAAAAAGGACACCTACAGTGTAGTGTCTCAAAGCACCGAGATTAAAGTTACAAAAGTTATCTGTTATTCTAGTTGTTTTAATGTGGAGATGTTACAAATAGTTCATCTCAGACCGGCGAATAAGCTGGTACAATTCATACATTCATAATCTCAACTGGTTTTCAAAATTCAATCAACTTGGAAATTTCAAATATGCACATATTTAGCCGGCACACTCTAAACATGTGGAGAAATGCGAGTCATATAGTAAAATAGAATATATTCATAAAGTTTCATAGAAGTCTGCAATTTGTCATATCTCACTCTAATGGTGCGTACCGACGTAACTGGACTGAACTGAAGTGACATGGTTTCGTTTTTGATGAACTGACCAGTGGCAAAGCAGGACGAACCCGTTGGTCATTTGCTGACGCATACATGAGCGTAATCACATAGGCCGCCGACGCCGTTAAACGGTGACTACTGTAATGCATTACTGCTTGCCCATCGGTCAGTTCGTCAAACACTGAACCGTGTCACCTAGCTGCTACGTCGCTCTGCAGTCTGTACGCACTTTTAGGGTCGTTCTCCGATGGCTTATTGGAAACGGGTGACTTCCAGAGGCGCGTTTCGCACTTTTTATTTTTTGAGATTGTCAGAGATTCTCTGAGAATCTCAGAAAAAAGGCAGGTGCGAAACGCGAATTCTACGCAGCATCTCAGATATTCTCAGAGAATCTCGGAGATTCTCAGAGAAATAAAATGTGCGAAACGCGCCTCAGGTCTACTCACAAGTCATAAAGTCACAAACTCACATTTGCCATTGCGTATATCGTTTCTGCCCATGGGGTCGAGTTTGTTTACATTGTTTACATGTCACGCCCACTTGTTTACATGCGACTGAAATTATTATTTGAGGTCATTTTTGGCGATTTGACATTCATTTGACGATTTGACGTTCATTGGAATTATTTCTGTTGACAAGAACAGGAAGCTGGCGTTTTATTAAGTATTTGTCGGTACACTGTGTGCGATTATGGGGTATGTTGTGTGACTACTTTATAGACAATATTTGTTGACTGATTCGTAGCATAACTTCTGTATGGTCGGCTGTGTAGCAGTGATGTAACGCCGTGTATCGTGGCTACTAAAAATTCATATACGTGTTTGTGGTGATAACTTTTGGCCCAGGCATTTCTATGCATCGGGACTATTTGGCACCAAGATCATTTTTTGCATCGATGCAATAGGGCCCATTTATCTGTGATGTTCTGTTGTATTTTTGTTTTCCAGAAGCTGAGTGATGGGAGTTTCAACAAGTTTGGCAAGTAGATCTCATGAGAACTCTGGGGCATCGTTTGGCGGACATCGTCGGGACTTGGAGGATGATAACGACTCTACATTCTCAGCATCTGGTAGCAGCGATGTCCTGCTGTCATCATCGTCATCGCCTCACGCCTGGTCCGTGATTCGTTCAGAGATTTTGTCAACGTGGAAGTACGCGGCCGTGCTGTGGGGGTTTGACCCCCGCATCGACTACACGTCCAACGTGAAGGCTCGGTTACAGCCGTGGTGCACGTCTGGCCGGCATCTTATTGTCCGCCATGAGGCCCCGGCTAGACTGGTCTTGCAAAGACCACACTGTATGCTGACGATCGTTGAAGGCTGCTTCTGCCAAGATACGTTCGTTCGACTCCCATCGTCATATGCCACACGGCTGCACGTTGAGCCGGATCCTGCAGGGCATTATCTCAAGAGTGTGCAGGTCAGCTATATTAATTTACTGTACTAACAACAATTGCATCTCAAAGCTTACAATTGAAGTATGGGGAATCATTGTGCCATAGTGGTTTTTGATGCTACTTCCAGTTGTATTGTGTACATCTAAACAGGAATTAGATTCTCAGCATTGAATTGATTGCTATTGACTCAGACTGTGCTAATGAACTACTTTTCTTGATCTTATTTACTAGTACAAAGCAAAAGACTGTGAATGATGTTTGTTTGTGCATTGCTTTTTTGTTGCTCAGGTGGTGGGATATCGTGATGGCTTGGCTCTGCTTCAGCTCAATTGTGCCGATAGTCTAATGGAGTTTGTTGCACTGCACATGAAGACGGAATCAATTCTTGCCGTGCACAAGGAGTCAACCACAGCCACGGGTGGAAAACATTACCTCTGCGACTGCATAATTAGTCCTGATCTGTCCACGTTTATTCTCAAGCCAAACGCGATGTACGTCCTCAATTTCTGCCGCGGTGAATACCAGAACTCCATGAAAGTGTTGTCATGTAAAGAGAACAGGTTGGTGATAAAGTTAAATCTAGAACAGTAGAAAATCACGGTAACACGGAAATCACAGAAACCTTGATTTTTATCAAATGCCGTGATTTGTCAGAATGCTTTGTTTTGCCGTGTTTTTGACCAAAATGCTATGATTTTGCATTTTTCACAAGAATTTTTCATTTTTAATCAGCATAAGTTGGAGTTTATTGTGTGCCTCTGAAGTCATTCGACATACTGGTGCTATACAAATTTGTTTATTATTATTATTTTTTATTATTATTATTTTAACACACAAATATTTGCTTTTGCTACTACTACCAAATTCTGTATGCACTGTTACTTACTTGCTCAATATGTGACCGAGACATCGTCACAGAAATTTATGTATTTTAAATTTTTAATGCTTCGCAGTGACAAAATTTTACAGTTGAAAACTTTGCACTACATGCAGTGATGGTTGTCAATGCTTGATGTTGGATTTTATAGACTATATAATGGTCTTTAGACCGGTAATTTGATGCCGTGATTTTCCGCGATTTTTGCGATTTTCGCAAAAGTTTGCCATGTTTTTTTGCTATTTTTTGTTGTAATTTTCTGCAGTCCTTAGTTATGTCTTGTTTTGTTGAGTTTTTTGATCCTACTTATTTGGTTTGATAGCAGTTGGCTGAATGATGATTTACACATTGTGGAATTTACTTGGTTATGGTGGTGTTCAATTTTTTGAAAGTAATTGCTAGGTTATTTGTTATGGTTTAATTTTTATGTTTTCAATAAAAATTTACTACTGTAGTTTAGATCAGATTCTATGCATACTTCAGTGATATAGTGAAATTTTCATGTTTTCATGTTTCATGTTCGACCATTGATGATAAATATTAAAAAGCTGACTATTGTCAAGGCTCACAGCCTGAAATAAGATTGATTTTCCTAGTACTCAATTTCAGATGTATTATGCTGTTTTGAATGTTTTTGCATGCTTTTTTGTTCTTCTTTTTTAATTTGTGTTGATATTGTTTGAGGCAGCTTGTAAGAGCACTTTATGACTTTTGTCTGGTTTCATTGAAGCTGCATCGTGTCCTGCAGTAATTTTATAATTAGTTATGTAAAACACTAAATGGTTATCAATTGATCGATTGACCATAGTAACAGTGCATGTGGTCAGTTCATCAGTTAATTTATATAGCAGTAATATGGTCATATGTCACGAACCGTGCTTTAAAGTTCTGAGAAGTTCAAATGTTTTCGCTAACAATGTTATCACCATCGAGATACATTAAGTAACAATTTGTGATGGTTGCAGATGTCCTGTGTTGAAGACATTATTTGAAAACTCCGCCGTCCGACTGTTTGTTGCTTTTGACCCTCGCTACCGATCACGTCGAATGGCGCTCGGCAACTACCCAGGACCTGACGGCCGTGACGTGGTTTGTCTGTACGACCTCGTGGAGTCATCGGTAGTCGCAATGAGTAGCACTACGACCACTGCTCACTACCAGACGACCCACAACATCACATTCAGTCCCGATGGACAGTACATCGCATCGCTGGTTCTTGGTCGATCCATCAAGGATGGCCTGTTCAACTTCCCGCGGGTGATTGTTTACTCGGGCACCGACGTGTCAGTCGTTTATGTCATTAACACTGACGGCTTGTCAGAAGTACCAACACTCTCACCGGCTGCTCTTTTTCCACTCTTCTCTTCCACTGGTTCACATCTGGCAGTCGCCTATGGAGAACAAGGCACTTTCTATCAGCAGGTATTATCAATTCAATATAGTCATGTACCTGAACCCAATTCACAAAATTTTCTCCCAGGAATTTTCCAAAGATTTTTTGAGGATTATTCATTATTTTCTTTAAATTTCCACAAGTTGGCAGCGTAATTTTTTGTAAATTTTTTGTATCTTTCTGCTCTTTGCCAGGCTATAAGTTTTCCTACATTTTTTGGTAAATTGCATTTTTGGAGATTTTTGCACATCCGATTTTAATAAATTTTCTTAAGTTTGGCTTACAGACTTTTTTGTTGTCGCGTATCTCCTATAGATAGTAAGAGGAACCGGTTAGGTTTCCAAGGTTGCAGGATCAACATCAAGGTTACAGGAAGGTCATAAATTTTGCTAAGTTATTGCAGCGATCAAAGGTGAATGGAAAACTGATGCCGATTTATCATCTATCATGTTGTAATTCTGTCAGAAATTTGCAGTGTTTGTCGGTAAATTGTAGCTTTTTGCCCCGCCTACTTTTTCAACTCGCAATGTCGCTGATTGCATTGGTGGATTATTAGGTGGCGGGAGTTCGTCTGTACAAGGTTCCCGTGGCTCTGGACCTGCAGAGTCTGTGCCGGCTTGTGATCCGCCAATACTACGACTGTCAGGATGTGGAGCACCTTCCTCTGCCCGCCACACTTAAGGCCTACCTGCGCTTTCAACCAAGCTACGGCTAACACCAGTCAACCTCAGTTACCTGTCATCTCAGCCTATGTTGTTGTTGTTGTTGTTGTAGTAGCCCACCCTCCAAGACCTGTGGGCCTTGGCTGGTTTACAGCCGAAAACCCAATTGTAACCCAATGGTGGGATGGAGGGGTGAGAGTGTCGACATACTTTGCAACCATATGCCGGTTGAATTTTGGTTGCAGCTGTTGTATCCACTTTTTGAAGGCTTCGTCTTGAGATACATTTTTATGCATTCAGCCTATGTACGTTGAAGTTTGGTGATGACGTAGAAGTATAATTATGCTTTCAAGCTTTTTATGTCTACCAGCGATGGATAAGTTGTTGTCCTAAAACTCTGTTCAAAGAAACATTTTAATGAAGTGATAGTCCTAGTGGAGTTTAGGGGTCCTCAGGGTCCTTTCCAAGCCTAACTGAGGGCATTGACCAACACTGGAAATTTTGTTTTTCCCAAAAAATTGTAGTTGTGATTGTTGTTTATCAGTGATTTGTGTGGTCCTAACTAATATTATCTTACTTACGCCGGATCAGTCCTGAGTGCCATTCAGAGTTCAGAATCTGAGACACTTGAGTTTTTCTCAACAAACACATTTGAGCCTGGCATCTGAATGGCTTCATATGATGGTCAGATCTGGCACTGTTGTTTTTGCTTGTATGAAATGGTAGTAGTAATCCAGCTGGTCTAAAGTTAGCGAAACCAGTTAATGGCCGAGCCTGGAATTTCAGCAGTGAATGAGGCAAGTAATTGAGGCTTTCGTTTAGGTCCGCTTATTGTACTGATGTTGTTATTTAGCTTGCTGCCATATTGCGTTCTATTTTGTGTGTTCATCGACAGCTGATTGTAGTATTTGTAACAGTTTTAATATTATTGCATTACACTGAACGTATCTCTCACAATGCTACAGCTGGTCTGTTGTTGTGGTTGTTGTTGTTTTCACTATTGTTATATACTTGCTAATTTGTGGATATTTATGTTTTTTCATGCACACATTAGTGCATCATTTTGGTTATACAGTTAGCAGCAAATCTGCTCATTGTCATTGCATGGTTGAGTGATCAGTATTAACATTCTAGGCAAATAGTCACTAGTTGAATTTATTCAAACAATTTAATGTTGTCATTTGATTATTACTGTAGTAGGCATTTTGCGATTGCAGCCAAGGATGGGCCGATCTGTGATTTTAAGCCATGCTCTTGCAGCTGCAGTCTAAGGAGATGTGATCTCACATTCATAACACTGGACATAAATTCATTGCTGACTACTGTATGTCTGCTGGTTTTATAGTGGGTCTAGGGATGTGGGCAGTGGATGGCCACATAATGGTCCACGATATCGTTAGCTCTTGCCAACCAGCTGCCACTTCCGAGATTGTAAAGCACGCCTAGTCTCAAGTCTAACTCGTGTAAGCAGCAGTTCATCAGGTACTATTCTTCGTCTTAACCATTTACCCTTTAAGACCTAATAACTGATATAAACACCGTGGTTCATTATTGCAGAGCACTGAGCAGTGAGACTTAGTATGACTTATACATGTATTTGACTTATGTATGTATACATTTCACTCATTGCTTATTATTGAGTCATAATAGTTGATATTGTTATTTTGCAGTAAGCTGTGCTCTGATATCTTGGTCTGTTGTTATTGCAGTTGTTGTTGTGTTGTTGTTTCTGATCTATTCTGATGCAAAGCTCTGGTAAAGATGCATTACGTTAGTTCATGGTGTGGCTACGAGATAATGTCCATGACAGTTTGATTATGTTTTTGCCATTGCACATACGTATATTATATCTATATTGTATATCAGCTATTGTGTGACATTCCACTATTATTTGAATGTGTTTGTGAATTCCATTAGCATTTGTGTAGCACTGCATCATTATCATATGTTTAGTAAACATTTTGTTGGGATTGTCAGTGATTTTTTCATTTTTACGCGCGAAAGCAGCTACTGCTTTTAGCACGTCTTAGCCATCGGAATTCTGTCAGTCCGTCTGTCCGTCTGTCACATGGGTGGATCAGTAAAAAATGGTGCAAGCTAGGATCACCAATTCTTCACCGTCGGCTGCCTGGAAGACTCTTGTTTCAGGAACCATAAAGCTTTTCCATAAATTCGAAGGGGGTCACCCTGAACGAGGGCGCTAAATAAGAGGGGGGTGGGTAAAATTTGTGATTTTTGGCAAATAAGTCGCTGTATCTCAGTAACGGTGCGAGATAGGGTCTCGGTTACTATTAATCACTAATAGGAAGTCGTACACTGGCTTTCGATTGGCGCCGAATTCAATGACTTTGAATGCCAAAATATGGGGTTTATGGATTTTTTGGAAATTTTGTGCTGCGACACAAGTCTATATCATTCACAAGGTGGCGCCACACTACTATTGTTATGTGATCCAGATAGAGAATTTGGTATTTGTATATTAACTAAGCATGAACACCCCAATATTCAGCTAAACTACTGAACCGGAACTGATATAGGCTTTCTAGCATCTCGTGAGCATTAGCTCATATTTCTTGTTAGATGTTAATTCTCCAAAGTATTGACAACTAATTAAACATTTATTTCGTTTTAAGAATATAATTGGAATAACTAGAACGTTGTGCATAATAAACAATTAAACACGGCAGAAAACTGGTTTGCAATCAATCAGTTATTGTTGATGATGAATAAGTTTCAAGTTTCCAGCTATAGAATAAGGTCATAATGTTGAAACTTTAATCCAGTTCTTACCATCAAAATATTCAAGTGGATAAATTTTAGTTATGAAAAATGATTATAATCTCTGATTTTTACATTCCTGATGTTATTTTGCTTATTTACAATCAGTAGCAGCATACATTACATCATCAGTGTTCAAATAAGTTCAACGATTGTGACTTAAATATTGTGATGTGTTCGTAATTCATATTGCAATTAATATTTTTAAAATGTGTTCTTGTATAAAACTGGCAGTGAGCTTCCTTGTAACACATATGATACATGACCAGAAACCAACGGAAATGTTGTGAGTGGTGTTATATTGTATTGTTGAATACTCTGTGTGAAAATGTTGTGCATACGTGTAATGTAGTAATTTATTGGTTATAACATTTACGTATATTTGAAGATATTTATAGAATTACATGTGTGGCCAAAAAATTTACACTTTAAACACAACTTTAAATTTTTGGTTTTTTTCAGAAGTAACTAGAAAATTTTTTGATATTGTTGTAGAACAGTAATATAATGCTGCTTGTTTGCAAGTATTTGACCTAATTGATTCCATTTTGTCATTCAAAAATTCAACCGGAATTGATTTATACATTGATCAATTTTTACAGCAATATTTGTAGAATTATTGGTTTCTGATGACGAAGTAAAATGTCTGTATATTGGTTATTAGTGTAAACATTTGGGCCACATTTTGCGTAACAGTAACATTTAGATGTGAATACATGTATTTCTTGTTATGGTGAATAAAGAACATGACTTACTTTGCCATGTGAGCGTATATTATGCAATCTGATGGTGTTGGCAGCACATATGACCACTGTTTCCACGGTATATGAAAACATCATGCACATTGCTCAGAAGTCTTGAGGATTTAACCTACATCTGCCTACTTTGAAACCTACTTTGAAACGGTTGAGAGGTGATAAGTAATTAGCTATGCAAATATGATTTCACCGTTGTATGGTACTAGGTCTAAGATAAACAGTGATGTTTTCATCACAAGAGGCAATAATTCTAAGTCATAAAACAAGTTTTACTGGAAATCCTATGTTTTAGATCAGTGCGTATCAATATACAGACGTAGAGATCTGCGTTCGATGATGTCATTGATTCACTGACTATGGCTGCGGCGCTTTGCACTGTAGTTTGAGTTCACATGTAAGCTACATCACAAGGAACCCAGCTGTCCCTAGGGAAGACCGCCCGTACGCCATCAGCAGTGTCTGAAGGCCAGCAGGTACGTGAATGAGGACTCACTTCAGTGCCCCTGTTTGGAAGGAAGGGAAGGGCCGGCAATAAAATAGGTCATTTGCAATTGTCTCTAGCCTGTTAATAGCAACTATTTCGTTGATACAGTTTGGCCGTAATGCGACAAAAATTTTGGGTGTCAGAACTCTTATTTTGGAAAAAAAATTAATTAGTTGTGTCCGTATAAGGTTAATTGGCGATGGCATTGCAGCGCCCTACCGTCGGATAGGACATTAATAATAGTTCATATCGGCTGTCAATTGTAACCATGCCACTAACTAGCGGTTTCGCCCAAGTTCGCAATGCAAGTATTTGGGGTGCATTCATTACCCACGTTTGGGGGAAATAAAAGATAGTACTAGTAAGGGTCCGAGTTGGTACCACAAGGTAGCGGGCAACCCTGTTTACATGTTCAGATAATTTCTTGGTAAAAGCTACTATTTAGCCACAATACAAGCGTTACAGACGACAGACAGGCAGACAGACGACAGATCGTACCAAAGCTCTACCTTAACGGTCAGCCAAAACAACTTCTGCAACTTGGGCTATTTTTACATAATTGGGCGTGACGGTGAGTGAACGATTGGAGTAATGCGTACATGTTGGAAAAAGAGTTGAACTTTGCAAATGCGCGAAAGTATTATTGTTATAATTTGTTGTAGCATTGTTGTATGAGCTAAATTAAGAGTAATACGTTTGTGTAATTTGTAAGTGGTCGATTTTTAAGCACATAAGCAGTTAGTTAGACTGGACAGTACTGCTGCAGTTACGATCACACAAAAACATTATCGTATGCGGATGACAGAGCCGCCTTGTGTTATTTTCTGCTGCCAGGGACGCAGAATAAGGGTGAAAATACGCCGTTCTCGCTCCTGTGCTTGGATCATTGCTGTGCAGTTTGGGTTTTTAATGATAAATTTAGGGGGACAGTGAAGCAATTCGTCAAATCTGATTTGAAGCAGGTGTCCCTGAGTTTCCAACGCTGTCACGCGAGTTTGCTTTTTATGCAGTCTATTTATATGCAACTGTAACAGAAAATTGCCCAATATTGACCCTGATTTTGTGTTGCATTGAGTTGCATGAAGTATGACGAGTTGGAACAGTAGCACTAATTGCTGAATCAGCCCACTGCTGTGTTCATGACGCCGATGGATTAACAGTAATTACTGAATCGGCAACCCTGTTGTGATCCACTGCTGGTTCAGGTTTTGGTTTGTTTTGGGGTTTAGGTTTAAAGTTTAGATTTATTACTTAAAACTATCGCTTATTCAGTTACATCCATCGGCGCCGATTCAGCTGATTCAGCAATTAGTGCTACCCAGTTGGAAGCATTCGATTGCCTGACCTACTAGTATCGGTAGATTGCAGGGGTATGATTAATTTCCACAACGGACCATAACTGACCACAACGAAGCAACAGCGCACAATGGGCTACAAATTAACAACAACGGGGCCGCAAGCTGATCAGAATGGATCACAACAGTCTGTTGTGGTCCATTCTCGTTAGCCTGTGCCCATTGTTAACAGATCATAATGATGGAGAAGACAGCATCGAAGACTAACAGATGGCATAGATGATGGATAAGACAAACAAACAGAGATGTCGACAACGGCAAAGTCGAATGAGAAGAAAAGACGACGGGAAAATGAACAGCAGCGAAGATGACAGCAAAAACGGACAGACCACGTGCTGTTTTCTTCATCGTTTTCCCTGTCGTTTTCATCATTTGTCCAAAATAAGTATGGTTCATTGTCATCAGTTATGGCCCATTGTGGCTTGTTGTGGTAATTATTCTTACCGATTTTGCAGCATCATAAGAATGCAGTAATAGCAGTATGCATGTAGACGCATTACAGGTGATGCGATTAATTTTTAACCAAGCATGCGATACTAAAAATTGTGCAGAGTGCATACTATTTTGTTGCTTTATCTAGAAGGTCTATTGTGCTAGAGTGACATTTCACTGATGGATAATTGTTGAATCTACCCCTGCCTTGGGTGTAATGTACACAAGGGATCTGCACGTTATCAGATAGGCTTTGATAAGCTTTAACCACCTCATGAATAATATTAGAATGTCGTAGTTATTTTATTTTAAAAGCTGAAGCATTGTGTTGCATAGATTTATGTTCAGAGTGTGGTGTTGACGAGTCTGACTAAGAATGGATCCGGCAAGTTCAGAATCTGATCAGGACGGAGGTGCCACCAGTGGTGAGGACAACTCGTTCGAGCGATCGAATTTGTCGAATTCCGGACACTCGGAACCAGATGGTCAGTTTGCCGAACAGAATCCTTCTCAGTTGCCATACCAAAGCACAAATGCTTCAGTAGCTAACCCCGAGAACTATGCGGGAATGATGATTGCTAGCAGTTATCTGCCGTTCATGATGCAACAGTCATATCAGTCGGCAATGCAGAGCACCAGTTCTGCCGCAGCTACAACGTCAGTGCCGTACGTAGCGGCGAATCCATTTTTCTTTAACCAGAACTTGTTAGCGAAGGACGCTGAGGGTCTCGCTGCCACTGCCGGATCTCCATTGAATCTGCAGATGGCTGGCGGTGGACAGACGGATCGGCCACGGATTGCTTCAGGACACGGTAACTTCAACGGCGGTGCTACGGTACAGCAGCAGCAGCATGGTCTACCTGCTGAATCACCATCACCTGGTCTCCAACATGCACATGCTTCACCTCATGTTATTGCAGGGTCATCGTATGCATCACCTGCCCATCAGCCCGCTCCCAGTGCCTACGCAGGTGTCACCCCCATTAACTCTTTACCAGGCCAGGTTCAGTTTCCTGGGGATGTTGGTTACGCGAAGACAGATGGTGCAGCTAAGCCTACAGAATATCCACCTCCACCAAAAAGACCTCTCACTCCATATATGAGATTCAACAGATTTGTGAGTATACTCCTACAGAAAATTGTGTCTGTAATAGTGTGTGTGTGTGCTTTTTTATTAAAGTATTCTAATACATTTAAGTGTCAGATTTGCAGATGATGAATGATAGGTTTTGGCTGTGTTATGACTGTTAAGCTGGAAGGTTGCAGAAGAATGAGAGATTAACACAAATTTTTTCAAAGATGATCTGTCTCATTGTATCACTGCTTTGTGGTGTGCATAGCCTCTTCTGTTACGTGGAATAATAAAAAAATATTTGTCTCTTACATAACTGCCAACTGAAAGATTCCTGACATTTGCTTACTGTTGTGTAGTGTCAGTAATGGCTGCTACTGGGCGGCAAGTCATTGTGGAGGGGCAGTTTTGTGTCTTTTGAGTTGTTACAGTTACACTGGCTTGGTGGCTTAATGGTGGCGTGTCAGAATTACAATGGAAAGGTCATGGGTTTCACTTTTGGTTGAGTTGCTATCAAGTGGTTACTAGTTAATGGGTGACTGTCGGTAGGTATATACTATATGACCAACACCAAGATCAACTCAGCCTTTAATCCTTCCATGGTAGGTAAATCGAGTACCGGCCAGCGGGCTGTCTGTCTAGGGTGCTTTACTGTACCTGTGTTGGGTGGCGGGTAGCACTGAATGATTACATATGCAAGTGACACTCTGTAATTCTGCAGTGAGTTTTCCATAAAGAGCTATACACCACCTTTAACTTGTCAAATGTTGCCACTGCTGTGGTGACCAGCTGCCATTGAGAGTTGTGTTAGGGAACTAGCACTAGTGATAAGGACATAGGTTAGTACTATTTTGATAGAATGGATAGTCTGATTGCCATTCTCTTGCCACTTACTGGCCTGTAGTTCTTATCATGTCTTGCACGTGTGCTTTTCTGTAAAGTTGTATTTAATAGCACATTAGTATGAATTGTATGCACCACAAGGTGGCGCTACTGATGTGTACTGGCTTGTGTTGTACAGATGTGGGAGAAGGTAAAGGCAGCTAATCCCAGTATGGGTGTGTGTGAGATGAGTTCTACTATTGGTCGAATGTGGCGAGAGCTTGGTCCAGAGGATAAACAGCGGCACAACGACGAATACACACTTGATAAGGTGATGCCGGCTTGTTATCTCGACATTAGGCTTCGAAGGATTTTTGCACCAAAAATGCCATTTTTCGTTTATCAGAAGGTGCAAATTTCATCATAAATTTTTTCAGCAAATTTTAAATTTGTTAAGTTTCATCAAATTCTGTCAAAAATCAATATTTTCGACATAACTGCCAGTTTTCATCATGACATTGCAGACAGTATTCAATATAGTTTATGTTCTGTTAAATATTTATTAGATTATTGGGTAAGGAATTTTTTTTCAACTTGTGCAATGTGCATTCACGTTTAGCATTGCATGGTGAGTAAGTCTGTTCCAGTGATCTGGTCATGTGTTTACATCATTTGCTGACTTGGTCAGACCACTGTAAATTTTATCTGTGTTATCTGTGTGCTATGCATTGATGTATTTTGAACGTTGGCAGTAGTGCATCTAGCACGTTGTTGACGTGATTCGGTTTTGAGATCCAGAGATCGAAAGTCAGTGTTTCAGCATGTCCAAGCAAGTAACTGGATGCATACACAGGTCTTCTGACAGTTTTGTAAGTGAATTGGTAACAGGTTCAAGGTTTTTATAGCTAAACGCATCACAGAGCTATGGAGCCTCACCAGCCATGTGGGATCACACAACACAGGTGAACTGTGAACATGCTTCGAATTAACATTAGCGAGACAAGTTGGCAGCCTGATCCCCGAGGGAAGCAAGACTAAGTGGATCTTTGTGTCTGTTATGTACCATAGTTTTATTTTTAACGACCATTCTAACGTACCATGATGGTTTACCTGCCTGCCGACGAGTACATTGTGGGTAAGCATGCACCTCTAAAGTCTCTGAAGTCATTTGACATACTGGCGCTATACAAATTTCTTTATTATTGTCTTCTTCAATATTCCCGGCATTGAAGATTTTCGGGGGTTAAAAACAAAAGCTACAGACAAAGCTGGGGTGGTTATTGGTCCGGTAAATCATTATGATCATTATTATTACTAATGAATGTGCTTGGTGTGTCTGCAGGCAAGGTACGACGAGGAGCTAAAGGTTTACTTGAAAACGACGGGCCTGCGATCGTGCGATCTAGTCAAACCGAAGGCAAAGAAGTCGAAGTCATCGCCAGCAGCCTCGCAGCAGCAGCGTCGTCCAGCAGGTGCCCCAGTCTCTTCGATGCCTGCAGCTAGGTCCACGGCTGACCAGCATCATCATCAGCAGCTGCAGCAGCCACAGCATGCTCATGTGACTGCCAACCACCAGCAGCAACAACTCCAGGTAACTGGCACACCTTACATTGGCTTTTTGGCTGATTGTCAGGTTAAGCCTTGGATATATTATGTCGTCTGTGTGTTGGCTGTTTTTCGTCTGTAACGCATGTGTTGTGGATAAACGTTGCTAAACTGTAGCAACAACTTCAAGTAACATCACATTTTACATTGTTTTTTTTACTTGATGTTTATAAACATTGGCAGTGGAGGTGTTGCTTATTGCAGTATAGAGTATACTGCCGACTGTGAGGAATGGTTAAATCCCAATAGAGTCAGGCCGTTACAGCGTGACATCATAAATGAAACCACGGTAGGTACTAAGTAATGAATAATAATATCCTACAACTTCATAATAGTTTTGGTTTTCAACTGTCACTGTGTGCTTACTGAGAAAAACAGTCCTGGAATTACTAAACACTTCTCGTATAAGCTAGATTGTTATTATTAGGCTACCCATGTGTAGTAATGGTATGGGAGGTCTTATGTTTTTGCTTTGTTATTATTAGTGTTAATAATAGCTCAGACGAAACATTGCTCTGGACATCCAGTTAGGTCGGTCCGGTGCGGTTAACCCTAACCGTTTGGTGCGGTGTTTCGTAGACCGTTAATAATCATTGTAATTGCATGTGTCTAGGCGCTGATGGGTCTGCCCGGGTCTCTGCCGATAGGCATGCCAGTGAGCCTGCAGAGCATGGGTATGCTGGGTGGCTTCCCGGCTCAGATGTGGGCATCGGCTGCAGCGGGGCAACAGTATGCAGGTGGGCTGGTGAATCCTAGTCAGCTGCATGAGCTCTATGGTGGAGGTGGCGCGGGTTTGAATGGAGTCGAGGTACCACCTCCGGCTCATAACCAGCAGGGTTCTTCCGGTACTGCCGGCGACTCTCAGTCTTCTGTTCTCTACAGGTCAGTGACTGCGTGAAATAAATATATAAACTAGAAATTTAGGGAAATGCCCAACGTGAGTTCACCCAGCGACCTAAGTCCGATTGGAGGGAAAGTTCAGGGGGGGTGAAATTTCCCCAGTAGCAAAGTCACGTGGTTCAAACTCAAATGCATTAGCATACGCTGAATGCTCAATGTCGAATTAGCGTCTAAGGTCAACATGTGCGCCTATAACTTTTTTGTTGGTGAACCAAAGTTCACCAAATTTTTTTGTTCAACAGGGATGAATCACCCTTGATAATGCCATTTAACGCTTGTCAGTATCTCTATGCATTCCAGAGATTTTCGCGGTCAAACTCGAAAGTTTTTTTTACATCACACCAAATTTTGGACATTTTTTTTGCCCTCCAAAATGTTTAAGGGGCAATGCCCTTCAAAAGTTGTACCCGCGTTAACACTCCAACCTAGAGTGCATGTCACGTGGCAAAGTATTGTGGTGCTACTTCCACTACCGCCAAAGTTATGGGCATGGATATGCTAAATTTGAAGCCCATTTTTGACTCCTTTTTGCAAAAAATTGTAAGGGAGACCCCTCTCCCCAGTGAAGGGTGCGTTAGTAAGACTTTGTCATTCTCTAGCATGTGTCAAATTTTAGGGGCGCAGCACCCACTAGGGGCCAAAATATGGTCTTCCGAAAAAGTTGATTTGGCAGGTACGATTTCACCGCTTTATTTTCGTGATTAGTGGATCAAATTTTACCTAACTTTTTTCATCCTACCTACACGGGAGGAATCGCGGTACAAAATGTTCTAGTCCATTTTTGAATATCTTTATCCATTTCAGAGATATTTGCTGCCAAAGTTTGAAGTCCGTCAAAATTGCACCAAATTTTGCATGTTTTTGGCCCCTAAAATTTTTCGGGGGAGGGTGCCCAAAATTTTGGATCAGCATTATAAAATCGAACACACTTGCGAGCATCGTGCAAAATTTTGCAGCGATCGACCCATGGAGCTCGGAGATCTCGCGAGGAAAAAAAGAAAATAAAACACAGCAAAACATAAGCTCACTCCGAAAGCTATTGCTTTGCGGGCGGACTAATAAGTGAACTGATGGCAGACTCCTGTTGAAACTGCGTTTCAATTCCTGCGCTTGTTGGTCACTGTCCAATGCTTCAACGCGGCTTGCCTAGCTGACATGTTCCAAGTCCACACGGTGACGTGACCATTTCAGATATAATTTCTGTAGTTTCATATTTCAGCTCTCGGGAATTGAGTATCATGGACACTAAAAAGATAGATAAAATGACTCGACCATAATTGGCACATCAGTTTCATTCTTCTCCAGGAGAACATTGACATAAATTTTGGCTTTTCTATGCTTATTTGTTTTTCCTTTGAATTAGGAACCCATAGAGGACAGACAAATGAATGGATAAGAACGTTTGTGCAACATATTAGGATGCAACTAATGACACAGTTCATCATCATTATCATCACTACGAACTGATTAGCGTGGTATAAGTGCAAACTGCACTTCAAGAACACGTTACAACACGATAAAAACACGTAGAAACACCAAAAAAAAATAAAAACCAAAAAATAAAACGCTAAGACAAAAACACAGAGAATTCAAAACAGTCACGCGCCGTATGATCGACGAAATAAAAATGTTTTCAGTTTATGTCGAAAAGTTAAAAGTGATGTAGCAGATGTGATGTCGCCCGGCAGTGCGTTCCAAAACTTAGCAGCAATAACAGGAAAAGCCCGATCGCCAAGTGTGGAATGTCGTGTAACTGGAACCACCAAAGCTGCAGTAGATGGCTGAGCATAGTTTTTGTCTTGAACGCAGGTCGGATACGCTCACAAAGTCACTCGAGATGTAGTCCGGACCAAGACCATGGAGACAACGATACGTCAAGACGCACAGTTTGAACTCCACACGTTCAGGAACAGACAACCAGTGAAATCGTTGTAGCAGTGGCTTGACGTGATCATGTTGACGGGCGCCGTAGATCAGTCGCGCTGAAGCATGCCGGAAAGACTGCAGTCGATTCAGTTGGCTGGCAGGTAGTCCCGCCAGTACTCCATTGCAGTAGTCCAGCCTTGACAGCACGAGCGCCACTACTAGATGAGTGAAAGCATCACGCGACAACGACCGACGTACACTGCGTAACTGGCGTAGAGTGGTGAAACACCCGGCGACAGTCTTGGTGATG
>Ga0209367_1000145_pt1 | contig 52982 bp, 36 predicted proteins | sample WorMetLIZISLAND2_FD_187412 | JGI IMG/M metagenome (GOLD analysis project Ga0209367, IMG submission 187412) | Marine gutless worms symbiont microbial communities from Max Planck institute for Marine Microbiology, Germany - Olavius geniculatus... ...
GATCCCCACTATCGATATGATGATTATCCTCATTATGAGGCTTTCCGGAATCCGGCTACGCAGAACCAAATCATGGGGACTCGAAGACATCGCCTTAAATTAATCCTTTAAATGGTAGATAGACCCGTAAAATTTTATGAAATTTACCCCCCAATAAACCCGGACACCGGTGAGCGGCTACCAACATATAGTCGGGAAAAAGTACCCTTCCGACCTAAAAGATACAACAAGGACCTAAAACTCTTTAAAACTTATTATGTTGCGGAGGCTATGATAATAGCTGAAATGCAATTAGAGAATATGGAACGTATAATTAAGACTTTTCGCTCAAAGTATCTTGAAAAACAGCAGTTGTATTTATTGGCTTTTGCGATACGTGCCTGGCTTCCTTTCGTTTCGTATACACCTTTCATTATTCTTAAAGATGCTTTCGACATAAATCACTGGGAAGCAGTTTTACCAGAAGGCTCCAACCTTAATTCGACTATCGTCGACCGAACAACTACTGATATCGACGAAATCTTAAGGGCATATGAACGTCAGACAGGGGGGGTCGATTTGGCTGCTTTAGATGAGGATCAGCTAGAGTCAATCGATTTTAAGATTCTATGGGATATCTTAGTAACATATAATGTTAAGATCCCAATTGAGATTCCAGGTGAACGTTTGCTTGATGAAGATATGGATTGGCGTGTCGACAGTGGTTGGGAAGGTGAGGAGGCCCCGCAAACATTTGAACTCAGAGTTCCTGAGTCGCATGAACTTGGAGACATTAAGAGCTGGCTGTTGGAACAGCTTAAACGATTACGTTGGTTGATAAGGGGAGAAGGTTACGTGAAATGGAGAGAAGGATCTGTAGATCAATTAAGAGATGACTCACCCCGTAAACTTGCATTGAACAGTTTGAGCTTGACCAATCCTCAAGAATTAAAGAAACGTCTTTACGAGACCGACCCAATCTTACTTATTATTCCCAAATTGAAAACAAAACCTAAGGAGTTGGTGAAAATTCTCCGTATGGAAGTAGCTGATCGGGATGAAGAACTAAAGCAGCTAGTTGAACAAATTACGAATGGGCTCACTGAAACAAAAGATTCCTTCAAAGAACAAATAAATCGCGAATCTGAGGATTTGGATTGGGATCGTTTTAGGCCGCTTTTGGAGGCGGCGAAATATGCCCTTTTCCCTAAAGACCCTAAAACGGGACCACTTCATGGACTTGCCGATGAAGTCGCAGAAGATCTTAAACCCTGGACGATTCAAGATACCGTAAAAGCTATCGTTACAGCACTATCCGTCATCCTATTTGTCGCTTCATTGGGAGCAGCAACTCCTGTTGTTGCATATGCGATCGCGTTGTCCACTATTGCGTTAGACGTCGGGGCGGTTGGATTTGATACATATATGAACTATCGCGAGAACCTGGAGCGAGAAGAGCTAAACCGATTCGCTCATATAGATGCGGCATTAGCTGTTGCCGGGCCCCAAACCGATCTTAAAAAGGAAGCGATATTTCTAGCAATTAGTTATGCCATTGGACCTGCCCTGGGTGCAGGATTCAGGGGTAGCAAAAACGTGCTTCAAAGACTGGCAGTCCGATTTAAAAAAGCTGGAGAGGCATCACAAGGGGCAAGAGCAGCTTCTCAAACAGGGAAAGAAGTCGATAGAGCAATTGGGCAAGCAGAGAGAGCAGTTGCTAAAACTGAGGCTAGAGCTGGTAGAGGAGTGGAAACGACTGCCGTAACAAGATCTGCCAGAGAGGGCTTGGAACTTGGTTTTGAGAAATCTTCTAAATGACTTTCTAAGCCTCCAGCTAAAGTTGGGGGAAGCAAGCATTCTATGGAAATTCGAGTTTATCGTAATGATGAACTAGTGTATGAGTTTTCGTTGGTCAGTGGCGGACAGACAACAATTGATAGGTCGCTTGTGGACAGATTTGGTGAGTGGATTGTACACACTGAGCCTCAAGGACTCATGAAAATATTAGAAGCAGGCATACCGTTAGACGAAGGCACTACAATTCTCTTAAAAGGAATGCGAAATCCATGCTCAATGTGCGATCGTTTTTTGTCACAAGTTCACCACGAAACAGGCGCTGAAATTTGGTACAAATGGTTTTTTAGAAAGCGGGGTAATCTATTATTTCCTGAAGAAGGGCTGTTTAGGTGGGATATCGATCGTTTGACTGGTTCCAAAGAGCTCGGAAAGAAGCTGGAAGGTATTCCCGAGTTAGAAGATCTATGGAATTATATCAGAGCTAGTGGCGGATCCAGAGGTAGTCATACAGAAACCTTTACACAGGTACGTCAAAGATAAAGATAGATTAAAAGTTGCTTTTTCAAAGTGGATGAATCGAAAATCAAAGATAGTCGGGACATTCTATATTCACCATGTCAAGCAAAAAAGTTGAGAATTTATAAAATATCTAAATAACAGCATGTTATGTTGTCATATAATTTTGGCACGCACGAGTCCCTGAAGATCTATCATTGATTTCGGCACCTCTCTTTTCGGCGGACTTCCCAGCTCATTGTTACGTTTATCCGACCTTTCATAAATTTACCATTTGGGTACCTCCTGTTACAGTGATTATGGTTCGCCAAACCCTTTACGATAACAGGTTCCCAAATGGTTTTTCATTTTTCAAGATCTATTTGATGCAAGATCGAGGTAGTAAGTTCTAAAAAAATCGGATCTCACATCTAGTCAAGTATGCTCAAAATCAATTTCCGCTATTATAATCCAAGTTAGCTGAATGGAGGTTATGAGAAGTTACGACGCGCAGGATAACTACCGCGAAGCGGTTTCGTCCATACATTACGTATTACAAGCTTAGCGATTAGTGGTATGTGAAAAAAGTATCTGCATCTTGCTCTTGGTCGGGATGTAACCAAAACTAATCCTGTAATCCGGTGTACAGTCATTAATTGGATTTCATATCATCAAGTGGATATAAACGAGTAAGTTAGAGAACAGATAAAAAAGAAAATGCAGACTGCAAAGCCGACATTCGGAACCATTTCCTATAACAAATCAATCACCTCCAAACTCTAGAAAAAAAGCATATACCATTATGGCAAGACCGCGTGGGGATGGAAGGTGGGCGGGACTGGTGGCTTCAAATCGTTGAAGCGCTGGATGAAGTTGAATTTATGGTACTGGTAATGACGCCCAAAGCCATGGAGTCGCCCGTTATCCGGAAAGAGTGGCGTTATGCAAGACAAAAAGGTGTTTGTGTTTATCCGGTTAAAGGCGTGCTGGATAACGAACTTGATCATGCCAGTCTTCCTCGCTGGATGCGTTCAGTTCACATTTATGATCTTAATTATGAATGTGACAAATTCATCAACGATCTAAATACCCGCTGCCGTGCCCCTCGTGTTCCCTTCATGGTCGATGATTTGTGGTCGAAATGGGGTCGGGCCACGGTGAACGCCTGAAAATTTAGGATCTATGCCCAAAATAACGCCGTTTTCAAGGCTTAAATTGATATTTTTAACGCCAAAAAAGGCGGTTTAAGGAAATGCCAACCACTGGTTTTGCACCAACTGTACATGGAATGGGGCCTCCGTTTTCACAGGCCAGTTCCATTGTGATCCAACTCTCTAACCACTACTCTAGTATTCTATCGCGCCAGCGATTGTCCACCTGATGTCCTTTACCCAGCTGTTGCGCCAGCGCCTCCGGGCTCAGGGGCGCGCTGCTGAGATCCTGCAGATGGTTCATGCTCACCGACATGGCAGTGGGGTCGCCCTGGATGGCGGCGCCCGGATCTTCGCCTTTTGCCGGCAGGACCACTTTGAGGTCGGCCTGAGCATCGTTGTATAACAGACCCTGCTGCAGGGTGGCAATGTCCACTTTGACCCCGTCTACTTCAATGCGACTCATACCCTCGTTGCGCAGAGCCGGGTCGTGGGGAATTACCTCCACTCGCCCGTCCGGATGGAAGACGGCGGTGCCCTCCAGCGGGCGGGCGTTGGTTTGCGTGTTGAATTTAACGCCCATGACCACAGTGATCCCATTTTTTTGCACCACTCCGCTTAAGTGGGCCAGGGCGGGGTCGCGCAAGAGGTCGGCGTGACTGGTTTTGCCGTCGCTGCGGCTGATCACCAGGCTCTCGTGCGGCAGGACCACCAGGCGTGAGCCAAGGCGCTGACCGCGGCGGATATGGGCCACCAGGTGACCCAGGTCGCTGGCTTCTTTGCCGGTGGCCTTGCCGTTGGACGTGAGGTGGACCTGGTTGTTCTCGTGCAGGGGAATCAGGGAAACTTTCAGGTTTTTGCGAATGCCGTCGGCGCTGCGGTGATAGATCACCGTGCTCAGCGGCGTACTGAGGGGTTCGGTGGAGTATTTGACCCGGTCGAAGGTGGTTTCTCCCAGCACCACGCTGTCGGCGCCGTCCTTGGCCCAGACCGTGCGGGTGATGTAGGCTTCCAGTTCGCCGGAAATCAATCCCTGCATGATTTTTTCGCCGATCTCGATCCGCTGGAGGCCCAAGGCCTCCATGGCGCTGTCGTTCAGTTTGCGGCCGCGCTGCACCAGGGCCTCGCCGTCGGCGATCATCTCCATGGCGGTGCCCATGGTGTGCAGGGTGGAGACCTGTTCCACGCGCACCCCGCCCACCCACTTGCCGCCTTTTTGCGAGGTGTGGCCTTTTTCTTCCACCACGATCACCCGCTCGCCGAGCAGGTAGACCTTGTCGTATTGACGGCTGGCGGTGCCTTCCCAAACCAGCACCGCGTCTTTGAGTTCCGGAATCTCGCGAATTAACACTTCGCCGCCCAATTCGCCGAGTTTGCGTGAATTCGGGTTGAGCTGTTCGCGCAGCTTTTTATATTTGGCCTGATTGTCCGCCAGCGCCTTGCCGCTGAGATTTTGCGCCTCCTGGTCGAGTTTTTTCATGGCCTGGCGAATGGCCAGGCGCTCTTTGATTAGCGTGTTAAATGATTTTGAGGCGAGCTTTTCACTGAGGGCTTGATGTTGCGCGCGATTTTTGGCCAGGGCCTCGCCGCTGAGATTTTGCGCCTCCTGATCCAGTCGTTGCATGGCCTCGCGAATAGATTTGCGGATATTGTTCACATGTTTGGGCGAGTTGGGGTCCAGTTGCTGGCGCACCGCAAAGGTTGGATCCGAATCGGCGAAGACCGTGGGTTTTACGGTTTGTTTGCGCACCCGGGCAAAACCGTCGAGCAGGGGATTGATGTGCCCCAGGGTAATGTCCACCAGGCGGTTGCGGTAACCGGCTTCGGCCTCGGCGGCCTCCAGGGCATTTTGGTCCGTGGCGTTTTTGACCTTGTTCCGTGCGGCGTCGCGGCGGCTGAATTTGCCGGCCAGTTGCCCCAAATGAAAACCCAATAAATCGCGGATGCGCTCCGCCAAGCCGGCCAGTTCCGGGTGTTGGGTCGCGTCGTAGTCTTTGCCCAGTTCCGCGTCGAGGGCTTTTTTTAAGGTGGGCACATCGCTCGGGTAGCGGCCAAAAATCGTAACTTCGTCACCGGGCATAAACAGGGTTTCGTTGGCTTTTTGGCCGGAGCGAATCGCATCCAGCTCCTTCTTCCAGTGAATGGCCAGGCCGATGGAGCGCGCATAGCGGCCCTTGGGCGGGGTGCCTTTGAACAAGGCCCGCTCCATTTCTTTGTAAGAACGGTATTCGATCAGGGCGTGCATTTCCGCGCTAATGGGGCGGTCCGGTGTCAGACGAAAAAGTTCCAGTTGATGCAATTTATAGAGTTCGTTGCGCACGTCCATGCGCGTGCTGTCGCCGTCGATCACAATGCTGACCTCGCCATCGGCGCCGCGTTTGAGGTGGGGCCCGGCCAGATCCTGGGGGCCTTTTTTCACCAGGGTGACGCCCAGCGGTTCGAGTAGATTTTCCAGCGCGGTGAAATCGGCAAAGGCTTTTTTCTCCAGGGTGCTGCGCTCTTTGCCGAGGGTGTCGTAGGCGTCTTGATATTTCGCCTGCAGGCTGCGATCCCGTCGTCGATTGATGGGAAATTCGCCCAGCACCGGCGAGTTGTTTAAGTGGGACGGGGGGCGGCCACTGGCGCTGTTGGCTGCGGGGATACTGCCGGCGCGCGGGCCGAAGACCTGGGCCGCTTTAGCGCCCAGGCGGTGCACGCCGGGAATCGTCAGCAAGTTGCGCACATAGGTTTCCATGGTCAGCGGCTGGCCGCGCAGCAGGCTCTCGGTGCCGGCGGCCACCGCCGCCTCGGAGGCGAACAATAAAGTATCCAGGGCTTTGGCGCCGATGCGCTCCTCCAGCATCACCCCGCCCTGGCGCAGGGCAAAGGCGCGCCGCACCGCCGGGCCGGCGTTGGCCGGGATGGCCGGGGTTTTAAGGGCGCGGGATAACCTGGCGGTGATACTGCCAAAGGCTCCCAGAGCGCCGAAGATCGCCACATTGTGGCCAAACTCCTGGGCCACGCTGGGCTGGGCGTTGCGCCCGGCGGCGCCGCTTTTTTGGCCGAACACCGCGTTGGAGGCGGCGTGGGTCACCCGCGAGGCGCCGGTGAAAGCGGTGGCGTTGGCCAGGGTGCGCGCTGCCAGTTGAAAGCCCCGCGCCGACAGCGTGGTGAGGCTGAGCATATTGGCGATATAGCGCGAGCGGGACAAGAGCCCCAAGAGCGCGCCGGAGCCAAGGGCGCCCAGGGCCATCATAGCCGTCAACTCCAGGACCGAGCGCGGGTTGACCAACTCGTCCACCCAGGAGCGCTTGGCGATATCCAGTTTGCGGTCGATATTGCCCAAATCCAAGGGCGTGCCGATATTCAGTTTATAACTGGTGCTGCCGTCGCTTTCGATCTGCGCTGTCAGGACCTTGGTTTTAACCAGCAGTCGGCGCTGTGCTTCACTCAATTCCCGGCCGCTGCGCAGGGTGATCAGGGCCAACTGGAGTGCGGCGATTTCTTTGTTGAATTTATCGATGCGCGCGACCATGGACGAGGAGTCGTGATCGTTTTCGATGCCGAGGGTTTCCGACCAATGCAGGTTCCACATTTGTTCCAGGCCGCGATCCCATTCGTCTTCGGGAATATAGGCGTAGTAGGAGCGAAAACCGATGTCGGTGGTGCGCGCCAGGCTCAAGATCAACGCACTGATGTATTTTTTGTCGGAGATGGTGCCTTTGACTTTGGCCAGGGCGTTAAGCTCGGGGCGCCGCGCCAAGGTATCGCGGTAGGTATTGGCGCGGTTGCGCCAGCGTTGGGTGTCTTCTTCAAATAAATCCGGAGACTCTTTTTCCAGCATTTCCCACTCGCGCGCGATGCTGTCGGTCATGCGGCGCACGGATTCCAGGTGCTGGGCCTCCAGTTGCTGGCGGTAGACACCGCCGGCCAGCTTGCCGGTGCTGGGATCGATCACCGGGCCGTGCTGAATCAGGTTTTGGATGCGGCGACGTTTTCCCGCAATTTTGTCCTGCAAGAGGCGTCGCTGCCACTTATCGCTGACGCTGTCTTCGTCCATGCCGCGCATATGCTCGTCCAGCTGCCCGTAGAGCCCCATGTCGCCGAAGGCATCGTACCAGCCGCGCGAATAGAGTTCGCGCTCCAGGCGATCGATGCGCCGCTCTGTAGCGCTGCGTTTTTCCAAACGGCCCAGCCGTTTGCTCTCGTAAGAGGGGCTGCGCAGGTCCAGTTGGTCCTGCCAGCTCTCCAGCTGGGTTTGCAGGTTGCCCAGTTTAGCCCTGGCGGCGTTGAGGGGGCCATTGGTGGCGTCATCGTCGAGACCGGCCTGGCCGGCCAGGCTGTCCAGTTCGGCCTCGGCGGCGGCCACCCGGGTTTCCAGGTTTTTCACCCGGCTCTCGCTGATGGCGCGGGCCTGCGTATAGCTTTTTTCGAGCAGTTCGATTTCCGCGGCGATTTTTTCCGCTGCCGCGGCTTCGCTGTAGAGCATGCTCTCACGCAGGTGCAGCGACTCTTGCCAGGCTGCGTCGGCTTTGTTCATGGCATCGTCGGTGCCGGTGGCAAAGTTGAGGACCCGCGACAGGCTCAGTGCGGCCGATTCCAGCCAACCGTCGCGGTCGTAACGCAGTTCGAAGGCGAGTTTTTCCCGGTTGATCTCCTTGAGTTGCCGTTCCAGGGAGCGGCGCGCCTGGTCGCGAATGGTGCGGGCGCTGCGTTGCACTTTTTCCAGGCGGCGCTGCCAGCGATCGCGCTGGGCGGCGGTCTTGGCCTTGTCTCGCTCCTGCACAAAATGTTTAACAAAGGCCGCCAGGGCACTCAAGCGAACCTTGGCGGATATGCTGCGGCCTTCCTCCCATTCGCGCAGCATTTTATCGAAGGCGTCGTCGTCGTTGAGCCTGAGGGCCTGGCCGGCGAAGGTGACTAGCGTGCTTGGATCAAATTCGGCGGGTTTGTTGAAGAGGATGTCGCGCTGGATGTTGTAAAGACCAATGTCGCTTAGCATTTCCGCCAGGTCGTTACTGAGTTTTTGTTGCTCGCCGGGTAAAAATTCGATGGTACTATCTGCGGCCTGTTTTTGCAGGGCGCGCACCTTGGATTCCGTCTCTTGCAGGCTGAGGTTGGGCCGCTGGGCGTAAAATTCGGCCAGGCCCAGGTTCAAATTCCAGAGCTTTTTGCGTCCACCCGTGAGCCCCGATTGATTGATGGCGTTGCGCAGGTCGGCAATGCCGTCTTCGCCGAGTTTTTCCATCATCGATACAAACACGCTGCGGTCGGCGTACTTGGCGGCGTCGCCGGTGAGTTCGGCCAGCACTTGAAAGGCCTCGCGCATCAACGCGGCGTCAAAGGTTTCCGCCTGCAATAACAGCTTCAGGCGATTGAGCAGCACCAGCGGGTGTTTATTGCTCGATGCGCGCAAAAGGGCCAGGGCCTCGTCGCGGTTTTTACCCTCGGCGCGCAGGACCAGGGCGTTGGCCACGGTGTCTTTATCGTCGCTAAATTGTTCAATGCGTTTTAAAAATTCTTCTTCCATTGGCGTGACCGGCGGGGCTTCCTCTTCGGCCGAGGTGTCGTCGTCGGCTTTGGGCGAGGGCTGTCGCTTGGCTTTTAAAGCGGCGAATCCCTGCACCGCAACTGCCGCCTTCCACCGGGCGATTTGTTTACCCATCAATTGATTTAAATTGGGCAGGCTGTCGAGCAAATCCAACGCCGACTGCCACTCTTCCGCCTGCACCCGGTGCATGGCTTCCATCATGCCCACCTGGGTGGCCTGTTTTTCGTAATCGTTGCGCGCTTTGGTATCGCTGGCCTGATCGCGCGCCTGTTCCAGCTGCTCGCGGTGATGGCTGAGGTCTTCCGCCAGGTCATGGCTGGCTTCCTTGGCGGCGTCGAGGTAGTCACCGGCATCGAAGCCTGCCTCGATATTGTCACCGGCGGCTTCGAGCAGGCCCTCTTGAATAAAGGTTTGCGCTTCGATTAAATTTTGACTCAGGCTGCGGGCGAGGGCGTCTTCGCCGGCGGCCTCGGCGATTTGTACCAGGCGATTCATAATCTCGCGGATGGATTTTTTAGTCGCGCGCGCTTCGTCGGCGCCGGCCCGGCCCTGCAATAAACGTTTTTTCAAACGCACACCGAGTTTTAGCGCTTTGATGCGATCCGCCTGAAGCAGTTCGCCGCGCTGGCGGGCCTGCTCTTCCAGGGTGGCCAGCGTGTTTTCGTAGGCTTCGAGGGTTTCGATGCGCTCAGCTTCCAATTCCATATCGGGGCCGGGTGGTTCTTCGGCGGCGGCGCGCTCACGAGTTTTATCGTCCGGTTTGGGCGCCGGCGCCGGGGGCGGGGGAGTGCGTTGCAGGGCCTGCAAGGCGATAGCTTTTTGCCCGAGGAGGGCGGCGATGTCGAAATTGTCATTGCCTTCCTGTGCGGTGGGAATGAGCAATTCGTCGAATAAAAATTGAATCACCTTCCAGGGTTTTTGTTTGGTGGCGCCCTTGCGTTTTTTCAGGGCGCCTAGATATTGCTGCATGGCCTGGGCGCCGATGGTGCGGGCGATGCGGTGCAGGATGTCGCCCACTGGATGTTGCTTCGGAAGATCCAGGGTATCGGTAATAAATTCGTCCACGCCGGAGGGGTCCTGGCTCTCCTGTTTGGCTTTGGTATCGTCTTCGTCCTGCTGGGCCTGTTCGGCTTGCACCTCGTGCACTTCGTCGAATAAATCCGCGAGAAATTGACTAAAGGGGCTTTCCACCCTCAGCCGCTCGTTTTCGGCTTTTTCCAATGCGGCCGCGGCTTTTTTCAGGTGCAGGGCGCGGCGTTTCGCCTCCAGCTCAGCAATTTTTTTGCGGCGTTGTTCGTAGCGCCCCTCGGTATTGGCCCGCAGGATGCCGCGGCCGATAATATTGTCCTCGCCGGGCAGGATGTGGTTGTTTTTGGCGCCGCGGCTCCAACCGCGATTGATCAGGTCGTCGGCGGTGTCTTCCTGTAATCCGTTAATTTTTTGCAGGCGCTCATGGCTGCCGGCAGGCGCCTTGCCGCTGTCGATGGCTTTTTTCAAAAAGCGCCGCTCCGCTTCGAGATTGTAGTAACGGTTGCGCTTTTGAATTTGCTCGCCCGCGATGCGACCCACCACGTCCTGTTTGACATTGCCCTGGCCGTCGAAATAGGGGCGCAGTCCCTCGTGATAGTTGTCGATGTGTTCCTGGCGGTTGCCGGCCATGCCCAGGGGACGCGCCTTGAAGGCGGATTCGCGGGCACCGGGGTATTCCCGCGCTACATTGCGCTCGGCGCGGCCATTGTCCCGCATATGCCGTTCCAAGCCGGAGATTTCATCGCGCAATGAAGCGGCCTGTTGTTGCAGTTCGGCCACACACGCACGATTCTTGGCGCTGCCCTGGGGAGTCGAATCCTCACTGGCACCGCGCTGACGCAATTCATTGCGAATTTTATTGAGATCGCGCACGGCGCGGTTGCGGGTGCTGCGAGTATTGGCTGTGTCTTTTTCCAGGCGTTTGCGTTCATTGCGAATGCGCTGCAAGTTGTCTTCAGCTTGATTGTATTTTTCGCGAAATTGTTGCAGGTTGCGTTCGGCAGCAGGATTATTGCCCAGCGCATCGGGTTTGCCCACACGCTCCTTGATATTTTTCAGGGCGTTCAGGGCGCTTTTAATATCTTTGCCGTATTGCTTGAGTTCGACACTGCTCAATTCGCGCATTTGTAGGTTGCGCCGGGCGCGATTGAGTTGAGTGCCATTTTCACTTCTAGCCTTGCCAAGATTGGTTTCGAAGGCATCGCCGGCTTTATCGCCAAAGGCAGTGCGCACCTGCTGTTCCTGGTAGCGGCCCATCATGCTTTTGGCGTATTCCCGGCCGGCTTTTTTCAGCTCTTTCTTTTCGAAGGCGCTTCGCGTTTTTTCGGCTGCGGCCTGGTCTTCGTAGAGTTTTTTGTATTTTCCATCGAGTTTTTTGATTTCGTCGTCAATGGCCTGACGGCCATCCTCATCGCCGGGTTTTAGCTTGGCTTTTTGTTTTTTGAGCCGGTTAATTCTGTCTGTGTTTTCCTGGATTTTATCGGTAGCCTGGTTGTACTGTTGGTCTAGTTTTTTGTATTGATCGCGGGCTTTGTTGAGTTCCGCGCGGCCGCCCTCCAGGCGCTTGTCGATGTTTTCAATCTGTTTGTTAAGGGATTTTTCCAGGGAGCGGTCCTCGGCGCTCAAGCGTCCACCTTGCTGTTCTTTTTTGTCCTGCAAGCGCTCCAGGGTTTTTTTCAGGGAATTCTTTGACCGGTTGAGTTCGCCGATATGTTTGCCCATTTTGCGCAGGCGGTGTTCGTCCTTGGTCATGCCGTAGCCGCGGTCTTTTAAATCCTCCAGCGTGCGGCGTTTTTGTCGGTGGTCCCGCTCTTTTTGATTTAGCTCACGGGATTTTTTTTGCAGGTTGCGCTCGTCGCTCTGCAATTTTTTGCGATCCTCGGCCAGATCCTCACGCGCTTTTTTGATATTGCGGCAGTGGGGGCCGCGACAGTTGGGGTCGTTGCGCCGCGCTTCCTGCTCTTCTTCGCGCAGATCCCGGTCGCGGCGCTGTAGATCTTTTTTGCGTTCCTCGATATCTTTTTGTTCGTCTTGCAGTTTTTTTTGTTGTTTATCCAGCTCCTTTCGCTCTTTTTCCAAATCCTCTTCCATTTGTTTGCGCCGCTGCCGGCGTTTGTCTTTATCGGTGCGCTCCTCCTCCTCTTCAACGCCGTCCTGGTCCGCTTCCAGCTCGTCTTCCTCCTTACCGATATCGCCGCGCTCCTCGCCGTCCTGTTCGTCTTTATCTTCCTGCACTTCCTCCACGACATCCTCCACCTCGGCTTCCTCTTCGGGGGTTAAATCACCCGGCGGCAGACAGGGCGGACAGGGCGGGCAGGGACACTCCTGCGGAGGATTTTCGCCGAGTAGGATCGCGTCCGAGGGCGACAGGCCCATTACCGTGGCATTGTAGGGCCCGGGGGCGGCGATAAAACCGCGCACGCCGCCGGGGCCACCCCGCCAGTTGGGCTGGGTAATGGGGCGCCGGGGTTTCTCCTCGAGACCTTCCGAGGGAATCAGTATTTGCGGGTCGTCCAATACCAGGCCGGTAATAATGTCGTCTTCCGGCGGCGGCTCGCCACCGCCCGGAGGCGGCTCACCCCCGCCGCCCGAGGGCGGTGGTTGGGGAATGCTGCGCAGCACGCGAAAACCGATATCCAGGGCGCGGGTCTCCGGATCTTCCGCATGGCGCGAAGCGGAGCGGGCGTCGGCGGCGCCGGTCATCCAGGAGCCGCCGCGCAGCACTTTTTTCTCGCTGTCTTCGATGGGCAACACCGCTCCGCCGGGATAGGGACCGTAGGTATCCCAACACCACTCCCAGACGTTGCCGTGGCCGTCGCTCACCTGGAAGGGATTTTCCGGCTTGTGCAGCACCGGCATGACTTTGTCGGCGTTGGCCTCGTACCAGCCGAAACCGTCCAATTGCGCCGGGTCCTCGCCGAACCAGTAGCGGCTCTGGGTTCCCGCGCGGCAGAAGTACTCCCACTCCACCTCCTGGGGCAAACGGATAACTTTGCCCTGCAATTCGCTCATTTTGACGCAGAACTCGTTGGCCTCGCTCCAGTTGACTTGGTTGACCGCCTCGCGCAGGTCTTGGTCTGCTTCCGGCTTGCGTCGCGCCACCACCGCGTAAAGGGCCTGGGTCACCTGCATGGCCAAAGCCTCGAAAGCTATGATTTGTTTTTCCAGCTGTGGAAATTCGTCGGCTTCGGCCAACTCGTCGTCTTCCGGGCTGCCCATCAGGTATTCCCCCTCGGGTATGGTGGGCCAGGGCTGCAGTGCGATGCCCGATTCTTTGGGGCCGCCGAGCAATTCTTGCAGAAGGGCTAACTCTTCCCTGGCGTCGATCGCCAGCAGGGCGGCGGCGATATAGCGGTGGGCGTCGGCGTTGTCTGTTTCTTTGGCCATGTCCGCCAATTCCTCGGCCCAGCGGCCGCGATCTTCGCGCCTGTCCAAAAGGGCCCAGATGTGGATCAACACGGAGTCGGCATCGTTGCGCGGCGCCAGGGAATCGCCGGTGTGGAGCATGTGCCCCAGCCGGTCGGCTTGGATGCCGGGCACATCGGCCACTTGTTTTATGGCGTCGAAACGCCCGCCCAGGTTCTGCCTTTGCTCGACCATGCGCCCGGCGAGTTCCGGCCCGATTCCGTCGAACAAGGTGCCGACAGCCTCTTTGCTGGGCGCAGTATTTAACAGGTTGAGTGTGTATTGATGGCTTTCGATGCTGCTGTCGATCAGCGTCGCCAACTCGTTTTCGTCGGCCGATCCGAGCTTGTCGAAGGCGTGCGTTACATCGGTCTTTTCATCGTCGTTGGCGGCAAAATTAAGAACGAGGTTCCGCAAGCCAGCGATGCCGATACCGGGCGCTTTGAGTACCTGGCCCAGTGTGTCGTAGCGCAGGTTGTCGTGGCGAAACTTGAGAATGTTTTTGGCCTTGCCGAGACTCAAGTTTTTTATTTTGCTTGATAGGGCTTCGGGCGTCTTGACGCTGTTAAGAAAGTGTAGGGTCCGTTGGCTGGCGGGAAATTGAATGGAAAGCGGGTAGGCGACCACGGGCGCGCTTGTAGCCGCTTTGCGCAATAATCCCATTTTACTGGCGCCCAATCCCGGTACAGCTTCCAACTCCAGCAGGCGGGGAAAGCGCCCGCCCAGATCACGGCGTTCGGTTACAATGGTCGCACTCAACCGTAAGCCGAGGCGCGGTATTTTGCTGCTTAACGCACTCGCATTGGGGGCGCCATTGACCAAGGCGAGGATTTTTTCCCGTTCCCATTGTGGAATTGTCGCCAAGCGCTGGATTTCGTCTTCGTCAAACTGGGCGAGTTCTGTCAGTAATTTCTCCAGGCGCTCGCGATCCTTGGCAGAGACAATAAAACGCAAGATGTTGCTAAAGAGATCGACGCCAATACCCGGCACGTCCAATAACGCACTAATCGCATTGAAGCCCTGTAGATCTCTGCGGTAACGCTCGAAATTCATGGCGGTTTTGTTGCCCATGCCCGCGACGTGTTTATCGAGGCTGGCGGCCGAAACCTGATTTAAGCTATCGAGCAGTGGTTGATATGCGCTCTCTCCGAGCTGACTTTGGAGCCATAAATCCATGATCTCTGCCTCCGTGAATTGATTGTTGTGTGCGACTTTTATATATAAATTGAATTTTGAATGATAATGAGTAAGAACACGAAAGTATCCGACTCGTGCAAAATTCAGGTCGTGACATCAAAAACGCTCGTCCATGCTGTAAAATTACCCAGGTCAATATCTGTGCCAAAAGCAATGTTGCAGGGGAAGCTTGGTAGACAGACGATGCCATGCTTCTGACTTTACGACCAATAATTATTATTAGCTCAAATATTTTATGACGATTAACCGGCGGAAAGGCTTCAGGTTTTTGTGAAGCTAATGGACACTTTGTGGTAGTTCATGTTAATCAAGTTGACAGTGGAAAACTAGAGAAGCAGATATTAAATGACATTTAAATCAGCGACCATCAGCAGAGCGTGGCCCAGGCCTCTTCGAGGGGCCTACCTAATACCCCCAACTCTGCTGGTGGTCGCTGACTTATTCGTATCTGTTTGACAGGTTTTGAGGTCTTTGTTTCTTTTTTTCTTCTGCTTCGAATATTTAGCATTTAATATGACCCGCTTCAGTTCCCCGAATTTGTATTTTTCGATGTTTTCACGGGCATTGCAGGTATTTTTAAGCGACCGGTCCGCCACAGGGCGACGGCGCTGTATGCCCGGGCCCAGTAATTGGCTTTTTCTTCGGATGGGTATCTGAAAAAGTCCTGGGTCCAGCCGTGGACGGGGTCCTGATACAGGTCCCTCAGCACATTGCCGATATATTTCGGTTTCCAGTTGGCCCGAATGCAGAGATCATAGACAAATCCGATCAATTGGTTCGGTTGGAGGGCCCGCGGATTTGGGTCGTAAAGAATTTCGCGGGCCCAATCCGGAATGTCGGTTTCATTTTTGGCCTCGGTCAACGCCCGACCCCGCGGCAGGTCGGGTTCACGGTCGAAATCCTGGTGAAATGCATATAGATCGGATCTTTGATACTCGCCGATAAAGTCGATCAGGGTATCGTTTGATCTGGGGATAGTCCCGGAAGCGCTTTGCGCGTGGGCCGCTGCCTGTTCCAAATCCCACATACAGTCTAAAATAAGGTCCATTTCATTTTGCAGTTCGACGGTGCGCCCGTCAAAAATCGACCCGATGACGTCTACCAGCGGCGGCTGATGGTAATATCCATACTTTTCCTGGTTTTTTTTGTGCAAACTGAATGGACTGCGTATGGAGCGCATAAACGGTGACCCTTCACTCCAGGTGTTGTCTAAATTGATGCAACGATCGAGGCTGTCGGAAATCGTGACCGGATAAAACCCCTTGGTTTCGTTGTCCCGGAAAGCCTCCATGGTCAGCAAGGCGATGTACTCGTTCAGTTTACCCAAGCCGCTGAAAACACGAGCCGCATCGAGGGCAACACCGGATCTACGCCGAAGATCATTGGGATCTATATAGCGGCAAGCTTTAATAAGATCTTCTTCCAGGTATCCGATTCCCACGAGCGCTTGCGTCGCGCGGTCTCCGAACTGGTTTTGGAAGAGGAAGTGTCCGCCGGAAGGCGTGTAATCTAATAGATAAGGCATGCCGCGCGATCGAAAGATCTGCTCGATGAAATCTGCTACCGGCACAATCTGTTTGAAGTATTCTTTCTGGGTATCCTTGTCCGAATACAATCGGTAATTGTCATCGCCGAGAAAAATTTCGAAATCGATCGGCATTAATACTGACTGCGACTTTTTGCCAATGACCGGCAGATGAACCTGGAGCGCACGCTCCCGGGTGTAGTGCGCCAGTTGATCCAACGGTGCTGCAAGCGCCGGGAAGGCCGGATCGTAGCCTTCGGCGATCAATTCATTTCCGGTCGCAATGAAATAGTCGTAGTGATGAAAACATTTTTCCAGGCCTTTGAAAACCTGGTGATAATAGTCCTGAGGAAGCACAGAATTTCTCCTTGTTGAATGAGAGATAGGAAGTTATTTTTTTCAAGCAGGTAGATCGAAAATAGTTAAAAGGTTTTACCGATACGGCGAGAGTTAAATAAAAATCCGAAACATAACGCCTTCTTAATATAAGCATGCAATTTTAAAAATCATGGACGGGCGTTTCAATTCAGTCATCGATGCCGGCAAAAAAGCTTGATTCTGATTGAACGCATTTCAAGAGAAGATCAATGATCGTGGGACACCCCTTTCCCTGATATGTTGTGACCAAACACCGCGTCTCCAAATCTCTGGGTCTACGTTTCTCCGACCCTGCAGATTACTCTGAAGCAGCACGGAAGTTGATGTCGTCAGAGTCCCATTCAATCATCGGCGGTTCCTCATACGATTCATTGCAAACGGTGCGCCGGGGTTCATCCAACAGGAAATCTTTGGGACATTCTCAAATTTTCAATCTTCAATTCCGGCTTGACCGGAATAGACCTTGGGCTTTGAAGCAGGACACCAGATGTCCATCGTCGAGGGGTTCCAATTGCGGGATGTTTTCGCGGCACATTTTTTTACCGTAGGGACAGCGAGGGAAAAAATTGCAGGCGTGCAGGGTTTCGTCGGGTGTGACCGGCACATATCCCTTGATGGGCAGATCCGGCAGATCGGCGGTCGGATCCGGGTCGGGAACCGCTGCGATGAGCGCCTGGGTATAGGGGTGTCGCGGGTGGTGGACGATTTCCTCGGCGGGTCCGATTTCAACGATTTTACCCAGATACATGATGGCAATGCGGTCACAAATGTACCTGGCCGTTACCAGGTCGTGGGTAATGTAGATAAAGGAAATGCCGAACTTGTCCCGCATGTGCAGCAACAGATCCAGGATGCCGATGCGAACCGAGACGTCCAGCATCGAAACCGATTCGTCGGCAATCACCAGGCTGGGCTGCAGCACCAGCACCCGGCCGATGCTGACGCGCTGCAGCTGACCGCCGCTGAGCAGGGCCGGGTATTTATCCCAGAATTGGTCGGCCGGCTTCAACTCGACTTCTTCTAAGGTTTTCTGGATCAGGGAGGCTTCCCGGGGCTTGGTGTCGGCCAGTTGGTGAATCTTGATGGTTTGCCGCAGGGTGTCGGCTACTGTGCGCCTGGGATTCAGGGACCCGAAAGGGTCCTGAAAAATCATCTGCATTTTCGGCCGAAACTGCTTGAATTCGGCTTTGCTGAGCGAGGTCAGTTCGGTGTCTTTAAAGTAGACGTTGCCATCAGTGGGCTCCGTCAACCTCAAGATCGTCCGGCTCAAGGTGGATTTGCCGCACCCGCTTTCACCGACAAAGCCTAATATTTCACGTTCGCCCAGCCCAAAGCTGACATCATCAACCGCCCGCACATAAGAAATCTTCCCGCCGCGCAGGGATGACAGTACGCTTCTTCTGATTGGAAAATATTTTTTTAGATTTTTTACCTTGAGCAGCGTGTTGGTTGTCATGACTATATGTTATCTATTTGAGTACTTTCGATTCGCGAAGATCTATAATATGGTTCCCTTTTGGCTCCGACCTACCGCACCCGGTGTTCGGTATTGGTTATCGGGTATCTCGCACCCGGCATTTGATATCCAATATCCAGAATCGAGCATCGAACACCCAGTATCCAACGCCTATCCAATCAAGTGGTATTTGGTGGGCACAGCCCACCCTACTCTTCCCTATACCCTAAACCTTAAACCTTATACCCCATACCGAAAGCCGAAAGCCGAATACCGAACGCCCTTATGTGCCTCCACTACCCACTACCTAAAACCCAATACCCAATACCCAATACCTAATACCCAATACCCAACTTCTACCCTATCAAATGGCACGCGACAAGATGCCCATCCTGCTCGACGACCGACGGGTCGACGGTCTGGCAAATATCCATGGCATGTTCACAGCGCGGCTCAAAGCGGCAGCCTTCCGGCGGCATAATCAGGCGGGGCGGGGCGCCCGGGATGCTTTTGAGCTTCTTTTTTTCACCCTTCAAATGGGGAAAGGCCCCGATCAGCGCCTGGCTGTATGGATGCAACGGGTTTTGATACATTGTGACTGTATCACCCTGTTCCACGATTTTACCGGCATACATGACCGCCACCTGGTCACAGGTCTCCGCCACCACGGACAGGTCATGGGAAATGAGGATCGACGTCAAGTTGAGCTCTTTTTTTAAATTATTGATCAGCCCCAGCAGCTGGCGCTGCACGATCACATCCAGTCCGGTGGTCGGCTCATCCAAGATCAAAAATTTGGGATTGCAGGCTGTCGCAATGGCGACCATGGCCCGCTGCTTCATGCCGCCGCTGAATTCGTGGGGGTAGGCTTTCACGCGACTGCCGTTGATGCCGACCAGGTCCAGCTGGTTGCCGGCCCGGGCCCAAGCGGCTTCCCGGGAGACATCTTCATGCTGTAAGATGACCTCCGTGATTTGCTTGCCGATGTTCATTACCGGATTCAAGGCATTCTGGGCTTCCTGGCGCACGATGGCGATCTCGCGGCCCCTTAGCAAGCGCATCTGTTCTTCGGACAGGGGCACGATATCACGCCCCTCAAAGTAAATGGAGCCATCCACAATGCGCCCCGGCGGTTTGATCAGCCGAATAATGCTCAGAGCCGTAGTCGTTTTGCCGCAGCCCGATTCCCCGATCAGCCCGAAGGTTTCATTTTCTTCGATCTCGAAGCTCACCCCGTCCACCGCCCGGGCGGGGCCTTTGCGGGTGAAGAAGTGTAATTTTAAATTATCTATTTCGAGTAAAGCCATGGCTCTTTGCAAGCAAAGAAAGTTATTTGTTATTGGTTATTGGTTATCGGTTATGGGCTATTAGTTATCAGTAGTTATCAGTTATCAGTTATTAGTTATTAGTTATTAGTTGAAGGAATAAAATCTATTTTAATTTTTAAGAAAAACAACGCAACCATCGTATGCTCTATATTTACTGCAGCAGTATGTATATTAACTCATTAATTCGGTATCCGGTACTATTAACGAATAACCAGTAACAAATAACGATCTCAAAAGTCTCTGTCCTCTGCGTGCCGCGGCGTCTTGTGGGGTCGTAGCCCGAAGGGCGAAGCCCCAAGCTCGAAGAGCGAAGACGGGTCATCTGATTTCTATCTTCTGACATCTGTCCTCTGCCCTCTGACATCTGTCCTCCGCCCTATGCGCTATGCTCTTTGCCCTAAGCGTTTTCTATCTTCCCACTTCCGCATTCCGACTTCCCAATTCTCAAAGCCCTTTCCCCTCCCGGTATTGGGGCGTGATGACATCGGTTACAGCGGTGCCCAATAGACTGAATCCAACAATCAGGATAATGATGCTGGCGATGGGCGGGCCGATCCACCAGGGCGAGCGCGACATGACACCGGACTCAAAAGCGAAATGCAGCATGGATCCCCAGCTGATGCGGGTCGGATCGCCCAGCCCCAGAAAAGCCAGGATCGCTTCATCGTATATGGCGTAGGTGATCATCAGCACGGCCTGGGCGAACATCAGCGGCAGCACGTTGGGCATGATCTCACCGAACATTAGCTTGGCATTGCCGGCCCCGATGCAGCGGGCAGCTTCCACGTACGGTCTCTCCTTGATTGAAAGTACTTGAGATCTTACAACCCGGGCTGTGGTGGGCCAACTGACGACGCTGATTACCAGGATTATATTCCACAGGCTGGGGCCGAGCACGGCCGCCAGGATGATCATCAGCGGCAGTACCGGAAGCATCATAAAAAAATCGACAATTTTTACCAGAATTTCTTCAACGATACCGCCGTAGTAGCCGGCGATCAGCCCGATGAGGGTGCCGGTTACCACGGTCACAAATGCCGTGATCAAACCGATGGCCAGCGACACGCGGGAGCCGAAAATAACCTGGCTCCAGACGTCGCGGCCGAGGTCATCGGTACCCAGCCAGTGCCGGGTGGAGGGCGCTTTCAATATGTCTTCACGCTGACCGCTTACCTGGGGATCAACGGTCCCTAAAAAAGGTGCAAAAATGGCTGCAATCAGAACCAGGCTGATCAGGATGGCGCCGATTCGGCTCATGGGATGTCCGATCAGCAATTCGCAAAACTGCTGCACGGTTTTCAAATGAGACAAAAGTTTATTCATTTTGCGGCCACCTTGATTCTGGGATCGATAAATCCGTAGATCAGGTCTATAAACAGATTGGCTAATACCACCGAGACGGCGAACAACAAAAATACGCCTTGCAGCAGGGGATAATCGCGTTTGACCACGGCGTCGTACACGAGCCGTCCGGCACCGGGCCAGGAGAATACCGTTTCCGCCTCGATAACCCCGGCGATGGCAAAGCCGATATTGATGCCTGTCAACGTCACCACGGGCAGCAGCGCATTGCGCAAGGCGTGGTTTTTGAGTACGCGGGATTCTTTGATGCCCTTGCCCCGGGCGGTGGCGATGTAATCCTGGCCCAGAACATCCATCATGGAAGACCGCGTCAGCAGCACGTACTCGCCGATATACCACAATATAATGGAAAAACACGGCAAAAACATGTGCCAGGCCACATCCTTGAAATACTCGAAACCTTCAAAACCCGAGGCCGGCGTTTCAATCCCGCCCAATGGAAAAATCGAAAGAAAATAGGCGAATACGAGCAGCAGGATAATTCCCAGGGCGAAGGTGGGTATGGAATACAGGGTTAACGATGCGGTCAGCAGAAAGGTATCCAGCTTGGTCCCGTTGCGCCAACCGGCAATGGCACCCAGCGCTACACCCAGCAGCACGGCGATCACGAGGGCTGTGAGCACCAGGGCCAGGGTCGCCGGGATTCGCTCGGCAATTACTTCGGTCACCGGTCGTTTCTGCCAGAAGGAAATACCCAGATCACCCCGTGAAAGCTGTTTGATATACGCAATAAATTGGCCCGAGAGCGGTTTGTCGATGCCGAATTTTTGGCGCTGCAGCTCGAGCTGCTTGGCGCTGACCCGCGGGTCTTTGAACATCATGCGTACCGGATCCCCCGGCGCAATCCGGAAAATCACAAAATTGACGCACAAAATGGCAAAGATCGTGATAATTGCTGCAATGGCCTTGCGTGCTGCGAATGCGGTCAGGTTCACTCTATTCTCCAGAACTAGATGAATTAGAAAATGACTACAATTAAGGTTTCAGGTTTCGGGTGTCAGGTGTCAGGTGATACGAAACAGATGACCCGTCTTCGCTCTTCGAGCTTGGGGCTTCGCCCTTCGGGCTACGACCCCACAAGACGCCGCGGCACGCAGAGGACAGAGAACAGATGGCAAAAAGAAGAATTCAGCTGACCCGTCTTCGCTCTTCGAGCTACGCCGCGGCACGCAGAGGACAGAGACTTTAGAGATCGTTATTTGTTACTGGTTATTCGTTAATAGTACCGGATACCGAATTAATGAGTTAATATACATACTGCTGCAGTAAATATAGAGCATACGATGGTTGCCTTGTTTTTCTTAAAAAATTAAAATAGATTTTATTCCTCGCACCTCGATATTTGATCCGGGTTGACGGATTGGATATTTTACTATTATTAGACCACGTCTTCAGCTTGATTCGCTTTTCTTTTGCCTTGCTCCTGTTCTCTTCGTCCTTTTAAGAATGCTGGAATATCGGAATTAACGAATCACAATTATATTTTCTCTACAACTCCAATATTCCAACATTCCATTATTCCATCATTCCAGTCCCTACTTTTTCGGTTTAATGTGAATCATGGACCAGGGATTGATCCAGGTAATCACCCCGCCCATAGTCTGCACATAGCCTTCCCATTTGTCGATGCGAACCGGATCGATGATATCAGGTCTGAGCATGATTGCATAGGGCAGATCTTCGGCGATCATCTGCTGCATTTTATACGAATATTCGATTCGTTTCGGCGGATCCGTTGCGGCCAAATAGCTGTCCAGCAGTTCGTCGAATTTGGAATTGTTGTAGTATGACTGGCTCCAGCCTTCACCGCCGCCATCCCAGCTGCGTGACAGCTCCCAGATCCAATCCCCGTTGGGGCCCGGCTCTTCCTCTCCGATGGCGAAATCCCATTTGTCCTCGTTCGGCGCATAGATAAAGGCATAGTAAGTATCGAGATCCAGGGTCTTAAGCGTAATTTCAATCCCGATTTCCTGGAGCTGTTCTTTCATCAATGTCGCCAGTTTGAGTTCGGTACCCCAGTCCGAGGGCACGATTAAATCAAATACCAGATTTTGGCCGGTTTGGGGGTCATTGCGGATTCCATCATTGTCTTTATCCGCATAGCCCGCATCCTCCAGTATTTGCCGGGCTTTTGCCGGGCTGTATTCATATTTGGGCAGATTAGGATTATAGCTGTCTAACTCAGGGTAGACGAAACTGTCGGTTTTTTGGGCATATCCCAGATAAACCAGATCGACAATCTTGTCCAGATCCGTACCGTGCAACATCGCCTTGCGGACATTCAAATCCTGAATGGCTGATTTTTTGTGCAAATTAAAAGACAGCCAGATCATTCCGATTCCTTTGGATTTTATAATTTTGAAATTTTTGTCGCCTTCAAAATCAGGCAAGTTTACGGCCCGAATTCCGGAGTATCCCATCATTTGGACTTCGCCCTTTTTTGCCGCCAGATTGAGAGCTTCCTGACCGCCATAGGCTTTGAACACCATTTCATCGACCGCTGGAGCCCCGCCCCAGTAGTCCTTGTTAGCCTCGAACCAGACATACTGCTTGGATTTAAACTCCCGCAGTTTATAGGGCCCGGAGCCGATGGCCTTCTTGTTTGGAAAGGACGCGAAATCATCTTTGTAGGGTTCCCAGATATGTTTGGGTAGAATCGGGGTCCAGTAAATTGGGGGATAGGGATTGCCGTGCACTGCCGCAAGTTTGAATTCTATCGTATGATCGTCGATGACCGTGACGGATTCAAAGGTCAGGTCAGGTACATCATACGAAGCTACGTTTTTCGGGAGATATTCAAAAGTAAATGCGACATCATGGGCCGTGACCGGTTGGCCGTCATGAAACTTGACGCCTTTGCGCAGAAAAAAACGCCAGGTTTGTCGGTCCTGGGTTTCCCAATGGGTGGCCAAACCCGGCAGGGCTTTGTATTCCGGAGCGGGGCTCAATATCCAAAGCTGGCCATATAGCACCGGCCAAAAGGCGCAACCCATTTCCGTGTACTGCCAGGATTCACTGGCTCTGGGTGATTCCAGGGTCTGATCGGCAGTAAAGCCGACACTGAACCTGATTTTTTTGGCATCGGCAGCCGGTATGACCTGGAAAATAAGAAATGCCGCCAAGGCGAGTACCATGAGTGTTCTGATCGCGGTAATTTTGTTTTTGTCAAACATACGACCTCCTTTCGCTGCGTTCGGTGTTTATAGTAATTTGCAGTTGTTCCATTGCAACTAAGTACATAATTTCATAAATACATTGCTGTATTTACGAATAACCGCAACAAGTTATCATATTCTCCTGCTAAATTTCAGTTGTCAGCTGGGTATGAATCTTAACATCCCATTCTTTGATTCCGGCGAAAAATATGTCCCGTTCCTCCCTGTCCAGCACCTCACATGGGAATACGCCGACCGGCTTTATCTGTTTGCGCAGCAGCATCAGGCACAGGATGGAGGCCGGTACGGACGTAATCCAGGAAACATCGTTGGTTCCCGGAATTTTCTCACAGGCCTGGACGATGTTGGGGCTGTCCGTCCACATCTTGTAGTGCCGGTACTCGTCGCCGGCGCGTCCCTTGACGTCTACCGCCAACTGCAGTTGGCTCATGATCTTTTTGTTTGCAACCATTTCGGCGCACTTTTTGGGTGCCAGCGTCGGGGGCAATAATTTAAAAAAGAAATCCCTGGGGCTGACCTTGACACCCTTGACGTCGATGGGTGTTTCGTCCATAATTCCGAGGCCTTCGATGAGAAAACGCCACATATCGGTACTCGGATCTCCCAGCTTGAAGTCGCAGTACTTTACCGGCTTGCCGATAAATTTGGGGATGGTGACCGGCTCCTCATGGGTGTGGTAATATACCTTGCCCCAGTGGTCCAGGGGCGGCGGAAAATAATAGTCTTCTTCACCCGAAAATATCGGTGCATATTTGTACCGGCCGTCCTCCCAGTAAACGCCTTGCTCGGCGCAATCTTCCAAATAGGTCGTCAGAGACCACAGTGCCACCGGTTCGTCACAATCGACAATGCCATAATCTTTGATGCCGATATAGTCAATCTCATCCAGTCGGTCAACTGCCTCTCTGGCCATGATGTTCACCAGACCGGAATCTCCGCCGGCCAGGATCAGGGCCTTCAAACCGGCCGCTTCAAACTCTTTGGCAAACTCAAGCTGCTCTACCAGAAATTCGTCCTGAACGGTTTGGTCAGATCTGCCTTTTAGCATTTCGTTGGAAGCCATGTCGAGATAATTTGCCCCGGCTTTGACGCAGGCTTCCAAAATCGGGCGATCGAACACGGGCAGGGTCGCATTGACCACCAGTTCATAGGGCCCATTTCTAATTTGATCGACCATTGCATCGACATTCGATGCATCCACCATTACGATATCAATTTTGTCGGATCCGACAAATTGAGCAACCTCCCTGGCGCGCTCCAGATCGACATCTCCCAGAAGAATCGTGCCCACATCATCGGCCTTGGCCAGAACGCCGCTGATAACATTGCCCTGGGCGCCGGCCCCGATAATCATCACTTTGTGCATGATTTAGCCTTTCTTTTATAGTAATTTTTTTTAATATCGGTTTAGCCCTCCGGTTTCAGCACCTCCAAACTTTCAGGCATTTATCCATTGATATAATTAAACGCCACTTTACTTGTCATAATTTTTCGGCACAGCCTTGCAATGGTTGATTGGGTCTGGTAGCGAAACAGAAACCTGGATATACCGCTCAAAACAAGGACCCAGATAGCGACGGACAAGCCGATTCCAAAAAACTGCTGGGCAGATGTGCTACTTTGCGGCATCGCGGATGAGACGATCAGCCACACAACAAACGTGCATACCGCGATGGTGAAATGAAAGAGCAGCCGTGTCACGGCGGATTTGATTTCATGGCGGCAAAGGTTGACCTCGTAATCGAAATAACTTTTTAGGCTGAGCACGATGTCGTTTTCAGCAGTTTCGGATTTTCGGGCAGCCGGCAGATCGAAACGGATGATGTAGTCATTGCGATAGCCGAGTTCCCGGGCGCAAAATAATAAATACTCCACCAGCTTATGGTTTAAATCGCGTTTGTAGAAAGACGATATGGAATCGTATTTTTCATACAAGGCGCTGTAATCCGGCAAACTTACCGGTACGATGAACTTATTGTCCACCGTCATGTCGTACCGTTTTAGAATTTCGGCATCCATCATTATCCTTCGGATCGTTATTCGTTAATTGTTATTAGTTATTTGTTCAAAATAGGAAGAATATCTATTTTTCTTAATCTACCCAACGACTTTCAACGAAACGCCAGTCTTGGCTGAGGAGTTATTCATGCGATTTCGGTTCTCTACTCTTCACGAATAACAAATAACCAATAACAAATAACTAACTAGTCCCATGCCGTCCCCCAGGCATACTCGTCCTTGACCAGATCCACCATCAGGGAGGTTTCGGTCGATATGACACCGTCAATTTTGCTGATCTTTTTAAATATTAGCTCATGAAATTCACTCAGGGAGCGGGCCACGAAATCGACGTCGATGTCAGTTCCGCCGGTGGTCAGCGCCACCCAGATCAGGGAATCGATTTTCTTCAGTTTTTGCAGGACGGCATCTGCTTTTTTGAGTTCGATCTTAATCTTGAGGTTGCCGGCAATCTCAAAGCCGAGATCGATGGGATTGGCCACGGCCACGATTTTTATGATACCGCTGTCCAGAAGTCTTTTCAGGCGCCGCCGCACGGTGAACTCGGATATGCCCAGTTCCTGGGCAATGGCATTGTTGGCGGTGCGACCGTCCTTTTGCAGCAGATGAATCATCCGGCAGTCGACCTTATCCAGTTTTTTCCCGACGAGTTCGACGGAATTCTGTCCCTTTTTATTATTTTTATCGTTAATTATTTTCATTATATTAACATAATAAGATATTTTATTAACTTTTATTTACATTATTCGATATATTTGTCAACAATTTTCTTGACAAAAATTTTCTTTTCCGATATGCGACAGTTGTCAGTTGTCAGTTGTCAGTTGTCAGTTGTCAGTTGTCAGTTGTCAGTTGTCAGTTGTCAGCTGTCAGTTGTCGGTTATCAGTAATAAGTTTTCGGTTCTTAGTTAGCTTTGATTCACCGTGAATAATGCGGACTAGAACAAGTAAGATCCCGTGAAACTAATTCGTGAAAATTCGTGTTAATTCGTGGCTCATTAATAAAGAAAGGAATGAAAGTGAAAAAAATTGCAATTTTCGGTGTCGGCGCCCAGGGCAGCACCATCGCCAGGCGTCTGAACGAGCACCCGAATGTCAGTGAAATTGTCTGCGCGGACTACGACCGCCGCGCCGCCGAGGAATTGGGCAGCTCACTGGACAAGGCGCGGGGGCTTCAACTGGATGCCAGCGATGTGAACAAAGTCATCGAGGCCGCCGAGGGCTGTGACCTGATAGTCAATGGCCTGCCGCTGGAGTTCGATCTGATCGTCATGGAGGCTGCGCTGGCGGTGGGGGCCTCCTACATGGATATGGCCGGTCCCATGGAAGACATCGGCTTTGTCGAAAGCTACCAGCTTATTTTTTCCGAATGGCATGAAAAGTTCAAAGCCAAGGGGTTGACGGCCATTGTCGGCTGCGGGTCATCGCCCGGTTTGGCCAACCTCCTCGCCCGGGAATCCGTCGATAAGCTGGATACCTGCGACACCATCGGTATCTATGTTTTCGAGGGGGTTTGGACGGAACGGTTTACGCCATTCTGGTGGTCCCCGGAGGTTGCCCTCAGCGACATGGGCTATCAGACCTTTCGTTTTGAGGACGGCCGGCATGTAATTGACAAGCCCTTCAGTCGTCCGGTGATGATGAAACTGCGGGGCATCGATCGCGAGGTCCGTATGTTCGATCATGAACATGACGAGCCGGTGACGATGGGATTGCTGGCTGATGAGGCTTTAAAAGGGGTCAAAAACGTCGACTTCAAATACGGCGGCTGCGGAGTGGACCTCTCCGAACTCCTCTACAACATGGGTCTGTTGTCGAAGGAGCCGGTTGAGGTGAAGGGCTGCAGCATCGCACCCCTGGATCTGGTGCTCAAACTGTGTCCCCCGGCGCCGAAATATCCGGACGAAATCAAGGCCATAATCGATGAAGGGGTGGTTGTCGAGGAAGGGGCCTTTCTGGTGCGGGTTGAGGGCTTTAAAGACGGGAAGCCGGTGAAAATCGATTGCTATGTCAATGCACCGGGCCTGGTGGAATCTTTTGAGAAATCCCGCTTAAGCCACGAAGCCTACCTTACGGGACAAAGCGGAGCGGTATTTGTTCAAATGCTGGTCGATGACGCCTTTACCGAAAAAGGATTGTTCGTGCCCGAGCAGTTCCCCGCCGCTGCCCGCCGCTATTGCTTCCAGGAACTGGCCAAGCTGGATATTACGGTTGATGAAATAGTGGAAGGTTATTAGTTATCGGTTATTTGTTATCAGTTATTCGTTATTAGTTTGAGGACGATTTCGATTGCTGTTCGCTGGAGTTTTAAGACAATCCTCCAATAACTTATAACCAATAACAATCAACTCCCGGATGTGGTTATTTCCCATAGTCCGGTTATTGCATGAAGGAAGAACATAATGAGTAAAATACTTGTTGTGGGTGCCGGTGGGCAGGGCGGGCCGTGTGCCTCCATTCTGGCCAGAGATGAACAGATTAGCGAGATACGGCTGGGTGATATCAATTTTGAATTGGCCGCGAATGTCGCCGACAAAATTAACAGCAGCAAAGTGAAACCGTTGTTGCTGAATGCCGCCGATAAAAAAGCGGTCATCGAGGCCGCCCGGGGCGTGGATGCCATAATCAACCTGACCCTGATCGACTTCAATGACAACATTCTTGAAGCCGCATGGACCAACCAAAGTCATTATGTCGATACGGCCTGCAACTACGGCTACCTCATGCAGATGGTGGAAAATATGCCGTTGCAGTTCAGCAGCGAATTTAAGGCAGCCGGCAAAACGGCTCTCCTCGGCTGTGGTGCAACCCCCGGCATGTCAAACATTTGCATCCGATATGTCTGCGATCAAATGGATGTGGTTGAAAAAATCTATCTGCGGGCCGGCTATGCGCAACTGGGAGAATCCGAGGAGGTAGTCAGTGCCTGGGACCCGGGCTGGTCCCCGGAAATCGCGTTGGAAGATTTTGCGGAACCACCCATGATTTATGAAGACGGCCAATATAAAACGGTTCCGATTTTCAGTCGCGCTGAAAATTATCAATTCCCGGCACCGGTCGGCAACCTGTTGATTGCTTCGCACTCCCATGAAGAGCCTTATACCTTACCCTATTACATCGGCAAAGGGCTGAAGGAGGTGGATTTCAAATACCCGGTGGATCCGCTGGCCGGCGCCTTCGTAAAAATGGGATTTGCTGACGACCGCCAGGTCGAGGTCGGCGGCGTCAAGGTCGTTCCGCGGGATGTCCTGATGAAACTGGTGCCGCGACCGGCCAATGCATTTCTGGCAGAAGACGAGACGACCCTGGCGCAATCTCCTGATTATGCCTGGATTATGGAGGTTACCGTTGAGGGCGTCAAGGAAGGCGCCGGCTGTTCCCACATCCTGACGGATTTGGCGCTGATGGATCAGGATGCCAAACTGAGTTTCTTCAGGAAATTCGGATCATCCCACATCGGCGTGGCCTTGCCGGCGGTTGTCGGCGCCAAAATGTGCTTGGCCGGCGAAACCGAATCAGGGGTCATTTCATCCGAATGTCTCGATCCGTTGATATTTTTCAAAAAAATGGCCGCCATGGGTTGTCCGGTAGCCTTCGATGAAAAAATTGTAAAAAGAACCCTGTTCGAGTAAAATTAGTGCCTGAATTTTGTCATCGGAAAGCATTAATTAAGTTTGCGATAAGCTACTGCAATTGATAGGGGGCGCTGATTGATATGTAAAAATTCATGCACTAATTTTACACATTTGGTGTTTATTTTCTAAAGTCCTATCATGTTTGCGCAGGATTTTTGTATTATCCAGATTAAATATTTAATTAGCTCCATAGTCTTAGTTTAATATGACAGAGCGAAGCGAATCCACAAATCTTCAATTTTCAATTTTCAATCTTCAATTCCGGCTTTGCCGGGTTGGGTATTAGTAATGAGTATTGACCAGAAACGAATTCCAACCGCTGATGTAGTATTTAAAAACGGCGTTGTCTACACGGTTGATCCCCAACGCAGTGTGGCCGAAGCCGTTGCAGTCAAAGGAAAAGACATTATTTATGCGGGAACGACTTCCGGGGCAGCCGAATTCGTCGGTCCGCAGACTGAGGTCATCGATCTGACCGGCAAAATGGTGCTGCCCGGTTTCATCGACAGTCACGCCCATGCATCACAATCCATAGATGAGGATGACAGCGTCATTATGTATCACCTGGAAACAGCAGAAGAATACGTCGCAGCTGTAAAAAATTTCTCCGAAAAACATCCTCATTTAAGTGTCATCTATGGCAACGGCTGGAATAATGAGGCATTTCCGCCGGAAGGTCCGCTGAAGGAGGAACTGGATGCGGTAGTTTCCGATCGTCCTGTTTCTTTATCATCCAATGATGCTCATTCGATCTGGGTGAATTCCAAAGCCATGCAGATGGCTGGCATCGACAAAGATACGCTCTGCCCTGCAGGAGGAATGATTGAAATAAATCCCACCACCGGGGAACCCAGTGGTACCATCCGTGAAACTGCCTGTGACCTGGTCCAAAACGTACTGCCGCCCTACACAGCAGATCAGATTAAAAAAGGGATTCGCGACTTCATGCGTGAGGCTGCTCGGGTTGGGATCACTACTGTCCACGACCCGTTGCTGATTTTGCCGGATGCAGACGGACAGCTTGGCGGCTATGGGGCAGGGCGCAATAATATTGAGGCTTTCCAGGACCTTGCGACAGAAAATGAATTAACTTGTCGGGTGCGTGGCGCAATTTTGACCGATCCCACCAAAGGGGATTCTCAAGTGCCGGCGCTGGTTGCCGCGTGTTCCGCTCAAAAACATCCCCTTTTTCAAATCAGCGGGGCGAAGGTATTTGTCGACGGGGTGGTGGAAGGCGGTACGGCTTATTTGCACGAACCGTATGCCCACAAACCTGATTTTCGGGGTGAACCCCTGTGGCAGCAGGATCAACTCGATGCGCTGTGCCGTGCGGCTGACCATGAGAACCTGCAGATTCACATCCATGCCATCGGGGACGCCGCCATCCGTATGTCCCTGGATGCCCTGGCCTTTGCCCGGCAGCGAAACGGGCAACGGGATACCAGGCACCTGATTACCCATCTGCATGTGGTGGACTATGCGGACATATCGCGCTTTGCCGAATTGGGTGTGGTCGGGGTGCCCCAGCCCTTCTGGCACGTCAAGGGGGAATACTACTGGGGGCTTGAAGCCAAGTACCTGGGCCTCGAGCGGGCCGAAAAAGAGTACCCCATGAAAAGTTTCCAGGATGCCGGGGTAACCCTGGCCTCGGCCAGTGACTACCCGGTGCAGGTGCCCAGCCCGCCGCTGGTGGGTATCATGCTCGGAGTGCTGCGCTGTATCCCCGGAGATACCGATCCCCATGAAATCCTGGGTCCCGATGAACGGATGACCCTGGCGGACATGATCACCAGCTTTACCATCAACGGCGCCTATGCCAATTTCATGGAAAATGAAACAGGCTCCATTGAAGTCGGCAAAAGGGCCGACCTGGTCGTGTTGGAGCGCAACCTGTTTGACATTCCAACCGAAGAAATCGGTGATGTGAATGTATTGATGACGATGTTCGAAGGTCAGGCGGTGCGGCGGGATTCGATCTAAATCTTTAGGGCCCAGAGACCGTGCTTGTTTGAAAATATATGTTTATTGCAGAAAGTAGAGCAAGCTACAGCGCGAAGCTGCAGACCGCCCATCGCTCAACCCGTAATTTTTATCGGCATAGTTTTGCGCAGCGTTTCGAATGTTGGCAATATTCCGTTTAGTATCTGGACGAATCTGCCTGGACATGCTACATTCTGGTTTGTCGTTGTCTACCTTGATTTCCCCTGCAGGCTTGACGGTTTTGCCTTAAATTTATTATCATTGCCAACTTTATTCACGAAAGGAGACAGAATGAAATTCATTAGGGTAAATTTGTCTAACAAAAGCATCGACACGCAAGACGTACCGGAAGAATATGCGGGCCTCGGTGGGCGGGCCCTGACTTCCTGCCTGATCAACAATGAAGTGCCGGCCACCAGCGATCCCTTAGGCACGGAGAACAAGCTGATTTTCGCACCCGGCTACCTGAGCGGCACCCCGCTGGTGAACACCAGCCGTCTCTCCATCGGGGCCAAGAGCCCGCTGACCGGCGGCATCAAGGAAAGCAATGTCGGAGGGACGGCCGCGGCCGCAATGGCAAGTCTTGGCGTTACGGCGCTGATCGTCGAGGGCCAGGCCGGCGACGGTGAATATTTTCTGATCAAGATCGATGAGGCCGGTGAAGCATCCCTGGTGGATGGCGCTCAGTATAAGGGGCTGCGCACCTATGCCCTGGTGGAGAAGCTGACGGAGGCGTTTGGTGACAAGAAGAGCATCACCTGTATCGGACCGGCGGGAGAACAACATTTAACCGCGGCTTCGATTCAAACGACGGACCTCGACGGTCGTCCCTGCCGTGCCGCCGGTCGCGGTGGTTTGGGTGCGGTTATGGGATCCAAGGGCCTAAAAGCGCTGATCGTCGAGCGCGGCGGAAAATCCGCCGATCCCCTGGCTGATGCCGACCAATTCAAGGAAGGCGCCAAAACCTATGCCAAGAATGTCCGGGAAGACGAGTTCAGCGGCGAGGCGCTGGGGGAATTCGGATCGGCCGTGCTGGTGGAGCCGATCAATGCCGCCGGCGCGTTTCCCACCCGCAACGCGCGCGATGGACAGTTTGAAGATGTCGCCAAAATCAGCGGCGAACACATGGCCAAGATCATCGAGGAGCGGGGCGGCAAAAAGGCCCACAAGGGCTGTGCTCAGTGCATTATCGACTGCTCAAACGAATACGTGGATAAAGACGGAAAATATGTGACGTCATCGTTGGAGTATGAAACGATCTGGTCCATGGGCGGGATGATCGGAAACGGGGACCTGGATTCCATTGCCCGGCTCGATTTTCTGTGTGACGATATCGGCCTGGACACCATCAGCACGGGGGTGGCGATTGCTGTGGCCATGGACGCCGGCTACAAAGAATTCGGTGACGGCCAGGCCGCCATCGCCATGGTCGAGGAAGTTGCGGCCGGCACCGAGATGGGCAAACTGATCGGCAACGGGCCGGCGGCCGTGGGTGAGCATTTCAAGCATGACCGGGTGCCGGTGGTCAAAGGTCAGAGTATGGCGGCCTACGACCCCCGTGCCATACAGGGCATGGCCGTGACCTATGCCACCACCCCCATGGGCGGTGACCACACGGCCGGCTGGGTGGTGGATCAGAATTTGGAGGAATTCGGCGGCACCCTGGATCGATTCTCGGCTGAAGGGCAGGTGGAGGCCTCCCGGGATACCCAGATCCACATGGCGGCCGTTGACAGCGTCGGCATCTGCGACTTTGCGCAGTCCGGTCTGGCTGGTCCCGGTGGCATGGAAGCTGTTTACAAGATGGTTGCCGCCAAATCCGGCAAGCCCTTCGGTGAGGATGACTGGGCGGCCCTGGGCACAAAGGTTCTGAAAACCGAATTGGAGTTCAACCGCAACGCCGGCTTCACCAGCAAAGATGATCGGCTGCCGAAAATGTTCTATGAAGAGCCTCTGCCACCGACCAACAAGGTCGTCGTCATCACCGACGAACAAATGGATTCGACATTCGATTTTTAAAAGATGAAAATTACCGTCAAGGTTCACGGAACCTTAATGAAATACATCGCGGAGTACGACCACGAAAAAGGCCTTGAGCTGGAATTCCCGGACGCGATCGATGCCGCGGCATTGATCGAACATCTGGGAATTCCCAAGGCCAAGGTCGGCATCGTGTCCGCCAACGGGGATCAGGTGAAACAGGATGCCGTCTTGCCGGACAATGCTCTGGTGAAAGTTTTTCAGCCGATTTTCGGGGGCTGAGAAAAGGCTGGAGGCTTAATGGCAAGAAGTTGAGAAGATAAGAAGGTAGGAAAAAGCTCAAAGCTCAAAGCTCAAGGCTCAATGCTGAAAGCTTAACGCAGACAAATTGGATAATAACCTAACCCGGATAAATCGGAAATACGAAATTCGAAAATCGAAATACGAAACAAATCCGAAATTCAAAAATTCAAATGTCTCAAACGAAATTACCGTCGTGACAAAGTAGAATTCAATTTAAATCTTTGTAAATGCTTGTTCGTTAGTGCTTTACAAAGATGCCAACAAATGCTTAGCGTAAAAAGCGCAAAATATTTATCAGTTTCTTTGTAAATCTCTGTTATAAAGGCGTTTACGAAGAAATATTTTGGTGTCAACTTTTAAAATAGGCTAAAAGTTAAATGATCGATTGTATTGTGATAGTCAGAGCGAAGCGATACCACAATTCGTCATTCGTCATTCGTCAATTGTCATTTGTCATTTCCGGTTTATCCGGGTTGGGGCTTACAATTTTATAACCACCGATGTGATGTCGTCATCTATTTTGGCTCCGCCCAAGAATTTGTGTAAGGTGTCAAAAATCGAATCGACAATATGGGTTGCGTCTGAAGCGGCGTGTTGTCGAATTGTATTTAGAATGGGCTCTTTGCCCAGCATTTCTCCCTTTTTGTTGCGTGCCTCCCAGAATCCGTCTGTACTGAGAAAAATGATTTGACCGCTCGAGAAATCAGTTTTTTTATTATCTTCATAGATCCATTCGACATCGACACCAAGTGCGATTCCCGAACCACCGAGTTCACTGAATACGTCTGATCCCGGATCATAAACAATGGCCGGATCATGTCCTGCCCGCACCCATTCGAGTTGTCTCGTTGCGGTGTCAAAAGCCAAAAAAAACATCGTCATAAACTGTCCGGAATCTTCAACATCCTTGACCAACTGACGGTTCACATCAGAAATGATCCTGGCAGTACTACCCGGTAAAGATGCCCGCTGCCTCAAAGAAGAACGAACCGTGGCCATCAGTATTGCAGAAGAAATACCATGCCCCGAAACATCGCCAATCGCAATCCCGATTTTCTGATTATCCGTATCTCCAATAGTTATAAAATCATAATAATCACCGCCGGTCTCATCACAGTAAGCGCTTTTACCGGCTATGTCGAATCCATTGATCATCAGATTCTTTTTTGGAAGAAGATTTTGTTGGACTTCTCTTGCCAAATTCAATGACTGTTGCATTTTTTCACGTTCGATCAGACCGTCGGTCATTTCATTGATCACATCACCTGTGTACCCGATTTCATCATTGGTGGTTACCTGTACTTTTTTGTCGAAGCGGCCGTCCCTGACCGACTGTAGGGTGAAAATGATTTCCTTAAAAGGTATTGTCAGATTTCGGCCCACCAGTAGCGTCAAACAAATGCCAAAACCGATAAAAATGGAGATATTGGTGTATAAAACCGGTTTTAGTTGCATTGCCAACGCCGTATCCGAGTATTTTGCGGAGATTCTCTGGAAAAGGTGCAACACTGTTAAAAGGGGTATCAGATTGCAGGCAAAAAGAAGCGCGACAAGTCGTGTGCGGATACGAATCCGCAAGGTTCTGGGAATGGTATAAAGGCCGCCTTCGGGAAAAAAATGGGGAGCCAGCTTCTTTTGTAAAATGTGTTCCAGCCAAAAAAATGCAACAATCACGGTGATGAAGCCGGTACTCACGCTTAATAGTAAAGCGCGCTGCATCAAATCTGATCCTAAATTGAGGCTCCAGTAAATAACCGGCCAAATTACAGCCGACAACATCCACATACTCAAACCCAATGCCATGAGGAAAAAGGGTTCGTTGAGCACTTTTCGGCGAGCCCTGTTCTCCAGATCGGCTGACACTTCCGAGCGGTTGAATTTGGCATTAAGATACAACCGAATGGGTCTCTCATACAGCAGGGTCATCGCCAGAACGAATGCAAAGGCCAATGGCGTAAACATGGTATCCGTCACATTGACGATGGGGATTTCCCATATATCGGCTGGCAGCGGTTCCGCCTTGAAAATAAGCTTATGAACAAGCGTCACGGCGAATAAATTGGCGATGGAATTGGCAATAATCATTTGGTTTTTTAGAAGGAAAAGTCTAAATTTTGTCATGCTACTGCTCTCCTGTAATCCGAGAATTCAATACCAGCATGGACGGGAAGAATTGCCACATATTATCCAATTTGTCAGCTTTAAGCTTTCAGCCTTGTGCTTTGATCTTTTTCCTACCTTCTTATCTTCTCAACTTCTTGCCTTTCAAGAACTCAAATGTCAGGCCGGCGATGCGGCTTATAGGTCGCGAGACATTGCGTGTACCAGATCGCAGTATAGCCGCACGCGTTCGACCGGCGTTGCCGGGGTCACCGGACTGCCAAGGTTCACGACAAAACGATTCCGGTTTTGTCGACCGGCAGAGATTTGCTCGGCTATCGCATTGCGAAGCTGTGTTTCGCTCCCGTCCTGGAGAACACCAATCGCATCCAGATTCCCAAACAGGGTGCACCTTCCGTCGATGTATTCTGCGATTTCTCTGATATCCACAATAAAATCTTTTTTACTTTCCTCAAATGCCAGAGCATCCGCACCGATAGACAGGATCGCATCCAGTTTGCCGGCGGGACCACCTGAGAAACTATAGATGCTTTTGACTCCCAAACGGCGACACTCGGCCACAACCTGTCGCATGTATGGCACACTGAAGGTTTCGTAGGCCTGGGGAGAAATCATATCGGTGAAGCATTCCCATATCAAGATCCCGGCCGCACCCAGAAGTGCTGCCTCCTGCACGGCTTCAAGGGTGCGGGTGGTGAAATGAGGGAGGGCACGTTTAGACAGGTCCGGCTGTCCTCCGATCATCATCATCATGCCTTCGAACCCCCACAATTCGTAAAAATACCAGAGAGGGGCGTCAGCGTAGGCGATTGGATACAGCCGTTGGCCGTGCTCTTTGATCAAGGCATGTGCCAGGTCCGCGCTTCCGTTCGGCTTTTCACGCCCGGCGTTGGATGCGAGCCTCGGAAGAACCTGGTCATCAAGCTCCTCCGGTGTTTGCGGCAAATCGGTGGTTTCAACTGATGCGACTTGGCCGTGTCGTGACCATCCGCCAACAACCGGGGGTTCGAGCTTCCTGCTTTTTTTGTTCGCCTGGTCGGTGAGAAATACACCTTCCGGTCGATGTTCGATTGTTAAATTTTCGCGTTCCTGTCGGGAGTAAAATGTCTCTAAATGAAGAAAATCCTGTCCCGTGTTTGCCGATACATCGCGGCGCCAGGCAGTCTGCCGCTCCAGGTCAGGTGCGTATTGATCATACCATGGTGAAGTTGTTAGCTGATCCCAGTGGTCTCGAATAAAAACATACTCCCAGCAATCCACAGCCGCAAATTCTCGGGAGCCTTCTTTGGAAAATGCTGCTTCAATTTTTTGTCTTCCGGTCTGCATATTGCATCCTTTACTTTTCTTTTAACTTTGAGTTTTCAGCTTCTTTTGCTTTGAGCTTTTCCTGCCTTGAGCTTTTTCCCACCTTCTCACCTTCTTATCTTCTCAACTTCCCGCCTTTCAAGCCTCCCGGCCTCCCAGCCACCCAGCTTCCAACTCCTTCATTTCCGAATTCCGCATTCCGACTTCCGAATTCGTATAAATCCTTCTCACCTTCTTGCCCTTCAAGCTTCCCAGCCTCCAAGCCTGCTAGCTTCCTCGCTTTTTCAGCGCCATCAGCGATAAAAACTCGAATACCAGATTGGCGGCCAGAATCGAAGTGATCTCGCCGTGCGAATCATAGGGCGGGCTGACTTCCACCAGATCGAAACCCACGGTGTTCAACCCTTTCAGTCCACGCACCAGTTGCAGGATCTGTAAGCTGGTGAATCCGCCCACTTCCGGGGTGCCGGTACCGGGTGCATAGGCTGGGTCGACGACATCGATGTCCAGGGAGACATAGACCTGTTTGTCACCGACAATGTTGTGAATCTGCTCAATGATCGCCGGAATCCCGTCTTCTATACATTGCTCGATGGTAATAATCTTGGCGCCCTGGTTTTCGGCAATTTTGAATTCGTCGGCATGAAATATCGGGCCTCGAATCCCAACCTTTACATAAGAATCGGTATCGATCAAGCCGGAATCGAAAGCATCGGCAAAAGGGGTGCCATGGTTGCGGTAGCCTCCCTCGGTGTCACAATGGGAATCAAAATGAACCACCGCCAGGGGGCCGTATTTGGCGGCATGCGCTTTTAGCAGGGGGTAGGAAATGGAGTGGTCGCCTCCCAGCGAGATCATCTTGACTCCCGCATTGATAATGGTCTGGGCGTCCCTGACAATCAATCCCATGGTGGTCTCGATGTCGGGTGGCTGGATAGCGATATCTCCGTAATCGACGAGTTTGAGAACATCGAGCGGCCCCACCTCGAGAACGCGGTTGTAACCCCAAATAGTCAGGGAGCTTTCCCTGATTTTACGCGGCCCCATACGGGTGCCGCTGCGGTAACTGGCCGCCCCACCGTCGAATGGAATGCCCACAATCGCGACGTCCATACCTTTCAGATCGCGGCTGGCAGGCTGACGCATGAAGGTCGGTATGCCGGCAAATGCTTCCAATTCGGCTCCGTAGGCCGGGTTGTCATTTTTAATATGCATGGTCCTCTCCTTATCCAGTGGCGTAAGGTAATCGTAGCCTTGATTGTGATTCTTTCGCATTTTACGATAAAGATCTTTAACACGAAAGCACGAAATGAGGAAAACAGAAAAGAAATGAAAAATAGTCTGTATTGGTTCCGAGAGTGAATTTTATCACCAGCGGTACCGAAGACCCTGGGAGCTTGATCTTGAATTTCACTATTTACAATCTTTTTCGCATGGAATAATGATAAATTGAGCAAATAGTGCAAGAGGAAAATTACGATGCCTAATCCAACCGAACGTGCTCGAATCGGTCACACAGATCTGAATGTAACCCAACTTAGCCTGGGTGCAGCCCCGGTTGGCAACCTGCTGAAAAAGGTATCTGAGAAAGATGCAATTGAGACGTTTAAAGCGGCATTCAAGGCCGGTATACGTTACGTCGACACCGCGCCTTACTATGGCTACGGATTGGCTGAAAACCGGCTCGGCCGCGCTCTGGCCGATCAAAATCGCGAAGAATTTGTGATTTCTACCAAGGTCGGCCGCCTGATCCGGCCCGGGCAACGCAGCGGTTCGGAACTTTTCGACGGAGATCAACCTTACTACCGGGCGAATTTGGATATGCGCTGCGTATTCGATTATAGCTACGACGGTGTCATGCATTCCCATGAAGAAAGCCTGGAGCGGCTCGGCCTGGACCGGGTGGACATCCTCCATATTCACGACCCTGACGACCATTTTGAATTAGCCGTTAAGGGCGCGTACAAGGCACTCGACCGGCTGCGCAGCGAAGGCACTATTCAAGCGGTCAGTGCCGGTATGAACCAGTGGGAAATGCTGTCGCGTTTTATGGACCACGGGGACTTTGACTGCTTCCTGCTGGCCGGGCGGTATACTCTGCTGGAGCAGACCGCTCTGACCGAATTTCTGCCGAAATGCGTGCAGCGGGGAGTTTCAATCATCCTGGGCGGCGTTTTCAACAGCGGCCTGTTGGCCGATCCCAGGCCGGGGATCACCTTCAACTACGAGGTGGCACCGCAAAAACTCATAGATCAGGCGCTACGAATTGCAGCCGTCTGTGAAGGCCACGGCGTGTCGCTCAAAGCTGCGGCATTACAGTTTCCGCTCGCCCATCCGGCGGTAGCCACCGTGCTGACAGGGGTGCGCTCTGCCGCCGAGTTCGAGGAAAACGAACGTTTATTTCGCCATCCGATACCCAGGGATATGTGGCAGGAACTGAAAGACAAAGGCCTGTTGGTTGAAGACGCGCCGGTGCCCGGGGCCGGACAAGCCGGAATTGAAGATTGAAGATTGAAGAATTAATAAATTCTGTCAATTTTAAGTACTTAGCAAGTCGATTGACCATTCGATATAAATTGGATCAGCATTCAGCGTTATGATTGACTAACAGGGACAAAGCGTAGCGTCATCCAAATTCAACGTTCGATGTTGGGCGTTCGATGTTCGACGTTCATCAGTTTCTTACACCATGTTGCCAGGAAAAATGCACTAGGAGTCCAATATCGAGGAGGAAATCCAATGTCAAATACACCCATCGTGGATTCTCACCACCATTTTTGGGACCCGGCCCGGCGCGATTACTACTGGATGGGAGGCGATGAACTGGCTGCCATCCGCAGGCCCTTCGGGCCGGATGACCTGCGGCCGACATTGTCTCAAGCCAATGTCGACCGTACCGTGATCGTACAGACCGTGCCGAGCGTTGAGGAAACCGAGGAATTTCTATCCATTGCCGCCGCCAGCGATTTTGTGGCCGGAGTCGTCGGCTGGGTGGATTTGACCGATCCCGCCGCGGGGGACACCCTGGCCGAACTCAAAGGTGGCGAAAACGGAAAATATCTGGTCGGCATCCGTCACCAGGTCCATGACGAACAGGATCCGAATTGGGTAGCACGGGAAGATGTCATCCGCGGTATCAAAGCGGTCGGCGCCGCCGGCCTGGCCTACGACCTGCTGGCCAAACAAAGGGAGCTGCCGGCTTGCCTGGTGGCGGTGGATGCCAATCCGAAAATGCGGTTTGTCGTGGACCACATTGCCAAGCCGCTGATCGCGGCCGGTGAAATGGAGCCTTGGTCTGCCCGGTTGGCTGAACTGGCGCAACGTCCGAATGTCTATTGCAAGCTGTCGGGGATGGTGACCGAAGCCGATTGGAAGGAGTGGAAACCGGAAGATCTCAAACCCTATGTCGACCGGGTGCTCGAGATTTTCGGTGAGGACCGCGTCATGTTCGGCTCTGATTGGCCTGTGTGCCTGTTGGCTGCGGACTATGCGACTGTCAAAGGTACCCTGGAGCGTTTACTAGGTAATCCTGGTGGGGAAAGCTATGCCAAAATTTTCGGTGGCAATGCAACTGCATGTTACAGGCTATAGCCTAATACTATTGCAGCCTTGCGCTTTATGACTATTTTCCTTGAAACGCCTTCATTGCTTATGGTAAACATTCCAGCTTAATTTTTCCCGCTGAAACCAAGCAACATTATAAAACCAATAAAAGTAGGTGAACAAACGTGCAAAAATTAACCAATGATGAAGAATTTGAATTGAAGAAAACCGCCGTTCAAATTCGCAAAGATGTTTTGCGGACGATCAAAGCCGGTGGTGCGGGACACATCGGGGGGGGGGCGCTTTCCTGCACCGATATTCTGACGGTCCTTTATTTTAAAATATTGCGGGTTGATCCACAAAAACCGGATTGGCCGGAGAGAGATCGCTTTATCCTTTCAGCTGGTCACAAATGCTTGGCACTTTATGCCACTCTGGCCGAAAAAGGCTTCTACGACAAATCATTACTGGATACCTACGGCGCCCTGTGCACCAAGCTGGGTGGCCACCCGGACATGCACAAACTGCCCGGTATCGAGTCGAATACCGGCGCCCTGGGGCACGGCCTGTCAATCGCCGGCGGAATGGCACTGGGGCTGAGACTGGATGACCGCGATACCAAAGTCTATGTGGTACTGGGCGACGGTGAACTGGCCGAAGGCTCCAATTGGGAGGCGGCCGCCGCGGCCAGTCATCACAAGCTCGACAACCTGGTGGCCTTTGTCGACCGCAACAAATTTCAGCACGGTGGCCGCACAGTGGATTTCATGAGCTACGAACCGCTGGACAAACGCTGGGAAGCCTTCGGCTGGGCGGTTCGGATCATCGACGGCAATGATTTGCAGCAGGTATACGGCAATGTTATGGACACGCCTTTTGAAAAAGGGAAACCATCGATGATCATTGCCGACACCATCAAAGCCAAAGGTGTGCCTTTTATGGAAGATAAAGCCAGCTCCCACTATTGGAAAGTAAATGAAGACGAGTTGAATGACGCCGAGCAGGCCCTGCAGGAGATCGAGGAGGGATTGAAGTAATGGAGGTACTCAAAGATCCACGTAAAACCTTTGGCGAAGCACTGACCGAAGCCGGTGAAAAAGACCGTCGCATTGTGGCCCTATCCGCCGACAGTTCAGGCGGCTCGGGGATGACGCCTTTCCGGGAGCGATTTCCCGAACGTCATTTCGAGTTCGGCATTATGGAGCAGGGAATTGTGGGGTTTGCCTCAGGGCTGGCCACGGCCGGGAAAATTCCGTTTTTTGCCGCCATTGCCCCCTTTGTGACAGCCCGGCCATTTGAGATGTTTCGCAACGACCTGGGCTACATGAACCAGAATGTCAAGGTGGTCGGCCGGTGCGCCGGTTTGACATATTCGGATCTGGGCGCCACCCATCAGTCGCTGGACGATGTCGCCATCATCCGGACCATTCCCGGTGTGACGGTTATCAACCCGGGTGACCCGGTGGACATCGTCAAAGCCGTGCATGCGGCAGCCGAGCACGTCGGTCCGGTCTACATCAAAATCGGCAGTCCCAAGATGCCGGTGCTGATGGATGAAAATTATGTCTTTAAAATCGGCAAGGGCGTGGTTATGGAGGACGGGAACGATGTTGCGATTATCGCCACGGGCACGCTGCTGTGCAAAGCCGTGGTCGCCGCCAAAATCCTCAGAGAAAAAGGCATCCAACCCCGTTTGATCAACATGCATACCATCAAGCCCATTGACAAAGATCTTGTGCTCAAGGCTGCGGTTGAGACCGGAAAAATCGTCACAGTCGAAGAAGGCTACCTGGCCGGGGGACTGGGGGGCTGTATTGCCGAACTGCTGGCAACCGAGCATCCGACACCCATGAAGATGATCGGCGTGGACGATCAGTATGCCGACGCCGGCCCTTACGAGGAGCTGCTGGGTCACCTGGGACTGCAGGGTGAGCAGATTGCGGGTACGGTTGAACGGTTCCTAAATTCAGGAAAGTAGCCTGATTAAAAACACTTTTGGCCACGAATGAACACGAATGATCACGAATAAACGCAGAACTCATATGCATTGTTTCTTTACCATTGTCGTCGTTTAGCCAGTATTTCCAGGTAGCCTTGAACAAACTGAGGGAGCGGCTTGAAGCCTCGAAATTAAACGATGGCGGCTGCAACCCGCTCCCACAATCAGCACAACTGGAGCTTTTCACATAACCGCGTAATCAAAGAAAAATTCGTGCATATTCGAGTTCATTCGTGGCTATCTTTCGTGCTTTCGTGATGGATATACTTATCGTGGATGTGGCAGATCCGCACCGGGAGGTAATATGGCAGACCTGAAATCAAAACTCAAAAACAACAGTCTCCTCATCGGCACCATGATTTCGGAAATCCGCAATCCAAATTTAGCCTACATGCTGGTGCAAAGCGGATTTGACTTCTTCATCATCGACACCGAACACGGGGCTTATTCGCCGGAAACCGTCTCCAACATGATCGCTGCCGCCCGGGGGGGCGGCGATCGACGTTATCGTGCGGATTCCGGAAATCCGTCGTGAAACCATCATGAAACCGTTGGATTCGGGTGCTGCCGGTTTACTGGTGCCGATAGTCGATACGGCCGACCAGGCCCGGGAGGTCATTTCGTATGCGAAGTATCCGCCCAATGGTAACCGGGGGGCGGCTCTGAGCAGAGCCCACAGCCTTTACAGCCGACCCCGCGCTACCGAGTATTTAGTGCAGGCGAATGAGGCAACATTTATTGCCGTCCAGGCCGAAAGCCCGGAGGCGATCGAAAATCTGGAATCAATTGCGTCGACTCCGGGCGTGGATTGCATTTTTGTCGGCCCCTTTGATCTTTCCGTCGGTATGGGCATCCCCGGCCAGTTGACCCACCCCAAGGAAGTTGACGCCATCGAGCAGGTGATCGAGATCTGCCGGCGACATGATGTTGTTCCGGGGATTCACATGGCGGATGTCACGATGCTGAAAGCGTGGATTCAAAAAGGAATGCGTTTCGTCAGTTTCAGCAGCGATGTCGACTTGCTGGCCAGGGCTGCAGCGGAAAGTTTGTCCCAACTGAAGGACGGGCCAGGCTGACAAGAGTTCACTTTTAAGATTTCTGGACCCATCCGACACTCACTTCAAGCACGGTAGATACCCTCTCCTGAATTCTATTTCCGGCATTGCTTGGGCCGAAATGCGCGGTGAAAAAGATCCAACTGATCACATGGAATATTGTCATTCCCATAAATATCACTGGAAAATTCATGCGGCGTTCCGAAAAAGCCATGCCGGATGGCCTGCTGCACACATGTATTCAACCCGGGATCTTCAAAACTAAGCTCCGCCACCGGAATTTTGGGTATACTGGCTTGCTCTTTTTTATAGTCCCCGTACAGGCCGACCAGATGACCCACCGCAGCAATCGTAATAATACCGATGCAGGCAACATAAATGTAACCAATGATCAATGCGGCGGTGGCCAGACCTTTGCCTTTGATATGGTGATTTTTGCGGATTTCGGAGCGTGCGACGTGACCCAGGACGATTCCGACAACAACACACGGTACGATGAAAATGCCGACAAGGTTAAGGATGAACGCAGCGATGGCCTTGCCGGACGTTGTTTTTTGGGGGATTGCGGGCTGCATTCCCGGCGATGTCGTTTGTTGCGGAATCGGTGGTGGTTGATAGTCCATATTTATTCTCTTTCTTTTTTATTGAAACCAACTGTAGACGTTATCGGTAACATCTTAAGATTCTTTACAAAAATCGGTGTGAAAAATTGGAGGCGTTTTAGCGGGCGGAAGCCCTTCCACGTTTAACTCCATTCATAAGCCATGACGATCTGGGGGGATAAGAATAGAAAAGATTTTCGATTTCTTAGCGCATCATCGTTCAGCCAGATTTTTGAGAAATCAATGCGATTGAAAGTGCGGAAACGACGAGCACCAGGGCCGCCACTTCGCTGATACCGACCGGCTCGTTTAAAATCAGGGCGCTGCTGAACACCCCCACAACCGGAATGGCCAGGGTGCTGATGGCGGCGATGCCGGCCGGAAATATGCGGACCAATGTGAAATAGGCCCAGTGGCAGTAGATCATCGGAAACATAATGATATACGTCAGGGCAATTATTGCCCGCGCGGATACATTTGCAGAGACGCCGGATGGCTCAAAAATAAGCGCGCCCGTGACCACGGGAATGCTGCCCAGCAAGAGCTGCCAGCCGGTTAAAACGCTGGTGGGCGTACCCCAGTCCGTGCGTTTGATTAGAACGGTGCCCGTGGCCCAGGACATCGCGGCCCCAAGCATAAATGCAGCACCCAGCGGTGCGCCGCCGACCGCTTCCACCTCGGGCCAGATTAACAACGCCAGCCCGACGAGTCCCATACTCAGAGATATGAGCCGGTTGGCCGTGATGCGTTCGTTGAGCATAAACGCACTGAGCATATTGGCCCATAACGGCATGGTGAAAGCGATAATCGACGCCCGGCCGGCGTTCATCCGCAGCACACCATGGGCCGAGAACACGTGCCATCCGGTAATGCTGAATAGCGCCACTACAAATAAGGGCTTTAGCTTATGCAGCGGCAGCTTCATTTTGAAGCCGTTGACTTTGGCGAGAATCAATAATCCGATCCCGCTCAACACGATGCAATAGCTCCTGAAGGTCCAGGGCGGGATCTCACTGACCGAAATTTTCATGGCCGGCCAGGCCAGGCCCCAGAACAGGCTGAGCGTTACCAGCAGAAAAATGCCCTTGCGGGGCAGGCCGGTGGATTTTGCTGCGGGTTTTTCGCTGGAATGATTTATCAAGTTAGGGCTCCGTAACAATAAATTTTTAGCTACGAATTGACACGAATTTTCACGAATGTTGATTTTTATCCCTCCATCTATTTTTGATTTTCTTACAATTCGTGATCATTCGTGTTAATTCGTGGCTAAATTCTTTTTTAACTTTTCGCCAAAAAGTTGCTAATCCGTTCCATGGCTTCTTCCAGAATAGACATATCCGCCGCGCAGCAGATGCGCACCGCGCCTTCGCCGCCATGGCCGAAGGCGACCCCGGGAGCCACGGCCACCCTGGTTTCCTCGAGCAGCTTCAAGGCGAAGGAGAAAGAATCATCCACCCCCGCGATCCGTGCAAATAAGTAAAATGCCCCCTCCGGGCGGGCAACCGACACGCTGTTCATCGAATGCAACGCTTCGAAGCAAAAATCTACCTTCCCACGCAGGGACTTCACCATCGTCGAAATATCCTCTTCACCTTGCTGCAGGGCCGTTTCCCCCGCCCGCTGGATCATGGAGGGGGCATGGGAAACAATGAATTCGTTGAGCTGGGCCGCCTTTTTGACAAGGTCGCGGCGGGCGACAACCCAACCCAGACGCCAGCCGGTCATGCAGTAGCTTTTTGAGAAGGACTGTACGACGATGACGGCGTCGTCCCGGGTGCATCGCCGCAAAATGGAGGGTGCCACATAGCCGCGGTAGTAAATGCGCTCATAGACTTCATCTGCCAGCAGCCACAGCCGGTGCCGGCGGCAAAAGTCGAGCAAGGCCTGCTGTTCCGTCGCATCCGCAACCCAGCCCAACGGGTTGGAGGGCGAGGTGTAAATCAGCAATCTGGTTTTTGGTGTAAGGGCGTTATCAAGGGCGGCGAAGTCAATTTCATAGCGAACACCATTCCAGGACAACGGCAATTCCCGGGGCGATCCTCCGAAGAGGCTGACAATGGCTGATGCGTTGGGCCAATTGGGGGTTAGCACCAGGGCTTCGTCACCCGGATCGATCGCGCAGCGAATGGAGACATTCAGGGCCTGCACGCCGGAGGCCGTGATGAGAATTTCAGCGGCCGGATCCAGGTCGATTTGATGAAGCTCGGCATATTTGGCGGCAATGGCTTTTCTGAGCGTGGGCAGTCCGGCATTTTCGGAATAAAAGGTGTAGCCTTCATTCATGGCCTGGTAGGCGGCATCTTTTAAATATTGCGGGGTCTGCAGATTGGACTCCCCGAAATGGAGCTTGAGAACGCCGTCCATGGGAAATGCCACGTCCGCGATCGCGCGAATTTGAGATGGGGCGACGCGTGCCAGGCTGGGAGCAAGAGATGTTTCGAACATAAAGGAAGCCTCTATTTAGGGTTCAAGGTTAAGGGTTCAAGGTACAGGGTTTTAGGTTCAGGGTTCAGGATTTTAGGTTCAGGGTTCAGGGTTCAAGGTTCAGGGTTCAAAGCTCAACGGCCTTTGTTAATCTGACATCTACATCGGAATTGAATCAATCCGGTATCTTTACTTATCAGCAAAAGCACCGGATTTTCAAGCCTTCCTGCTTACCAGATGACCCAACCCGGATAAACCGGAAATTCGAATCTCGAAATCCGAAATCCGAAACAAATTCGAAATTCAAAAATTCAAAGGTCTCAAACGAAATTACCGTCGTGACAAAGTTGAGTTCAATTCAAATCTTTGTAAATGCCTGTCTGTTAATGCTTTACAAACATGCCAATAAATGTTTTGCACAATTTGCGCAAAACTGAGTTGGTAACTGTCTAATATCTCTTGAATATACTTTTCCAATTCCTACTAAAATAGTCAATTATCTAGTCGTAGTAGATATTAAAATATACTTGACAAATAGTAACGATTCTTATTTATAGACATTGCGTTTCAGTCACAGGGCCCGGGACAAACGGGAGAACCAACCCAAGCCGATTGCAGCTGGACATTATCTCCGGACTGCCGAATATACAAATCCTAAAAAAGGAAAGGAGAAATTTCATGAGCAAGACTACCGACAATCTCAAAGCAGCATTTGCAGGAGAATCCCAGGCCAGGAACAAATACACCTTTTTCGCCGAAGTCGCCCGGGCCGAAGGCTATCACTACATCGCCAAAATTTTTGAAGAAACGGCCGACAATGAAAAACGGCATGCCAAGGATCATCTCAAACTGCTGAACGGTATCGGAGATACGGCCGCCAATTTGAAAGAGGCTTTTGGCGGTGAAGACTATGAAGTCGAAAGCATGTATCCGGAATTTGCCAAAGAAGCTGAAGAAGAAGGTGAACAGGCTGCCGCTATCGCCTTCAAACAGGTGGCCAAGATCGAGGCCCATCACCGGGCGCGCTATAAAAAACTGCTGGAGATGGTCGAAGCCGGCACCGTGTTCAAAAGAGAAGCACCAATCAAATGGAAATGCAGCGTATGCGGCTATATCGTCGAAGGCAACGAGCCGCCGCCAAAATGCCCGTCCTGCAAGCACGCCAGAGAATACTACGAACCGGCCAACCTGGATTTCTAGGGGAGATCGATTCTATGAGCAAAACCGAGGAAAATCTCAAGGTTGCTATTGCCAACGAGTCCCTGGCCCGCAACCGGTATTCCTACTTCGCCCAAATGGCCAATAAAGAAGGGTATCGTTACATTGCCAAGATTTTCGAAGAAATTGCCGAAAACGAAAAGTATCATGCCATGGAGGAGCTCAAGTTGTTGATGGGCGACCGGGACACCCTCTCGAATCTTCAGGAATCCGTCGATGGTGAGCAGCTTGAATCCGAAGATCTGTATCCCCGATTTGCAACCGAGGCGGAAGTGGAAGGCAACCGGGCGGCCACAATTCTGTTCCGGCAGATTGCCAAAATCGAACGGCAGCATTACGAGCGTTTCAAAAAGCTGCTTGAGATGGTGGAAACCGGCAAGGTGTTTAAGCGGGATACTCCCATCAAATGGAAATGCAGCATTTGCGGCTATGCTCATGACGGTCTCGAGCCTCCCAAGCGGTGTCCTTACTGCCAACGTCCACGGGAGTATTACGAACCGGCCAATTTGGATGTCTAGGGGGGAGCTATGGCAAAATACGTATGCGGCGTTTGTGAATATGCCCATGATGAGGAGCAGACCGGTCAACGTTGGGGTGATCTTCCGGAAGATTGGGTTTGCCCGGTCTGTGAATCATCGCAAAGTTATTTCTCCATGACGGCTGACGCCGAATCTGCTTCGGAGCCGCTCGATGACCGGGAGGCGGAGGCCCGCGCGGCCCCCGCCGCCATCGATCTTCAGAAAACCATGGCCGCGGCCGAGCCGCATTTTGCCGATATTCAGGAAATAGCCCGCAGCAGCCGGACCGTGGATGAGCCGATGCGCACGAAGGCGCCGGTTATCGCATGGGATGATATTCTCATCAAAGGCGCGCAGTTGGCCAGAATACCGCTCAACCACGAGGAGCCGGTCAACACCCAGACCGTTATCGGCACTGAAGCCGGGACACCCCTGGTTATCGAGACGCCGATTTATATCTCGCACATGTCCTTCGGTGCTCTTTCCAAACCAGCCAAAACCGCACTGGCCAGGGGCAGTGCGGCGGTGAAAACGCTCATCTGTTCGGGTGAAGGCGGCATTCTGCCGGAAGAATTCGACGCCGCTTACCGGTACATATTCGAGTACGTTCCCAATCAATACAGTGTCAGCGAGGAAAATCTGCGAAAGGTCGATGCTGTTGAGATCAAGATCGGCCAGTCTGCCAAGCCAGGACTGGGGGGACATCTGCCAGGCCAGAAAGTGACGCCGGAGATCGCCCGCATTCGGGGATTCAAAGCCGGTGAGGATATCATCAGCCCCTCCCATTTTAGGGATATCCGCTCCCGGGAGGATTTAAAAGATCGGGTGGATTGGCTGCGGGAGACGAGCGGCGGCAAACCGATCGGAATTAAACTGGCGGCCGGAAACATCGAGGCCGACCTGGAGGTTGCCGTTTATGCCGGCCCGGACTTTATCACGCTTGATGGACGCGCGGGGGCTACCGGTTCGGCCCCAAAATTTGTCAAAGCGAGCACCTCAATTCCCACCCTGTTTGCGTTATACCGGGCCCGAAAATATTTGGCTGAAAATGGCGCAAACGATATCAGTCTTATCATTACCGGCGGATTAAGAATTTCTTCGGATTTCGCCAAAGCGCTGGCCCTGGGAGCCGATGCCGTGGCCGTTAGTACCGCTGCTCTGGTTGCCATCGGCTGCCAGCAGTACCGGGTGTGCAACACCGGCAAATGTCCCATGGGAATCGCTACCCAGGATCCCGAGTTGTGCCGCCGCCTGGATATCGACCAGGCCGCCGGCCAGTTAGAAAATTATTTGCGTGCTTCCACCGAAGAGATCAAAGATTTTGCCCGTCTGACCGGCAACGATGATGTACATAAGCTCGGTGTTCAGGATCTGTGCACGACCAACTCGGAAATCTCGAATCACACAGCCATTGAGCACGTCTAGATTTATTTTGTCGCAGAAAACTTGGCCCTCTCTCCGGGCTGTAGGCCCTCCGGGCAGGAAACTGGGCCGGGTCAGAGACAACAGGTGATGCCGTGAATCCTGCGGCAAGCGGGAGCGGAAGGATGGAATCCTGGAATTTTGGAATGCTGGGTTTAGCGGAATGAGATCTATTTCAGAGGTTAGTTAGGGATCAGTTTTGTAAATCAAATCATCAACCGTTTTTAATTACCAATATTCCACTCTTCCATTTTTTCATCAATCCACGCGGGCTGCAAGCTACTTTCCACTCCTTTAGGGTGAATCCAATGCGGGTCCCTGTTGGCCCTTGATCACCCGGAATACTCGCCTTGACAGAAAGAGTGGCCAATTACCGGGGAATGCCACATCCTCCGAACATGATCCATCCCATTACCCAGGTCAGCAGGCTATTTCAACAGGATTATTGCTCCCTAACTCGAGAAAATCAGGATTTGACATATTTTATGCTGCTATGATAATCAAAGGAAGTTAAAAGTTTAGCTTAAAGAATATCCTACTGTGTTGCTGTGCAGGCTGGGCCCAGCCCATCTTTGACAGATGAAAACAGCGCTATTTGGTGGGCAAAGCCCACCCTACGATATGTTGATCTGTGTCGCGGATATTTGCCATGGAAGGATGGTTCTATGGTAAGTTGGCCCTCCCTGGTGAGAATTGGTGTGCATTGCCGCTTTTGGTATATAGTAAAATTTGGCCTTTAATGAACCAGGATTTCGATAAAATCGGTTCGGACCAGGGAATACCGGGTTTAGCGGAAAACGATCTGATTCTATGATGATGGCCTTAATCAGAGACTAACTTCAGATCATCAACCGTTTTTGATCCCCAATATTCCATTATTGCAAAATTCCATCATTCCACCCGGAGTCTAATGTAAACGCCATCCTCTGGGGTGAAATCAAAGGCTGATCCGCCGGGTTCTTATCTCTTACCTTTGCGCTTTTTGCGCCTTTTTGCGGCCACAACAAAGGATGGAGAATCATGCTCCGGGATGTTAGAAACAATTAATTGGGGAGGATCGAAAATGAAATTAGATGCCATGAGCAACATACCGCCATGGGAGTGGCCAGCGGATGCCGACGAGATCATTCTCGAGGTTCTGCATGACAAGACGGCCTCCGACTCCGATCGGCTGCTTGCGGCCGGGATGGCCGGCGATGCGACTGTCGTCAATGACGTGATGGCCGATGCGCTGTTGTCGATCGTCGGCAGCGGCAATGAACCGGATGAATTACGAAGTCGGGCGGCCATCGCGCTTGGACCGGCCCTCGAGTATGGATACATCGACGGTTTCGAAGATCCGGATGACGTGCCGATTACAGAGGCCATGTTCTCGAAAATACAGGATAGCTTTCGCGAGGTGTTCATGGCAGACCCTACCCCGAAGATCGTGCGGCGGCGGATTTTGGAAGCATCGGTACGTGCGCCCTTGGACTGGCACCGGGGTGCCGTGCGGGATGCCTACACCCGCGATGATGAAGACTGGAGGCTGACCGCCGTTTTTTGCATGCAGTATGTTCGCGGATTTGACAATCAAATCCTCGAGTCGCTGTCAGACGGGAATCCGGAAATCGTCTATGAAGCTGTCTTCGGGGCCGGCAATTGGGCAATCGATGCAGCGTGGTCCCAGATCGCAGCTTTTGTGACCTCCGAGGAAACCGATCGAGACTTGCTGCTGGCCGCCATTGAGGCGGCGGCCTCAATCCGACCTCTGGAAGCACCGGTTATTCTTGGCCCCCTGATGGATTCCGACGATGAAGACATCTCCGAAACCGTCTACGAAGCGCTGACAATGACCGGCATGTTCTTGGAGAATGATGCTGACGAATTTTGGGACGATGATGACGGTGAAATCTGGGACGATGATGACGATGACCCTCCCCCGACGATCCATTGATATTGCAGCTCAGGTAATCGTGGAGTAGATCTTCGTCCCTTTTTCCGACATTAAACCACCACATATAGTAGTGAGCCCGAAAAGCTTCTGACGATCCGGCGAGAGTTAAGTAAAACTTCTAGTAATTCGAAACCCGAATTTCGAAATCCCTGGCCCAGACCGATTAACTAACATTTTGCTTTTGAACGTACTAAAATCCGAATTCGACATATTGCGTCCTAAACCAACTGAGTCGCACCAGGGCGGGCCGAAACAAATATCAAATCTGAAAATTCTATGTTCAAAACGATCAAAAGCAAACGCTGAATGTCAGATAGCGTCATTTTGGGGAATTTGTTTTTGTCATTGGTATTTATTAATTTGAATTTGTTTCGAGATTCGTGCTTCGAAATTCGGATTTAAATCGTCTTGATAGCGGTTCTGCGAGCTTGAAAGGCCAGTCGCCGCAAGATCAACTTTGGACTAAAGACTTCTGCAAAAGGACTTATATCCCCATAAGGAGGATGTTATGAAACATGAAAATGAAAAAACCAAACAGCATGCGGGACTCAAACGCAGGGAGTTCATGGCCATGCTGGCGGGCTACACCGCCGGGCTCATGGTGCCCAACCTTTTCCATGGCGGGGGAGAGATTGCCGCGGCCACCGCCTCTTCCTCCGACCGGCTGGGCAAGCTCCTCCCCCTGCGCAAGCTGGGTGCTTCCGGTCCTGACGTGACCAACCTGGGCGTAGGCGGATTTCATGTGGGCAATGCCTCGGAAAAGGAGGCTCAGGCCATCATCGAAAAAGCCTTGGAGGAGGGGGTGCGCTTTTTCGACAACGCCCCTTTTTACGGCGGTGGAACAGCAGAGCAACGCTATGGTAAATTCCTCACGCCCAATTACAGGGACATTCTATATTCCTTATGTCAAGAAAAAAATATATAAAAAAAATCAGCTATATAGGGAACCTCCCATAAAAAGGGCGCAGGCATGCTATAGGTGTTAAAGAATCGGCGTTTCTCTTCCGTCGGCGAACTTGCGATCTGATCGTTACGTTTATCCGGCATGATCCGAACACGCGGACTGGCCCCATCATTCCTTATCCAGATTCTTAAGTTCGGAAGAGAGGCCCGG
>Ga0209367_1000146_pt1 | contig 52939 bp, 41 predicted proteins | sample WorMetLIZISLAND2_FD_187412 | JGI IMG/M metagenome (GOLD analysis project Ga0209367, IMG submission 187412) | Marine gutless worms symbiont microbial communities from Max Planck institute for Marine Microbiology, Germany - Olavius geniculatus... ...
TGGGTCAGAATACGGCTTGCCAACCAGCTGAGACCATTGGCTGAGCGGCAGTAAAACCAAATTCAGAAAATATGAAGCATTCATTATTGCTTGCGCTCCAAAAATGTCGATTCCAGCAACAAACCGTTGAATATTGAATATTTATTGAATCGCTTCGCTCTGTCTTTTTAATTAGATCGATAACAGTCCATGAGAATTCAATTTGGCTAAAGCATAATGTGTGTGCAAAATTGATATATTTTAAATAACAGACATTAAGAGAATGTGGATGATGGAATTGGTTGCGTGATAATGGCTGCGATTTAAGAGATGCAGGTTGCGGGGGGCGATTCACCAGATATTATTGAAAGGACTATATTAGTTCACTATGTATAGTTATACCGACTGTTTCGTAGCGGTATGAATATGTCCGTTAATTTCAGAATTATTTAAAGATGGAGCGTAGCGACTACCACAAATCATCAATAATCAATCATCAATAATCAATATTACAGCCCTGACGACCGTTTGATCTCGACATAGTGGGCCGAGGCCAGTGCGGCCGTGCATCCGTCGGCCGCCGACAGCACGATTTGCCGGGCGTATTTTTCGCGCAAATCGCCGATGGCGTAAATACCGTCGATGTTGGTCTCGCATTTATCGTCCGTGACCACGTAACCGTCCGCATTCATTCTGGTGCCGGCCGGCACCAGCTGATTATTCGGTTCAAAACCGATAAAAATGAATGCGCCGTCCGTGTTCAATCGGCGTTTCTCTCCTGAATACGTGTCTTCCAAATCCATCGCGCAAACTTCATCTCCCTCGGCCAGGATCGATTTTGCCACGGTATTCCAGAGAATTTCGATTTTGCGATCGGCTTCCAGACGCTTTTGTAATATCATACTGGCTCGCAGGGCATTGCGGCGGTGAATCAGATATACTTTTTGGGTGATTTTGGCAAGGTAAAGTGCTTCTTCAGCCGCCGTATCGCCGCCGCCGACCACTGCGACAATCTTGTCCCTGAAGAAAAATCCATCGCAGACCGCACAATACGATACTCCTTTGCCGTAATTTTCCTCCTCACCGGGAATGTTTAGCTTGCGTGGTGTGCCGCCGGTGGCAATGATGATGGCATGCGCCTTGAGCCTCTCAGCGCTATTGAGACGGACGGTATGATGGTCAAGACCGGGTTCGATGGCGGTTACCTCCTGGGAAAGAACTTCCAGGTTGTACTCCCGGGCATGTTCCAGAAAGCTTTGGGCGAGTTCAAACCCGCTTTTATTTTTGATAGCAGGGTAATTTTCAACTTCGGCGGACAGTGCCACTTGTCCGCCGGGCGCCCCTTTTTCTATCAGGACGGTTCTCATCGAGGCCCGTAAGGCATAGATTCCGGCGGATAAACCGGCGGGGCCGCCGCCGACGATAATCAGGTCATAAAAACTGCGATTGGCCATATGGATTTATCCTGCATCATTGGTCTTTACGTTCGTTTGCATCCGGCCGCAGCGGGCTGATTTGCGATCAGATTAAACTCCACTATACCGTTGAATCCACTCAATTACAAGCCGGATATCAGATGACCCGTCTTCGCTCTTCGAGCTACGCCGCGGCACGCAGACGACAGAATGCAGATGACAGAGCACAGGTGACATAGGTCAGATGACAGAGGACAGGTGACAGAAGACAGATGACAGAGGACAGGTGACAGAAGACAGATGACAGAGGACAGGTGACAGAGGTCAGAGGACAGAAGACAGAGGTCAGAGGACAGAAATTAGTTATTGGTTATCAGTTATTGGTTATCGGCTATTGGCACTTATACGATGAAATCAAATCATGACTTAAACATGATATGCGACATTGGATGACAAATACAACAGATCCACCGGCCTGCAATGAACTCAGTCTAGTCAAGGCGAACCATAATTCTTCAAATCCCCGGTATAGCGGGGGTTTGGTTTTCATCCAATGGGACAATCAATATGCCTCCATGCAACCCAATGAATAACAACGAATGACCAATACCTCGTAATCGGCCTTACATCCAAAATGAAGTTCTATTCTATGTACACTATCTTCTAACCCAGATCGTCCTATCTCCCTCCTTTACCGAATGCCGAATGCCGAATACCGTTTTCTTTTTGCAACCCTAAACCCTACACCCTATACCTTACACCCATTTCTTTTTTAGGGCCGAACGCCGAAAGCCGAACACCGAATACCTTTGAGCTATGAGCTATGAGCTATGAGCTTTCAGCTTGAAAGAGGATCGGGTCTTGCCGAGAAATGGAATAAATGGCATAAGTGAATATGCGACAACTTTTAGAGAACAAGGTGACCCTGATTCGGCACATCACCCAGGCGCTTAATGGTCAAGTCCGCCAGAATAGTATTTACCCGGATCAGCCGGTCGATCCACAGACGGCCGCCAGTGTGATATTGCTGCTTGGGTCACACAAAAATAACCAGACCAACCGCAGCGAACCCTGCCTTATCTTCAACAAACGATCATCAAAGGTCAGGCAGCCCGGCGACCTGTGTTTTCCCGGAGGAAGCATCACGCCCAGGCTTGACGCGCACCTTTCGAAATTATTTTCCATGCCCTTTACCCCCCTTGGCCGCTGGAAATACTGGACCCAATGGCAGGACACCCATCCCCGCGCCGCCAGGTGTTTATCCCTTTTCTGGGCCACCGGCCTGAGGGAAAGTTTCGAGGAAATGCGATTGAATCCGCTGGGCGTCAAATTTCTGGGTCCGCTGCCGCCCCAGTCGCTGGTAATGTTCCGGCGTGTCATCTACCCGATGGTTGCCTGGGTTCGGCGCCAGAAAAGATTTTTCCCGAATTGGGAAGTGGAGAAGATTATCTATGTTCCGTTGCGGGAGATGCTGGATGCCGCTAATTATCGTCGCTATCGTCTGTCGCTGCCGGCCCGCGAAAATGGGAAATCGCCGGCTGCAGGCCCGGATTATCCCTGTTTTTATTTTCTGGACGGCAGCAGACCCGAAATCTTGTGGGGAGCGACCTATCGGATCGCCACGTTGTTTATGGAATACGTTTTTGGCTTCAAGTCTCCTGCTGTTGAGACGCTCCCGGTTGTCGAAGGCCGATTGGATTCCGCCTATATGACGGGGTATAAGTAAATTGGAGTAATGGAGTGTTGGAGTGCTGGAGTGATGGAGTACTCCATAACCCCCGGCTCTGTGTTTTCGGCGAATTCTGATAAATGCCACCCGGCCGCGCTTACAACCCGATATTCAATATTAGAGTAGAATTTCCTTGCAATTTAAAGGAGAATTCTATAATATACGAATAGAAGAATTCGAGAACATTAGAACAGGGTAAGCACTCATGCGCAAAATTGCTGTCGCCATGGCCAAGGGAGGCGTGGGGAAAACCACCACCGCCGTCAATCTGGCCCATGGACTCGCTGTGATGGGAAAACGGGTATTGCTGGTGGATTGCGATACCCAGGGCCAGGTTGCCAAATTTCTGGGTGAAAAGCCCCGGTGCGGGCTTTACGAGTTTGTCACCGAACGCCTGGAAAACGGTCAATTCATTGCCAGAAACGATACCATCCATCCCTGCCGCCAGAACCTATGGATCCTGGATGGCGGTATCCGGCTGGTGGAATTGAAAAACTGGCTGGGTGAGCAGCCCCGGGAGGTAAGGCAGACTGTCCTGGCCCAAAAACTCATTCCCAAGGAAGGTGCATTGGATTTTTTAATATTTGACTGTGCGCCGGGTTGGGACATGCTCAGCGTCAACATCCTGATGGCGGCCAACGAGGTGCTGTGCCCGGTTGCGCTGCAAGGCCCTTCCATGCAAGGGTTGAAGACGTTTTTTCGATATCTGCAGTCAGCCCAGAAGATCAACCTCGAATTGAGGCTCGAACATATTCTGCCAACGATGTTCGATCGACGGACGCGACACAGTCATGATATTTTGGCTCAGCTCACGAAATATTTCGGCCGCCAGATCTGTGACCCGGTTCATTACAATGTCCGCTTGTCCGAGGCCCCGACCCACGGGCAGACCATTTTCGAATATGCCGCGCGCGCGCAGGGTGCCCGTGATTATCAAAATCTGATAAGGAGGATTATGAACCATGGCGATCAAAAAGAAAAAAACACCTGATTTATTCGCTGAAGAGGGCTTGGATCCGGTTCTAACCGCCACGGGATATCCTTCTAGCTCGCGGAGAACTGGCCCGGGCGCGGTCGGCGCCGTCAAAAAGAAAGCCGGCTTCTATCTCTCGGTGAACATCCTCGATCGCTTTAACCGCAAGTTTCATGAACTGAAGCTGTCCGGGGTGGCCATCGACAACAAGTCCACGCTGCTCGAGGCCGCGCTTGGCTTTGCGCTGGATGATATGGACAAAGGGCCGAAGAGTTTGGTGCTGAAGAAGATTGGGAAATAATTCGGGCTTATGAGCATGGGGCAGAGCGCATAGGGCATGGCGCAAAAATGAGCGACATGGGTTGCGGGGAAGGAAACGGTATTCGGTATTCGGCATTCGGCATTCGGCGTTCGGCGTGCGGCCTCCGGAAAACGAAATTGGTGTAAGGTATAAGGTTTAGGGTATAAGGTTTAGCGTGTAAGGTGTGGGCATAGGGTGTAGGGTATAGGGTTTAAGGTAGAAGTCGATCTTCTGCATTCGGTTCCCGGCAAAAAATATTTATGGTATCGGATATCAGGTTAGGGTAAAGGATTTCGAAAAAGATATCCCAAAGAAATTCTAATCATCCTTCATATCAACGGTAATTGTGGCAGGTGGTTGAAATGGGAATCGCGCGTGAATAACAGGAGGTCGTGTTGGACAGCCAGGGCGGCAATCCATAAATCGTTAGTGGGTATAGGCGTACCTTGTTCTCGGAGCTGCCTGAAAAGCCGGGCATATTGATGGGTTGTGTCCTCATCGGCAAAAAGCTGTTTAACGCGCGGGCTGGTAAGAAACCGTGTAAGCGTCTGTTCGTTTTTATGACTCAGGGTTCCACAGGCGAAACCCGCTCGGAGTTCACCTAGAACGATGAAGGGAATCATGATATCGACCGCCCGCCTAATCACTTGCACCGCTTCCGGCGCTCCTTCACAGAAATCCTGGTAACGATTGCTATCCACGAGTATTCTCATTTCCAGAGTCCCTCGTCAATGGACTCAAAAGCCTCCATGGCCGCGTCGAAATCAGGATCCGCCACCCAAGATCCTGCCAGCTCGTCGAGATCATGAAATTCAACCGGCTTATCCGTCATACCGACCCCCCGTTTGAGAATCTCCAATAAAACGGCATTGAGGCTTTGATGCGTCTTCTTTGCCTGCTGCCGGACGAGCCGATCAACTTGTTCCGGTATATTTCGAATTGTGTACTGAATCGATTTCATGCCTGCAATATATATAACTTGTGCAGGCATGTCAAGTGCCAAGATGTTTCTCCAGGTATCGCTCTCACGATGACAGGTGACTAATTAGCAGGCGAAATTTCCAGCCGGATCAAATTTATCATCCCATAACGAATTTCATACTAGCGGCAGTTGTCGCTTTGGTGCTTCTTGGATGTTTTGGCAGCCCATACACCTTTTCGATACGATTCGACAACATCGGCGGGTTACACAAAGACGATCGCGTCTTTTTCGATAAAACGCCAATTGGCGTAGTAACGGACGTCGAATATACCGATACCGGAACATATCTGGTCAATGTGACAGTGGACGATCAATATGCATCCTTACCCAAAGATTCCAGTGCGTTCTACATCCAATATTATTCAAAATGACTCAACGGTCCCTGAAGGTGATCTACCCAGATTTCAACGAAGATATCATATTCAGCGGTTCCTTTAAGAATCGGAACGGCTTGAATACCGGCGCTGGTAAAAATCGATTTCCAGGAGTCGTCATCATCACCGGCCATGTCGTTTTTGGCATGGTCGCCGGCAACGGACATGAAAGGCATCAAATAAGCCTTTTTGATTTTGTTCCGAAACAACAACTCCTTGATGAGGTCGACTTCAGGATAGCCTTCCACCGTGCCGATGAAAATATTGGGATCTTTAAGCTGAACTTGAAACATTAAGGCCGCATAGAACGCATTGGATGGATGATGGGTACCATGGCCCATTAAAACAACGGCTTCATTTTTTTTGCGCTCCTTGGGGATCGTAGCTAATATTGCCTGGACTGCCCGCTCCATATCATTCTGAGTTGCCAGCAATGGATAACCGAGGATGATCCGCTGAAACTCCCCCATACTTTTGAAAGCGCCCACCGTTCGACGCAAATCATGGTATTCGCTTCCGCCGATGGTATGCAGCGATTGAACCGCCACATGGGTAAATCCTTCATCCATCATTTTGGCCAAAGCGATTTCAGGTGAATCCAGGTGTTTACCCTGTTTGGCCAGTTTTTTGCGAATGATGGTCGAGGTATAGGCCCAGCGGGTGGGTATGTTGGGATAAGCGCTTTTGACCTTTTTTTCAATGTTGTCGAAAGATACCTGGGCGCTGGCTTTACTGGATCCAAAGGCCACGAGCAAAATTCCAACTTTTCTCGGTGCAATTTTGCCGTGACCGCCGCTTGACCAGGCCGCGGCACTCAGGCAGAGCATTAGCATAAATATCAGAAGCAGAAGTTGTATTTGTTTCTTCATCGATGATTCCTCCTTCAGGTTAAGGGTTTGATATAACCAACTAGACGAAATATTATCGTTTTTCGGTACTCTCCTATTCCTGCCACAAACATGTTTACCCCGCCAAAATTCAGAATGGTTTGGTCGGCGATAATTTTAACGAATCTAATCGATATTCTCTATCCGAGCAATCTTAATCATTCCCGCCGAAATAAAAAACCCTTCGAGATGTCAACAATAAATTTCTTTTTGTAGATTGGGCTGTGCCCACCGAATCGCGCTGAATCTAAAGGTCGAAGGTGGGCACAGCCCAGCCTACAATAAAGACATTAATAATTTAGACGGTACAAGACTGAAGAAAGCGAATGGTTTGCCTAATGGTCAAGGAGAACAATATCCGGCCACGTTGGTCGAATACTGCCTGTCTCCGGCAAGGGGGCAACTTACCGGGTCGGCTTGTAGGGTCTCAGCCCGACGTGTTGGGTCGCAGCTGAAAGCGAAGCCTGAAGAGCGAAGCGCCAAGCCTGAAGCGAGAGGACGGTGATCAAAAAAAGGGTTTACAGCTTTAATAGCGTGTAAACCCTTATTTTTTATTGGTAGGCGGTACTGGATTTGAACCAGTGACTTCTACCGTGTGAAGGTAGCACTCTCCCACTGAGTTAACCGCCCATACCGATTTTTAACTCTCTTTAATAATGTGTTTGGGACTTTAAATCAAGCGCTTTTTTGGCTGCTATTTTTAAAATGTCATACTTGTCTGTGCAAATTATGCTGCACGGTATCGGAATATGGTTCGGCCGGCATCTGTCGGCCTGGCCTGCGACGAGCCCCCCTCGACTCAACCGGGGCCTGAGCCGGTCGAACGGCAGTCGTGTCGAGGCAGCGTCTACTTTTTGAGAAAATCCTCCGATGATTTTTGAAACGTTTGGGGTGACGATTCTGCTTCGTTCGGCGGCGGAATGGCGCCGGCTGGCTCAGTATTGGCCGGCGGCGCCGTAGCGATATGAATCATTGGTATCTCTTCTGCCGGTGCATTATTATCTGATGGGGCACTTTCGGCCGCATATTCATTCTCGGCTGCCAATGCAGTAGATTCACGATTTTCCGCTTTCTCCAGCTCCGCTTCAGAATTCTCTGAAGGTTCCAACTCGGTGACGCGCTCCTCCGGCGCATCTGAATCTTCGCCGGATCCGTCGATGGGTTGTAATAAAGTCCCATCCTCAGTGTCATTGAGAGACGCACCGAGGTCTTCGATTTCTTTGGGTGTTGGAAGATCTTTGAGATTTTTGAGATCGAATACTTCCAGAAAGTGCTTGGTCGTCGCGTAAATCAACGGGCGGCCGGCTATTTCACGGCGGCCCAGCACCCGGATCAACTTGCGTTCGAGCAGCACCCGCAATACACCACCGCAGTCAACACCCCGCAGGTGTTCGATGTCACTGCGAATAATGGGCTGCTTGTAAGCGATGATGACCAGGGTCTCCAATGCGGCTTTGCTGAGGCGCAAGGGCTTGGGCCGGATCAGCTTGCGGATCCATTCGTTGTACTCGGGCCGCGTGCGGATTTGATAGCCTCCAGCGACTTCATCCAGATAGAAGCCACCTGGGCGGGAGTCATACTCGTCCGACAATGCCGTTAGCGCACCTCTGATTTCTTTGGTCTCCACCACGACGGTGATTTTTTTTATCTTATCGATCGTGAGCGGTTCTTCGGCCACGAACAACAGGCTCTCGATTATATGTTTGAGGTTTTCCATATATAGAAATGACTAAAATGACTAAATTGATCTAAAATGACTAAAATTAAGGTATTCTATCTTACTAAATTGACGGCGGTTGGCGGATACCGTATTTAAGGATTGCCCCGGAAACCTTCAAATTATCCTGTTGATCTTGTCAATAAAAAATCTAAAATTGAATTCATTCTTTATAAATAAAATACGCGGATAATGCCGGTATTTACATTCTGAACGACCCGGATCAGGGTTAGTTTAACCATTTCCAGTACGGCCAAAAAGGTGACAATGACCTCCCGCCGATCCGCATTGTCGGAAAACAGCTCCCGGAAGGTGAGTGAGCCTTTTTTCTCAAGGATCTCGACAATGATGGTGATTTTATCCTTAACCGATATTTCATCGGTCGTCATTTCGACCTTGTGGTCGGCAGGAATGCGATCCAGTATTTTTTGAAACGCATCGATCAGCTCAAATAAGCCTATTTTGATGAATTCATCATCGGGACTGTTTAAAAATTCCTCGCGGTTGGGATTTCGAACAAAAGTTTTTTCACCCAGTAAATTTCGCTCGACCAGCTGATCGGCCACCGACTTCATCTGCAGGTATTCCAGCAGCGGCCGGGTGAGCTCCAGCCTGGGATCCTCTTCTTCCTCCTCATCACCGTCATGCACGGGCAGCAGCATGCGGGATTTTATCTGGGCCAAAGTGGATGCCATGACAATAAAGTCGCCGGCAAATTCTACGTTCAGGGCTTTCATCCATTCGAGGTACTGAAGATATTGCTCGGTAATCAGAGCGACCGGAATATCGTAGATATCCAGCTCATTTTTTTTTATCAGATAAACCAGCAGGTCCATGGGACCTTCAAACACATCTTCAAGCTGAACCTGGTATAGTTTTTCGGGCATCGGTTTTCTTAATTACAGCTGCAGCTAATATTTTTTGATTTCATCTATTCTTGAAGTAATAATACGAAAAACTATAAATTCCAAAATACAAATCCCAAATAACAAATAATACCCAATAACCAAAAACCCAAATTCAAAACAAATCAGCAGTTGTCGGATTTCTGTGCTACCTGGTTTTGGTCATTGAGATTTCGAATTTGGAATTTGTTTGTAATTTGGTTATTGTGTTTTGGGATTTTTTCAGTAAATTGCACCCAAATATCAATAATGCCAAATGATTCTTTATTTAGATTTTTACAGCCTCTCTCACCACCACCATGGTTTCACGGGCGACTTTGCGTGCCCGGTTGCTGCCTTCGGTCATGATTTCTTCCACCAGCTGCGGTCTTTGTTCATAATAGTCGCGTTTATCGCGAATCGGCGCTAGGGCTTCCGTCAGACTCCGGGCCATTTTCTGCTTGCATTCCACGCAGCCGATTTTGGCACTGCGGCACTGCCCATCAATTTCCTTTACCGTCTGCGGGTCGGTGTAAAGCTTGTGAAAATCATAAACATTGCATACATCCGGATTGCCGGGATCGCTGCGCCTGGCACGTTGCGGGTCGGTAATCATGCGGGACACTTTTTGACTGATGTCATCGGGGCTGTCCGACAAAAAAATGGCGTTGCCGTAGCTTTTGCTCATCTTGCGTCGGTCCAGCCCCAGAATCTTGGGCGTTTCAGTCAGAATTAATTCCGGCTCCGGAAACACATCGCCGTAAAAGTGATTAAATCGCCGCGCGATTTCCCGGGTGATTTCCACGTGGGGCGCCTGGTCCACACCCACCGGGACCCCGTACGGGCGGTAGATAATGATGTCGGCCGCCTGCAGCACGGGATATCCCAGAAATCCGAAGGTCGATAAATCCTTGTTTTTGAGCTCGCCGATCAACTCCTTGTAGGTCGGGTTGCGCTCCAGCCAGGGTACCGGGGTGATCATGGACAGCAGCAGGAACAATTCGGCATGTTCTTTGACCAGAGATTGCACAAAGAGGGTGCTTTTTTCCGGTGTGAGACCGGCACTGAGCCAGTCCAGGATAATCTCTTTTCTGTTGTTTTCGATGGCGTCCGTATTTTCGTAGTCGCTGGTTAAGGCATGCCAGTCGGCAATGAAAAAGTAGCAGTCATACTCGTCCTGCATGTTGACCCAGTTTGCCAGTGCTCCCAGCAGGTTGCCCAGGTGAAGCGGGCCGGTCGGCCGCATTCCGCTCAATATCCGTTTTTTCTGACCCATTAAATGAATTTCTCCTTTTTATTAAGACGAGCATAAATCTTCGGACACGATTTAAAATGTAAAATTGAAATTCAGCCGTCACCCCCGCGGTTGCGGGATGACACATCTATCTTAAAAAATTATGGTGTGCCTCTAACGCCGAAAGCCTAACACCGAATGCCATTTCTTGAACGGCACAAATTTATTGGTTAGCCCAGACCGCTTTTATGTCTGCTTAATTATGGCTTTCTCTGTAATCCCCGCCCGCCGTATTGGATAACCGTTTTTATTTTCGTAAACTTGTATTTATAGCAGATCCTTTGTCAAGTTAAAACAAAAAAGGCTTCACTGCGACTCAATATAACGACGGGCATAATCGATTTCGTCATCCTTCGTTTTCAGCCGGCCATCCAGCTTGGCATCTAATACGGCCTGGAGGACTTCCCGGTAGATCGGACCCGGTACCAGGCCCAGCTTCTTCAAATCCCGGCCTTTGAGTGCGATGGCCACCCGGCGCAGGTTGGTGAAATAATGGGAGATGGCTTTTTTTACCTTCTGCTGCCTGGTGGCTGCCATCATATACAGGATCAGTTCGGTTTTAAATCCCGTCAGTCTGCGGTAAAGCACGCTGTCGGGTTGGGGCAGTTTTTTTTCGAGCCAGAACAAACACTGGTCGGCATCAAATCGTTCGACGCAAAAGGTCTTGCACGCATCCGGTGCCAGTTCGAATCGATGGCATATTTCATGGGATCGGCTGCTGTCGCACTGATGAATCAGGGCCAAAAAGTAAACCATCCATTTTTTATAGGATTCCTCCAGAAAAAGCAAATCGTGCCAGCTCAGAACTTTTTTGATCGAATTGAGCATGGCAATGAAAAACTTATCCTGTTTAATGGAAGGATGAATCACTTTCAGCAAATCGAAATCGTTCAGGCGGGCAATGGTGGCCACGGGGTTCTCTTCTTCCAAAATCAGACGCAATTCGCTGAACACCCGTTTGCCGCTCAGGCCCCGGAAAAAGTCCTGGTTAATGGCGTTGGTCATTAAACCGACGGTCAATTTGCCGATGGTGAAACCGAAACGCTGCTCAAAACGAATGGCACGAAAAACCCGGGTCGGATCTTCCACAAAGCTCAGGTTGTGCAAAACGCGGATGATTTTTTCTTTGATATCTTTGCGAGCGGCAAAAAAATCGATCAGGGTTCCGAATTTATCCGGATTCAATTGGATGGCCAGGGTGTTGATGGTGAAATCGCGTCGGTAAAGATCGAGTTTAATCGAGCTCATCTCTACGACCGGGAGGGCGGCCGGAAATTTGTAGTATTCCAGGCGGGCCGAGGCCACGTCAATTTTAAAACCATCCGGGAAAATTATTACAGCGGTGCCGAATTTCGCATGGGTATGAATCCGGGCGCCCACTAAATCAGCGTATTTTCTGGCAAAATCAATCCCATCGCCTTCAATTACGATATCGAGGTCTTCATCGCTGCGATACAGGAAAAGATCCCGGACAAAACCTCCGACGACGTAGGCCCCATAGCCTATATCTTCCGCAATTTCTCCAATCTGGCGTAAATTTTGGATCAGGGTCAATGGCAGCCGCTCCTTCATAAAGCGCAGAACATTGCGCGTATGGGCCGGAGCCGGTTCCTTGAAAGATTCAACGGCGCCATCCGATTTCGGCTGCGCTTGGTGCACCAGAATATTCAGTAGATCGGTGCGGGTAATGACCCCGATAATGGTCGAATTATCCATCACCGGCAGGATACGCTGTTTGTTGTCGATAATCTTTTCCTGGATTTCAAGCAGATCGGCATGCGGGTCGACCGTGGCCGCATCCGTGGTCATGTAGTCCCGCACCGCAACCCGGCCCAGCTTATGGAAGAGCACCTTTTCAATGACCTGACGGGTTATATAGCCGCACACCTTTTCGGTGGAATTGATTTTCTCGGTGACCAGCAGGGCATTAACATTGTAGCGCGTGATGATATCCTTGGCATCCTGGCAGGAGATGTCGGCGGCGGTGGAGATGGCGGGCGAGGACATCAAATCTTTGGCCTGGCGGCGGGCTTTGATGCGGCTGTAAAGCACTTCGATTAATTTGGTTTCCGTCTGGGCCAAGGTTTTACCCTTGATCGAGGCTGCCGCGGCATAGGCATGGCCCCCGCCGCCCATGGTCGTCAGGATGGTTCCGACGTCCACTTCATTGATTCTGCTGCGCGCCACGACATATATTTTATTTTCCATCCGTGCAATCGCGAAAATGGCATCGAGATTTTCCATTTTTACCATCTTCTGAACGAGAAACGCAAAGTCCGGCATGTATTTTTCCATCGTCACGGTGGTGACGACAATTTCGAGGCCATTGATATGATAGCGGGTGACCCCCTGAATCATGTCGTTCAATAGGACAACCTGCTGCGGGCTCAATTCCCGGGCGATTAAATCGGAGACGATATTCAGGTTGGCTCCCTGGGACAGCAGGTAGGCGGCTGCCAAAAAATCCCGCTCGGTTGTGGAGGGAAACGTGAAAGAGCCGGTGTCTTCATAGATTCCCAGGCACATAATGGTGGCTTCGTCGGGTAAGATCCGGATGTCTTTCTCCCGTATCAATTCCGTTAAAATGGTAACGTTGGCGCCGGTGTCCCCGTGGACTTCGAGATGGCCCTTGATGTCGTTTTCGGAGGCGGGATGATGATCGAAAATATGGATTTCGATATCAGGTTTGTCCAACAGCTCGCTGAGTTTGCCGATGCGGCCGGCATGGCGGGTATCCACCAGAATCAAACGCTTTACGCCGGTAAAGTCGATATCATTGATATCCACCATATTAAAAAGATATACCAGCGAGCTGATAAAGAAATTTTTAAGATTTTTTTCCTGGGAACCGGGAAATACAACCAGCGCCTCGGGATATAACTTCTGCGCGGCCAGCATGGAGGCCAGGGCGTCAAAATCGGCATTTATATGAGTTGTAATAACCGCCAGGTCGTTGCCGCTATTTTCTTTTTCCGTTTTTTGCACGGTTGTATTTCACCTCTGATTTTCCAGGGTAGCACATTTAAAATGGTATTGCCAATAGCATATTGCCTGTGCGGCAGGTTCTATAATATTGAAAATATGAATAATACCGGAGGCAATCCCAACCCGGGCAAGCTGGAATTGAAGATTGAAGATTGAATATTTGTTGAATCGCTTCAGGCTTGGGGCTTCGCTCTTCGAGCTATGACCCCACACGTCCCCTTCGGCTACGACCCGACACGTCGCTCTATCTTTTCTATTTTAATTGATAGCAGTCTTAAGATATTCAATCTGGCTATGGCATAAATTTTGCTAAAACATCGTGTTATTTCAATAAATAGGGCCTAAGTTTCTTCCGAGACGACACTTGAAAAAAATGGCCCCTGCGGGCAGCACTTCAAAAAACTAATTTTAGATTTTGAAATGCAGATTTTGGATTTAAGGTATTCTGCCTGTCGAGAGTCTTTTGTCGAACGGTGATCAAAGATAAGAAACTAATGATCGTCGAACATCGAACGTCCAACATCGAACATCGAATATTGTGTCCTGTCTATTCTAGAACGACTGAGCAAAGCGAATCCATTCCGCCTTCGGCGGATCAATCGACATTCGACATTCGTCATTCCAATGTTTCAAAAGAGGATTTAGCATGTCGGTTTCCTGACACCCGAAGCCAGACACCTGACACCTAAATCCTTTAAATTGCACTGTAGCTGCCCCGCAGGCGCCCCTTTTTCGAGCGCAGTGTTGGATAAAGCGCAGATCCTGCAGAATGATAGTTGTCTTGAAATTCGGGCAATAATTTTATCGAAAAGTTTAAGTTTTTTACGTCCGCGACCGATATAGATCCTGAAAATTCAATTTTTGGTTATGACGCTTTGCAAACCTTCTAAATCTTATTATTTCTTACCACGAATTTGCAGCGGCACCAGAATAAAATACCGGGTTCTCGCGCCGGCAAGTGCGTTTGATCGACAATCTTTATGGAGGATTGAACATGCCAGTTTATCAATGGGTGGGCAAAAATAGAAAAAACGAAATCAAAAAAGGCGAAATTGAAGCTGCCAGCCAAGATGCTGTCAATGCCCAATTGGTTCGACAGCGCATCACTCCCACCAAAATCAAGGAAAAACCTAAAGATCTTTTTGAGAATGTCGCTTTTCTTCAACCTAAGGTCAAAGAGAAGGACATCATTCTTTTCGCGCGGCAGTTTTCGACCATGATCGATGCCGGCCTGCCGATTATTCAGTGTCTGGACATTCTCTTCAGCCAGCAGGCCAATCCTACCTTTAAAAAAATGCTCAAGGATATTAAAGAGTCCGTTGAAGGAGGGGCTACCCTGGCCGAAGCCTTAAAGAAATTTCCCAAACAATTTGACGACCTGTTCGTGAATATGATTGCAGCCGGCGAAGCCGGCGGTATCCTCGATGCAATTTTGAGACGGCTTGCGGCCTACATGGAAAAAGCAGCCAAACTCAAATCCCAGGTCAAAGGCGCCATGACCTATCCCGCTGTTACCCTGATTATCGCAGTACTCGTGCTGGCCGTCATTCTGGTATTCGTGATACCGGTGTTTCAGGAAATGTTCGCCGATTTTGGCGGTGAACTACCGGCACCCACCAAAATTGTTGTGGCGATGAGTGAGACGGTGAAAAGCAAAATCATCTACATTGTCATCGGCCTTGTCCTCATGGTTATTGCGTTCAAGAAATTCTACTCGACTGAAAAGGGACATGATATCGTGGACGACTTGCTCCTCAAGCTTCCGGTTTTTGGACTGCTGCTGCGCAAGGTGGCGGTGGCCAAATTTACCCGCAACATGGGAACCATGCTCGCCAGTGGGGTTGCCATATTGGAGGCGCTTGATATCGTGGCGAAAACATCGGGCAACCGTTCTGTGGAAAAGGCCATCTACAGTGTGCGTTCCGGGATCGCCGAAGGGCGTACCATGGCCGACCCCTTAGCCGAAAGCGGGGTTTTCCCGCCCATGGTTTGCCAGATGATCGGTGTGGGCGAATCCACCGGTGCACTGGACGCCATGTTGGAAAAAATAGCTGATTTTTATGACGAGGAGGTCGATCAGGCTGTTGAGAATATGACCGCCCTGATCGAACCGTTTATGTTGGTATTTTTAGGTGTCACCATCGGCGGCTTGGTCGTTGCCATGTATTTGCCGATCTTTAATATGGCCGGCGCCATGAATTAACACGTTGAACCCATAGGAATTTTAAAAAAAACGCCGCAATATCAAATTGCGGCGTTTTTTTCCGGTCTGATCGAAAATGCCTTGAGGGGCTTTATGGATCAAACACCACCTATACCCGAAGGCGAAATCAAGCACAAGTTGAAGTGGTTGATGCTCTTTCGGATCCTATTTTCGACCCTGCTTTTGGGTTCCACCATTATGCTGCAGCTCGGTGATTCACCGCCGCCGCTGAGACCGCCGCTGATCATTTAATACGGCCTTATCGCCTTCATTTTTTTGCTGTCGGTTCTGTATGCGGTGGGGATTTACCGCTTAAAGCGTCTGCTGTTAACTGCCTATGTGCAGATTGTGATCGATACCTTTATTGTTACGGTGATATTGTATGTCACCGGCAATTATTCAAGTATTTTCTCTTTTTTGTATCTTGTTGTCATCATTTATGCCAGCATCCTGATTCCCATCCGGGCAACCCTGGCCATCGCGGCAATTTGCAGCATCCAGTTCGGAATCATGATCGATCTTGAGTACTACGGGGTTATTTTGCCGTATGGTAATGAAGATCTGATTTTAGCTTCCGCTCCTTCGTGGAATCAGGTTATATACAAAATACTGATCACCATGACGGCCTGCTTTGCGGTTGCCTTTCTCAGCAGTTTTTTGTCGGAACAGGTCCGCCGAACCCGCCGCGAATTGAAAATCATGGCGGAGCATGTCCAGCGGGTGGATAAAATGGCTGCAATCGGGGAGATGGCCGCCGGTCTGGCCCATGAAATAAAAAATCCCCTGGCATCCCTGACCGGCTCGGTTCAACTCCTGCGGGAAGACATCCGCTATGATCCGGATCATGATCGTCTGATGCGTATTGTTTTGCGTGAGGCCGATCGTCTCAGCTCACTGGTAACCAATTTTTTGCTGTACGCACGACCTCCTGCCGGCAAAGTGGAAGCCATGGAGCTTGAAAAAGTAATTGCCGAGACCGCTGAACTGTTTGAAAAAGACCCCAATTACGGCGGGCGCATAGAGACCACCAAAAGCGTGCAGTCCGGCATTTGGATTTCAATGGATCCCTTGCACCTGTGCCAGATATTATGGAATCTGCTGACAAATGCTGCTGAGGCCATTGATGGTGAAGGCAAGGTCCACATCGAACTGGAAACCAACAACAACAAGCAGGTTTATATTAAAATCAGCGATAACGGCTGCGGCATGTCCGAGGAGGATATCAAGTATATCTTCAATCCTTTTTTTACCACCAAAGCCAGCGGTACCGGACTCGGCCTGTCGATCGTTCATCGTATTCTCGATGCCTACGATGCCTTGTTGGATGTCAAAAGCGAGTTAAATCAGGGCACCACGTTTATCCTGCAGTTCAAACAGCTTGAAAAGCCAGCTTAGTAATTATAATTTAGGAATTCAGGAATTTAGGAATTGAGGGATTAGAGAATAGCCTCAATAATACCAAAAGTATTATGTTTCCTCCGGACTCTAAATTCCCCAATTCCTAAATTCCCGAATTCCTGAATCCCTCAATTCCACAATCTCTCAGTCGCTTAATTCCTTAATTCCTCAATCCCTCAATTCCCGATTTCCTCAATCCCTAAATTCCTAAATCCCTAAATACCTGAATCCCTCAATTCCCAAATTCCCAAATTCCTTAATTCCTGAATCCCTAAATCCCTAAATTACTCCAACACTCATCTTGACACTCCTCTGCAAATAAGCTACTTAGTAAAATTTACATTTTTACTGGGACCTTAGCCGGCCCAATTCCTTTTAGTCGTAGTTATACCGCCGATCTCGCGGCCGGGTAAAATTTCAAGTCGACCGATGAGGATTATTGAATAAAGGAGCGACATATTGCGTAATCGCGAAGATAAATTTCAAGAACTAAAAAAAAGCGGCATCAATCTTTATCCCAATGGGTTCAACATATCACATGATATTCGGGACATTCAAAATGTCATCGAAAAATCAAGTGAAAGCCTGACGGAAGACGATCCCATTTTCGTTACGGCCGGCCGCATGATGGCCGTCAATAATTTCGGCAAGAGCGCTTTCATTCGCTTCCGGGATCGAACGGGACAACTCCAGGCCTACGTCCGCAAAGACCGCATTGGAGACGACGCCTACCGTCTGTTTAAATTACTCGATATCGGTGATTTTGTGGGGCTCAAAGGTGGGCTGTTTCAAACCCGAACCGGAGAATGGACCCTGCTGGCCCATGAGCTGGTTTTGCTTTGTAAAGCCACGCGTCCATTGCCTGAAAAATATCACGGACTGCGGGATCCGGAAAAACGCTATCGTAAACGCTACATAGATCTGATCATGAACGCGGACGTGCGTGATCTTTTCTTGAAACGCAGTCAAACCATCCAACTGATACGCAATTTTTTCCTCGAGCGGGATTTTTTGGAAGTCGAAACGCCCATGATGCAGCCAATCCCCGGCGGTGCCGAAGCCACCCCTTTCAAAACCCATCACAAAGCTCTGGGAATGGACCTTTACCTGCGTATTGCACCGGAGTTGTATTTAAAGCGTTTGGTTGTCGGAGGGCTTGAGAGGGTCTTCGAGATCAACCGCAATTTTCGCAACGAAGGGGTGTCCACCCAGCACAATCCGGAATTCACCATGCTTGAATTCTATCAGGCCTATGCCACCTATACCGACCTGATGGAATTGACCGAGTCCCTGATAACCGGCGTGGCTGAGAAGTTGACCGGATCGGCCAAGATCAATTACCAAGGTGAAACCATCGATTTCTCAAAAAAGTGGCGCCGTCTGCCGCTGTATGACGCTCTGGTGCAATTGGGGGGTATTGACCGCGATTTGCTGAATGATAAAGCGGGGTTGCTCGAATTTGCTTCGCAAAATGGCGTCAAGGTGACTAAAACCGGCCAATTGGGCAAAGTCATCACGAAATTATTTGATGCACTGGTAGAGCCGAAGCTGATCCAGCCCACCTTTATTACCGGGTACCCGGCGGAAGTATCCCCTCTATCGCGACGCAGTGATCAGCAGCCCGATCTGACGGAACGGTTTGAGTTGTTTATCGCCGGACGCGAAATCGCCAACGGATTTTCAGAGCTCAATGATCCGGTTGACCAGTTTGAAAGATTCGCCCAGCAGGTGAAGGGGCGCAAAGCCGGCGATGAAGAAGCTCACCGCATGGATAATGACTACATTGAGGCTTTGGACTACGGCATGCCTCCGACCGCCGGAGAAGGCATCGGAATTGACCGTCTGGTCATGCTGCTCACCGATGCAGCATCCATCAGGGAAGTCATTCTCTTCCCGCATATGAAGCCGGTTGGGTGAATCGGAAGTGGGAAGTCGGAATGCGGAAGAGGGAAATGGAAGGCTAATGTCAGAAGACAGGTGACAGAAGACAGATGACAGAAGACAGATGACAGAAGACAGATGGGAAGAAGTCGGAAGTCGGAATGCGGAAGGCGGAAAAAGCGCGTAGCGTAAAAGGACAGGAGGCAGAGGTACCGATAGCGGTTTTTGGAATGCGGAATTCGGATTGTCCGTCTAACTATGTATTAAGTTTTGGTTTACCAATACCGAATACCAAATACCGAGTACCCAATAACGAATACCGAATACCCAGTACCCATTAACCAATAACCATTAACCATTAACCAATTACCACCCATGTCATTCGAAACTTTCGTTGGCCGCCGATATCTGCGAGCCAAACAAAAGCAGGCTTTTATCTCGCTGATTACCGTTCTCTCCATCGTGGGCGTGGCGCTGGGGGTGATGGCGTTAATTGTGGTTATTGCAGTGATGACCGGGTTCGAAGCCGATTTGAAGACGCGGATCCTGGGCGGACAGCCCCAGGTGATGATTCTGCGTCATGGCGGGGCGGGATCATTCACCAAGTATCGAGAAATCCTGCAAAAAGTTGAAAAGACACCGGGTGTCGAGGCGGCGACGCCGTTTATTTATGCCCAAATTATGCTCAAGTCAAAGAATGGGGCCGCAGGCGCCGTACTGCGGGGCGTCGCGCCCGAATCCGCCGGGCTGGTCATGAAAACCTTGCAGGATATAAATCTGCCGAGTGCGGCCGAGGAGAATGCTTCGCAAAGCTCGGTGCGCCAGACGCCCGGCATCGTGCTGGGCCTCGAATTGGCAAAAAACCTGGGCGTCGTCGAGGGCGATCCCATATACCTGATTTCTCCCCGGGGGATGATATCACCCATCGGGCATGTACCGACGATGCGCCAGTTTAAAGTGACCGGATTCTTCGAGTCCGGCATGTATGACTACGACCAGACTTTTGCCTACATCAACATCCTGGATGCCCAGAAAATTTTGCGGCTGGGAGATTCAGTTACCGGTCTGGATATCCGGGTCACCGATATATACGAGGCCCGCAACGTGGCCCAAAAAATCAGCGACGAACTCGGCTTTCCTTATTGGGCCAGGGATTGGATGCAGATGAATCGCAATCTTTTCAAAGCGCTGAAGCTGGAGAGACGGGTCATGTTCATCATTTTGACCCTGATCATTCTGGTGGCAGCCTTTAATATCGCCAGCAGCCTGATCATGATGGTAATGGGAAAAACCAGGGATATAGCCATTTTGAAGGCCATGGGCGCCACCGAGCGCAGTGTGAGAAAAATATTCATTTTAAATGGCATGGTCATCGGCGCCCTTGGCACGCTAATCGGCTTGGGGCTGGGTCTGGTAGTTTGCACCGTGCTCAAACATTACAACATTCACGAATTGGCGGGCGATATCTATTATTTTACCACCAGGCTGCCGGTGAAGCTTGAGTTTTATGACGTCGCTTCGATCATTGCCGCGGCGTTGCTGATCTGTTTTTTCGCAACCTTGTATCCGGCGCGCCAGGCATCAAAATTGAATCCGGTCGAGGCGATTCGCTACGGATAATGAATCCGCCCCAAAACGGCAAGTGCAGGGTTGAAGATCGCTTTTTGAATCTGAAGAAATTTGTTAGACTTAATCGAGGCGCCGGCGGATTAATTATTATATGCTTCGCATTTTTTTACAATTTTATAAAGCTACTATAATCTAAACAATTGGAATATATAGGTGGCAGGAATCTTGCGGTTATGAAAAACACCAAATATTTTCAACAATTGGTATTGATTCCGAGACGATAAATTATGAACCAGGGCAGCGAATCCGAAAACTTGATGACCGCGCGCGGGCTGTGTAAAAGTTTTACCAACGGCGGGGCCGGCATCGTGGTTTTGAAAGATCTCGATTTTGATTTGGCGACCGGTGAATCCGTTGCCATTGTGGGGGCTTCCGGAATCGGCAAATCAACCCTGCTTCATATCGTCGGCACCTTGGATCGGCCCGATAGCGGCGAGCTGATGTTTCAAGGCGACAATGTTTTCACATATGATGATTTGAAACTGGCCCGGTTCCGCAACCAGTCCGTTGGATTTGTGTTTCAATTTCATCATCTGCTGCCCGAATTCAGTGCGGTTGAAAATGCGATGATGCCGGCCCTGATCCACGGCACGAGCAAGCAGCGCGCGATTCAGGCCGCCGAGGAGATTCTGGTCCGAGTCGGGCTGAAAGATAGATTAAATTACCGGGTGGGAAAATTATCCGGCGGAGAACAGCAGCGGGTGGCCCTGGCCAGGGCACTGGTGCTTAAACCGGCGATACTGCTGGCGGACGAACCCACCGGAAATCTGGATAAAGCCAATAGCGAGCACGTTCACTCACTGTTGATGGAGTTAAATCAGGAACTTTCCATGACACTGGTGGTGGTTACCCATAATTCCGAGCTTGCATCGTTTATGTCGCGCCGCGTAACGATTGCTGAAGGCAGCCTAACACCGGTCGCTGACGCCGATTAAATTGACTCCAAATATACCGAAACCCTGTTCTATGATTAAACGCACCTGGCTGATATTATCCTTATTGGCTTTTTTGCCGACCACCGTCGCGTTTGCGCAGCAGACCATCAGGGTCATTATATTGCCATTTAAAATACATGCCCAGGAAGAACTGTCCTATTTGCAAAAGCAGATCCCCCAAGCCATCAAAACCCAGCTTGAACAAGAGGGCGCCAAAGTGCTGGTGATAGATCAGGAATCGCTCGATGTCCGCAACCTGAAGGCGGATAACTTGGCCGACATTCGTGCAATCGGCCTTGAAACCAGCACGGACTATGTTGTTTGGGGCAGCCTGACCTGGATCGGCCAGAACTTCAGCCTGGATGCAAAGCTGCTCTCGCCAACCGAAGACGAAAATCCCGAAGTATTCTCAGCCGAGGGTGAAGGTGTCGAAAATCTGTCCGGAACCCTGAGTATTCTCGTAAACGGACTTGGTTTCAAGCTTTTCAAACGCGAAAAAATCACTGAAGTTCGGATCAAAGGCAACAATCGTATTGAAGAGGATGCCATCAGACGGGTGCTAAAGGTTAAACCCGGCGACGTTCTGAACCCGAAAGATATCAGTGAAGAAACCAAAACTATTTATAAAATGGGGTACTTCGATGATATTCGGGTTGAAGCCCAAACCGTACCCGAGGGCAAGATCCTGATCTTTAGCGTCACGGAAAAGCCCACGGTGCGCAGTGTACTAATCGATGGAAATACCTGGGTTTATGAAGATGATGAAATCAAGGAAGAAATTACCCTGCGCAAGGGATCCATCCTCAATATCAATATCATCCAAAATGACATGCGTCGGATTGAAGAACTGTATAAAGAGAAAAACTACCACAATGTCAGGGTCAACTTCAAGGTATATCCCAAAAAAAATAACCAGGCCGACATCGAATACGTCATTGAAGAGGGCGATAAATTCCAGATTAAAAAAATAACCTTCGAAGGCAACAGCGCCTTTTCCAGCAGTAAACTGAAACGCCTGATGAGCACTTCGGAAAAAGGGTTGCTGTCGTTCATTACCAGTTCGGGTGATCTCAATCAGGAACAATTGATTCAGGATGTCGCGAAACTGACGGCGTTTTATCAAAACAACGGCTACGTCCAGGCCCGGGTCGGCGAACCGGAAGTGATATTCGAGGAGGATGGAATTGTCGTTAATGTTCGGCTGGTCGAAGGACCGCAGTTCAAAGTGGGCACGATCAGTATGGCCGGTGATTTGATTGTCGCCGAGGAGCAGCTGCTGGCAACGCTCAAGATATCGGATGAAGAGTACTACAACCGAGACACCCTCCGGTTGGATGTGATCGAACTGACCGACCTTTATTCGGACGAAGGCTATGCCTATGCCGACATCTCACCGCGAATTGACGAGGATCCCGAAAAACTGGTCGTTAATATTGCCTTTGACATTAACAAAGGCAAACAGGTTTATTTTGAAGAGATCGTGATCAGCGGCAACACTAAAACCCGCGACAAAGTGATCCGGCGCCAATTGGATGTTTATGAGCAGGAACTATACAGCGGTCGACGTTTGAAACGCAGCGTTAGAAATTTATACCGGCTCGATTTTTTTGAAGATATCAAAGTCAATACCATCAGAGGCAGCGCCGATGATAAAATGCGGCTGCGCATCGATGTGACTGAAAAAAGAACCGGGGCTTTCAGCTTCGGCGCCGGGTACGGCAACGTTGAGAATTTATTTCTGACCGCCTCGATTTCCGAAAAAAACCTTTTCGGCCGGGGGCAGATTCTTTCATTGAAAGGACAACTGGGAACCAAGACGACCCGGTTTACCCTGAGCTTTACCGAGCCCTGGTTTCTGGATATCCCGCTCTCGGCCGGCGCCGATATATATAACTGGTTCTACGATTTTGCCACCTATGACAAGGACAGTATCGGTGGCAAGCTGCGCCTGGGTTATCCCATATTTGACTATACGCGGGGATATCTGACGTATACCTATGACATTGCCGATATACACAACGTGGAGGATGACGCTTCGAAATCCATCAAGAATGATACCGGGGAGAACATCAAAAGCAGTATTACAGCACGTGCAAGATATGATTCGCGAGATAACCTGTTTCATCCCACGGGCGGATCCATGCACAGTCTGTCGTATGAATTCGCCGGTCTTGGCGGCAATGTCGGTTTCAATAAAATCATTGGAGAGACCGGCTGGTATTTTCCTCTTGTTTTGCAAACCATCGGCGTGCTGCATGCCAAAGCCGGCTATGTGAAAGAGCTCGAGGGGAAAACCTTGCCGGATTATGAAAAATTTTATATGGTGGGCATTGATGCCCTGCGCGGTTTTGAGCGCGATGATTTGAGTCCGCGGGATGAAGACGGCAACGAAATCGGCGGTAACAAATTTGTTCAGTTCAACGTCGAGCTAAGGTTTCCGCTGGCGCCGGCGGCCGGTGCCTATGGTGTCGCTTTTTTTGACACCGGGGATATTTACGCCAATGATGAAGACGTTGATCTCTCCAATCTGCGGGAAAGTGCCGGGCTGGGAGTTCGCTGGCTTTCGCCTATGGGGCCGGTCAGATTGGAATATGGTTGGATTCTCGATCCCAAACCCACGGACTCCACCTCGGGCAATTGGGAGTTCTCCATGGCTTCGGCCTTCTAACACGTTTTTTTTGTTGCTTATTGTTTACATTTAACCCATTTATAGAAATAATTTTTTCGGAATTCAAGAAGTATTCTTTGGAATCAGTTTTAGCCGAGTAAATAGTAATCATAATATAATAAGATAATTGCTCGAAAAAGGGGGATGCCATGAGAGCTGTTAAGTGTACTTTTGCGATGTCGCTGTTGATAATGTTTTTCTTCACTAATTCCTTGCTGGCTGCCGATGTCGCCAAAATCGGTATCATTGATTTGCAAAAAGTTCTGGAAACCTCCACCGCCGGCAAAGCAGTCCAGGCTCAACTCAAAAAACAGAAGGAAGACATGGAGGCTGATTTAAAGCAGAAAGGGTCTGAAATCGAGAAGATTAGAATGCGGCTGGAGCGCGAATCCATGGTAATGAGCAAGGAGATGCGCGAAGAAAAAGAACGTGAGCAACGCATAAAGATCAATGATTTTAAATCCCTTCAGAAAAAATACCGCGCCGACCTTCAAAAGCTGGAAGTTCAACTGATGAATCAACTGCAAAGAGATATCAAGGAAATTGTCGATGCCATCGGGAAAAAATCCGGCTATCTTTTAATCATAAACAAATACAGCGTCTTGTATTCTCCCGGGTCGATAGACATCACCACTGACCTGATAAAAAAACTCAACGCCATGACGGCCAAAAGAAAATAATTGTGATCCGCACGGGGGCGAAACTGGGTAGCGTCCGGGCTGGTGGAATCTGCTTGTTCCCATAAAGGTTTTTTAAGCCCATTTTCGTTCCTCAACAAGTTGGGTGTAATTATAGATTTTAGAATTTGGATTACAGATTTAAGGAATTCTGCTTGCCGTGAGCCTTTTTGTCGAACGGCTTGTCGTGAGCCATTTTGTCGATCGGCCTGTCGTGAGCCTATTTGTCGAACGGCTTGTCGTGAGCCATTTTGCCGAACGGCCTGTCGTGAGTCTTTTTGTCGAACGGCCTTTCGTGAGCTTCGGTGTCGAACGATTTGTTAGAATTATTAAAGCGTAGCGATTCTAGCGATCCGAAATCCACAATCCGAAATCCGCAATCTAAAATCACAAATTGTAATTTCTATATGCAGATTCGGCATATATTCATCACCCCTTGGTAGATTATATGAAACTTTCCCTAATTGAAATTGCCGACTTGGTGCAGGGTCGGGTTGTCGGAGATCCTGATTTGACCATCGCCGGTGTCGCCCCATTTGAGACGGCTGGCCAGCAGGATATCACTGTGGCCGGCAATGCCAAATTTTTAAAACAAATCGATGAATGCAAGGCTGCCGCGATAATCGTCCCCGCGGACATCGAAATTCCGCAGCACAATCTTATCCAGGCCGATATTCCCATGGTGGCTTTTGCCAGGGTGGTGCAGCAATTTCATCCGCCGGTTCCGCCCCCAGCCGGGATCCATCCCCGGGCTGAAGTCGGACCGGATTTCAAACACGGCCGCGATATATCCATTGGTCCCCAGGTGGCCGTCGGAAACGGCGTCACCCTGGGCGACCGGGTTTGGCTGCACCCGGGCGTTGTTATCGGCGATGAGGTTGTCATCGGTGATGACGTGATTATCCACGCCAATGTTACCGTCCGGAAGCGCACGCGAATCGGCAACCGGGTCATTATTCATTCCGGCACCGTCATCGGCAGCGATGGATTCGGGTTTGCCCCGGATGGGACGGTATATCACAAGATTCCCCACACCGGGAACGTATTAATTGACGACGATGTCGAAATCGGGGCCAATAATACCATCGACCGGGGCACCTTCGGCAGCACTCGCATCGGACAGGGGGTGAAAACGGATAACCTGGTTCACGTCGCCCACAATGTGACGGTGGGAGAAAATACGGTTCTGGTGGCCCAGGTCGGGATATCGGGCAGTGTTACCATCGGGAAAAACGCCATTTTAGCCGGTCAGGCGGGAATCGCCGGTCATCTGACGATCGGTGACCATGCGACTGTCGGTCCCCAGACCGGAGTCGGCAAATCAGTGCCTGATGGACAAATCGTATCGGCGGGCCTCCCGGAAATGCCACACCGGCTCTGGCTGCGGGTCGTGCGGACCATCCCCAGGCTGCCGGATATCAGCAAACGACTCTTGGGATTGGAAAAAAGGTTTAAAGCCATTGAAGAAAACTTGGATCCGGAAGAGCACGGCTCCGGCTAAAGGTCGACCGGTCTGATCGCGAAAGAACCTGATAATTTTCTCGCAAAGGCGCAAAGGCGCCAAGTTCATTAATAATTTAAATTCTTTCCTTTGCGAGCTTTGCGCCTTTGCGAGAGATTTACTAAATGTAATTTCATAAAATGATAAATCGGGCTAGCAATATGGAATCAGAATTCGATATTTTGGCGGTTATGGAAAAATTGCCCCACCGGTATCCGTTTCTGCTGGTGGATCGGGTCATCAAGGTGATACCGAATGACAAGATTCTGGCGCTGAAAAATGTGACCATGAACGAGCCTTTTTTTCAGGGACATTTCCCGGGCAGACCGGTCATGCCCGGCGTCCTCATCATCGAAGCGATGGCTCAGGCCGGCGGAATACTGGCCTATGAAACGGCGCCGCCGGAAAAACGCAACCGGCTGATATATTTCATGGGAATGGACAAAGTCAGATTTCGGAAAATGGTCATTCCGGGAGATCAGATCATATTTGAAGCCAAAATTTTAAAATTTCGGTCAAAGGTGGCCAAAATGTCAGGCACCGCGACTGTAGACGGACAATTGGTTGCCGAAGCTGAACTGATGGCATCCTTCGGAGATACTAAATGATTCACCCAACTGCGATTGTCGATGCGAAAGCTGAAATTGATGAAAATGTCGATATCGGTCCGTATTCGGTCATCAGAGATAATGTGTCGATCGGGGCCGGAACGGTTATTGGTCCCCATGTCATCGTTGACCGCTATGTATCGATCGGTTCCGATTGCCAAATTTTTCAATATGCCTCGGTGGGGGCGCAGCCCCAGGCCGTCAAATTTAAAGGCGAGAAAACGTTCGTAAAGATTGGCCGCGGGACGACCGTGCGCGAGTTTACGACCATTAACCGAGGAACTGCCTTTGGCACGGGGGTGACCGAAATCGGCGAAGAGAATCTGCTCATGGCATATTGCCATGTGGCCCATGACTGCCAGACCGGCCGGCGGGTAATTCTGGCCAACAATGCGACTCTGGCGGGTCACATTACTATCGGAGATTACGTCACCGTGGGCGGGCTGGTGGCCATTCATCAATTTGTCAGAATCGGCGAGTATGCCTATGTCGGCGGAAAATCCGGCGTTCCCAAAGATATTCCCCCTTACGTAATCGCTTCCGGTGATCGGGCCAGGCTATACGGTCTGAACCGGGTGGGACTCAAACGCCACGGTTTTCCGCAAGCCACCGTGGCGGCTTTGAAACAGATTTACCGGATTTTTTTTCGGATCGGCATAACCCTCAATGAGGCCATCGAGAGATCCTTGGCGGAAGTGGATCATTTGCCGGAAGTCGTCAATTTCATCAACTTTATAAAATCGTCCGAGCGCGGCATTACTCGTTGACAGCCGCCGTATTCGTGGCAGCGGCAGTGCCATCCTTTCTCAATTCGCCGGACCGGCAATGTGGGGACGGGCCGGAAAAGGTTTCAGGTGTCAGGTTTCAGGTGTCAGCCGCTGGCCGCGCAGCGGTCAGTCTCATCGGAAAAGAAACTTCTCCAAATCGACGCAGATTCCTTTGGACTCATTTGCCATTTCGTCCTCGTCCTCGTCCTCGTCCTCGAAGCTTCTGAGCCTCTAGGTTTCGAGGACGACGACGAGCACGACGACGAGCACGATTTAAATTCCCTTTCTTGGGGTTAATATAGGCGTAGAGTTTGATAAGAGGACATGGCGCCTCGGTTTCCTGACACCTGAAACCTTTTTTGGGGGAGCAACGGTACCCATCTTCTCTGAGGGGGCCGAGAGGAGTATTTGCAAAATGAATGACATTCGGGTTGGAGTGATTGGTGTCGGCTACCTCGGCAAATTTCATGCTGAAAAATATGCCGCGATGGATGACGTGTGTTTGGCCGGGATCGTTGATATCGATCGGCAGCGGGCCGAAGCTGTCGCTGCCCAATTTGGCAGCCGGGGCTACACCGACTATCGCGATCTCATCGGCCGGGTCGATGCCGTCAGCGTCGTGGTGCCGACGGAGTCGCATTTTAGCGCTGGGCTTGAATTTTTAAAGCACGGCGTTGACGTTCTGATTGAAAAACCCATGACAACTACCCTTGATCAGGCCGATCAATTGATCGACGTCGCCGAATCAGGGGAGCTCATTCTGCAGGTCGGCCACCTGGAACGATTTAATCCGGCGGTGCTGGCGCTCAAAGATATCATTACCCACCCCATGTTTATCGAAGCCCATCGCCTGAGTATCTTTAAAGACCGTTCCACGGACGTCAGTGTCGTGCTGGACTTGATGATTCACGACATCGATATCATCCTGAACATCGTCAACAGCGGAATTCAGAACATCCAGGCCGCAGGGGTTCCCGTTATCTGCGAACATGCCGATATTGCTAATGTCAGGCTTCAGTTTGAAAGCGGGTGCGTGGCTAACGTGACTGCCAGCCGGATTTCGACTAAAAATCAGAGAAAAATAAGAATATTCCAAAAGGATACTTATATCGCGGTGGATTTTGCCAAACGCGAAATTACCATCATCCGGCGCAACGGCAAGCAATCCGACAGCCTTGTGCCCGGTACGGAATTCCAGCAGCTGTCATTTGGTGAAGCCGATGTACTCGAGGATGAACTGCTGTCCTATATCCAGGCGGTGCGCACCAGAACGACCCCGGCGGTTTCCGGTCACGCCGGCCGTAATGCCCTGGCCGTGGCCCTGGACATCATGGATCAGGTGGAAAGGGCCATAGAGCAGTACTTATAGTTGGTGAATCCCCGTCTAGAGTGAATTTGCGGGAAATCTTCACTTTTCTGATCTGTCCGGTATATACATCTATGAAGGACACTCCAACCAAACCCTGCGTAGCCATTATCGCTGGTGAAGCCTCCGGTGACCAGCACGGCGCTAAACTGGTGCGGGCCCTGCTCGATAGACGACCTGAGTTGTTTATATGCGGTATTGGGGGCCCGGCTCTCCGGCAGGCCGGCGTTCGGATTGTTTTGGATGCGGAGGAGCTGACCGTCGTAGGGATCACCGAGGTGCTGTCCAAGGTCCCCGGCATTTTGAAGGGACTGGGGGTCGGAAAAAAGCTTTTAAAAAGCCTCAAACCCGATCTGCTTATCCTGATTGATTTTCCCGACTTCAATCTTCATATCGCGGCCGGCGCAAAAAAACTCGGCATTCCCGTACTGTACTACGTCAGCCCTCAGATATGGGCCTGGCGGCGGGGTCGCGGCCGGCGAATCAAAAAGCTAGTCAATCACATGGCCGTGATTCTGCCGTTCGAGGAGCAATTCTACCAGGAATTCGATGTGCCGGTGACATTTGTCGGCCATCCCCTGTTGGACGATGCCCTCATGTCCCCCGAGCAGGCCCTGAAAACCGGTATTCAAAATCCCGCGGTGGTCGGTCTGGTGCCCGGATCGCGTGAGAGCGAAGTAACCAGATTGCTGCCGACGATGCTGGATGCCGGCAATATTTTGAAACAAAAACGAAAAAATGTTACATTTATGATCTCCCGGGCTGCTTCCGTCAAAGGAGATCTCATCCGGAATATAGTTAAACAGTATGATGGCTGGCAGCACGTCGAGGTCGTTTCAGACGGCGTGGAGAGCGTGTTCAGCCGCTGTGATGCGATCGTGGCCGCCTCCGGAACCGTGACCCTGCAGGCGGCAATTCACGGAACGCCTGCGGTTATAATATATAAAGTCTCCCCGGTCAGCGCCTGGCTGGCCAGACTATTGGTGCGGGTGCCGCATGTCGGATTGGTGAACTTGGTTGCCGGCCGGGAATTGGCACCTGAATTATTGCAGGACCGGGCCACGGGGCATAATATCGCCCGGGCAATTCAGGCCATGCTGGAAAACGAGGAAGAATTAAATCAATTGCGGCATCGATTGATTGGCCTGCGCGATGTGCTTGGCGGCGCCGGCGCCTCGGGCCGGGTAGCGGAACTGGCACTGGGGATGATCGACGCGCAATAAAGGCAACTCATCATTTTGTCCCGAGTTTTATAACTGAATAGATCTTACGTAATTGGCGTATGATGGTTTCAGGTGTCAGGTTTCAGGTGTCGGGTTTCAGCCCGACCCCTGGGCGCGAATATCGCCAAGATAATCAATAGATTTACTTTTGGGCTCTGAAAGAGAAATTTCGCAGATTTATCGCGCTAACTTAGATTGTGGGAGCGGTGTGCTCACCTGAGCTTGTCGATGGTTCAAGTGCGAATTTCCCGGTCAGGCGTCCATTTAACAAAAGAAGATTCATGCATGGTTTCCGAAACTCCCATCGAATTTTCCCGACACCTGACACCTGAAACCTATTTATATGGCTGACCATCTGAAATTTTATTTGGCGTAGTGAGAATTTGACTATATCGCATGAAACGCTTTAAGCTCCCCCAACTAACGGCCCAGCATAAAGAACTGCTGTCATATGTCCTGGAACACAAAAACAAGATGATCCTGGCCATTGCATGCTCAGGCATCGTGGCAGCCATGACATCGATCTCGGCCTATCTGGTCAAACCGGTGGTCGAAGATATATTTCAATCAAAAGACCTGCAGATGCTGGTTTTGATTCCCCTGGCGGTGGTTGGTCTTTTTTTCGTCAAGGGCCTTGCCGGCTTCGGCGCCTACTACCTGTTGAACTTAATCGGACAAGACATATTGCGGCAGTATCGAAATCGCTTGTACAATCACATGCAGGACCTGCCGCTGGCCTTTTTCCAACAGCGCAAGACCGGTGATCTCATGGCCCGGATCACCAGCGACGTGGGGGTGATCTCAAGCATGTTCACATCGGCCATCGCCGGTGTGGTCAAAGAATTTTTATCGGTCGTCGGGCTGCTCATCGTTACGTTTTATATGATACCCAAGCTGGCCGCCTATACTTTTGTGATCCTGCCCCTCGCCGCTTATCCCATATTTCATTTCGGTCAAAAAGTCCGGCGCACGCGGATGGGTGCCCAAAAGGCGATTGGTGACCTGAATGCCTTTTTGCAGGAAGCCCTGGTGGCCATTAAAATCGTAAAAGCCTTCAACATGCAGGAATACGAAAAAAAACGCTTTGCGGTCAAATCCCGCCAGATATTCCGCAAGGAAATGAAAGAAACCAAGGTCCAGGCAATGTCCTCACCCTTTATGGAATTTTTGGGGGGAGTCGGGATCGCATTTGTCATCTGGTACGGGGGCAAGCACGTTATTGCCGGCACCTATACTTTTGGGGCTTTTATGGCATTTTTAACGGCGGTGGGATTGATGTATCAGCCCCTGAGGAAAATAAGCAAAACCAATAATTCCATCCAGCGGGGCCTGGCTGCGGTCGAACGCATCTATGAAATCTTGGAGCAAAAATCCGGGATCATCGAAGCGGCATCACCGATAGACATAAAACCGGGATCGCATCGCATCAGGTTTAACAATGTGTCCTTTAAATACGACACAATCATGGTACTTCAAAACATCGATTTGACGGTCGAATCCGGTGAAATTGTGGCCCTGGTCGGTATGAGCGGCGGCGGCAAGACGTCACTGGTGAACCTCATCCCCCGTTTTTATGACGTTTCCCAAGGCGCCATTCTAATCGACGACATAGATATCCGTGATACTTCGCTGCTGTCCCTGCGCCAACAGATCGCTCTCGTGACGCAAGAGCCGATATTGTTCAATGATACCGTGCGGCACAATATCGCCTACGGACGCCGGGATGCCACCGAACCGGAAATCATCGAAGCGGCCAAGGCCGCCTACGCCTACGATTTCATCAAGGGTTTTCCCGCCGGGTTCGATACGACCATCGGAGAACTTGGCGGCAGGCTGTCCGGCGGACAGAAACAACGCATCTGCATTGCCCGGGCGCTGTTAAAGGATTCACCGATTCTAATCCTCGATGAAGCGACCTCTTCACTTGATTCCGAATCCGAAACACTCGTTCAAAAGGCCCTGGGCAATTTGATGCAAGGCCGCACAACCTTTATCATTGCACACCGATTGTCGACCATCGGGTACGCCCACCGCATCCTGGTCATCGCTGACGGCCGCATTGTCGAGGAAGGATTGCATCAAGAACTGCTCGAACGGCGGGGGGCGTACTACAAGTTACACCAGATGCAGTACGGCGACAATCATCTTCAGAAAGGGAGTGAATTGAAGGGCTAATGCAGTTGGTCGGCAGAAAAATTCCGCCTTCCGCATTCCGACTTCCCACTTCATTACCATGTCCATCCTCGATCGATATCTTATAAGAGAAATCATAAAGTTCTTCGGAATCGTTCTGGTTGCGGCCACGGGGATTTATCTGGTAATCGATTTTTTTGAAAATGTCGACAAATTCCTGGATGCGGGCCTGTCGGTCATGCGCATGATTCAATTTCTGCAGTATAAATTGCCCCTGATAATCGCCCAGATCACGCCGGTCGGCATCCTGCTTTCAGTTCTGATAACTTTCGGCCTGATGCATAAAAATAATGAGATTATCGCCCTGAAAAGCGGCGGACTGAGCATTTACTATTTTATCCGGCCCATTGTTGCAGTCGGATTTCTGATCACGATTATGCTGTTTTTGCTTTCAGAGATCGTCGTGCCGGTGACCATCAGCAAGGCCAGTCACATCTACCGGGTCGAAGTAAAAAAATACACCCAAACCAAGGGCAAAAAGAATATCTGGTTCAAAAGCCATCGTTCCATCGCCTTTATTTCATATTTCAATCCCCAGGAAAAATCCATATCCGGCATCACCCTGAATTACTTTGACTCCCAATTTAATCTCGAGCGTCGCATCGATGCCGCCCGGGGAGAATTCAGGGAGAATCGGTGGGTGTTCAAGGAGATCATGGAGCAAGTCCTGAATAAAAAAACCGGTTCCTACGATATTCAATTTCACCAGGAGAAGGTTGAAGAAATCGACTTTTTGCCGGAAGACCTTTGGCGGGTAGCCAAAAAAGCGGAAGAGATGAGCTACAAAGAGCTGTCGGCCTACATCCGTGATGTTGAAAACGAAGGCTACGATGCCACCCCATACCGGGTGGATCTGCACGGCAAATTTGCCTTGCCGGTCGCCTGTCTGATTATTTGCCTGATCGGCGCCGGGATTGCTATCGGCAAAATAGCCCGGTTCGGTTTTGCTATAAATATCACCCTTGGCATACTGGTGATTTTCCTCTATTGGATAATCCATAGTTTTTGCATATCTCTGGGCTATGGCGGGATGCTGCCGCCTCTTATTGCAGCTTGGATGTCCAATTTTGTTTTTGGTTGTTTTGCCGTCTTCAATCTTTTAAATGCGGAATAGGTGTCAGGACTATCCAAATGAGCTATTGAAACATCGTGTGAAACTTCGCGGCAAGCGGTTGGACTGACACCTGAACACTGATCCGTCTTCGGCGCAAAACCTTCCGTTAGTTGCAACATGTCGTCAAAAAAAATCAGACAAAAGCCTATTTCTGTGAACCTAACCCAGTTTTGTAGACACAAAGTAGAATCCCTAATGACCGCTGAGGGTAAAGCGCCTTTCATGTCCCTGGCCACACCGCTCTACGCGATTTCCCTGATGTACGGTGCGGTGCAGAAGATCAGGGAATTCGCTTACCGGCAACGGGTGCTGCCATCATACCGGCTGCCCTGCAAGGTGATTTGTGTCGGCAATATCACGGTGGGCGGCACCGGCAAGACCCCGATGACGATGCATGTGGCCCGCGAGATCGAACAGCTGGGATATAAGGCCGTGATTGTCAGCCGGGGCTACGGGAGCGGGGCTGAAAGCCGGGGCGGCATTGTCAGCGACGGTCAGTCACTTCTGCTGGGGCCGGGCGAAGCGGGGGACGAGCCCTACCTGATTGCCCGCAATTTGCCCGAGATTCCGGTGCTTGTCGGCCAAAATCGATACGCGGCCGGTCTGCGGGCCGTCGCTGATTTCCAACCGGATGTGATAGTAATCGATGACGGCTTTCAGCATTTAAGGCTACAACGGGATATTGACCTGGTCCTTTTGGATCATGCACGCCCATTCGGCAATACCTACCTGCTGCCCCGAGGCATATTACGGGAGCCGATTGCTGCGCTGGCGCGTGGCACGGCCTGTATTTTCACCCGACACCAGGCCCATCCCGCCGACCCGGCGGCTTTGACCGGCGACCTGATAAAGAAATATACTTCACCAAAACGATTGTTTTGCGCGTCCCACGATCCTTATTATTACGTGATCAACGCCGGAGAGTTGTTTGCAGGGCATGCGCCTGCCCAATGGCACACCGGTCAGGCAGCGGGCGGCTTGTCAAAAGATCCGGTCTTCGGCTTTTCCGGCATTGCCCGCAATGCTGAATTTCAGAACACGGTGAAGCAACTCGGCCTTGATGCCGCCGGATTTTTGGAATTTCCCGATCATCATCGCTATACTGCCCGGGATTTGGATACTATCCTGACCCAAGCCGGAAATGCAGGCGCCCCGCGTCTGATTACCACGGAAAAAGATCTCGTTCGGCTAGCCCCCCAAAATCCATTTCCCCTTGAGCTGATCGTCGTTGGCGTCAAGGTTGAATTTGGCGATCATCTGCAGACGTTTAGGGCGTTTTTAAAGCAACAACTATCGCTTTGATCGTTTTCCTGGCCTAGCGTCCATCAGTCCCACCCGATGAACCTTGAATCCTGGACTTGGAATCAATGAATTCGTTATTTACTTTTTGATTTCTGTCCTTAACTTAATTGGCTCTAGCTGGATCTCACCCCTGGTTGATTCCTGTGAATTTATTGTAGGGTGGTCTGTGCCCACCTCAGACCTTCAGATTTAGTGCTGTTTGGTGGGCACTGGCCACCCTACAATAAAAATTTTATCCGTTGTTAGGGTCAAACCCGGCCGCCCGGGTTGCACCGGGGCATCAATCAGCCCGCGTCAGGTAAAACAATCATATGATACCGGTCAGGTGACAAATGGATTTGCTATATATATCGCCCGAGTTTCCTCCCAATTATGCGCGCTTCATTGAGCATCTGCATGCACTTGGTGTTCGCGTCTGGGGAATCGGCGAGGCGGATTTTTATTTCATGCCCGAAAGCCTGCGATCGGCGCTGGCCTGGTATGTCCGGACAAATTTGAATGACATTGATGCTGTGCAACGCGCTGTGGATGAGCTTTTGACACAGAAAAGGGCTGCCGGGCAAGGGGAAGCCTTCGATCTGGTTGAATCCCACAATGAGCAATGGCTGACCCTGGAAGGGTTGATCAATGAAACTTACGGCATTGACGGGATCAAGATAAAGGATTTGTCCCGCTTGAAGAAAAAATCCGGGATGAAGCAGATTTTTCAGGACCTTGGATTGCCGGTTGCCCGGGGCCAGCTGGTTGCAGATAAGGACCAGGCAATGGGTCTAGCCGATACCATCGGCTATCCGCTGATTCTAAAACCGGACGAGGGGGTTGGCGCCGGCGGGATTTACCGGGTGGATAATAAAAGCCAGCTCGAATCGCATTTGTCCCACATCGACGAGGATTATCTGATCGAAGAATTTATCGAAGGCGATATCGTCACCTATGACGGTTTGACGGATTTTGACGGCAATGTCGTATTTGAAAATTCGCTGATTTACGGCGACGGTGTTCTCGAGTATGTATTGGGCAAGGATACTTTTTTCTATGTCAGCCGTCGAATCCCGGCTGAATTGCGCGCCGCCGGTCGCAAGTTGGTGTCACGGTTTGACATCCGCCGCAAATTTTTTCATTTTGAATTTTTCAAAATCGATGGATCCTACATGCCCATTGAAATCAACTGCCGCCCGCCGGGTGGATCGATTTTGGATATGATGAACTATAGTGTCGACGACGACTTGTACCTTGCCTATGCCGGCATGATCGCCGGGAGGTCCGTGTCGGTCGCGGCGCAAAAAAAATACTATTGCTGCTACATCGGGCGCAAGGACAAGCAGTACTCTCACAGCCACGCCGAGATCCTATCCGCCTTCGGGCAGTGTCTGGTGGAGCATGACCTGAACCCGCCGGTGTTCCGGCAGGCCATGGGAACTGAAAGGTACATCTTGCGTTCGCCGGACGAGGCGGATATGTTAGCAATCGCGGATTATGTCCTGAAAAAGCGATAAAAATAGAATTGGAATGCTGGAGTATTGGAGTGTTGGAGTACTGGAGTATTGGAGTACTGGATTATTGGGTTAATGATAGATGTGTATTTTCATTACTCCATTACTCCATCACTCCATTAATACAGTCCACAGTAGGCATCCAAAATTTTGACTCATTACGACCATAAGTTATGAGACTTGCACTGAGGAATGGTATATGAATGTTGTATTTCTATCCCCGCATTTCCCGCCCCAATACTTCCGGTTTTGCTCGAATTTGAAAGCGACCGGAGCCCGTGTTCTGGGCATCGGTGACGAACCATTTGACAACTTATCGCAGGAGGTTCGCAGTGCGCTGACCGAATACTACCAGGTCGGCGACATGCACGACTACGATGCGCTGCGGCGGGCCTGCGGATATTTTACCCATGGCTATGGTAAAATCGACCGTTTGGACTCTCTCAATGAATACTGGTTGAGCACCGAAGCCCGGCTCAGGGATGACTTCAATATTTTTGGTATTCGCGGTAGTGAGATCGATTTCATTCGCCGCAAATCACGTATGAAGGCCAAGTTCCGCGAGGCCGGGGTCCCGGTTGCCCGGGGGCAGGTCGTCCAAACATCGGACGAGGCGCGTTCTTTGATTGACGAGACCGGCTACCCGGTAATTGCCAAGCCCGACGACGGTGTGGGGGCCATTGCTACCTATCGGCTCGAAAGCGAGCAGGACCTAGACGATTTTTTTGATTCCAAACCCGCTGCCGACTATATTATGGAAGAGTTCATTGCCGGCACTATCTATTCATTTGACGGGCTGGCGGACCGCAATGGGAACCCCGTCTTTCGCACCGTTCACACCTTTAGCCAAGGCATTATGGAGACCGTTAACGAAGCACGCCATTTATACTATTATTCGCTGCGTGATATCCCGCCGGCCCTCGATAAGATCGGGCGGGAATGCCTCAAAGCGTTCAACGTGCAAGAGCGATTTTTTCACATCGAATTTTTCCAAACCGCTGCCGACCGCTATGTGGCGTTGGAGGTGAATATGCGGCCGCCGGGCGGTTACACGACGGATATGTTTAACTATGCCTGCGACATCGACATCTACCGTGTCTGGGCTGAACTGTTGGTTCACGATCGAACGGTGCTGAATTACGCGCACCAATATCACTGTTGCTACGCCAGCCGCAAAGCGCACCTGGACTACCGCTATCGTCATGAAGACATTCTGTCGCGCTATGGCGCCCTGATGGTTCAGATCGACAGCGTCCCCGGCGTTTTCAGCAGCGCCCTGGGCGATATCGGATATATGTTCAGATCTCGAAGCTTGGAGGAAATTATGGAGATTGTCGAATTTATCCACCAGACGGAGGATGGCAATGGTTAATGTACGTTGAGATTTCTCAAGGAACCGTCTTGGATAGATTCAGAGTATGGCAAAATCTCAAATTACAAATCCCAAATATCAATACGAGGGCTGCACATTTACGGCGAAACCACTATAGAGAAAGAAAATAGATATGCACATCGAACATCACTACTGGTGGAGCAAGCACCTGAACCGCCAAATGGATCTGAAAGTATACGGTCACTGGGGGAAACCGTATATCGTGTTTCCCTGCTCGCGGGGTCGCTATTTTGACTATGAGGGCATGGGAATGATCGAAGCCATCAGCGGGTTTATCGATTCCGGCAAAATCAAGCTGTTTTGCGTGGATAGTGTCGATGAAGAGTCCTGGTACAACTACACGGTCTCTCTGGCGCACCGCAATTCTCGGCACGAGGCCTATGACGGATACATCGTGGATGAGGTCATTCCCTTTATTCGCAGCCACTGCCAATCGCCGCAGGAGCGGGTTATGGCCAACGGCTGCAGCATGGGCGCCTACCATGCCGTCAACTTTTTTTTGAAGCATCCGGATGTTTTCGAAGGCACTATTGCCCTGAGCGGTCTTTACCGTCTTGATCGGCCCGAGTTCCAACTGACCGCCGCCGATTTGGCCGATGTCTATTATAATTCTCCGGCTAGTTATTTGCCCGGCCTGACCGATCCCCACTATCTTGATCTTTATCGACGCAGCCGAATCATTATCTGCGTGGGACAGGGAGCCTGGGAGGATGAAGCCATTGAAGATACCCGTTGCCTGGATTATCTGTTCAGGGAAAAATCCATTCCGGCCTGGATCGATTACTGGGGCTTTGATGTCAATCATGACTGGCCCTGGTGGTACCGACAAATGAACTACTTTTTGGAATACCTTTTTTGAAGGCGGAAGTCGGAATGCGGAAGTCGGATGACAGATGACAGACGACAGATGACCCATCTTCGCTCTCTGAGCTTGGGGCTTCGCCCTTCGGGCTACGACCCCACAAGACGCCGCGGTGCGCAGACGACCGATGGCAGAGAACAGAGGACAGACGACAGATAACAGAGGCCAGATGGCAGAGGACAGAAAAGGAACGAAGTTATTAGTTATTTGTTATCGGTAATTAGAAATTGTTCGGTTTATCTTTTCGAAATCATTTACCCTAAACCCTATACCCTACACCCTTTGCCCCTTAACCCGAAAGCCGAAAGCCAAACACCGAATACCGAATACCTTCCACCATCTACCGTGGACCTCAGACTGGCGGTTGACATCTTTCGAGCGCCAGTGATATTACCCTGTTTAATACGAAGATAAGTAATGAGCCCTGAAAATGCCCGCGTCTTGCCGCATGCCATCCATAAACGCGCCTTGCCGCATGCCATCCATAAAAAGGTCGGTTCGTCATGCTCCGTAAAAGTGTCGCCTCAAAATTCGATTTATTGATCGTATTGTCCGTTATCATTACAATTGCGATTTCGTCGGTTTCGATCACCATCTATTTATTGCGCCGCTATACCGAAGATGTCATCGAAAAAGACCAATTGCACATGAAAGGGCTGGCCAGCAGCGTGAAAGGATTTATTGACCATGCTTTCAGCCTGAACTACCTGCTTTCCATCAACCCGGAAATTATTGAGCACGTCGCCGCGGCCCAAAGCGACTGGTCTGAGCGCGTTGCCGAATACGATCGATTGTATAGTACCTCGCTAGAGTTCAATGATCACGGCGGGCTGCCCCTGCTGGTGAATACCCAGAAGCGATATGGATTTGTCGAGTTGTTTTTCGTGCAGGATGCAGCCGGTGCCCAGACCAGCCGCAGCTATGGCCCCCTGGGAAATCGCAGCCAGCGCTGGTGGTTCCGCAAGATCACGGATGGTCAAAACTATCGATCATTTATGTCTAAGTCCTATTACTCGATGACCGGTGACAAACCCGTGGCCTCGGCGTTCCATCCCATATACATGGCCAATCGCTTCATCGGTGTCATGGGTACGGATATCAATTTCGACAAGCTGCAGGGGATGGTCCAAAACTACCTGGACACCAAAGACTTGTACGCGGTTGTTATCGACCCCATGGGAGTCATCATCGCGCATCCTGACCATAATAAATTACGCGAGCTTTATAATCTGGACAAGTTGACTAAAAATGTGCTCATTCGCAATGCGGCCGGAGAATCCATTCAGGATAAAAGCGGTCACCATCAGACCAAGGAAGTCGGGCTGGATTGGGATCAGCGTGTTTCACGGATTGTGTCCAAAGCCCTCAACGGCCTCAGCGGAATGGCTGAGAATGTCCGCCTCGAGGGCAAAAATTCAACTATCTACTATGAGCCCATTCGGCTTCCTGGAAAAGATTCCAACGACCACTATTCACTAATGCTGATCCGGGACAATTCTTCCTTGACGAAAGCCAAACTGACCATATTTGCCTTTGTGCTGCTTTTTACTGCTCTGGCGCTTTTTACGTTCATTTTGTTTTTCCGGATTCAATTCCGTAAGATTGTTCTGAATCCCCTGCAGAAGTTAACGGATTCCATGAAAGGCGCCCAAATTTCCAACCATGAAGATGTTTCCCTGGGCACCCATGATGAATTTCAACTTTTGGGGGAGACCTACAACCAGATGCGTCAGAGCATCGAAAGTGCCCATCAAAAACTATCGGAGATCAATGAAAGATTGGAGCAGCTTGTTGATGAACGTACGGCCGAACTGCAGCGGGTGAATCAGGAGCTTTTGCAAGACATCGCCAAACGCGAGCGAATAGAAACCGCCCTTCAGCAAAGTGAAAAACGCTATCGCTCCCTGGTGGAAAATACCATGGATGGCTATTTTATCTGCCAGATTCCCTCCGGACGATTTTTGTTCCTGAATGAAGGTATCTGCAGTCTCTTTGGCTACACCATGCAGGAAGGACTGAATCTTACCATCTGGGATGTAGTCGATTCCGCGGCCCATGCTCAAATTTCCAGTCGAATTAAGGCGCGGCTGAATGGCAAGTTTTCGAAATACGACCGTCAGGTCTACCGGGTGGCTCGCAAAGGCGGCGAGACCTTCCGGGCTGATATTTCTACTTCCCTGGTTGACTATCAGGGACAGCCCGCCATACAGGGAGTTCTGCGGGACATCACCGAACAGGAGCAGCTCCAGGAACAGCTGCAAAAAGCCGAACGCATGCAAGCCATCGGAACACTGGCAGGTGGTATCGCCCATGACTTCAACAATCTGCTGATGGGAATTCAGGACAGAACGTCCTTGATGCTGACGGATATTGATGATACCCATGCCTTCTTCGACCAGCTGAGTGGCATTGAAGGTCACGTGAAGCGGGCCGTGGAACTGACCAACCAACTGTTGGGATTTGCCATGGGTGGCAAATACCAGGTAGCCCCCGCTGATCTTAACCACCTGATCCAGGAAAATGCGAGTATGTTTGCGCGGACTAAAAAGGAGCTGACGCTCAACTTCAACCTGCAGCAAGACCTGTGGCCGGCCGAGGTCGACAAAAGCCAAATCGATCAAGTCCTGTTGAATCTATATGTAAACGCCTGGCAGGCCATGCCCGGCGGCGGTGATTTAGACATACAAACCCAAAATTGCCGGCTCGACGAAAAATTTGTCAAGCCTTTCGATGTCCAACCCGGAAAATATGTCGAAATAACCGTGACGGACACCGGCGTCGGAATGGACAAAGAAACCCGCAAACGAATTTTTGATCCTTTTTTTACAACCAAAGAAAGGGGGCGCGGGACCGGTTTAGGCCTGGCGTCGGCCTACGGCATTATCAAAAATCATGACGGATTTATCAGCGCCCGCAGTGAAAAGGGCAAAGGAACGACGTTTACGATCTACTTGCCGGCATCAGCACAGCCTGTTAGTGATATTGAAAGCGCGCCGTTGGAACACATAGCCGGGGCCGGGACGGTTCTCGTAATCGACGATGAGGAAATGATTCTTGAGGTCGCCCAAGCGCTGCTGGAAAAACTGGGGTATCAGGTGCTGACGGCCGCCGGCGGCAGAGAGGGTCTCCAGATTTACCGCCGGGACTTCGCTAAAATTGATCTGGTGATTTTAGATATGATCATGCCTGAAATGAATGGCGCTGAGACTTACGAACTGTTGCAGGAAATCAATCCCGGGGTCAAGGTTCTGTTTTCCAGCGGATATACCATGGGCAAAGTGGCTGATGGCATCTTATCCCGGAGCTCACATGTTTTCATTCAAAAACCGTTTGATCTGAATAAAATTTCACTCAAGGTTCGGGAAGCTCTGCAGTCTGACGAAACAACGCAATGATCGGCGATAATCTTGGCCCCAGGGATGCCCCCGAATCCTATTGACGAATGTCACGCGGTGTGCGAGATAGATATAGAACAAGCTGCCGTGACACACCGCCGGTACGCTCATAGGCTTTTTACTCAGACAGCGTTTGGAAAAAGTGGCCCCTGCGTGTCAGTGAACAATTAGAATCTCAACGAACAAATGCCTAAATTGCCTGATCCGCCGGAGGCGGACTAAAATGCCTAAAATTAAGGAATTCTGCCTGTCGTGAGTCTTTTGTCGAACGGCCTGTCGTGAGTCTTTTGTCGAACGGTCTATTTAAAATGACAGGATTCCACAATTTTAGTTCATTTTAGTCATTTTAAATTTTAGCTCATTTGTACCTTTGAAGTACAATGACTCAATTAACATCAACAACAAATGGTCGATACGACGCCGCTAAGCGCTTAGCCAGGGAGCCCAACAATCACTGCCATAATCATCACCTGATGCCTGCATGAATTTTAAGTAAAAAGTATCAATGCTGATATATACCGGCAAGTTATATGCGGTTCAGGTGGCTACTTTGAAGGGAGGTCAGCATGCCGAATGGATACACGGGTAAAATTTTACGGGTGGATTTAAACTCTGAAAACATTACCGTCGAGGAGCCGTCGCCTGAGTTTTATCGCAGGCATATGGGCGGCAGCGCCTTAAACCTTTATTACCTGCTGAAGGAGATGCCGGCCAAAGTCGATGCCCTGGCGCCGGAAAACATTTTGGCGTTGAGTGTCGGCGTGACGACCGGTGCAACCATTTCCGGCCAATGCCGCATGACTGCCACCGCTAAATCCCCGCTCACCGGTGCTATCGGTGATTCTCAATGCGGCGGATTCTGGCCGGCAAAATTAAAATTTGCGGGCTTCGATGCCGTCATTATCAAAGGCAAAGCAGCCAAACCGGTCTACCTGTGGATTGACGAGGGCCGGGCCGAACTGCGCGATGCCGCTCATCTGTGGGGTAAAGTCACCGGTGAATGCGAAGCCGCCCTCCGGGACGAACTGGGGGATGCGAAAATCGAGGTGCTGCAAATCGGCCCCGCCGGCGAAAAAATGGTGCGATTTGCGTCCCTGATAAATATGTGCAACCGCGCCAACGGGCGCACCGGCATGGGCGCCGTCATGGGCAGCAAAAATTTGAAGGCCGTGGCCGTGCGCGGCAGCCAAAAGCCGGAGGTGGGCGATAAAGAGGCGCTGCGGGAGCTGGCCAAATGGGGCGGCAAGGCATTTCCGACGGCCAACGTCGCCGGGCTGGGCAAGCTTGGAACCGCTGGCGTGGTATCCGCACAACATGCCGCCGGCGGCCTGCCGACCTACAACTTCAACAGTGGAGTCTTTGAGGGCTGGCAAGCGATTGACGGTGAAACCCTCTACGATACCCTGCTGGCCGGGAGCCAGGAGGGACAGCAGGATAGCAAGGGCCGGGATACCTGCTACGCCTGTATCGTGCGCTGCAAACGCGTGGTTGATTTCAATCAAGGCGATTACTCCGCCGAACCGCTGTACGGCGGACCGGAATATGAATCCATTGCGGGGCTTGGCAGTTATTGCGGTATCGATGACTTGGCGGCCATTTGCAATGCCAACGAACTTTGCAACAAATACGGCATCGATACCATTTCCGGCGGAGCCACCATTGCCTGGGCAATGGAGGCCTTTGAAGCCGGTGCCTTGACGACGGCGGATACCGGCGGCCTTGAAATTAAATTCGGCGATGCCCAGACCATGCTCAAGCTGGTTCAGATGATCTGTGATCGCGACGGATTCGGTGATGTTCTGGCGGATGGATCCGCCCAGGCGGCTGCCAAGCTTGGCAAGGGGGCCGAGTTTTTAATCACTGCCAAGGGTCAGGAAGCGCCGGCGCATATGCCCCAGGTAAAACGCAGTCTGGCGTTGATGTATGCCGTTAACCCGTTTGGTTCGGACCATGAGAGCTCCGATCATGATTCAACCTACGAGGAAGACAGCTATAAGGCTTTCGAGGATCGCTATGCGCCGTTGGGCTTGACGAATCCCTTGCCGGCTCGCAGCCTCGATCCGGACAAAGTGGAGTTCGCCCGCGTCACCCAGCAATATTTCGGATTCCTGGACAGCGTGTGTCTGTGTCACTTTGTGTGGGGCGTATCCTGGCCGCTCTACGGACCGGAACAGGCGGTCTCAATGGTCCAAGCTGTTACCGGCTGGGACGTGTCGTTGCCTGAAGTGCTGGAAATCGGTGAAAGACGTGTTAACATGATGCGGGCCTTCAACGCCCGGGAAGGGATTGCCCGCGACTACGACAAGCTGGCCACCAAATTCTTCGATCGTCCCCTTAAAGGCGGGCCTTCCGATGGATGGAAGGTGGATAAAGCGCCTTTTGACGCTGCGCTGCAAGAATACTACCGGCGCTGCGGCTGGGATGAGTCAACCGGCATACCCAAACGCGAAACCCTGCAGCGCCTGGGATTGGACTGGGTGGCCGATCAGTTGGGGATTTAACGGCACCCGATTCTCATTGCTCCCAGGGCAGCCTGCCTGCTGACTTTGCCGCCTGCAAGCTGACGACAAATGGCTCGAAAAGCCAGTCGGTATGAGCTTCCGGCGGCAAATATTTTGCGGGCAGATACGCACGCGCGGATTTATTGTTTTCGATGGCCAGCCAAATCGCGGAAATCGGCACCCAGGCATAGGGGCCCCTTTCGCGGTAGCCGGCTGATCGGTTCGAAGATTTATATTTATTGATGACGTTGACCGGCACGAAATCGACTTCGATAAAAAAGGTCGTAAAATCTGCCACATGACTGCTTGACGCCGATTCCAGTTTGGCCAGTATTGCATTGCGGCTGTAGTAGCCTCTCGTCTCCTCTTCCGTTTCCCGGGCCGCTGCGGCGGCCGGCGGCTGCCCATCGCAGCGACCGCCAAAGCCGGACCAGCCCCGGTGCCGCTGATGGATGCGGCTGTGATCGGCGAGCAGCAAATAGGTTTCGTGTTCAAATTTGAAATACAATACCGTCCCGGCCCCGCATCCGGCCCAGGTGTCTTGGGGCCACCAGCCTGAAACCAATACCGATATCAACAATAAGCGTACGGCAACGTGGTTCATGAACTAAACCCGAAATGGACGTCAGGGCCTCTGACATGCATCGAAACAGCCAACCCGCAACTGCCGACTCACGGCGGATTCCGGCTGTTCGCATCACGGCGGATGGAAAGGCTTATCCCGGCTTCCGTTTCCGCTCGTATGAAACTTCAGGGAATGGCGAATGACGAATGTCGAATGACGCATGGTGGAATCGCTTGGGGCTTCGCTCTTCGAGCTTGGGGCTTCGCCCTCCGGGCTACGACCCCACAAGACGACCCCACACGTTGCTCAGTCATTTTAATAAGATAGATAGAATACATTCCTTCGACATTCGACATTCATTATTCGATATTCGATATTCGCTTTTCGCTTTTCGAAGTTTCTTTTCCGAGCAGAACGGCTGTCCTTTCGCCAAAGGCTATGCTCTTATTCGAACAACCCCTGATATTCACCATACCCCTCCTTTGCCAGGTCCGCTTTGGGGATGAATTTCAGAGATGCGGAGTTCATGCAATACCGCAAGCCTGTTGGCGGCGGACCATCATTGAAGACATGACCGAGATGGGAGTCGCCGTTTTTGCTGCGCACCTCGACGCGCACCATGAAAAGGCTGCGGTCTTCTTTTTCCACGACATTTTCGGCCTCGAGCGGTTTGGTGAAGCTAGGCCAGCCGGTTCCGGAATCGAACTTGTCGGTGGAGCTGAAAAGCGGCTCACCTGAAACGACGTCCACGTAAATTCCCTCATCTTTATTGTTCCAGTATTCGTTGTTGAAGGCCGGTTCAGTGCCGTCTTTTTGAGTGACCGTGTACTGCAGCGGGGTCAGCTTTCTCTTCAGCTCCCGCTCAGGAGGACGGGAATACCCGGAGTTCTTCATTTCTTTCCCATTGGAAGCAGCGGTTTTGTCACCCCAAACATTTTTCAGAAATTGGTCTCGCCCCGAGTGTCGGCGATATAGCTCGTAGCGCTGAGCATTTTTTTTGTAATAATTCTGATGATAATCCTCGGCCGGATAGAATTTCGTGAATTCAACGATTTCAGTGGCTATCGGTTTATCAAAAGTGCTGGATTGCGCCAAGGCCTGACTGGAGGCTTGCGCCAGTTGCTTTTGGTCTTCGCTGTGGTAAAAAATGGCCGGGCGATACTGTGAGCCCCGATCAACAAACTGGCCGCCGGCATCGGTCGGATCCACATGCCGCCAGTAAATATCGAGCAGGTCAGGGTAGGTGATCTTATCCGGATCGTAATGAACCTGAACCGCCTCGGCATGGCCGGTACCCCCGAGGCTGACTTCATGATAGGTGGGATTATCGGTATCTCCGCCGATATAACCTGAAACAACCTCGAGCACGCCGTCGATTTTTTTGAAATCCGCTTCCAGGCACCAGAAACAACCGCCGGCAAAGGTGGCCTGCTTGGTTTTTTTGTGATGTTCATTCATGGTGCAACGATGGTCTCCTTTGATCGAAATAGCATCTGCGCGGCCAACAATGGGGAGGTCCTCGATTGGAGTATTTTAATCAGGACGGCCCGATAGCGTTCGGACCGCGCAGCATGTTTTTTTGAACTAATTTAAGATGCGACACAAATCAGAGAGTTTCAACGCCTGATCGTGAGATTAATGACGATTCTTTGTAAAGCATTAACATACAAGCATCTACAAAGATTTGAATTGAATTCAACGTTGTTACGACGGTAATTTTGTTTGAGATATTTGAATTTTGGAATTTCGGATTTGTTTCGTATTTCGTTTTTCGAGTTTCGTATTTCCGGTTTATCCGGGTTAGGGAGAGCAATAGTTGACTTGACTCTGTAAATCAACTTAATTATTGATATCGTTGAGGGCAGGGGGGTGAAGTTTATGATCGCATGCATAGATGTGCACTACTATGATGATCATGCCGTGGCGGCATGCATATTATTCGAAAATTGGACGGACTCAATGCCGGCCGCCTGCTATCACACAACGATCACGAATATATCACCGTACATTCCGGGCCGATTTTATCTGCGTGAACTCCCATGTATCCTAAAAGTTCTGGAATACGTCGATCAGTATATCGAGGTAATACTAATAGACGGTTATGTCTGGCTCGACAACCGGCGGTCGCCTGGATTGGGCGCTTATCTATTTTACAAGCTAAAAGAAAAAACGCCTGTTATCGGTATTGCCAAAAATCAATACAAGGGATCTGAAGCAGCAGAAAAGATCATACGGGGAAGAAGTAAAAATCCACTTTATGTGACAGCCGTCGGGATGGATCAAAGCCTTGCAGCAAGCTTGATTGCCAAAATGCATGGCAAATTCAGAATACCGACGCTTTTAAAAAAGGCGGACCAGATTAGCAAAAATGTATGAGCTCGGGTTATTTACTAATACTGCGAGTTGTCAACCGACCTCAAGTTCTGCGCTTTTGATCCGATATTACTTTCAGAACGAAAGGAAAATCCCATGATCGGTGAAATTATTGGCGATATATTCGGGGAAATTTTTTCCGGGGGCGATCCGTCCAAACGCTCCCAAGCGGTGATTCGGATCCTCTTCGGCCTGCTGGGCGTGGTGCTCTCCGCGGCCGGCCTGGTAAAAACCTCTTCCTATGACGCCGGGCTGGCTTTCCGATTGGCCGGCATGTTCCTGTTTGCAATGCTTGCGTGTTTCTGTGGATTCAACATCGTACTGCATCGAAATTGGAAATGGCCGGGACGATTATTTTTACTCAGTTTACCGCTGCTATTCGCAGTCCGGATTATATTCGGACCCTAGACCTGGTCATTTTATGATAATCTGTCCGTTCTTTTGGATGCTAGGCCTGCCGGTTGGATGCAATACGAGGGTATAATCATGAGTGCATCTTTGAAATGATCCAAAATGGCTTTTTGAAACCGGATGAATTGTAAATAGTCAATTGTGTGTCGTTCTAGTTTCTCCCCCACTCACTCCTTGCAACTCGCAAAACATCTTCCCGGGTGGTGCAGCTGATCCAATTCCAAACGATGTCTGCCTGCCCATGAACGCCTGGTGAAGTTTTATTACCCGGATTGAGGGATTCTGTCTCAAAAAAATGATCTAACATTAAAAGTGAATATAGCTGCATTGACGACGTCTCTGAAATAGAATAGATAGTATGCCACAAATCTTTAATCTTCTATTTTCAATTCCGGCTTGTCCGGGTTGGGGAGAATAACATGAGCCGTGATAATGCGATTGCCCGTGCCGGCGCGATCTTTGACAATGGTGACTTTCTTGATCTGCTGCGCCGCTGGATTTCGTATCCCACCGAAAGTCAAAACGAATCCTGTCAGGATCCCTTATACGCTTATCTGACCGGGGCGATCACGCCGTATCTGGAAAATCTGGGCTTTGCCTACCTTGGAAGTTCTGGCGTTCGAGTGCGGCAATCCGGCGGCCCCCGTCCATGCCATTCCTACCAGCACCTGGGCCCGCATGCATGTGCGTTTTGTGGCCGGTTGCGATCCGGATGATTTCATCCCGGCAATTCGCGATCATTTAGACCGCTGCGGCTATACGATGATTGACATCGTGCCGACCCGCGAAGGCTGGTATCCGGCCACCCGCATGGATCCGGATAATCCTTGGGCCCAGTGGGCGATTTCATCGGTGCAGATGACCTGCGGGCAAAAGCCGGTTTTTTTGCCCAACCCTGAAAAATAACCATCTGTGGCATGTTTCATATTAAATATCAGGTATATAGCTTAATCCGACAATGGATATGTGCTTTTGTCGGAACAGAACAGACCCCTTAGTGCTGGAGCGTAGCATTAATTCAGGCCCATGCCGATAACCAGCCCGATCGCAATCCCCAGTCCAATAAAAATCGAACCCACCACGATGCCCACCGCCACATTGCTTTGTGCCAGTTGTTCAGAGGTGTTAAAATGGGTGATCTTGTCAAAAAGCCTGTAACCGATCAGCATGAATCCGATGGTCAACAGGGCGCCGATGACGGCGTAGATAAAATTGAGCAAAATAATTTGGATCTCCATTATTTGAGTACTCCTTTGACGTGTTCGATCTTTTCGACATAGGTTATGGTCTCGTGGCTGTGTTTGCCGGTGATTTCCGGCAGAGCCAATTCAATGGACTCCCACAGATTAGGATTTAATCTGCGTTTTTCGGCCGCCTTTTGTGCTTTGAGGATATTTCCTTTGCCGGCATTATATGAACCAAACATAAAATTGATGCGGTCCTGTTTGGGACGTTCGGCTTTCCAGAGGTTCCAAAGTGTGCGATCATAGTAAATCCCGGCTGCGATGTTCCAGCGCGGCTGCAACTGGTGGCCTTTGATGGCAGGATTTTTGGCTTGAATTTCTTCAAATGTCCGGGGCATCACCTGCATCACTCCCACCGCGCCGACGCCCGATTTGGCAGCAGAGTCGAGCCCTGATTCGGCAACGGCCTGAGCTTTGAAGAAGTGCCAGTCGAATCCGGGCCCGAAAAATCGCTTCGAATACTTTGAAAAGTAGCGATCGAACTTTTTGATCCGGCTATATTTGGCATAGGGATCTGCCTGGCAGGGTGCCGCCATTATCAAGGTGATCATTAGAACGGGTAACCAACGCATAATACGGTTTCCTGATTTCAGTCGAGAGCAAAGGTCTGCTCTTGACTCTTATTAATTTCTAGAAAGAGTTAAGAGCAGACTTGACCCCTTCCACCCCCTCCCTTACATGGCATCCATCATTAAATATTTAAGGCCAAAGTCTGGATTAACGCCTTTCACGCGCAGCCTTTTCCAACTCATCCCAGGCTGTCAGCGCCTGGGTGTCGGGTACGATCGCAAGACCGGATTTGCTGTCCGGTGAAACCGCATCCCGCGTAACCTTCACATCCAAAAGTGCCGGCGCGTGGTTGAAAGCCTGCTCCAGCGCATCCGGCAATTCGTCCGGGTGTTCGATCCTTTCCCCCCGAATGCCCAAAGATCGGGCCAGCTGCGCATAATCACAGCTTTCCAGTTCGGTGCCGACAATTCGCCTGCCGTAGTTGAACTTCTGGTCATTGCGTTCGATGTTCCAGGCGCCGTTGTTGGCGACGATGAATACGACCCGGGTGCCATGCCGGCGGCAGGTATCCAATTCAATCGCATTAAACCCAAACGAGCCGTCACCGGACAATACGGCCACCGGGCGATCCGGAAATGCCAGCGCTGCGGCGATCCCAAAGGGAACCCCCACTCCAAGACAACCAAACGGTCCGCAATCCAAATACGATGTTCCGGTGAGGCCGATGCGAGCGAAGCTCAGGAAATCGCCGCCATCGGCAACCACCACCGCATCCCGTTTGAGCGTTGCACGCACGCAGCCCAGCAGGCGGAATGGATGCATGGCACCATCTTTGCCCGGAGGTATTTGATTCATCTTTTCTGCCAGAACTTGCCTGCTTTTGCGGTTGGCAGCTTGCATGTCAGCCAGCCAGTGGCGATCGAGTTCGGTGGCGGTGACTTTCATAGCATCGGCAAGCGCATCCAGAACTGCAGCGGGCGATCCGAAAAGCTCCACTTCCGGACGCCGGTTGACGCTTAATTCGCTCGGCGTAGTTCCGGCCCGCAAGAATTGGGCTTCACCAAAAACCGCCCTTGAACCATAGGCCAGTTGAAAATCCAGCGACCGGCCCAGTGTGAATACCAGATCGGCCTCTCGCATGGCACGCCCCCGCATGGCCGGCAGGAACTGGGGATGGTCTTCGGGAACCAGTCCGCGACTCTCGGGCGTATCGAGATAAGCACATCCTGAAACAGCCAGGAATTCTGGAAGAGACGTTGCGGCCCCCCGCGCTCCCCTGCCGCTGATTACCAGGGGGCGTCTGGCTTGGGTCAGCAATAAAGCAGCGCTCTTGATTTTTTCAATTGAAGGGGAAATGTTGACGCCTTCGCGGGGGCGGAAGTGATTCGGGTCTAGATCTGAATCTGCAATACGGGTTCGTAAAACATCTGTCGGGAAATCAATGTAAGCCGGCCCAGGCTCACCGCCGCCGTGCCCTTGGGCGCAGGCTACGGCTTCGTCCAATTCACGCGGTGTGTGTTCAGCCCTGCCAATGGTACGCGCGTATCGTGCAATTGGCCGCACCAGTTGTACCTGTGGGATAGACTGGAGCGCGCCCAAATTTTGCTGGGGTAGCGGGGGGTGTCCCCGATATAACGAGAAGCGGTACACGGGATACGAAGGCATTGGCGATTCCGGTGACGGCATTGGTCATACCCGGGCCTGCCGTAACAACGGCGACGCCGAGCCGGCCGGTCAGGTCGCTGTGAGCGTGTGCCATGTGGACGGCGGCCCTTTCGTCACGCACATCGATAATCCGGATGCCGAGCCGATACAAATCGTCCCAGATGGGCATAATATGACCACCGCACAAACTGAAAACGCGATCGATGTTGCGTTCTCTCAAAAAGCGAGCGATCAAATGGGAAACCTGCTCCATAGTATCATCCTTACCCATGAATTCAGAATTCGAATTTTAGTCATTTTGAATTTTAGATCATTTGTCACTTTTAAAAAACAAAAACTCAATTAACTTTGACAACAAGTAGTGGATATGCTGCCGCCAATCGCCTAGTGGCCGCTCCTTTTCATCATCTTGGATACGGCAGTAGTGGACACGCCCACGCGCCGAGCTACTTCGGCCAATGATATCCCGTGGTTTTTCACCAATTCAACCGCTATCAAAGAACGGACTCCGGAAACTTCCCTGCGACGGCTGCCCGATCTTAGTTCTTTGATTGACACCTTGGCTTTTTTGCAACGTTGGCTGATGATCTCGTGGATTTTTTGATCCTGTTCTTTTGCCGGCAACTGATATTTTACTTTACCCTCGGCTTCTTTAATGATCTGCTCGACAAATTCACCGCGGCCTAATATCCGGTCATCGCTCAATTCCCGGTCACCGGACCGGCGCAGGGCTTTAACTGCCGACCAGCCGCCTTGCGAACGGATTAAGCCGCCGCCCACAAGTTCCGGACGGCGCCCCTGGTCGATTCCTTTTTTGACAAAGTTTTGATACTCATTTGTGGCTTTGCTTTCCGTTTTGCCAAAGCATTTCAATACATAGTCCCGATCCTGCCAGTCATAATTTACCTGTCCTATCAGCACCCCGTGACCGCACCAGCGGTAGCGGTCTAATTTTGACAGGTTTTTTACCAGTTTAGCCCGCAAGGGATTTAGATGAATATAGCGCACCAGTTCGGTAAAATAGGCATCTTCGTCGCAGACAATGGACTTGTAGCGGTTTTGAAATAAATGTCCCCAGCGCCGATGTCGGCGGTTATAGGAGATTGCATATCCGGTCAGCAGCCGGCGCATAAAGCCGGACAGGCCGAATTCCGAGCTTCGCAACAAAATGTGAGCATGGTTGGTCATCAGCGCCCAGGCATAGATCGCTGTGTGGGTGCCGGTGGCCAGCTCTCCCAAGCGCCTGACAAAATTTTTGCGGTCGGCAACATCGTTGACAATGCGTTGCTTTTCGATCCCCCGTATTATGACATGATGCAAGGTCCCCGGAGTATCCAATCGGGCTCGTCGCGGCATTTTTTCCTTCCTGAAGCGTTTAGTGATTCTATAGCAGGATTGGTTCGCTTAGTCAACAACGTTATATATTAAAATAACTAGTGAATATACTTCTGCTAGTTACTATAAAAAAAGTAATAGGAGAATGATCTGCGACATGGAAAAAAAATAACCTCTTGATATCATAGTGGCAGCAAAGATGCAAAA